>JRHI01001855.1_pt1 | contig 16270 bp, 13 predicted proteins | sample 215371 | NCBI WGS metagenome assembly JRHI01 (sample SAMN02929681, study PRJNA255918) | sediment metagenome | biome: cave system; feature: Ice Cave; material: Sediment; isolation source: sediment from deep within a dark volcanic ice cave with no known source of... ...
TCCATCAGGAACGATCTCGCTCTAGGGGCCCGCCCGGCTCAGATGGGAAATTCCTGTTCGGCTTTGCCGCCCAGAAACCTGGATACCAGGACAATGATGAGCCCGACGACAATGCGGGTCGCGAGCACGAACCCCATGTAGACGATCTGGCGCTCGTCCACGAACAGGCGCAACACCACCTCGTAGCGCGCCGACCATGCGCTGGAGAGCAGGCTCTCGCGCAGCGTGCCCGCCCACTTGAACAGCTGCAGCGTCAGATCAGGAAAATAAAGCCAGAAGAATCCGAGCGCTACGGCGCCGAGCAGGAGCGAGAAGAAGACGTTTCCAAGCGACAGGAAGAAGCGGGCTGTCATGTGCACGCAATCAACTCCTTGGAGTGCCGAAGCTCTCCGGCGAGCGCCGATGGTATGCAGTTTATTATCAGCGCGCGTGCTTGCCCAAACAAGGCATCGGCGAACAATGCATCAGACTTGACCGTGTCCAAAAAGCATCACACGGGCTTTTGGGGGCGAGACCGACGCTTCTCGTCGTGCTTACGATTTGCGCAATGGCAGTTCGGCACATGCCATCAACGAGGAAGGGCCTGCGCTCCTGCCCAACTCAGTAGGCGCAACGCCGGGATGTCAGCGCCCGCTCTTCTTGCGCCAGGCCGCGAAATCCGCGCGTCACATCCGTGCGAGAGCGGCGACCTTGCTGAAAAGCGCGCTCGTAGGCCTCGTCAGCTCGTCCACCACCGTGAAGTGGTTGGCGTCTGGCACTTCGAGGTACTCGCTCGCGAGACCCGCCCGCTTCCAGGCCGCCACGATGTCCCGGCTTTGCCGCAGGAACTCCGGGCTTTCGGCTCCGCCGACCGCCGCCGCCAGCGTGCGACCCTTGGGCGGTGGCGGCCAGAACAGGGGGCTTGCCGCGCGCGCCGTCCGGGCATCGAGGTGCAGCGCCTCGTTGAGGCTGGTTGGGATGAGCGGGGGGAGATCGAACACGCCGCTGATGGGGACCCCTGCGCGCACCAGATCCGCGGGCACGCCGACGACCTTGCTCCAGTCGCTGGCCACCATCGCCGCCGTCAGGTGCCCGCCCGCGGAGTGGCCGACGACGAGGGGATGCTTGCCGGTCCTCCTCCATAGGGCCGCAAGACAGAGCCTGATCTCCCCGACAATGTCCATGACGGAGACTGCCGGACACAGGGAATAGGACGGGACGGCGACATCGAGACCGGCCGCGTTCAGCGCATGCGCGAGAAACGCGTACTCCTTGCGGTCGCCGCGCTGCCAATAGCCCCCGTGGACGTAGACGACCAGCGGCGCCTTGGGGTCGCCGGCAAAGTAGAGATCGTAGCGATGGCGCTCTCCGGGACCATAGGGCTGGTCGAGATCGGCGCGCGCGGTCGAGCGATAGGCTGCCGACGCCGCCTGCCAACGCGCGTTGATCTCCACGTGCTCCGGCACGCGCCGGCGGTTGTTGTATTCGGCCTCGTAGTCCAACCTGAGCTCCTCGATATTGATTTTACGAGATAATTCCGCATTGATTTCCTCACCTTCTGCTCTTGCGGCTCGAAGTGGGAAACTTTTGCTCGTCCTTCCACCTTACCAGCCCTGGTGCACAATTTCCGACAGCTTCGACGCGGACTTCGGCGTCGACGAATGGCACGGCCACAACGCATTCATCCGCGACGGCGACAAGGTATTCCGCACCTACTTCTTCAACAGCCGCGGCGACGAGGCGATGGGGACCACCTGGAGCGTTAGGGCCTCGGCTAGGTTAGGGACGCGCGAATGCGCCAAGACGCCGCGACGTCGCGTCCGCTAGAGATTCGACCAACACGGCTGCTGTCGTATCCTTTGCCAGGGCCGCGGATTGTCCTGCGAACAGGGCCGTGAGATCTCGGTCTCCTGTCGAGCCGAGCGGAGCTGTCAGGCTCAGCTGCGCCGGAAAAGCCACCGGTTTGAGCCCAGAGGCGATGAGGTCGTCTGTGAGCTTGTTCCTGATATACCGGGCGGGTCTGCCCGTGATCACGTCGGTGACGATGGTGCAGGCATCGTTCGCCTCACGGAGGGCAGCACGGTGGGCGTCCAGCACGTTGGCCTCATCGCAGCGCAGGAACGCCGTCCCCAATTGCACGGCACTGGCTCCAAGCATGAACGCGGCGGCGACAGTCCGCCCGTCAGCGACGCCACCAGCGGCAATGACGGGGACGCTCACCGCGTCAACGACCTGGGGCAGAAGGGCAAAGAGGCCCGGCTGCATGCTCATGTCCACGCCAGTGAAGGTGCCGCGATGACCGCCGGCTTCCGTGCCCTGGGCGATGATCGCGTCGACCCCACGTTCCTCCAATATCCTCGCCTCTGCCACGGTAGTGGCGCTCGAAATGATGAAGATTTCTGCACTCTTGATGGCTTGCATGACCTCAGGCCGAGGCAAGCCGAAATGGAAGCTGACCACTTGCGGCTTTGCGCGCAGGAGCATGGCGAGGTGCTCGCGGCTGACTTCGCTTGCCGCTCCCTCGGGCTTAGGCCGTCCGGCGATCTCGTCTATTTCGAGAAGATGGACAACACCCAATTCGCCTCGATCAACATCTCGATCCACAAGGCCCGGGCTGCCGCAACCTTCCGCCGTCCGACCCTGAGCTTCGAGGAACGCGTCGCCGCGGGCGGAGCGGGCATCACCCTGCTGACCCTCGACGGCATCATCGCCTCGCCGGGCGGCAATCCGATCATCGTCGGCGGCAAGCTGATCGGCGCCATCGGTGTCAGCGGCGGCACCGGCGCACAGGATCATCAAGTCTCGCTGGCGGGCGTGGCCGCGCTGAAATAGCACGCGCGCTGGGTCAGGACGCCCGCTCAAGGATGGCAGCGTCGTCGTTGGCGACGCTGTTCGCGCGCAGCGAGAGCGGCCATATGGTCATGGGCTCGTTGGGAAAGGGCACGAGCAGGGCTCCAAGCCTGCGGCGCATTTGTGCCGGGGGTGAAGGCGTGCTCAAACCCGGCCCATGCCGCTATACAAACTGTCCTTCAGTGCTTTCGGTCTCGAAGCGGGAGGCGCCGCCGCCAGCCTGCTGACCGAGCTTGCAGAACCGCGGGCGCTGGCGGTGACGCTGTTCGAGGACGGGCCCGCCCGCTTCCTCGTCGAGGCCTATTATGAGACTGAGCCGTCGCTCGGCGCTGTGGCGGACGCGCTCTCGGCGCTGCGGGCTGGCCTCGGCGAAGCGGTGCTGGAAACCATGCCCGACCAGAACTGGGTGGCGCTATCGCAGGCAGCTCTGCCGCCCATTGCCGCCGGCCGGTTCCTGGTGCACGGCAGCCACGACCGCGCGCGTGTGGGGGCGCGCCGCACGGCAATAGAGATCGAGGCCGGCGAGGCCTTCGGCACAGGCCACAACGCGACGACCGCGCTCTGCCTCGAGGCCATCGACCGCCTGACGCGGCGGCGCCGCTTCGCGCGCGTGCTCGATCTGGGCTGCGGCACCGGCGTGCTGGCCATTGCCGCCGCGCGCGTACTCCCGGGCGCCTGCGTGCTCGCCGTCGACAATGACCCGCTGGCCACTGCCATCGCGCGCACCAACGCGCGCTTCAACCGCGTCGGCCGGCGCGTGCGCGTGATCGATGCCAGCGGCTTCGCGCATCCGCTACTACGGTCGCCACGGGCCTTCGATTTGGTGCTCGCCAATCTGCTGCCCGGCCCCCTGATCGCGCTTACACCCGCCATCCGCCGCGCGCTGCGTCCCGGCGGCGTCGCCATACTGTCCGGCGTCCTCGACCACCAGGCGCGAGAGGTCGACGCCAGCTACTGCGCGGCAGGCTTCCAGATGATGGCGCGCAGCCATCGCGCTGGTTGGACCGTGCTCACAGTCATGCGTGTCGCGCGTCCTTCGAGACCAGCCCAGGACAACGGTGGCACGCACGGTGCGCTGCGTAGGTTGGGTCAAGCAAAGCGCAGACGCAACGCACGACGCCAGCCATACCGGCGTTGGGTCATCGCTGGCGCTTGACCCAACCTACGTTTTGGCGCGCGTGACAACCCCGTCAGCGGAACGCCGGCATGACCTCCTCGGCAACCCGCTGGAACTGCTCGAGCATGACGGCCTTCGGCGTGCCGATGCTGGTGCTGAGGTTGATGTGCTCCATGCCGGGGTAGCGGGCCTCCAGCTTCTTGAGATGCTCGATCAGCTGCTGGGACGTGCCGGCGAACCAGGAGCCGAGCTTCATATAGTGGTCGAGCGATGGCACGCCGGCCTCCTTCCAGCCGCCGCGCTGGGCGGCCGCAGCCACTTGCGGAGGGGTGATTCCAGGCACAAACCCCAGCGGCGCGAACATTTTTACGTGCTCTTCGAAGTACGGCGTCAGCTCGCGGATCGCCTTCTCGCGGCTGTCGGCAATGTGGAAGAAGATGCCGACGGTGAGGTTCTCGCCGAGCTTGAGGTTCTTGCCCGCACGCGCGGCGGCATCGCGATAAGCCTGGATCGGCCCCTCGGCCATGGTGGCGGCGCCGCCGCCGACGGCGCCTTTGATCCCATGACGCACCATGAAGTCGAGCCCGCGCGGACTCGCGCTGACGACCGGCTGCCAGCACTCGACCGGCCGATTGATCGGGCGCGGCACGAGGGTGAGCTCCTTGCACGTATAGCCGCGATAGGGGACGGCCGGCGGCAACGTGTAGTGCTTGCCCTTGTGCGAGAACGACTCGTTGTTGAACGCCTTGAAGACGATCTCGACCTGCTCCTCGAACAGCTCGCGGTTGGCATCGCCGTCCTGCATCGGTGCGCCGAAGGTCTCGACCTCGCGCGTGTGATAGCCGCGCCCCACGCCGAACACCGTGCGCCCTTTGGTCAGAATATCGGCGACGGCATAGTCCTCCGCCAGGCGCAGCGGATGCCACATCGGAGCAATATTGAAGCCGCAGCCGATGCGCAGGCGCTTGGTCACGTGCGCCAGGTGCACGGCCAGCATCAGAAGGTTGGGAATGCATTCGTAGCCTTCGTGCTGGAAGTGGTGCTCGGCGAGCCAGAGCGTATCGAACCCCAGCGCATCCATCTTCTTGGCGATGGCTTCGGTCTTCTCGAACACGGAGGCCAATTGCTCGTCGGAGTAGCGCCGCTCGTTTGCCGGCGTCGCCAGCTGCCCCATGTCGCCGAGATCTATGTGACCTGGATACACCGTGCTTCACGTGCGGCTCCGTGCGCCGCGTGATCAGCCGGGCGATGGTGTCGAGCGACACCTTGGTGGGCCCGTGCAGCGCCAGCTGGTGCATCTTGTAGAGCGACTTGTACATCAGGCCCGCGAACACGCCCTCGATGAAGAGGTTGCCGCCAATCAGCTTGCCCATCAGGCTGCCGACGGTCGAGTAGTGCCCGAGCGAGACGAGCGAGCCGAAATCGCGATAGCGCCACTCACTGAGCGGCTCGCCCGCGAGGCGGCGCGGCAGCTGCCTGGCGAGGTGCGAGGCCTGCTGGTGCGCAGCCTGCGCGCGCGGCGGCACGGGGTGGTCGTGACCGGGCCACGGACAGGCGGCGCAGTCGCCGATGGCGAAGATGGCATCGTCGCGCGTGGTCTGCAGCGTGCTCCGCACAACGAGCTGGCCGAGCCGGTTGGTCTCGAGCCCGGCAATGTCGGCCAGCACGTCCGGCGCCTTCACGCCCGCCGCCCATACCACCAGCTCGGCCGGAATGAGCTGGCCGTTGGCGAGCCGCACGCCGCCGGCCAGCACCTCGGCGACCGGCGCTCCCGTATGCACGCGCACCTTCAGGCCTTCGAGCAGCTTCGCCGCTGCCTGCGCCAGACGCTCCGGCAGCTGCGGCAGGATGCGCGGCGCCGCCTCGATCAGATTAATCTTGATGTCCATGTCCGGATCGATGCGATCGAGCCCGTAGGCGACGAGCTGGCGCGTGGTCTTGTGCAGCTCGGCCGCCAGCTCCGTTCCCGTCGCGCCGGCGCCGATGATGGCGACTTGCAACTGCTCCGGCCGCAGCGGCTCGGTCTGGGTGTTGGCGCGGATGCAGGCGTTGACGAGGCGGCTGTGGAAGCGGGCGGCCTCCTCCGCCGTCTCCAGCGCGATGGCGTGAGCCTTGACGCCCGGCGTGCCGAAGTCGTTCGTCAGGCTGCCGATGGCGAGGACGAGGGTGTCGTAGCCGATGTCCTGGCGGGGCGTGACCAGCTTGCCCTCGTCGTCGATGAATGGCGCCACCTGCACCAGGCGGCGCGCCCGGTCGATGCCCGCCATCGCCCCGGAGCGGTAGACGAAGCCGTGCCAATAGGCCTGCGCCAGGTAGTCGATGGCGTGCATGTCCTCGTCCATGCTGCCGGCGGCGATCTCGTGCAGCAGAGGCTTCCAGAGGTGGGTGCGCGCCTTGTCGATGAGGGTGACGTGCGCCTTGCCGCGCCGGCCGAGCTTGTTGCCGAGCCGCGTGGCGAGCTCCAGCCCTCCGGCGCCGCCGCCGACCACGACGATGCGGTGCAGGGCCGTCTCCACGGCCTACTGGTCCAGCCAGACGTCCGCCAGGTCCTGGTTGGCGAAGTGGGTGGGGACGATCTTCCAGCCCTTCATATTGGAGACGTGGGCGACGAGGCGGCTGTACCACAGCACCGGCACACTGTTGGCCGAGCTAATCACCATGCGCTGCAATTCGGTCGCCAGCACGGCGCGCTGCGTCGGATTCGTCGCGCTCTTGAACCTGTCGTAGACGGCATCGAACTGCGGGCTTTCGCTGCGCGTCATGTTGCGCGGCGAGCGGCTCTTGGACAGATAGGGCAGCAGCAACGGCTTGGGATCGTCGCTGTCGGCGCAGAACGCATCGAGCGCGACCTGGAACTCGCCATTGGCAATCGTCGCCTTCTGCTGGGACACGTCGAGCTGCTGATGCTCGGCCGTCACGCCGATGCGCCGCCATTGATCGATCACGAACACGCCGAGCGGCGTGAAGGGATGATTGATGTTGCGGTTGATCAGCTTGAACTTGAGGTTGGACGCGCCAGCTTCGGCCAGCAAGGCTTTTGCTTGGGCGCGGGATTTCTCGGGATCGCGGCTGTAGCCGGGCAGCGCCGCCAGCTCGTCGTTGGTCAGCGCGAGGGGAGAGCCCGGCAGCAGCGGCCCGCCGACGGGCTTGAGGATGGTGATCTTGGACAAGGCGTCCGATCCGCCCCAGCGGTCGATGGCCATCGACAACGCCTGCCGGATCTTGAGATTGTCGAAGGGCTTGGCTTCCGTGTTGAACAGGAGATCGATCTTGCACACCCACGGCGCCTCCTGCACCGTGATCTTGTCCTTGAGGGCATTGACGAGCTGCGCACGCTCGCCCGGCGAGATGGAGCGGAACTCGGCCTGAATCTGTCCGCCCTGCAGCGCCGTCACCACCGCCTGCGACTTGATGAAGACTGCGCGGAAGCCGTCCAGGTAGGGCTTGCCTTTCTCCCAGTACCTGTCGAAGCGCTTGCCCACCCAATGCGCCCCGTTACGATGCTCGACGAACACGAAGGGGCCGCTGCCCATCACCGTTTTGGCAGGAAAATTCGCGTCCTCGGCCAGCTTGGCGGCGCTGTAGATGCAGTTGTAGGGCAGCGCCAGCGTGCCCAGGAAGGAGGCGTCCGGCTCCTTGATCTTCATGACCACGGTGGCGGGATCGGGCGTCTCGATTGACATGATGTCGGCGAACAGCTCCTTACGGATGGAGACGATTCCGGCGGGCGGATTGCGGATGCGGTCGAAGGTGGCCTGCACGTCCTTCGACGTGAGAGGGCTGCCGTCGTGGAAGACCACGTTGGGCCGGATCTTGAAGGTGTACGTGAGGCCATCGGGCGACATGCTCCAGCTCTCGGCAAGGTCGGGCTTGAGCTTGGGATAATTGTCAGGATCGACCTTGAGCAGCAGCGAGTAGTGCGGCGCCAGCACGTGCACGGCGGCATAGGTCGTGATCGCGCGACAGTCCGTGCTCGGCGCCTCGGCCGTCACGGCGAAGGTGAGCGTGCCGCCGCTCTTGGGCGTCTCCGCCGCCGCAATCTTGGGCGAGAGGACGGCGGCGAGAAGAGTGGCAACAAAAAGAAGTAGGGTATGCATGTTGGCCTCAACCTTCAGACGTCATCCCTGCGCAGCAGCGTGTGAAGAAATCCGTGCGTGAAGATGGGAGCCGCATGGACTCTTGCCTCCCGGATTGTCATCCACAATGCGCTGGCTCGATCTCTTCACGTGTTGACGATCAGGCGTTCTGGCCGCGGGCCCTCGCACCGGCCGAAGCACCCGCGATGCGGCCGAACACGGCGCCGTTGGTGAGGCCCGTGCCGCCCGGATAATTGAAATAGAAGATGCCGCCGACCATCTCGCCCGCGGCATGCAAACCGGGGATCGGCGCGCCGTCGGTATCGATGACGCGTGCGCTGGTGTCGATCTTGACGCCGCCGAAGGTGAAGGTGAGACCGCAGGTGACGGCATAGGCCTCGAACGGCGGCTCCTCGATGGTGACGGCCCAGTTGGACTTCGGCACCGCCAACCCCACCGTGCAGCGCCCGTCCTTGATGTTGGGGTTGAAGGGCACCTCCCGCTTCACCGCCGCATTGAAAGCCTTGATGGTCTCCAGCGCCTTGGCTGCGTTGACGCCGTCGAGCTTCTCGCACAGCTCGGGCAACGTGTCGGCCGACACCTTGGTGATGCGCTTGATGCGGTATTCGTCGCGCAGCAGGTGCAGCACCTTCTTGTCGAACACCTGCCAGCAGAACTGCCCCGGCTGCATCAGGATCACGCGACCGTACTTGGCGTACGTGTAGTTGCGGAAATCGGCGCCCTCGTCGACGAAGCGCTCGCCGTTGGCGTTGATCATGAGGCTGAACGGATAGTTGTGCTTCTGGAAGTTGTCGCCGACCGAGAGATCGCCGAACTCGGGCGCGTTGCGATCCCACGCCACCGCGTGACCGCCGGACCAGTTGCCGGTCGGCATGGCGTTGGCGTCGAGCGCCATCTTGATGCCGTCGCCGGTATTGAAGCGCGTGCCGCGCACCTTGGCGAGCTCCCAGCCTGGACCCATGTAGCGCGTGCGCCACTCGGCGTTGGCCTGGAAGCCGCCGGCCGCCAGCACGACGTTGCGCGTGGTGACCGAGCCGGTCTTGCCGCCATGCCGCACGCGTATGCCTTGCACACCGTCATCGTCGGCGATGAGCCCCACGGCCCTGGCGTCGTAAAGCACCGTGATGCCGTTCTTCTGCGCGGCTGCCGTGAGCGAGGCGACGAGGCCCGGCCCGCCGCCATGGCTCTCGATCGTGAGGCCGCCCCAGAACTTGAACTTGCCGTCCACCTTGAACGCCTGGCGGCCCCAGATGGGCGCAAACCGCACGCCCTTCCCCCGCATCCACCGCAACGTGTCGCGGCTCTGCTTGACGAGCACCTCGACCAGCTCGGGATCGGTGCGATACTCCGTGACACGGTACATGTCGTCGAAGAACTGGTCCTCGGTGTAGGTGCCGAAGTCGGTCTGGGCGATCTCCTGATCGGTGAGGTCGGGCATGAGCGCCTTGAGATCGGCGACACCGTCGTAGACGCAGCGCATGGCCCCAGCCGTGAACCGGCTGTTGCCGCCGGACTCGTCTTGCGGGGCGCGCTCGAGCACCAGCACCGACACGCCATGCTCGGCGGCCGCCAACGCTGCACAGAGCGCGGCGTTGCCGCCGCCGACGATCACCACATCAGCCGAGGCCGGAAGCATGTCTTGTCAACTCCAGATCTTGTTACGCACGCACACTACACGAGACCGGCCAGGCACTTCCAGACGAGCACGTGCCGCAAATTGTCCGCGCGACGCTGAGATGCGATAGTTGCAACGCTGGAAACGGGGTCAGACCCCTCGCGCAGACCGCGCTGTGATACCGCTACGTTGCTGGCTAGGGGTCTGACCCCGCCATCCGAGGAGAACGCCCATGTATGCCCGCGTCACGAACTTCAAGGTCGATCCGTCGCGCCTTTCGGAGCTGTCGGCCAAGATCAAGGAGATGGGTCCCCGCGCCAAAGCCCTGCCCGGCATGATCGATGCCTATGCCGCATGGCGCGCCGATGGGCAAGGCGTCGTGGTGGCGCTGTACGAGAGCAAGGAGGCGGCCGATCGCGCGGTTGCCAGGATCCAGGCCATCTGGGGTGATCTTGCGGGCCTGCTGAACGGCGCGCCGAAAACCGACGGCTACGAGAACGCAGCCCACATCACCGGCTGAGCGCGGCCCTTCGTCTGCTCCTTCTTCCCGTACTTCACGGGGAGAGGGAACCAGTCCTCAGGCCGCGTGCTCGGCGGTAGCGATCTTGCCAGGCCGTGGCGTGCAGCTCGCCTGCAGGAGCAGCTGCAGCTCATGGGCCGGCAGCGGCCGGCTGAAGAGGAAGCCCTGCATCTCGGTGCAGCCTTCGGCGCGCACCGTGTCGAGCTGCTCCTTGGTCTCGACGCCCTCCGCCGTGGTGGTCATGCCGAGCCCGTTGGCCATCGCCGCCACGGCGCGCACGATGTTGAGCGAGCCCACGCCGTCGGCGATATCCTTCACGAACGAGCGATCGATCTTGATCTTGTCGAAGGGGAAGCTCTGCAGGTAGCTGAGCAAGGAATAGCCAGTGCCGAAGTCGTCCATGGCGATCCGCACACCTAGCGCGCGCAGCTGATAGAGCGTGTTGAGGGTCGCCTCGCTGTCCTGCAGCAGCATGCCTTCGGTGATCTCGAGCTCGAGCCGCTCGGCGGGCAGGCCCGACTCCGACAGCGCGCTCACCACGATCGCCAGGAATCCAGGATTGCGGAACTGGACGGGCGACAGGTTGACGGCAATCTTGATGTCGTCGGGCCAATTCCTGGCAGCACGACATGCCTCCCGGATCGCCCACTCGCCGATCTGAATGATGAAGCCGATCTCCTCCGCCACCGGGATGAAGATGTTGGGCGGGACGAGACCCTTCTCGGGATGGTGCCAACGGATGAGGGCTTCCACGCAGCTGATCTCGTCGTTGGCGAGGTTGACGACGGGCTGGTAATGCAGCTCGAACTCGCCGGCCGTGAGCGCTTTGCGCAGGTCGTGCTCCATGGAGCGGCGCACCTGCATCTGCGCATCCATCTCGGGTCCGAAGAAGCGATAAGTGCTGCGCCCGTCGCCCTTGGCGCGGTAGAGCGCCAGGTCGGCGTTGCGGATCAGCTGGTCGGGGCTCGTGCCGTCGGCCGGACCCACGGCGATGCCGATGCTGGTGCCGATCACGACTTGCGTCCCGTCCAGATCGAAGGGCGCGCTCACGCTCTCGATGATGCGCAGCGCCAGCACGGTGGCATCCGCCGGCTGAGCGATGGCCGTCTGCAACACTGCGAACTCGTCCCCGCCCATGCGCGCGATCGTGTCCGTCTCCCTGACCAGCATGCGCAAGCGCGCCGTCACCATCTTGAGTAGCTTGTCGCCCGTGGGATGGCCCAAGGTGTCGTTCACGGTCTTGAAGTGGTCGAGGTCGAGCAGATGGACGGCCACCATCTCGCCGCGCCGCACGCGGGTGAGCGCGTGCTTGAGCCGCTCGTTCAGCAGCACGCGGTTGGGCAGGTCGGTCAGCGCGTCGTGCAGCGCCATGTGCACGATCTTGGCCGCCGAGCGGCGCTGGTCGGTGATGTCCTGGTGCGTGATGACGTGGCCGCCGTGCGCCGTCTGACGATAGGAGACGTTGACGATGCGCCCGTCCGCGAGCTCGCGCACCTCATTTGCGATCTTGCCGAATTGGGCGACGAGCTTGTCCGCGAGCTGGCGCGGATTCGAAGTGACGTAACAGCCGTTGGCCAGGCGAGCTTCCAGGATCTGGCGGACCGTCGTGCCGGGTCGAACCTGATCGCGGGTCAGGCCGTACATCGCGGCATATTCCTCGTTGCAGATGACGAGCCGCTGCTCGCGGTCGTACATGGCGAGGCCCTGGGACATGTTGTTCATGGCGGCATCGAGCTGCTCGTTTTGCTGCTCGAGACGGCCTTTGAGCTTCTCGCGCTCGGTGATGTCCTCGTGGGTGCTGACCACGCCGCCGTCCGGCATCGGCCGGCGCAGGACAGAGATGAAGCGCCCATCCGCCAGATGGATGATCTGCGAGACCGCCTGGCAGAAGCTGGCAACCCCGTCGGCAACGAACTTGGCGCCGTCGGTATTGCTGTAAGCGCCTCTTGCGACACGTGCCTCCAGGATCTGGCGCAGCGCTGTGCCCGGCTTCACCTGCTCCGGGTCGAGGTTGTAGATCTCGGCAAAGCGCCGATTGGCGAACATCACCCGCTGCTCGGAATTGAACAGGCACAGGCCCTGCGACATGTTGTTGATTGCCGCATTGAAGCGGGTGTTCTGCGCTTCGAGCTCTTCCTCGCGCTGCTTCAGAAGCTTGTTCTGGCGCGCCAGCCGCGCATTGAGAGCCTCGCGCTCGGTCATGTCCTCGAGCGTCACGACCCAGCCGCCGTCTGGCCGGGGTTGAATCGAGGCGGCAACGATGCGCCCATCGGCAAGCTTGTTGACGATGCGGCTGACCTGCTTAGAGGCGACGCGCGCCGCCATTTCGCGCACGACATCGTCCGCGCTCCAGCCGGCGTAGTGACCCTTGGCGACGCGCTGATCGATGATCTCGCGTAAGGTCGTGCCCGGCCTGATGCGTGCGGGATCGATCCCGTAGAGCTCGGCGTAGCGATCGTTGGCAATGACGACGCGCGTCTGGGCGTCGAACATCGCCAGCCCCTGCACCATGTTCTCGAGCGCCGTATCGAGGAGAAGGTTCTGGCGCCTGAACTTGTCGTTCGTGGTCTTGAGCTCGGCCAGCGTCCGATCGAGCGCGCCGAGCGGGAGAAGGGTAAACGCGAAATAGGCGGCGACCGCCAGCACGAGAGCGCCGAAGCCGACCGAAGCCACCTCCGTCAGCAGCGGGCGTAGGCTGGCCGACACCTCCGCCATGCCGACCTTTGCACCGGTGGCGAATATCGGCGCTTGGCGGGCAAATGTCGGCCACGGGAGCGGGTCGCCCTTCTGCATCATCATGGCGCCTTGGGCGTCCAAGATGCGCTGCACGATGGGCGCGGCGGTGGGGGTGCGAATCTCGCTCATCGCCGCCAGCTGGTCGGTGTCGTATTTCCACGGCGCATCGGGCGCATAGATGTATTGCGCCGCCCGTGCCGCGCTCAGCTCGGCCTTGTAGGTGAGCGCGTTGGCCTCTTTGAGGTAGCCGATGATGCCGTAGCCGATGGGGATCGACAGAGCCGTGACGAGCGCGATTGTGAGACCCAGCAGGGTCACCAGGTTGCGAACCTGCACCGACCGTTTCGCAGGCGTCCAGCCGGCGATGAGGCGAAGCCCCGCGCGATTGCAGCTCCGCCAAAGTTTTCTCGAGCCGAGGCGAGCAGCCGTTGACGCAATCCGGTCCGCAATGGCTGGAAAATAGTGTTTGCGCGCAAACTGTGACATGCGGCTCCCCTTAGGATCCGTACCGTGGTTGGGGAGTATCGAGGCAGTCCGCTAACAGTTCCTTCTGCTGTGCAATTTTCATAAAATGCGGGGACAATCACGGATAATAATGGGTAAAGATGTGTCGACGTGGATTCGTGGGAAACTCCGCGGCAATACTTGTCTGCACAAACCGCATCAGGGATGTATCGCCAATAGAGCCTAGTGTGATGATCGAGAAGTCCGCATCATCGCTCTGGGCTGGGTGGGGGAGCGGACTTCTCGATCTGAATCACACTAGGTTCATTAGCTTGCTAGTGTCCTTCAGATCGCGAAATTCGTTCAGGCTTTGCGGCAGATGTAGGCGAATTTCGCGATCAGGACACTAGAGATGGATAGCAAGAAGCTGGAAGATCTGCGCGCGCGATACGCGACCGCCGCGGCGGGCCAGTCGCACAATCCGGAATTTCGCAAGATCATCGAGCAAGTGTTTGCCGGCACCGACCGCCGTCCCAAACCCTATGAGGGCGTCTCGACCCTGCTCGGCGCGCCGCTGCGGGTCGATGCGGACCTGGGAGGTCTGGACGCGGCGCTGGTGGGCGTGCCGATGGACCTCGGCGTCACCAACCGGGCCGGTGCACGGCTCGGACCGCGAGCGGTGCGCGCAATCGAGCGCGTCGGGCCTTACCATCACGTCCACCGCCTGGCGCCGCTCGCCGAGCTCAAGGTGGCCGACATCGGCGACGTTCCTTTCCGCAGCCGTTTCAGCCTCGAGGAGAGCCATCAGGACATCCAAGCCTTCTACGCCACGCTGGCGGCGGCACAGGTGGCACCGCTGAGCGTCGGCGGCGATCATTCGATCACGCTGCCGATCCTTGCGGCGCTGGGTGCGAGGGAGCCGTTGGGGCTGGTGCATATCGATGCCCATTGCGATACGGGCGGTCCCTTCGAGGGCTCCAAATTCCATCACGGCGGGCCGTTCCGGCAAGCGGTGCTGGCGGGCGTGCTGGACCCGGAGCGGACCATCCAGATCGGCATCCGCGGCGGGGCCGAATACTTGTGGGAGTTCTCTTATGCGAGCGGCATGACCGTCATCCATGCCGAGGAATTGCAGCGCGAGGGCCTTGCACGAACGATCGACAAAATTCGCAAGGTCGTGGGCGACGGCCCCACCTACGTTTCGTTCGACGTCGACAGCCTCGATCCGGCTTTCGCGCCCGGCACCGGGACGCCGGAGGCCGGCGGCTTGAGCACGCGCGAGGCCATGGAGCTCGTCCGCGGCTGCGCCGGGCTCGATATCGTCGGCGGAGACGTGGTCGAGGTGGCGCCCCAGTACGACGCGAGCACCAACACCGCCCAGGCTGGCGCCCAGATGCTGTTCGAGATCCTGGCGCTCGTCGCCCTAACGCGCGCTCGCCGCGGATAGACGAGAACCTACATTACACGCCCAGATGCAGCCTGTAGAGGAAGCGGCGGTCGCCTTTCGGCAGTTTGGCGCGCCGGGCGGGCGGCCGCGCGCGTGCCACGCGCAGCATGGCGGTTGCATGCGGGCTCGCCTTCTCGCATCCCGCAAACCGCGCCGAGTGCGGCCCGATCACGGCCAGCAGCCGCTCGAGCTCGCGCTCGCGAATGTCGAGCTCCGCCAGGTGCCGCAGTGTGCTGATGAGATAGTCGAGATTGGCGCCGGAGCGGCCCTGGGCACCATGGATCAGGCGCGCCTGCACGGCCAGCGGCAATTGGCCGGCATAGTTGGGGTGGGCGCGCTCGGCGATGTAGGCGAGCGCCAGCACCTCGCGATGGGGGCCCTTGATCAGCTCCACGGGCACATGCGTCTCGCGGTAGACGCCGTTGACCTGCTCGCGCGCACGCAGGTAGCGGGTGGTCTGCGCCGCGTTTGCCGCGCTCACGCGATAGGCGATCCCCTCGCAGGCGCCGCCGCGGTCCAGGCCCAGCACCATGCCCGGCCGCTCGGTCGTGCCGCGATGATGCACCGAGTAGATACAGAAGCAGCGCCTGTAGCCGGTGAGGCGCGCGTGCTGCGCTTCCTCGTAGGCAAACCCCGGCCGCCACATCAGCGACCCGTAGCCGAACACCCACAGATCGTGTCCGGCTGCGGTCATGGGGACTGTCTCGCAGCGCCGACGCGGGCGAAGCTCAAGCCTGGTGGACCTTCACGTACTCGAAGTCGCCGGCCTTGTTGTCGATGCCGACCTTGGGGGCCGAGATCCAGGAGGCGAACTTGCCGCGCTCCCAGCAGGGCGCCATCAGGCCCTCGATGAAATCGCCGTCGGCCTTGGAGGGCAGCCATTGGTCGTTCTCTTTGGCCCACGCCGACTCGCTGATGGCGACGCCCTTGGGCGACGCCTTGACGTTGGCGAACTCGCCGATGTGGCGATGGAAAGCCACGTGCGGCAGCTCGAGCCTGAAATTGACGCCGGCTTTCTCGATCACCTTGTTCCAGCGTTCCACGCCCTTGGCACAATCGGCCACGTAGTCGTCGCGCAGGCGCATGTTGATGGCCGTCAGCGCCGGCTCCTCGACCATCTTCACCTTGCCGTCGACCAGCTTGCTCACGGCATAGGTTGCGTTCCTGAGCTGGTGGTCGTCCTCGAGCCTGGTCTCCTGGAAGCGGCCCTTGAGACCACAATTGTAATAGTTGGCGGCGTTGGTCGACACCTCCGAGCCGAACAGGTCGAGCGAGAGCGTGAAGTGCAAATTCGCCTTCTTCTGGATGGTCGGCAGATCGACGACGCCGAGCTTGCGCACGGCGGCGATATCGTAGGGGTCCTCCACGCGGCCCTCCTTCATGGCCTGGCAGGTGCGCTCGATCACGCGCCCCACCCCGGTCTCGCCGACGAACATGTGGTGCGCCTCCTCGGTCAGCATGAAGC
>JRHI01001856.1_pt1 | contig 16262 bp, 14 predicted proteins | sample 215371 | NCBI WGS metagenome assembly JRHI01 (sample SAMN02929681, study PRJNA255918) | sediment metagenome | biome: cave system; feature: Ice Cave; material: Sediment; isolation source: sediment from deep within a dark volcanic ice cave with no known source of... ...
GACCATCGTATCGGTGCCGCCCGTGGCCAGTAACCTGCCGCTGGGCGGCAGGGCCAGGCCGTAGAGCGCGCTGGTCCCGGCGACCAGGACAGCACCGGCCTTCGGCTGGTCGCCACTCACATCCCGCAGACGTACCGTGCCATCGCTGCCGGCGGCGACCAGGGTCTTGCCGTCGCGGCTGTAACGGATGGCCCGATGGCGCCGCCTTGACCGAACTTGTCCGCCCTGTTCGCCATGCGGAAAACGCTTGCAACCCAGACGGCACGCTCGCTAGAGTGCATCTGGGAAAAGCCGGTTCGACTCGAATCCCCAGAGGGCGTGGGTCCGCGGTTCTGTTCAACTGGAATTCATCCTGCGTGCTGCGCCATGACGCGATTGCACCAAAGGTGAATCTCCCGAGGCGGAGCACGCAGGATAAATTCCTTAACGTTAGACCCTGTTGGGGCGTTTCCGTGAGAAAGGGGTTACGGGTGGAGAGCCGAAGGCATCCGCCCACCCCCCCGCGCTGTAACTGACCGCCGCTCGTTTTGGTGTTTGCAACATGACCCCTGGATCGAGCACTTGCCGACCGCGCGTGTTCTCCGGAGTCCAACCGTCTGGGACGTTGCACCTGGGCAACTACCTCGGCGCCATCCGGCGCTGGGCCGACCAGCAGGACGCCAGGGAGAACTTCTTCTGTGTCGTGGACCTGCATGCAATCACGATGCCCCAGGAGCCAGAAGCCCTTCGCCGGCAAACCCGTGAAGTGGCCGCCCTCTACCTCGCCGCCGGCCTCGACCCCCGCAAGAGTACGATCTTCGTGCAAAGTCACGTGCGGGCACACGCCGAGTGCTGCTGGATCCTCAATTGCGTGACTCCCCTCGGGTGGCTCGAACGGATGACCCAATTCAAGGCGAAGGCCGCCCAGCGGGAGAGCGTTAGCACCGGTTTGCTCGACTACCCCGTGCTCCAGGCGGCCGACATCCTGCTCTACGACGCGGACGAGGTGCCCGTGGGGGAGGACCAGAAGCAGCACGTGGAGTTGGCCCGCGACATCGCCCAGCGATTCAACCACATGTACGGCGAGACCTTTGTGTTGCCCCGAGCCACGGTCCCGGCGAGCGGGGCCCGCATCCGGGCATTCAACGACCCGAACAAGAAGATGAGTAAGAGCGAGGCCCACATTCCCGGTCATGCCGTGAGAATGCTGGACGGCCCGGACGAGATCCGCGCCGTCATCCAGCGGGCAGTAACCGACCCCGGCCGAGAGATCGCATTCAGTGACGCTCCCGAGAAGGCGGGGGTCAACAACCTCCTGGAGATCTACGAGTTGCTGACGCAGCAGAGTCGGCCGGCCATCGTGGAGCACTTTGCGGGTAAGGGGTACGCTGGCCTCAAGCGGGAGGTGGCCGAGGTAATCATTGAGACCCTCCGGCCAGTCCGGGAGCGGTACCAGACCCTGGTGGCCAACCGGGCCGAGTTGGATGTCATCCTGGAAGAGGGGGCCGAGCGCGCGCGGTCGGTGGCCGAGCCCAAGATCCAGAGCATCAAGCAAAAAGTGGGGTTCATCGTCCTCCCGGACAGGGCCTAAGAATTGCTGCAGCTGACCGGAGCCGCATTACGGTCTTTCGTGCTTCAACGCTACTCCAGCAACCCCGGCAGCTGAGCTTTATCTTCGGCGGTTTGAGGGCGTCACACGTGGCACCCGTCTACTACAGCCCAATGTATATCGGCTCGGGATATGCTTTCGACACGACTCGGAAGTCCAGGTGGATTGCGGAGTCTCTGTCGCAGTCACCCATCCCGGGTATCGAGTTGGTCGAACCGGAACCGTTGACCGCCGATCAGGTGGCCACGGTCCATGAGCCGGGTTATATCGGCGCCGTCGAGACGGGGTTCCCGCGCGGCTTGGCCCAGTCGCAGGGCTTCGCGTGGGATGCCGGGCTGTGGCCGATGGTCCAGGCATCCAATGGGGGTGCCGTTGCTGCGGCACTGGCCGGGCTGGAACAGGGGGTGGCTGGCTCCCTGTCCAGCGGCCTCCACCACGCTCGTTACGGGAGCGGGGCGGGCTTCTGCACCTTCAACGGGCTCGTGATCGCAGCGCGTAAAGTGCTGGCGGCGGGGACCAGGTCCGTGCTGATCCTGGATCTGGATGCCCACTGTGGCGGGGGAACTGCCTCTCTGATCGCGGACGAACCCCGCATCTCGCAAATCGACGTGTCGGTCAACAGTTACGACAGCTATTCGAGTTGCGACCGAATCCGGCTCGAGATCGTGGGGAGAAGCTCGGACTACCTCCCTACGGTCCAGCGGTTGCTGGATGAGGCAGATGGCCCAGGGCTTCAGTTCGACCTTTGCTTGTACAACGCCGGCATGGACCCGTGTGAGGACTGCTCGACGGGCGGGCAGCCGGGGATCAGCCGGCAAGTGCTGGCCGAGCGGGAGCGCATGGTGTTCGAGTGGTGCAGAAATCGGAGGCTACCGATTGCCTTCGTCCTGGCGGGCGGCTATGTTGGCCCTCGTCTGGACGAGCGCGGGCTTGTTGACCTCCATCGTCTCACGTTGTCGTGTGCGACAGAGGCCGGCTGAACCAGTGGCTACATCCACGCCCAAATCCTGCGCCCGCCGCACCAGCCCCGCCTGCACGGGGTTGCGCTCGACGTAGCAAAGCACCGCATAGAGGTACTCGTCCTCTGCGACCGCAAACGCCTTGAAGCGGTTCTGGTAGACGTTGCCGCTGCCGATGCTGTGGTAGTGCGTGTGCCAACGGTCCGAGTGCGTCAACGTCAGCCAGCGCAGCAGGTTCGTCAGCTGGCCGTCGTGCTTAGGCCAGAAGACGAAACGCCAGTGCGTCGGCATGAGGCAGTAGGCCAGCAGGCGGGTGGGATGGCGCTGGAGGGACTCCTCCGGGACGCGCCGGAAGGCGTCGTAATCCGCGGGCTTGTGGAAGAGCGTCCGGCGCGCGATGCCCCGATTCAGGACATGGTAGACGTAGCCGCCGGGGGTGTGGCGCGGTGCGCGTGGCATGGGGGGTACGTTAGCGACTCCCTCCCGCCTGGCCAAGAAAAATAGATGCATCCCCTTTTTTCTCTTCAACCGTAGAGCGCGGCGATGGCTCGGCCGTTGGTCAACGGCAACGGCCGGCCTTCCGGATTGAGGTAGGGCGTTGCCGGGTCGATGCCCAGCGCGGCGAACATCGTGGCGGCAACATCCCATGGACCGACGGGATGCGCCTGCGGATACGCGCCCATGCGGTCCGACGCGCCGACCAGGCCGCCCCGCGCCACGCCGGCGCCGGCCAGCACGATCGAGTACACCGCCGCCCAGTGCTTGCGTCCCGGCGACGAGCCTGCGAAACGCGGTTCCAGGGCCACCAGCGGCGCCCGCCCGAATTCGCCCATGCACACCACCAGCGTCTGCTCCAGCAGGCCGCGCTGCTCCAGGTCTTCGAGCAGGGCCGACAACGTCCAGTCGAAATGCGGCAGCAGATGGACCTTCAACGCCTCGAAAATATCGTTGTGTGTGTCCCAGCCGTACAGCTCGGTATCGGTCGGATCCTTGTCCTGGCCGCGATTCGTGTGGCAGCACATGACCGTGATCCAGGGCACGCCCGCCTCGACCAGGCGCCGGGCCAGCAGGCATGCCTGGCCGGTGCGGTAGTGGCCGTAGCGCGCGCGGACCGAGGCGGGTTCCGCCTCCAGGTCGAAGGCGCGGCGATAGCGCGGCGTGGCGAGCAGATCGTAGGCCTGGCGGTACAGTTCCTCCAGGTCCTCTGCCCGCGCCTGCTTGCCCTGAAGCGTCTCCAGCAAAGCACGGCGCTGGTCGAGCCGTTCCGCCGGCAGGTCGGGCAACGGACTGAGGCCGCGGATCGGTTCCGGTCCGTCGGTGACGTCGCCGAGCACGAGCGGATCGTACCCGTGGCCGAAGAAGCCGCCGAACTGGCCGGGCGCGACGGTCTCGGGGACGAGGGCCGGCCCGTTGAGGTGGATGGCGGTGTGCGGCAGATGCTGAGCCGGCCGAATGCGCTTGAGCAGGGCGCCATAGGTCGGAAAGTCGGCCGGCTGCGGCAGGGGGTTGGACGACTTGCGTGCGTGGAACTGGCCGGTCAGAGCGAGGTAGGTTGCGGAGCCGTGGTCGAGATCGTCGTGCGAGACACTGCGGAGGAGGGTGCAGCGATTGGCCAGGCGCGCAAGGCGCGGCAGGTGTTCGCAGATCTGAATCCCCGGCACGCTGGTGGCAATGGGCCGGAACGCGCCGCGGATCTCGGCCGGAGCGTGCGGCTTGGGGTCCCAGGTATCGAGCTGGCTCTGGCCGCCGCTGGCATAGAGAAGGATCACCGACTTCGCCTTGCCGAAGCCGGGCGAGGGACCGGAGCGTGCCGGCGCTGCCGCGGCGGACGGCAGCCAGTTCCATGGCGTCACGGTGACGCCGAGTCCGTCCAGTAGGCCGAGGCGGAGCCACTGGCGACGGCTGAGCGGAGCAGGGGACAGTCGCTGGCAAGGACGGCGAGGCAACACGCGGGAGGCACTCCTGGGGACGAACCTGCCTTGAGTCTATCCCGCGCCGGTTCCTGGCGTCAAGCAAGCCGGCCTGGCATGAGGCAACCGCAGCGTGAAACAGCTTCCCCGTCCCACACGACTTGCCACGGTGAGGCTGCCGCCGAAGGCGGCGGCGATCCGCTCCGCAATCGCCAGGCCGAGACCGACGCCGGCGAACCCGAGGCGGCGAACCTGGCATGAGCGATAAAACGGCTCGAATACATGGGGCAAGTCTTCAGCGGCGATGCCGCGGCCCTGGTCCTCGACCGCCAGGCAGACGGCGTCCCGGTCGCTCCCGACGCGCAGTGTGATGGGTGTGCCGGGCTTGCTGTACTTGCAGGCGTTCTCCACGAGAATGTCGGCGAGTTGGCCGAGCAGCGGGGTTTGTGTTTCGATCCACAGGGGACCGTCCGGCGAACCTTCCACGCGCAGGTCGGCTGCGCGCGGCTGCTCGGACCAGGAAGCGCGATGCTCGCTCAGCCATTGGCCGAGGTTGATACGTTCGAGATGAGGCAGCCGAGCCTCGGCATCGGCGCGGGCCAGGAAGAGCAGCATTTCCACGATTTGCCGCAGGTGCAGGGCCTGTCCCTGCACCGAGGTCAGGACACGCTGGTATTCCTCCGGTGTGCGGTCCCGGCGCAGGGCCACTTCGAGCTGGCCCAGCACGGCAGTGAGCGGCGTCCGCAGCTGGTGCGAGGCGTCGCCGGTGAAACGCCGCTGCCGCTCGAATGATTCGTGCAGCCGATCGAGCAAACCGTTGAACGCTTGCCCCAGGTCGGCAAGTTCGTCGCCGGTGTCGGCGCAGGGGAGGCGCTGGCCGAGGTCGGCGCCCATCGTGCGGGCAGTCGCCGCCATCCGCGTCACCGGAAGGAGTGCCCGCCGGCAGAGGAATCGGCCGGCGCCCGCGGCCAGCAGCCAGAGTCCCAGAGAAGTGCCGATCAGCGCCGCGGCCAGGGTGCGGAGCGTCGCATGCACCGGTTGCAGCGCTACGCCCGCGGTCAGCACCAGGGCCGGATACTTCCGTTCTTCGTCGCCCTGCGGTCGCCGGTGTGGGTCGGCGGCCGGAGCAGGGCGAAGCGACTCGGGCTGCAAGCGGCGCTGCGCCAGTCGCCACGGTTGACCCTGCCCGGAAGCCACCGGACCTGTTCCTTCGACTTCGGCGGAGCCGTCCACTCGTTGTCCCTGGTCATCGCTGACCTGCCAGTACACCGGCCCGCCGCCGGCGTCCTGTCCGAAGTACAAACGCCGTTCGTGCGGCTCCCATTCCACACTGTCCGGGCCTATCTCCGCGGCCGCGGCGAGGGTGTTCAGGGTCGCATCCACCCGGTCGTCCACCTGCCGATACAGGTAGGTGTGCGCCAGGAGGTACAGGGTCGCGGAGAAGCCGGCCAGCACCAGGCCGAGCGCCGCGAGGAAGAACGTGGACAGGCGTGTGGTCAGAGTCATGGCGGCTCACCAAAGAGGTAGCCCTGGCCGCGCAAGGTGTGAATCAGCCGGGGACCGTGTGCCTCCAGTTTCCGGCGGAGTTCCATGACGTGAACTTCGAGGGTGTTCGACAGGCCGTCGTAGCGCTCGTCCCACACCTGTTCGTAGATGCGCGTGCGGCCGAGCACCTCGCCGGGGTGACGCAGGAAGAACACGAGGAGCGCCAGTTCCTTCGCCGTCAGGTCGAGCCGTTTTCCCGCCCTTTCCGCGCGGTGCGTGGCGAGGTCGAGGCGCACGTTCTGATAGGTCAGGAGCGGCGCGGCGGCCCGGTCTCCACGGCGGACCATGGCGCGCACACGAGCCAGGAGTTCCGCGAAGGCGAACGGCTTGCAGAGGTAATCGTCGGCCCCGTTGTCCAGCCCGCGGACCCGATCCGAGACGGCGTCGCGTGCGGTCAGGAACAGGACGGGAGTCGTACCTCCGGCTTGCCGGTAGCGGCGCAACAGCGTGAGGCCGTCGGCCCCGGGCAGCCACCAGTCGAGCAGCACCACGTCCCAGCAGACGGTCTGCAGGGCGTGCCAGCCCTCGTCGCCGTCGGCCGCGCGTTCGACGGTGAAGCCCTCTTCGCGCAGGCCGCGCACGAGGAAGTCAGCGATCGGCTCTTCGTCCTCGACAACCAGGATGCGAATGCCCATGGCGTTACCAGACAAAAACGGACGGGGCAGGAGGAGGTCATAAGGCAATGGCCCACGGACTTTGTACACAGACTGCGTGGCACGGATGCAGACGGCAAGAAAGAAAGCTGCCTGGTCCAGGCCGTGTTGAGCCGTGGCACGCAGTCCGCACACAAAGTCCGTGAACCATTCTGTTCGTGCTTCTTGCGAAGCCCGCGCTACTCGTCCTTCTCCTTGCTCTTGTCTTCTGCCTTGCCGATCTTGCCGTTCGGCGCGACCTCGACTTCCAGCTTCTTCTTCTCCGCCGTCACGAGGAGCACCTCGTAGTACGCCAGCTTCTCCTTGCCGTCCTTTACCTTGATGACTTCCTCGATCGTCTTGTACGTCGCCTTGGGGTACTTCGCCTCGAGGGCCTCGCTCACCACCTTCGGCAGGTCCTTGGCGGCAATCTGCTTCTCGATCTCGGTGATGGTCCCTTCCGGCGTGAGCGATACCTCAAGGGTTTGCTCGTTATCCTTGAGAGTGACTTCATAGACGGTCTTGCCGTCCTCGTTTTCCTTCTCGGCCTCGACCAGCTTGGCGTCGGGGTACTTGGCCTTGACCGCTTCCAGGACCGCCTTGGGCAGCTTGTCCAGGGGCACCTTCTCCTCGTCCGCGCGCGCGGTCGCGGCCCACACGAGCAGGCCCAGCGCCGCCATTGCTCCAAGCCCACGGATGAACGTACGCATCGACTCCTCCTCGGTGACAGAGACTGCAAACCGTCGGGGCGAGCGCCCTTTCCGACAGGCGCCGGCCCCACAACCGAGGATATCCTATCCGGCACGGCTGAAGGAGTGGTGAAGCGAAGATAAATTCCCCCTTATCCGCGCGGCGGCGACTGCTCGTCCTGCCATGGGGCCTTCGGCGAAGCGACGGGCTGGTTGTAAACTAACAGGGCGTGCAGCAACAGGATTCTCGCGCCGCGAGGGACCACCGCTCATGAAGTCGTACACCGAGTATCTCACGATGAACGTCCCGGGCCGGATGACGTTCGTGAATATCACCCCCCAGGTCGAAGAAGCCGTCCGCAAGAGCGGCGTGGCCGAGGGCTTCGTGCTTTGCAACAGCATGCACATCACCGCCAGCGTCTTTGTGAACGACGACGAGGCGGGCCTGCACCACGACTTCGGCGTGTGGCTGGAGAAGCTGTCCCCGTTCAACCCTGACCCCAATTACTATCACCACAACCGCACGGGCGAGGACAACGCCGACGCTCACTTGAAGCGGCAGATCATGGGTCGAGAGGTCGTCGTCGCCATCACGAAGGGGAAACTCGACTTCGGCCCGTGGGAGCAAATCTTCTACGGCGAGTTCGACGGCCACCGGCCCAAGCAGGTGCTGGTCAAGATCATCGGGGAGTAGCGGCTGAGTGTCGGGGGAACCGAGTATGGAGAATAGCCAGGTCCCTGAAATGATGACCTCGATCGACAGGCTCAGAAGCCACTGGTCGCAGGAAGGGATCAGGATCAGGCCTGGCGTGTCTCTCCAGCAGATCGAGGCGTTCGAGCGCCGGTATCAAGTTCGCCTGCCGCCCGATCTACGTCAGTACTTCACCAAAGTGGATGGCATGGAGGCGGGCGAGACTGACCACGACATGTTTTCTTTCCTTCCGCTGGAGGCGGTCAAGAGCCTACCGGAGGAACTTGCTCACTTCGGCGGAATCCCCGACTTCACGGAGATCATGTGGTCCCTGCCTGACCCGCACTGCTGGTTCGTGATCGTTGATTATCTGATAACTTCCGCGGTGTATGCCATTCGCCTCGCTGCCGTCCCCGAAAGCACTCCTGTCCTGTGGATCGGCAGCGGCAAGCACCATCGAGTCGTAGCACCGTCCTTTTCAGGTTTCGCGGACAAATACCTGGCCAACCCCTTTGACCTTCTTTAAGGGTTCTCCAACTATTTGCTATTGCCGGCGGGGAGTTGAAACGGAGCACGGCTTCACTGACGAGTTATTCAGGCCCCGTGCCGCTGCCGGTGCGTCGTGTGCCGGTGGGGGTGATGGTGGTGTCGTACATGGCACGTCTTCTGCCCCGACCCTCCTCCATGATGGTGCTTCTTGCGCTGCTGCGGACAACCATTACCCGGAGGCGGCGGGCTTTGCGGATGCGCAATATCGTCGATTGTCACCGTGGTCGTTGTCTGCGTCCCCAACACCGCGCCGCTGCCAGGACTGTCCAGCGCCACCACGATCGTCTCGTTGCCGTCCGGGTTCGGATCGTTCAGCAGCGGCACCGTGAAACTCTTGCTCGTCTCGCCCGGCTGGAATACGAGCGTGCCCGACGTGGTGACGTAATCGATGCCGGCCGCGGCACTGCCGTTGCTCGTCGCGTAATGCACCGAGACAGTGCCGCTCGTGTTGCCGCCGCGGCTGACCGTGACGACGGCGCTGCCCCCGTTCTCGGCGACCTGGTAGCTCGCCGCGCTGAACTGCATCACCGCCGGCTGGGCAATCGCGGCCGGCTGCATCACGAACAGCGTCACGCTCTGCATGGGCAGCGTCACCTGGAAACTGCTGCCCGTGAATGGTACGCCGGACTGCTGCACGATCAGGCTCTTCGTCATGTCGGCGGGGTTGGGTGCCAGTAACTGCCACTCCTGGGCAGTCCCGTTGCCGACGAAATTGCTCAGGTTCACAGTAACCGAGGTGGTCGCGGAGGGGTTGTTCGGATCGTAGAGGTTCTTGTTAACGACCATCACCGTCAGCGCTCCATCCTGGGAACGCAGCGCGGCGAAGGCGGCGACCTGGTCTGGATTCGGGACACCGGCCGAAACACTGGTGTCGCCGAAGGTGGAGTGATTGCCGTCGTAGTTGCGGTACATCTTCATGGCGTTGTACGGCGGCGTACCGGTTGCCGGCGTCGTCCAGCGGCTGGCCAGGTCGATCCCTTCCCGTCCCACGATGCCAAGAATGTCCGCCTGCGCGGTGGCGCCGTTCATGTGGTTCTCGGCGCCCCAGTTGTACTCCGTCAGGCCGATCCGCGTGCCGGGATAATAGGTGTTGACCCAGTCCTTCAGACGCGGAATAAGGTCCACCTTGTCGTTGATCCAGCTCTGATCGACATAGTTCGGGTCCCACAGGCTGCGCGTCGAGCGATTGCGCAGCAACTGCATGGTTGTGGAGACGTCGCTGCTGAACTCGCCGCCCTGCGGGTAATAGTGGGCCGTGAAAACGTCGAGCCGCCGTTGGCCGGTGCTGGCGTCGTGCTGGTGCAGCTGGTCGAGGAGCCACGGCAGGTAGTCCATGTTGCCGTGCGCGGCCCGGTCGGGGAAGCTGCTGTAGTTGTGTGCGGCCGCGTACTGCTGGTCGTAGCCGCTGTAGAGGTAGCCGCCCCACCCCCATTCCTCCGGCCCGAGGACCTGTGCCGACGGATCGACCGATTTGATCGTGCTCGCATAGGCGATCATCTTGTCGCGGATCTGTTGCATCGTCGCGCCGGTCGGCTGAACGTCGCGGTGGGTTGAGTACCAGATGCTCGACTCGTTGTCGAGCGCGTAGTAACGCAGGCCGCCCTGGTCGGCGGTGCCCCACTGGTTAACCAGGTGCTGCACCCACCCCTGCTCGAACTGTGGACTGTTCGGCACGTTGGCGTCGTTCGGGTTGTTGCCGGTGACGTTCTGCCCGTTGGTCAGGACGCCATTGCCGGCATCCGGGAAGTAGCGATCGGTGGCCTTCTGATTGCCATACTTGGCGACGGAGAAGCTGGCGAGCTTGTCGCGGTTGGGACCGAGTTTCGCCACCCAGTCGATCATGGGAATGGTCAGGTCGGCCTGGGCACTGGCGGCCTTGCTGGCGGCGATGAAGCTATCGCCGCGTTTGCCAGGCGTACTGCTGGGGTCGCCGATACTCTCGAAGAAGTAGTCGAAGGCCTTGTTGTCGGCGTTCTGCTGCCAGTTGTAGCGGGTGGCAGCGTTGCCGCCGTTGCGATTGAACGGCGCGTTGAGGTCCGCCAGGCTCGTCGCGTCGCCGAAAGCGACGCCGTAGACATTCGCATTGATGGCGTGCAGACCGGCGGCGGCATCCACGCCGATCGTGACGTCGAGGACGCAGCGGTCCTCGAGCAGTTCGAGCATGGGGAGGTAACATCTCCGCTGAGTCCGCTTTCGGCCGCTGCGCATGGAGCGCGGAGCCATGGCAAATCCCCGACAGGAAACGTGAAGCTGCTCTGCCGGTAGGGACTGGAGGAGCCGGCAGTGCTGGTAGTATAAGGCACGGCAAACGCTTTGCAAACCGACAGGGTGTGAGCACGGGCCAGGACATCGGGATCGGGAGTCGCCGTTCGCCCGTCTTCCTGTGCGGTCACCACGTCATGGCCCAGCCGGCGCAACTCCTCGACCAGGGGCAAGGGAAAGTCCTCGTCGGCGTAGAGCAGCATCCGCGGTCACTCCACGAAGCCCGCTTCGCCTTCCTCGTTTTCGCGGATGGCCTGGTCGATCTCCTCCGGATTCGCGGCGGCATACTCCCAGGCCGCATCCAGATCGGAGGGAGTCAGGGAGGGATAGGCCCGGAGGACGGCTGCGGCAGAAGCTCCGAGACGGCGGTAGTTGATCAGGACCCGGACGGGAATACGGGTTTCCCGGATACACGCATCCCCGCCACAGCGGTCGGGCTTCTTCGGGATCCAGCTGGCTGTTGCAGTCATGTGTCGATCTCCTGCATGTGCTCCGTTCACTCTACCCTGGTCTCCTGCTGCGAACAACCCAGCTCACTCCGCTGGTACCGCACCCGTCGCCCCGGCTGCACCTTCTCCCTCCACCACATCCGGCGCCGCGTGCGCCTTCTCGATGATTTCGTCGGTGCTCGTCGGATCGACCAATCGGCAGCTCTCCGTTAGCTGGTCCGTGATGCCACGCAAATCGGCGCGCCATGCTTCCGCCGTCGTGTCGGCCGGCGTGACCTGGGCGAACTCCTCGCACAACAAGATCAGCCGCAGCAAATGGCGGAAGACGATCCCTTCCTGCTTCACCAGATCGCGCGTCTGCACGTACTTGTTGAAGTTGCCGCCGTAACGCAGCAGCTCGCCCGCGGCCCACACCGGCGTTGTGTTCACGTCGATCACGTCGGGATAGAGCGCATCGAACAGCAGCCGCAGTTTGTCGGCCAGCGTCGGCGGGCGCTCCTCCCACGCGTCGTCTTCCTCTTCCTCGTCGGGCGGCTTCGGCACCGGGGCGATGATAAGGCCGCGCTGGATCAGGTCGGGATCGAGTCGCGTCGTGGCCAGCAATCCGGGCGGCAGCTGGTCCGGCGGCGGCACCCGCACGTAACGCAGCAAGGGCCGCGGCATTTCCAGCACGCTTTCGAGCGCCTGCACTCGCTCGTCGCGGTCGGCGATACCAAGTTGGTTGACCAGGAAGGCCCCATACAGCGGATGGACGCTGCGGAAGACGAGCAGCTTCGCCATTTCCGGCGTGGGCGTCGCCAGCAGCGCCGAGTACGGGGGTGGCGGCTCCGCCGCGGGCGGCCTGGCCAGTTCTTCTTTCGACGGCGGGGGCGGCGGCGCCGGGTCGAGCGTCACAAAGCCGCCTGCCGCGAGCGTCAGCAGCATGCGGTCGAGAGCCTTTTCGCTGGCCTTGATACGCGGTTCGTCCATGAGACGTTTGCGGAGCACCGTCCGCACCTTGGCCACCTCCGGCGAAATCTCCAGCAGGTACGCCAGCAAGCGCCACGGCAGCGGCCCCTTGCTGTACAGTTTGCCGGGCGGCGCCGCCTGTAGCTGCTTGAATTGCGCCTCGCTCCAGTATTGCCGCGTTTCGCTGCGGCTCGGTTTCTTCTTTTTCAGAGCCTTTTTCGCCTTGATAAGCCCCGGGTCCTTGGTGTTCTCGGGGATGCGGTCGTACTTCTCCTTCCACCGGAGGAGCTTGACGTCATCGTCGGCGGCGAGAGCGTAGACGTAGCCGCGGTCGTCGTACTGGGGCCGGCCGGCCCGCCCGAAGATCTGATGCGCCGAGCTGGCGTCGATCAGCTTCTCCTTGCCGCGCGGTCCCTTGACCAGCGTGCTCAGCACCACCGAGCGCGCCGGCAGGTTGATGCCGGAAGCCAGCGTCTCGGTGCAGACCGCCACCGCCAGCAGCTTGCGCTCGAACAGGTCCTCGACCACGCGGCGATACTTCGGCAGCATCCCCGCATGATGGACGCCGACGCCGCGGTGCAGCATCTGCCGAATCTTCGGTCCCACGCCTTGCGACCAGTCGAGCCGATTGACCTCGGCGTGCAGTCGGGATCGCTGATCGTCGCCGAGCAGTTGCAAGCCCTTGAGCTGCTCGGCGACACTCCAGCACTCATCGCGGTTGAAGCAGAAGACCAGCGCCGGCGTCTTGCGCATTTGCGGATCGCCTTTGGCCATATCGACCAGGTGCTCGTTCAGCAGCATATCCGGCACCCAGTGATAGCTGAGCGGCACCTTGCGATCCTTGCCCTCGACCACCTCGACCTTGCGGCCGTGGCAGCGCTGCAGCCAGGTGACGAATTCGCCGGCATTGCCGACGGTCGCCGACAGCAGCAGCAAGCGGATATGGGCCGGCAGCAGCCCCAGCGACAGCTCCCAGACGATGCCGCGTTCCGGATCGGCGAAGCTGTGGAACTCGTCCATGACGACGGCCGACACGTTGCTGAAGTCGAAGGCCGGCTGATGGAGCAGGCGATTGAGCAGGATTTCCGCCACGACGACGAGGATGCGGGCATCGGGATTGACGCGGCGGTTGCCGGTGACAAGACCGACCGTTTCGGGGGAGAAGCCCCAGCGGACGGCGGACGTCTGCATTTCCTGGAACTTCTGCTCGGTCAGGGCGATGAGCGGCGTCGTGTAATAGGCAACCGTATCGGAGTGCAGCGCCTCGAACAGGGCGGCCTGGGCGATGAGCGTCTTACCGGTGCCGGTCGGAGCGCAGACGAGGATGCCCTGCTCGGCGGTGAACCAGGCGAGCAGGGCGTCTTCCTGTACGGGATACGGCGTATAGGGGAGCTGGGCCAGGTAGAGGTCGGCCAGCTCAGCGCGGGTCGGCATGGTGGTAGTCCGGGGCGCCGTTTGGGGATTGGCGGATGTGGATCGGCCAAGCCGCGCGCGGCTAATACAGGAGATGCGTCAGCTTATCGCGGTACTCATCGGCCAGCGGGCTGCGGACGCCGATCGCGTAGAAGACCTTCACCATGATTTCGCGCACCTTCGCCGACGCCAGCTTGCGGTCGCGCTCGGCGGCCGACAGCAGCATTGTCAGTGCCTCCGGATACTTGCCCGCGGCGGCAAGGACGCCGCCAAGTTCATAGCGCGCCTCGGCATTGTTCGGCTCCGCCTCGACACGGCGGCGCAGTGCCGCCTCGTCGCCGAAGGGCTGGGCGTGTTCGCGCAGGAAGAGGATCGCCTCCAGCCGCTCGATCTCCGTGCCCAGGTCGTCGCGCGGCACCGCATGTCCCAGGCATTCGCGGGCCTCGGCATCCTGGCCGCGCGCGAGCAGCACGCGGGCCAGGCCTACCCACGCGCTGTCGTTGCGCGGGTCCTGTTCGACGACGCGGCGGTAGAGCACCTCGGCCTCGGCCGGTTGTGTTGCCTCCAGGCCAGCGGCGCTGTGGGCCTGACGGTCGCTCTCGCTCGGCGAGATGCGGTCGATGAACTCGCGCAACTGGGCCTCGGCGAGCAGACCGACGAACTCGAACACGACCCGGCCGTTGCGGAGCGCCTTGACGGCCGGGATCGACTCGATGCCGAACTCGTAGGCCAGTCGCTGAGCCTCGTCGATGTTGACCTTCGCCAGGAGAAAGTCGCCGTTGCGCTCGGCGGCCAGCTTTTCCAGCATGGGACCAAGCAGGCGGCAGGGCCCGCACCACGGTGCCCAGAAATCGACGACAACCGGCAACTCGTGCGACCGCTGGAGCACCTCGCGCTCGAAATCGGCCTCCGCCACGTCCTTGACCCAGGCAGTTTGCGGCATGAATTCTCCACTCCTCACGACTTTACGCTGAAAGATTCACCACGCGCTTGCCATCTATTGTAGCCGGACCGCGCAAAACTTTCTTTCGCCGGCGATACGGAGCCGGAAGTGTCAACGCCCGAGTTCCTCGTTACCTGGGAACGGGGCAAGCATTTTGTTTGCCAAGTGTGCGATTTGGGCGGACAATCCGCGGCATGGAGACCGTGGACGTTCTGGTGATCGGCGGCGGCATCATCGGTTGCAGCCTGGCGCGCGAACTGGCCCGGGTCTGCGGCAAGGTTGTCGTCGTGGAGTGCGGACGGGCCGGCGCGGCGGCATCGTCGGCTGCGGCAGGGCTCCTTTCCCCCGCCCTGGCGACCGCGCCGGCCGGGCCGCTGCTCGACCTGTGCTGCGAGAGCGCCGACCTGTATCCCGCCTGGCTCGAGGAACTGCGGCAGGACGGCGCCGGCGACGTCGGCTTTCGCCAGGCCGGTCTGCTGGAAGTGTGGACCGAGCCGGCCCATCTCGCGCTGCACGAGGCCGGCGTCGCGGAACGGCTGCGGCCGGGACGCCACGTCGAGCGCCTGTCGGCGGCGGAACTGCGCCGCCGGGAGCCCGCGTTGGCCAGTCACGTCCGCGGAGCGGCATACTATCCCGACGACGCCCAGGTGGATCCTCTCCTGCTGAGCCGCGCCGTGGCCCGGGTGGCGGAACTGGACGGCGTCACGATCCGCGAGAACGCTCCGGTGCGCCGCCTGGTGCGCGACGGCGACCGTCTCAGCGCGGTGTACACAGACGAGGCGTGTTACCAGCCGGGTATCGTGGTCGTGACGGCGGGCGCATGGAGCGGCGGTCTGCTTGAGCCGCTGGGCCTGGCACTGCCGACGCGGCCGGTGAAGGGCCAGCTACTGCTTGCCGATTGCCGCGTGTCGCCGGTGCGGACGCCACTGCACGCCGGCGAGGCGCTGCTGGTGCCGCGGCCGGAAGGAAACCTGCTCCTGGGCGTCACTGTGGAGGAAGCGGGTTTCGACGAGCGCGTCACTTTCGAGGGTATGCGCAGCATCCTGGAGCGAACGCTGGCGCTGGTGCCGGCGGTGGGGCGGTTGACGCTGGGGCGCGCATGGGCGGGTCTGCGACCGGCGACGCCGGACGAGTATCCGTACATGGGCCCGCTGCCGCCGCTGCGCAACCTGTGGGTGAGCGCGGGACATTTTCGCAAGGGGATCCTGCTGGCGCCGCGCTGCGCCCGACTGATGGCGCAGTCGATCCTCGCGGAGCATTTGGACGAGCAGCTGGAACCGTTCAAGCCGACGCGGCGAATCTCGTGAAGCCGGCGGCGCGTTACGCCATGGCCATTGCATCGCCGATACCTCCCGTCCTCGATGTGTCGCAGGCTCCTCCGGCCGTTCCGGGAGTTGTCAGTCCGTGGCGCGCGCCGCTGCTGCCGCTGGCACTGGCGGCGACGGCCGGCATTCTGCTCGATCGGTATTTCGGCGTCCTTCCATACCTCAGTCTGCTCGCGGCCCTCGCCGCCCTGGTTGCCTGGGTGTTCGCGCGCAGCCGGCCGGCCTTGCCCTTGCTCTGTCTTGGCATGGTGATTGCCGCCCTGGCCGCCACCTACCACCATCTGCACCGCGAGGCTTATCCCGCGGACGACATCGGCAACTATGTCGCCGTCCAAGAAATACTTCCAGGACTTTCTGTA
>JRHI01001857.1_pt1 | contig 16256 bp, 15 predicted proteins | sample 215371 | NCBI WGS metagenome assembly JRHI01 (sample SAMN02929681, study PRJNA255918) | sediment metagenome | biome: cave system; feature: Ice Cave; material: Sediment; isolation source: sediment from deep within a dark volcanic ice cave with no known source of... ...
CGCGGGCGTGAATTGGAAAAACGGTTACAGTAGAAGTAGGGACAAGCAGCCTTGCTTGTGCTTGGTTTGCCGTAAAGACAAGCAGCCTTGCCTCTCGCTGGCTGGCGAGCACAAGCAAGGCTGCTTGTCCCTGCGGGCCGCCTGTTCTGGGAAATGTGCGGACTTGAACCTTGAAAGTTGGGCCTCGACCCGTCAGGATGGGGGCACGAATGGACTCGCCACTGTATTAGTGCGGACGGGCTTGCGCGGAGTCGTGGCTCGTTCGGGTGGGCCGTGATGGCCCGGATACGGGAAAGGAAGGACGTTTCCATGACACAACAGGTGCTTGACCAGCCGCTGCCGCCACAAGCGCCGAACGAGGCCGACCTCGTCGCAGCAATTCAGCGCATCCTGGGAGCCAGCGCGGAGCCGCTGACGCCGTCCAAAATCCGCGCGCATTTGCCGGCTAACTTCCGCGCCATCACCCTTGAGCAGTTGATCGACTGCCTGGACCGCCGCGTGGGTGCCAACGTGTTGTACCAGTACGATCCCTACCGCAGCCAGCAGCATCGCTACTGGGACCGGCCGCCGACTGTCCACCTGATCGCGCTGGTGCGCAGCGGGTTGGAGGAAGGACCGTTGGGCTGGTCACAGCTGCGGCGGAAGTTGCCGCACTACGCCCGGGAGCGGGCCGAGGAGATCCTCAAGAGCCAGGTGGACCAGGGCCTGCTGTTCCTGCATCCCAAGGCGGGCAGCAGGACAGGACCGCGTTACGGTCTGCAGGCGCCCAATCCACGGGAGCCGCTGCGCGAGGAACTGCTCCGGCTGTTCGATCGGCTGCAGCGCGAGTTCGGCTTCAGCCGTAGCCAGCTGCGCGAAGGGGCCCTGGAACTGCTGCATGAGGAAGAATGGGACGTCCAACGCACGCCGGAACCGGCCGCCGCGCCGGAGCCGCCCGTGCATGAGCACATCACGCCGCACTCACCGGGGCACGAGCACACCGCGCACGCGCCGACCGCCTCGATGGAGGCGCCGCACGCCTCGCCGCCGGGCGAACCACACCCCTGATGCTTGTTTCAGCGATCCAAGAGTGGGAGGGTTTCGATGCGTTACAGCCTGTTAGCGTTTGGCGTGGTCGCCGTCCTGGCATTATGGACAGCCAGTCCGGCGCGCACGGCCGACTCCGGCACCAGCGAATTCTTCAATGGCAAGAATCTGGATGGCTGGGAGGGTCTGAAGGAATACTGGAGCGTCCAGGACGGCGCGATCGTCGGCTCCACGGGGCCGCACGGCGGCAAGTTCAACACGTTCCTTTGCAGCAAGCACAAGTACAAGGACTTCGAGCTCAGGTTTCAGGTCAAGCTCACGGGTCAGGGCTGGACCGGCAACAGCGGCGTGCAGATTCGCAGCGAGGTCTTCGACAAGGAGCATCTGGCCGTCAAGGGGCCGCAGTGTGACATGGTCGACGTCTACTGGGGCAGCCTCTACGGCGAGCACTTCGGCGGCATGATGAAAGCGGCCCCGAAGGACGTGGTCGAGAAGGCGTTGAAGCCACACGAGTTCAACGACTACTCCATCAAGTGCGTCGGCAAGCACGTCACCATCAAGTTGAACGGCGACACGACGGTTGACGAGGATTTCGAGAAACTGCCCGATGAGGGCATCATCGCCTGGCAGCTGCACGCCGGGCGGCCCATGGAAGTGGTGTTCAAAGACGTCAAATTCAAGGATTTGAGCGCGAAGTGATACCATCTCGCCCATCTGTTCGCTGCGGGCCAGCGCGCATTGCGCGCTGGCCCGCGGTTGTTTACCCTGCTCCCCCTGAGTTTGTCCGCAGCGGGCCGGAAGCCCCAGCGCCCGCGTCGTTGTTCCCGTCGCTACCGCTACGAGAGCTGCCTGGACAACCTCGCCGGGTTCACGTATTAGATGCCCGTCCCCTTGACACCTTTTCCACCCTGGGAGTACACTTCCTAACAGCCGATCTTTCGCAGTGTTACACCGCTTCACCATCGCAGGGACAGGAGCGGAGCGATCCTCGGCCCAGCGCTTTTCCCGGGAGAGCCAGGGCGTGAAGGCGATTATTAGTGATATTCATAGCAACCTCGAAGCCTTGCAGGCCGTCCTCCAGGATATTGCGCGCCAGCCCGTGGACGCTATCTATTGCCTGGGCGACGTGATCGGCTACGGCCCAAATCCACGCGAGTGCATTGACCTCATCATGCAATGCCGGATCGTCCTGCTCGGCAATCACGACCAGGGCGCCCTCTTCGATCCGGACGGGTTCAATCCGCCGGCCGAACGGGCGATCTTCTGGACGCGCTCCCAACTCGAAACCGTGGCGGACAACGGCCAGCAGCAGGAGCGGCGCTGGGAATTCCTCTCCGATCGGCCGCGTAGCTTCCGCGAGAACGGCTATCTCTTCGTCCACGGCTCGGCACGCAATCCGCTCAACGAGTACGTCTTCCCCGAAGACATCTACAACCAGCGGAAGATGGAACGCATCTTCGCCCTGGTCGACCGCTACTGCTTCCAGGGTCACACCCATGTCCCCGGCGTGTTCCTCGAGCAACTGCCGGGCACGCTGTACCAGTTCCTCAATCCCGAGGAACTTGACTACGCCCACCGCCTCGACGGCCGCAAGACGCTTTGCAATGTCGGCTCCGTCGGCCAACCGCGCGACGGTGACTGGCGCGCCTGCTACATCTTGCTCGATGACGATACCATTCGCTATCGCCGCGTCGAGTACGACCTCGAAACCACCATCAAAAAGATCTACGCCGTCCCCGACCTGGAAAACTTCCTGGGCGATCGGCTCCGCGATGGCCGTTAAGCGGTCGCGCGGACGTGTCCCGGTATGTGTGCGGCCTGAGCGAACGGTGGCCGCATTTTTTTTCGGCTCGTCGCCACGGCGGCGGGCTTCTCCCTGAGCCAACCATGCAGCAGCAACGCAATACGTTTCTTTTTCTCGTGCTGTCGGGGCTGATCGTCATCGGCGGCATGATGCTCAACCGTTATCTCTTCCCGCCGAAAAACCCCGACCCGAACAAGATCGAGCCTCCGGTGCCGGTGTCCGGGCCGGAAAAACCGCCGGACGCCGCGACCGTGGCAAGTGCGCTGCAAGGACTCGCCGCCCAGCCGCCGGGCGCTCTCGGCCTCGGGAATACCGTGCAGATCCTGGCCGAGGTGGCCACCGCCACCGCCCGCTGGAAAGAGGGCGAGAGGGTAGCCCGAGAGAAGGCCGCACCTCCGCCCGCGCCGGTCGTCGAAGCTGCCCCCGAGCCACCGCCGCACGCGCCGATCACCCTGGGCAATGACAGCGACTTTCTCAAGGTGATCCTCGACGCGCGGGGCGCCGGCGCACGGAGCATCACGCTACGCGACTTCCAGCAAGCCGATGACATGGGCCGGCCCGTCTGGCTCGACAAAGCACACACTGTCAAAAAACCACTCGAACTGGTGCCCGAGAGCAAGAACACCGACGAGGGCTCGTTCCTCCTCTACGACGCCCCGGCGACCCGCGATGACCATGATCGTCCCTGGTCCCGCCTCGGCCAGAAGCGGTGGGAGGTCGCCGAGATCGTCAAGGGCGACGACGAGGCCGTCCGCAAGGTGTCGTTCCGCACCATCATGCAGGACGTCATCCTAACCAAGACGTACACGCTCCAGAAAGGCGATTACCACGTCGGCCTCGACGTCAAGATCGAGCGGAACCCAAACGTGAGCAAGGACAAGGACGTCAAGTTCCGCTACCACCTGTACGGCGCGCATGGTTTGCACATCGAGGCAGAGCCGTACACGAGCACGCTGCGCAACGCGGTCATTGGTCGGGTGGACGACGCCGGCCATGCCGACCGCAACTTGCAGGACCTGCGCCGCATCAGTCTCAAGGCCGGCGGCGACGAGGTGCTCCGCGAGGACAAGTCCTTCCAGTACGGCGGCGTCGCCGTGCAGTACTTCCAATCGTTAGTGATCGTGAACGAGGACCACGTCGAGAAGAAGGACAAGTTCCTCGTCCGCGCCCGGCCGGTGATCGAGGCAACGGTAGTGCGCGGCAAGGTGTCCAGCATCGCCGACGATGAAAGATCCTTCGAGGTCGTCGCCAAGGACGGCGTGAAGTATCCCGTCGCCTGGCCGGATAACGCGCGCATGCTCCGCCGGAACGAGGACAAGGAGGCGCCGCCGGTCCGGGGAACCCTGGTGCTCGGCGAGTCGATCTCGGTCGTCTGCCGGACCAATGACCACGACCGAATGGTGGCCCGAGAAATCTATACCGGCGACCTGGCATACGCGCTGTTGTTCGACGACATCACCGTCGACCTGGTCACCGACCTGATCGACGTCAAACCGGACGCCCCAGTGGTCCACAAGTACTTGCTGTACAACGGCCCGGTGAAGGTCCGGCTGCTCGGCTACATCGAAGACAAGAACGCCCAGGTCGATGCCGCCCTGGTCAATCGCTACGAGAACACGCTGCACCTGAACACGGTCACGGACTACCACGACGACTGGTGGGGCGGCCAGTTGTTCAACAGCATCGGCGCGACCTGGCTGGTGATCCAGTTTACGAACCTGATGCACCACGTTCTGTGGCTGCTGCACACCTACGTCATGCCGTGGAGCTATGGCATCTGCATCTTGCTGCTGACCGTGATGGTCCGCGGCGCGATGTTTCCGCTGAGCCGGCGCCAGGCGATGATGAGCGTCAAGATGCAGCAGCTGCAACCGGAGATCAAGAAACTCCAGGAAAAGCACAAGGGCGACCAGCAGGGGCTCGGCATGGCCCAGATGGAGTTGTACCGCAAGCACGGCGTCAGCCCAATCGGCAGCTGCTGGACGATATTCCTGCAATTGCCGATCTTCATGGGCCTGTATTACGCCTTGCAGCAGAGCATCAATTTCCGGCTGGCGCCGTTCCTGTGGATCAAGAGTCTGGCCGCGCCGGACATGCTCTTCTGGTGGACGGAGCACATCCCATTCGTCAGCCAGCCGCAGGATTACGGCAGTTTTTTCTATCTGGGGCCGTACTTCAACTTGCTGCCGATCATCGTGGCCGGTTTCATGCTGGTGCAGCAGAAGATGATGACGCCGCCGCCGACCACGGAGCAGGAAGAGCTGAACGCGAAGATGATGAAGTTCATGTCGATCTTCTTCGCGCTGATGTTCTACAAGATGGCGGCCGGCCTGTGCCTCTACTTCATCGCCAGCAGCGTGTGGGGCTTCACGGAGCGCAAGTTGCTGCCGAAGAAAAAGCGGAACCCGACCGACGGCATACCCCCGCCGGCGCCGCCGCAGAACGGCTTCATGCAACGGGCAATGGAGCGGCTGGGCGGCATGACCGGGGCGCGACAAGAGACGCAAGCCAGCGTCACAACTGCGCCGCCGGTGTCCGCGGTGAGCCCGGCCACGCTGACGCCGCCGGCCGGTGGTGGTTCCAGCAAACGCAACAAGAAGAACAAACGCCGGCAGGAACGTAACCGCCGCAACGCGGAGGCACCTGTCGCCGCGACGCCGCCAAGCGTGGGTGCCGGCGAAGGAGACGGAGTCGTAACGCGTCTCCGCGTCTGGTGGACCGGCACGCGCCGCAAGTTGCATGCGTGGTGGACGCAGCTGCTGCGCGACGCGCGGAAGCGCTGAAATGCCCCGTGTGGCCGCGCTGCGAAACGAGCATCTCGGCGACACGGCATTTTTCTAATCATTTATTCTGCGCCGCCCGGGAAAGCAGGTCCCCGACGCGATTGCTCGCCCCTACTCCCACGAGGAAGAGCAACCCCGGCAGGTTCACCGCCAGAACATCGAGGCGTTCGAGAATCAAGGCACTCAGCCAGAGCACGCCAAGCAGAATCGTGTATGCCATCATGAAGTGCCGCGCCCGACAGGTCCGTACCTGAAACGTCTTCGCCAGCGGCACCATCAGGAACAGCAGCGCCGCCCCGCCGAACAAGAACAGCGGCAGGGGCACGACAACACTGCCCACAAGCAGGATCACCCCCAGCAGCAGGCACGCGCCTACCCAGGTCGAGGCCAGTACCTGATCCGGCGTCAGTAGGCGACTCCCCAGACGATTCAGCCGGACCGGCAGACAGTAGAGCGGATCGGCCAGGCGCGACGAGAAGAACCAGCCATTCAACGCGATCCCCGCCAGGTAGGTGCAGAGGAGCAGTAGCGTGGACTTCGGGTGGTCGCGCGACACTGACTCGAAACTACCGGCGAAGGGAACGACAAAGATCCAACCAAGCAGCAGCACCAGGCCGAACAGGCCGCCCCAGGGCTGGCGCCAGCGTCCCAGCAGCGCCTCGACGATCTTCTGACGGCCGGCCTCCAATTCCGGATCGTGATGCAGCGCCGTCTCGAAAGGCCCCAGGTTGGGGAACTGTTGGCGTTTCTGGACCAGTTGCAGGAGCGCATCGACGACGCCTTGCCGTACCGACTTCAGCCGCGGACTGATTCGCATGGCATCGCGGAAGTGCTGCAGCGCATGCACCGGGTCGCCCTTCTGCAGATGAACCCAGCCGCGATTGGCGAAGGTGCGCGGGTTCTCCGGATCGCGTGCCAGCGCCGCCTCGATCGTGGTGACCGCCTCCTCGCTGCGGCCCAGGTTGACCAGCGCCAGCGCCCGCCGGTTGGCGCAATCGACGTGCTCGGCCGACAATCGCAGTCCCGACTCCGCCGTGTCCAGCGATTCCTGCCAGCGTGCCTGCGCTGCCCGGACATAGGACAGCAGCGCGAAGTAATCAGCGTCCTCCGGCTCCAGCCGCAGCGCTTCCTGGATGGCCGCCGCCGCCGGTTCCATCTGGTCGCGGTTACAAAGGATGAACGCGCGCACGTAATGGCCGTACGCCATGTCGGGCCGCAGACGGATTGCCTCCTCGGCCTCCGCAAGGGCGGCGTCCTGCTGTTTCGCTTCGGTCAGGCACATGCCGAGCAGAGCGTGGGCGCTGGCGTTGTTGGGATCGCTCGCCATTTCCTGCCGCGCCTCGCGCTCGGCCAGGTCGTAGCGCGCCTGCTGGAAGAAATGCCAGGCTCGGTCGAGGTGAATGCCCATGAAGAAATAGTGGGGCCGTGGCGAGTGGCTAACTGCTGGTAGGGCGCTTGCTAGCCACTTGCCATTATTCAGATCTTCAGATACTTCAAAATGTCATCGTACAGCCCGCCCTGGTTGGAGTAGAGCGCGTAGTTACGGGCGGTGGAGAACCATTCCTTCGTCGTCGGCCGGACCGTGACCATGGCCGCGGCGAAGTCGCGCGTGGTCAGAGGCTTCGGCCGGCCCTCTTGCATCGCCTCGTGCAGCTTCTTCTCGATGGCCACGTCCACGACCGCCTTGAGATCCGCGCCCGAAAAGTGCTCGGCCTTCTGCGCCAGCAGGTCGAAGTCGATCGAATCGACCGGCTTGCCGCGGCAGAGGATGCGCAGGATGGAGCCGCGGGCACCGGCATCCGGCGGCGGCACGAAGAGGATGCGGTCGAAACGGCCGGGCCGCCGGAAAGCCGGATCGAGGTGCCACGGCGCATTCGTCGCCGCCAGGATCAGGACGCCGTCGTTGTTCGCCTTGATGCCGTCCATCTCCGCGAGGAACTGATTGATGAGCTGGCGAGCGGTGCTGTGCCGCAAATCGGTACGACTGGCACCCAGCGCGTCCACCTCGTCAAAGAAGAGGACGCACGGCTTGTGGTCGCGAGCCTGCTCGAAGAGTTCGTGCAGATTGCGTTCGCTCTGTCCGAGCCAGAGATCGAGGACTTCGTTGATGCCGACGGAGAGGAAGCCGGCCTTGACCTCGCCGGCGGTGGCGCGGGCGAGGTGGGTCTTGCCGCAGCCCGGCGGCCCATACAGCAGGATGCCGCCGCCGATCGCCTTGCCGTAGGCCTTGAAGAGTTCCGGATGACTGAGCGGATGAATGATCTTCATCCGGATCTCGTCCTTGACGGCATCCATGCCGCCGACGTCCTTGAAGCTGACGGCCGGCTTCTCGATCGCGCTCTCATCGGGAGCAGGCATGTCCTCGTAGCTGGTCCGCACTCGGCCCTCGACGACTTCGCCGGCGTCGCTGCTGGCGCCGATGCCGAGTCGGCCGGCGAGATCCGGGTCGTCCACGGCGGGGTCGGCCGCGATGGCCTGATGATAGAAGCGGACGGCGCGTTCGACCTCACCGCCCTGGAGCAGCAGGCGGCAGTGCAGGAGGAGAACGCGGGCCGGCGGGTCGGGAGCCTTGGATAGAGCCTCGACAATCACGAGGGCATGGCTGTACTTGCCCTGCTGGTAGAAGGCGTTGGCAAGGCCGGTTTTGAGTTTCTGATTGTCGGGCGCCTGAATGAGCGCCTGGCGGTATTCTTTCTCGGCTTCGTCGGCCCGGCCGAGGCCGAGTAGGGTATCGGCCAGGTGCTGCCGGAGGGGGATGTTATCGGGGGAAAGCTGAAGAGCCTCGCGCAGGCCTTGCAGTGTTTCTTCGCCGCTCGCCATGGGGTGATTCAGGGTTTGGGCTGCTGGAAACGGATCGACACCATGAGTATCCATGATACCGATGCCGCGGCCGSGTCAAAAGGGCAACCTCGGTCCCTCGCCCCTCGCCCCTCGCCCCTCGCGGCCCGGTGAATAATACATCCCTTAAGGAGGTGCGCTGCCATGTCCGATCCCTTCGACCTGACCGGCCGGCGCGCCCTGGTCACGGGCGCCAGTCGGGGGATTGGCCTGGCCATTGCCGCCGGTCTGGCGAATCGTGGCGCCGCCGTCGCCATCACCGGCCGCAAGGCCGATACCCTCGCCGCCGCCGCCGAGCAACTCCGTGCCGCTGGCGCCACGGTCCTGCCCATCGTGTGCCACCAGGGCGATACCGCCGCCGTTGCCGCACTATTCGACCAACTCGATCGGCAAAGTTTCGTTGCCGACATGGTCGTCGTCAATGCCGCCACGAACCCGGTCATGGGACCGCTTCTGGACGTGAACCTGCCGGCATGGCAGAAGATTCTCGACGTGAACCTGACCGGGGCGCTGCTGACAGCCCAGCACGCGGTTCGGCGGATGGTGCCGCGAGGTAAAGGATCTCTGGTGTTCGTCGCCTCCATCGCCGCCATCGACCCGATTCCGGGGATCGGCGCGTACAGCGTCAGCAAGGCGGGCGTCCTCGGCTTGGCGAAGACATTGGCAAAGGAACTCGGTGCAAGTGGCATCCGCGTCAACGCGATCGCGCCGGGATTGATCGAGACGCGCTTTTCGGCAGCGCTGTTCCAGGATCGGCAGGTGTATGAGGGTTTGATGGCGCACGTCCCGCTCGGCCGGCACGGTCAAGCGGAGGACATCGTCGGCGCCGCAGTGTTCCTGGCGTCGGACGCCTCCGCGTACGTCACGGGCCAGGTGCTCGTGGTGGACGGCGGCGGCAGGGTATGAGACCCGAAGAACCCCTGAAATCATCGGGTTCGGTCGAAGACCGTGGGGACGAGCTGGCAGCCTGTCCCTACGAGCCGGACCAAACCATTCTCCTGGGCGAGCCGTCTAGGAATACGAAGGCAGCGAGTTAGCCGCACGGCGTCTCATTCGTCTGCATTCAGGGGAAGGTCCGAACAAAGGAGGTGCAAGGTGCGTCGTGTCCACCTGTTTGTGCTAGCCGGGCTATGCCTGTCGCTGCTGGGACTGACTGCCCGCGGCGCGGAGCAACCGGCTGCGTCTTGCGGCAGCTTCGGCACCGCCGTCACGTTCCTCGAATCGCCTCAGGCCGCCGCCGATAAGGCGAAGAAAGAGGAAAAACTCGTTTTCGTCCTCCACGTCTCCGGCAACTTCGAGACGGCCGAGTTCACCTGAAACAACGCCGAGGCGCTCCGTGTGAACGCTCTGGCCAATCCCGAAGTCGGCAAGTACCTCAACGAGAATTTCGCATCGTCCTTCCAGAAAGTCGCCACCTTCCGCATCGTCGGCAACCAGAAACAGGGTGGCAACGTCGCCAGCTACTTCTGCGCTCCCGACGGCCGCGTCCTGCACGTCATCGCCGGGCCGGTGGATGCCCAGACGCTGCTGCGCGAGGCGAAGTGGGTCGTCGAAAACACGAAGAAGGCGATGGCCGAGGCGAAGGGCGACGGCGCTGTCTTCAAGGCGTATTTCCGCAAGGCCCACGCCGAGAAGCTGCGGCAAGAGTTCGGCCTGATGGTCGAGCCGGTGACCTACGATCCGCCAACCGAACAGGACCCGGACAGCGCCCTGACCTACAACGATCCGACCGGCCGGCCGCTGGCGCCGAAGCTGCCGCCGCCGCCGATCGACGGGCCGGACGTGTCGCTGCGACTGAAGCAAGAGGCCGCGGCCAAGGCGGCCGGCGCCATGCCGGTGTTCGACCGCCGCGGAGGCCGCTGGGCTCTGCCCAACCAGGGCCGCGCCGATATGCTCATGGCTGCCCATTCCATGGTGAAGATCGAGAAGGTATACGGCGCCATCTTCGAGGGCATCCTTGGCGAGAGGATCTCGACCAAGCCAGTCCAGGTGGTCACGCCCTTTCCGTGGGTCAAGAGAGGATAAGCCTCAGGTCCACGCACGCAGAGACGCCAAGGCGCAAAGAAGCTAAGATGATCCCATCCTGGTCTCCTTTGCGCCTTGGCGTTTTTGCGTGAGGTTTCTGTCATGACGACGAGTGCCACGGAACAGGCCCTACGCCTGGAAGTCCTCGACGACGGCGTCGCCCTGGTGACCTTCGACCTGCCGGGCAGCCGCGCGAATACGCTCGGCCAGGCAGTGCTGGCGGAGTTCGACCAGCTGCTGCGGGAAGTATCGAAGCGGACCGACCTGCGCGGCCTGATCCTGCGCAGCGGCAAGCCGGGGATGTTCATCGCCGGGACTGACTTGCGCGAGCTGGGCTGCCTGGGCGACAATCAGACGGTCAATCGCGCCGTGGTGGCCCTCGGCCTCGGGATTGTTGCTGCCTTCGAGAAACTGCCCTTCCCCACCGTCTGCGCCATCGAGGGTGCCTGTGCCGGCGGCGGTACAGAAGTCGCCCTTGGCTTCGACCACCGCATCGCCAGCACGCATCCGAAAACCGAGATCGGCCTGCCCGAGGTGAAGATCGGCCTCATCCCCGGCTGGGGCGGTACCCAGCGGCTGTCGCGTCTCATCGGTCCCGCTCTCGCCTGCGAACTGATCTGCGCCGGCGAACTGGTCAAGGCGGACCGTGCGCGGAGTCTCGGCATCGTCTTCGACGCCGTGCCGAGCGCACGCCTGCTCGACGAGGCGCTGCGCCTCTTGCACCTGACCCAGGAATTGGGCGAATGGCAGCAGAGCCGCCGCCGCAAGCAGCAGCCGGTGGGTCTCACCGAGGAGCAGGCAACCTTCCAGTTCGCCGTGGCCCGTGCCCAGGTCCTCGAGAAAACCAAGGGCCATTATCCGGCACCGCTTGCCGCCGTGGAGGCAATCGCCAAGGGCTGCAACTTGCCGCTCGACGAGGGACTGAAGGTCGAAACCGAACAGTTCCTGCCGCTTGCCGGCAGCCCCAATTCGCGCAATCTCATCGCTGTCTTCTTCATGGGCCAGCGTTTGCAGAAGGATCCCGGCGTCGCCGCCGCTGGCGTGAAGCCGCGCGAAGTGCAGCGCGTCGGTGTCCTTGGCGCCGGTATCATGGGCTCCGGCATTGCCGGCGCCCACGTCCGGCGCGGCATCCCGGTGATGCTGCTCGACGCGGCGCCGCAGGCGCTGGAGAAGGGCGTCGGCGCCATCACCAAGGTGATGCAGAGTCGCCTGGACATTGGCCGGATGACGCCCGCCGAGATGGTGACCGCGCTCGGCCGGCTTAGCACGACCAGCACCCTGCACGCCATGAGCGATCGCGACGTCGTCATCGAGGCAATCGTCGAGAACGAGTCGGCCAAGGTGCAGGTTTACAAGGAATTGCAAACGGTCATGCGGCCGGACGCGCTCCTGGCGTCGAATACTTCGACGATCTCGATTACGCGCATGGCCCAGGCGACGGATCGGCCGGATCGCTTCGCCGGCATGCACTTCTTCAACCCGGTCGATCGCATGCAGCTGGTTGAGGTGATTCGCGGCGAACGCACCAGCGACGAAACAGTGGCGACGTTTGTGGCCCTGGCGAAACGCATCGGCAAGACGCCCATTGTAGTCCGCGACTGCCCCGGCTTCCTGGTCAACCGCATTTTGTTCCCGTACCTGAACGAATCGCTTGTGTTGCTGGAAGAGGGAGCGAACCCGCGCGCGCTCGACAAGGCGGCGACGGCGTTCGGCATGCCCATGGGGCCCGTCACGCTGAACGACCTGGTCGGCCTCGATACCTCGCTGTATGCGGGGCGGGTAGTGAATACCGCCTTTGCTGAACGGGCGGCAACGACGCAAATTCTCGACGAGCTAGTGGCGGCCGGCCGGCTGGGCCAGAAGTCGGGGGCCGGCTTCTACAGCTATGTGAAGGGTTCACGCGGGGCCGACGATCCGGCACTGGAGGAGTTCCTGGCGAAGTGCCGCACGGGGCGGCGCGAGATTGGTCAGGAGGAGATCACGGAAAGGTTATTCCTGCCAATGCTGGTCGAGGCGAGCCGGGTACTCATGGAGGAAATCGTCCGCGAACCGGGCGATGTGGATATGGGGCTGATCCTGGGGATAGGCTTCCCATCATTCCGCGGCGGACTGCTACGCTGGGCGGATGCGTTAGGTTTGCCGAAGGTGGTGGAGATGCTGCGGCGCTACGAGACGCTGGGGCCGCGCTTCCAGCCCACCGAACAGATACGACGCCTGGCAGCGGAGAAGAAAGGATTCTACGGTAACTAGCCCGCAGTGCGGGCAGAGGTTCTTCACTCCTCTTGTCGGCACGGCAGGCTGGTAAAGAACCAGCACCCATCGATCATGGCCAGTTATCGCGGACACCTGGCGCTCTCTTCGCTGCTCGGCGCTGGCTTCGGCTGCGCAATCGGCTGGCAGCTGCACCCTGGTTGGGGTTCCATGTTCCTCGCGGCGGGACTGACCACGCTGGCGGGAATGCTGCCCGACCTCGATAGCGACACCAGCGTCCCGGTGCGCGAACTGTTCGGCCTGGCGGCAGCCGCGGTTGCTCTGCTCGTCATGCGACCGCTGGAGGCATGGGGCTACTCCTTCGAAGAACGCCTCGTGCTCGTCGGTGCTCTCTATCTGTTCGTCCGCTACGGCGTACGGGCGCTGTTCGCCCGCTTCACCATCCACCGCGGCATGTTTCACAGCATTCCCGCCATGTTCATTGCCAGCCTGGCAGTGTTCCTCCTCGACCGCGGTCCCGATCTCACCGCCCGCCTCTGCCTCGCCATCGGCACCGCGCTTGGCTTCCTCTCGCATCTCATCCTCGATGAGATCTACGGTATCAACCTGCTCGGCTCAAAGGGTCGGATGAGCCGCTACGCCGGCAGTCCCCTGAAGCTCTACTCCGGCTCGTGGACCGCGACGCTGACCACGTACGTCCTTCTCGCCGGCCTGACACTCCTGGCCTGGCAGGAGATTGTCGCCCTGCGCGCCTGAACGGCAGTACCTGGGAAGGAAGCCCCGCTCACGCCAGGTTGAAGTACTCCTGGGACCCAAGGATAGCGGCCACGACGTCTTGTTCGCGTCCTCCACCGATCAGCGTGCCGACCAGTCCCTGCAGCGTGGCGGCGTCGAGCGGATGACCGAGAAGCCTCTGAGGGCCAATGGAACGTCCGGACCTGGCGCCCGCCACGACCAATGTGGCGAGGCGAACCACGGTGGCTGCCGTTGGGCTCGCCGTGGCCAGGGGGTCGGTGCCGGCGTCCGGGTGTGTACGAGTCAGGATCGATGATCGGCGCTGCGGCCGTAGTCCTCAACAAAAGAATGGACCCCGCACTCTGCCGCTCTGCCGGCGCACCGGCCCAGGCGGCTTACGGGAGTTCCACGTCCTCTCCGCCATTCCGGGAGGCCAAGGCGCGCATCTGCTGTCTCATTGAGTAGGGCAGGAAGTGGACCGACCCGTCGGCGAGGCAGAAATTCGCCCCGCCGGGATGGAGGCTCCAGAAGTGGTACATGTCACATTCGTTGCCGATGCGCCCCGGCCCGAAGACAAACTCCCGGGGGTAAGTGTCATTGGACGCTATGCAGTTGCGGGGATAGGGTTGGGAGAGCATTACCGCCCAGAGAATGGTATCGTAGCTGTAGGTCGACCAGTGAGAGGTGTACCACCATCCCGAATCCAGGCGGGCACTGGGAGGTCGCTCGCCGACCATCGCCGTTTGGCTCGTGCCGTCGGTAATGTTGGCGATGCGGACGGCATAACCGTAGGGCAGGACCCCGTTATTGACCCCTTCGTACTCACCCCAGATGCCAAGATAGGACGTGTAGGCAGCCAGGATGCCGTCCGGACCGCGCTGGGGGGAGGCCACCCGGGGGTCGGACGGGCAGGTGAAGAGGGGGACGACAGTCGCGAGACCGACGTGGGGCGGGTTGTCCCAGGGAACCCGGTCTTGCGCCAACGCCTGCCGCGTTTGTTCCCACAACGGCTCCTGGTCGACGAAGGGAAGGATCTTGGCCAGCCAGCTTGTCCCGCGCAATGAACCGTCTCCTGCGCCAAATACACGCCAGTCATGGCCCGGGGGAAATTCCCCGTGGGCATCGTGGTAGCCGTGCAAGCCGAGGCCAACCTGGCGCAAGCGGCTCTGGCAGCTGACCCGGTCGGCGGCGGCGCGTGCCTGCTGCACCGCCGGCAGGAGCAGGGCCAGGAGAATGCCGATGATGCCGAGCACCACTAGCACTTCCACCAGCGTCACGGCAGGGCGACGGACAGAGCGCCAGGAAATAGGAGCCACGGTTCACCTCCCGGGATGCCGCTATCGGGGTCGGATGGTCAGGGCCAGAACCAGCGGGATGCGCCGGCCATCGACTTCGGCAAGGAGCGCGACACGCACCACCCGGCCCTCGGCGGGGACTCGGCCCCCAAGTCGCGCCGCATCCACTCGGACCAACCTCAGGGAGGGATTGTCGGGGACCTCCTGAACCCGGATCCCCAGATCGGGAGGCGCCTGCTGGACCTGGAGGGTCAGCGTCTTCGCCCCCGCGGCGCGACACATGCAAACAGCCGACCTCCTTGGATCACGAACCGGAGCATCAGCCCGCAGCGGCCGCTCGACGGCGCCTCCAGACCATGCCGGCCACCCCGAGAGCCAGGAGGGCCGCACAGGCGATCAAAGCAATGTGATACCAATGCCAACGGCGCTCATCCGCGGTGAGCGGGGTCTGGGTCCCAACTTGGGCAAGCGGTGGCGCAGGCGCAACCGGCGCGACCCCGGTCGGTTGGCCCCCCGGGCCTACCCTATAACCAATGCCGCGCTCGTGATCGGAGACCATGGTCCCGGGTGGGAACTTCAGGGCGAAATACCCTTCGGGCAGCRGCCCATTTACCCGGATGTTGGACAACGCCGCCTCGCCCTTCTCAAACCACTTTCCATCGAAGCTGAGGGAATGGGCCAGTCGCTCCGGGACGAACAGGCCGGGTTTCACCTCCCGGAACGAGACTACCTCCTCCTCCATGCGGGCACGGCTACCATTGGGTAAAGTCCGGTGGCCGACAAGCTTGCGGACCAGGTAGTTCACGCCAGGGTCTACCCAGACCTCATACCGGCGGCCTTCGGGGTCTCGGACATCCAGGTAAACAAGCGCCCGGCCGCCGTCGGTCGTGGACTTCACGGCGGTCAATTGCGCTTTTCCCAACAGCCCGCTGAGAGGTTGTTTGCACCAAGGCAGTTCAAAGAGGGCCCATTGCCACAGATGCAACGTCTCGGCGAAGTGGTTTTCCTCATCCAGAATGCCGGTGTTCATCGATGTCTTGTCGCCCTTGGGGACAAATAGGCTCCCCTTGTTGCTTGCGAAATCCCGGACGATGTCGAGGACGCCCAGCGGACCTTCGAGTTCCTTCATTCGCTCCTTGTCCCCGGCGCGCGCGTAGTCGATCACGTACTTGTCCGTAAGGGGCCTGCCTGCGAGACTGGAAGGCACTTGCGACGGGTTGAATCGGATCGTTATGTCAACGCGGGCCTGAAACGTTGCGACGGCTGCCTGAGAGGCGGCATTCCCGGTGCGTATCTCGTCGGCCGTGGGCTCACCTTGCACCGACGCAGCGACGATCACCACAAGGCTAATCGACCCGAACATTTTCCTCAGCGGGACCATGGTCTCCCCCACCGCTTGCTTCGGGAGATACGACCCAGCCTCGCACGCGCCTGATAACGGATGCCGGGTCCCTTCCATCCTCGCCGTAGCGTCCCCCACAGTCCTAGGCCTTGAACAAGCGTGTCCCCCGCCTCTGGGAGGCCGCCAGGCATGAAAGA
>JRHI01001858.1_pt1 | contig 16240 bp, 11 predicted proteins | sample 215371 | NCBI WGS metagenome assembly JRHI01 (sample SAMN02929681, study PRJNA255918) | sediment metagenome | biome: cave system; feature: Ice Cave; material: Sediment; isolation source: sediment from deep within a dark volcanic ice cave with no known source of... ...
TGTAATGCCTTGAAACGTCGGCGGAAGAAAGTACCGAACCGAAAACGGCTACATCGGCAAGTTCGCCTGCGAAATTCGGACGTTGACCGCTAATTTCGCCGCCGATCCCGAGTCCGGTTGCTGAGTTGATGCTTGCGGCGTATTGGATCGGACCGGCGACTGCTAGGGTGGAATCGAGCGTACCGTCGATGTAAAGAGCGAGCGTCGCACCATCGTAGGTCGCGACGATCTGATGAGGCTTGCCCACCGAGAGCACGCTCTTGCTAACGAGTCCTCCTTTATCGCCTGAAACGGCACCGTGGATGCGCCATTTGAGGTTGCCGGTGGGCGTAATTTCGATCGTGTACGGTGTACCCGACGTCGTCTGCAACCCGTACGCGACGACAGGAACGTAGGTTCCCGTCTTGTTCGGTGCGTCGAGTTGAAGCCAAACCTCGAGACTCAAATTAGACGTTTGCAATTTTTGGTTCGAAGGCACGACCGCGAAATTGTTTAGCGCATACGGGCCGCCCACGAAGCGCCCTGAGGCGGCAACACTGTAATTCAGCGCCACTCCATCGTGCGCGACTGCCGTGCCGTAGGTTCCGTCGAGATGGCTCGGGCCAGCGTCCTTGAGGATGGTATTCTCGCGGCTCATTTTGTAGAACGCTGCGGGCGCATCTGCGAGTATTGTGGCGTCGAAACCCAGTGCGGGGGCCGCAGACTGAAGATTCGTCGAAATTGGAGCAAGCGACTGTAGGCCCGTTGTCGCCGCTGCTTGCAAAGGTTGCGTGGAGCTTAGACCCTGATTTCCGAGGGGAAGGCTTGGGGTTCCACTACCGCCCGAGCAACCGGTGGCGAGTGCCGTAGTTGCTGTCGCAAGCAGATAGCTAGCCGTTCGTAAGTGGCGATTCATCGGGTACCGCTTTCCGAGCGCCCCGAGAACAGCGCTCCTTACATGAGGGTGATGTTAGCCTCGTCGTCGCTGTTTGCAGGACGCATTAGTGCCGAGCACATGGATCGACGCCGATGTGACCTAGGCGACTCGTTCGCAATTTTTTTGGCCGAGATGCCGTGTCGCGCACGCGTTTCTGACCAGAAAATGCTCATCGCCAATCGATGGCGGCATGCGCACATCACACCGTAGTGGCCGTAGAATGCCGGCAAACAATTGGCGTGTCGTGCAAACGGAAATTCGCGGGAAGCGGTGTCTGAAGTGCAACTTCGATTGGCGCTTGCCTGCACGCATATGGGTGCCCGATCGATCCCGCGCGGTGTCGCGGGCGCGATACCATGACGCCCGAGCGGCATCGGCGCCATGACATTGGACGACGGGACGGAGCTGCATGACCCCTGCGAAAAGCGCGTCATATAGGCTCTCTGAAAGTTGCGACAAAAGTATGTCCCCGCGGGGGAAGCGCAGAACGAACTGCGCCCGCGAAGATCAGAAGTGATACGCGTCATCTTCTCACGCCATCGAATCGGAGTGAGAGATCGAAATCGTCCGCGTTTAGGAGATACATCGGGAGTCATGGAAGGAGAACTGTGTAAGTCGAGGCAGCTTAGCGTAGTCATATGCGAGAACTGGGAACACTATCTTGAGCAAAGCGGTACGACCTGGATCGCTCGGCGTACACGGCATGTCAACGAGGTTTTTCGACGGCGTTGCGACCGATATCGGTCCGCGGCACCCCGGGCGGTTTTTCACACACGGATCCTCCTCGGCGACGTTCCGGCGCCAGCCTTTCGAATTTATCTTGCCTTTGCGGTCTACGGTACGTAGCTGCGACGCAACGATCCGGGCGAGGCTGGCGTCGTCGGTACGCTTGCCGTCCCGAGTGACGCTAGTAGTCCTCGATTGTTTTGCGAAGCATCGCAGTAACCTAAAGATCGCGTCGGGATCACTATGAGCGCGCTCGCCTCAGCCGCCGCTCCTGCCGCGGATGACGTTGCACGCGCGTCGACCGATCGCGAACGACATGAGCGCCGGCTCGCCTTTGCGGACGCATTTCGTGCGACCGCGATTTTTGCCGTGGTGCTCCACCATCTCTTTTACATGACGCGGCCTGCGATCGGGCACGGTCGCCCGTTCGAACTCGGCTACCTCGGCGTGTGGGGTGTGAACTGCTTCTTCGTCTTGAGCGGTTATCTGCTCGGGCGCCCCTATATCGCCGCGCTCATACGCGAATCACCACTACCCGGCGCCGGTCTCTTCCTTTCACGAAGATTCTTTCGAATTTATCCGCTCTACGTGTGCAGCATCGTGTTCAGCGTGGCGTACCTAGCGATTTTCGCACGCTACCACGTTCCGGTAGCAGATATCGCAGCGCATCTCACGATGCTTCACACCTTTGCAATCGGCACCGCGGAGTCGATCAATGGACCGCTTTGGACGATGGCGGTCGACGCGGAGTACTATATCGCTTTACCACTGGGCGCGGCACTGCTTGCCTTGCTGCTTCCGAAGGGTGAACTCAGGCGCGTCGCGGTGTTGCGCTGGCTACTGATCGCGATTATCGTCGCTAGCGTCGCTTTTCGGTACGTTCAACTCGCAAACCATCACGAAGCCCTGCGGAATTTTGCCGCCGCGATCGTCTACGTGCGCAATCTTTTTGGTTTCGCGGGGACGTTCGCGCTGGGCATGTTGCTTGCGCTCTTCACCCTTGCTCCGAAGAAGGGCGTCTCGCGCGGGCCTGCGTTTTATGTCGGCCTCATGATCGCAGGCGCGGTCATCGCGCTCCTGCAGTTGACGAATCGGGTGGATGCCGCGACGGGCTCCCTCAGCGCGATTGAATTCGTGCGGGGCACGTTCAACGAATTAGGAGCGGCGTTGTCGGCATCGCTCATCTTGTACGGCCTCGCCGAAGGGCAGCTTCCGTGGCTCGAGCGTTTCGCTGCGTCGCCCGCCATCCGCACCGCGGCGGCTCTCTCATACGCGATTTATCTCTTCCATTGGCCCATCATCGACGGCGTTACCGTTGCACTTCATCGCCCTCATGGCGATCTCGCGCTATTTGAAGTCATGGCGGTTTCGCTCCTGATTATCGTTCCGTTCGCATACGCGCTCCATCGTTTCATCGAACGGCCTTTTCTCGCCATCAGGAACCGGCTCCGCGAAGACTCACCGATGGAGCGCGGAACCCCGTCCATGCCTAGACGACGTACTTAGTCTCACTTGATCGGTGAAGGCGACCCCAACGCCGAGAGATCGCGTACCCCGATCTCGCTTACGGTCGCGTATAGTTCGACGTAGCGTTCGGTCATCGCGCGCCATGTGAGCGTGGTCGCACGATCTCGCGCGGCGAACCCCATCCGGTCGCGAAGGCCGGGATCGAATGCCAGGCGTTGCAAACTTTCGCACAGGCCCACGAGGTCGTCGGGATGCTCGAGAACGATTCCGCACGACTCATCGATGAGTTCGGCCGCTCCCGTGGTCGCGGCGGTGATTATGGGAAGGCCGGCCGCGAGTGCTTCGAGCACGACGAGTCCCAGCGGCTCGTAGCGCGACGGATAGACGAAAACATCGGCTGCGTTCATTAGGGCACCGATATCACGACGGAATCCGAGAAACGTGACGCGGTCGGCAACGCCAAGTGCAGCTGCCTTGGCGGGATACGGGTTTTTCTGCAAACCCCCGACCGCCACGACGTGCAGGAAAGGTAGTTCGCGAAGAGCCTCCAGTACGATATCGAGGTTTTTGCGCGGGACAGTCATGTCGCCGACGAACAGCGCTACGAATCCGTTGGTAGGGACACCGAGCGCGCGGCGATCGACGGCAGCCGGCCGGAATTCGTCGATATCGACGCCGTTGTGGATGACTGAGATTTTGTCTTCGGCGACTCCGATCGTGACGAGATCCCGCTTGACCTGATGTGAGATCGCGACCACGTGTCGCGCTCGCGCGAAGGCGATTCGTTCTTGGAACGCATGGAACGCGGTGAGGATGTAGTGGTAGAGCCCGTACGCGTCATGATAGTAGCGTGACGTGTGAGCCGGTGACTTTGCCCATGCGCCGTGCACGAAGTGCGCGGCGTTAACGTCGCTTGCCGCCAACGTAACCGAACCGTTGGAGTGCAGCAGATCGAAGTCGTCGCGGTGCTTGAGAAGCCAGCAAGCGCTTTGCAGCGAAAAGATTTGAGACCGCACGAAACTCGTCGGCAGCCGTGGCATCCCACGGCGCACGAAGCGAACGCTGGGATCGCGTTCGAGGTCGGGGTCGATCGCAGAGGCAACAACGGTGACATGTCCGCCAATTTCGAGGACGTGCCGAACGATTTCGTAGTTGACGCGACCCTGCCCGTCTCCGCGAACGAGGCGCGGGGTGACGATCGCAAGGCGAAGTCTCGGTTTCACAGAGTCACTGCGGCTTCGCCGATCTGTCGGCACGCAGCAAAGTCGTCGCTGACAATATTATCCGACGGACGGTCGCAATCGAAACGTCTCGCTCATACCGCTACCCACCTTTTGCGCGATACGTAACGACGACTGCATCTACGCCAAGCGAGATCACCGCAGGAACCTTGCTCGACGATGGTAGCGAACCGTCGGCCTGCCACGCGTACATCGCGACGGGCACATAGCCCGAAACGCTTACGGTTGCATTCTCAAGCGGCAGAGAAAGCGGCTGCTGCTTCTGCCAGTCGAAATCACGGCCTTCGCGCCACAAAGCCACGAGTACCGTGCCGTCGCGCTTCTTTGCGATGAGATGGTGTACGATCGGATTCGCGCTTACAGTGACGGAAACGGCGGCCGGCGTGAACGGCGAGCCTGGGTCGGCGAACAGCGCGACGAGGTTTTTAACCGCTGAATATTCCGGTTTCGGTGAGCCATCGGCGTTGACCATACCTTCGCCGCCGAAGGTGACGTCGCTTGGCATGTCAGCGAATTGATACAAGTAGACGTGCTGAACGCCGAGGAGAGCCCACTCGAAAAGCGAGCGCACTTGATACGCAGCCACATAGCGGGCCGGTATCGCACACGGTCGTGTCTGATAAGACGCACCACCCGGAACATACGTATTGTAGCCATACTCAGTAACCCAAAGCGCAGGAGCGATCGCCCTGTTTTCCTGCGACACTTGCGCGAACGAAGCGTAGCGCGTTGAGATGGGGTTGTCGCCGCATTGGCCAAAGTGAGCATTAGCGGCGTCAACGTGTCCAGAGAGATCACCGAGTTTTGCCGCATTCTTAAAGTTACTAAGCGACGGCGCGAGGACGGGGAGTCCCCACCCGCGGACGAGCGCGGATTGATGCGTAACGCAGGCGCGGAGGGTGGCTGCCCAATCCTGGTCACGATGCGAGTCGAACTCGTTCCCGCAAAGTTCGACGAAATCCGCGTTCGGGTTCTGGCGGTGGAGCGTCGCGATCTCTGCGTCGGTTTGAGTGACGGTCGTCGCGATATTGTTATGCGCCCACGGGGCGCCACTATCGCGGACGTGCCGGATGCCGGATGCGAGCAGCAACGCCTTGACGGCGGGAACGGTCGTGTACGGGGTCCCTCGATAGTTAAAATGTGAGTCCACGCCCACCATGTCGGCAATTGAATCGGCGGGCAAGGAGAGTGCCGTCTGTCCGCTACGTTTTGGCGACGAGCCCGTCGCCGAGTTTGGCGACGCGGGCGAGCTTGGCGTTAACACACTTCCAACCAATACATATAGCGCCATCGCGCCCAAGAATCGAACTGCTCGCATGTCAAGACGATTCGAGCGACGACCGCGTTAACCATCCCGCAGAACGGAGCACGCGACTACCGTCCGCACGCCGGGTGAAGTCGCGCGCGCTTGAAGCGATGAATTACGAATCCCGCGGCTGTGAATGGTGTCGCGTTACTCCGGGAGCACGGGCCGTGCCGGCGATGCCCGCACGCGCGGTCACGAGTGCGCGTTCGTATGCTGCGACGGTGGTTTTAGCCGCGCGTTCCCAACGGTACGCTCGCGCATCGCTTTGTGCCGCTCGACGTAGACGCAGCACCTCGTCCGGATTTGCCGCGAGGCCTGCGACGATTTCGGCTAAGGCGCCCGCATCTCCGATGCCGACGCGCACGCCGTTCTCGCGATCGCGCACGACTGCCGTCGCAACGCCCACGGGAGTCGCAATCGGAGCTAAACCGCACGCCATGCCCTCCAGCAGCGTGAGTCCGAAACCTTCGGTGCTACTGAGGAACAGCAAGACGTCGTGTCCTGCGAGGAGATGCGGCAAATCGGCATTTCGATATTCGGGGAGGACATCGATTGCGGCACGTGCCGCAGGGCTGAAGTCTGCAAGAACGTCGGGTGCCGGTATGCGGCTGCCGAAGACGGAAAGTCGGACGGGCACGTCGCGTGCGACGAGCCGGTCGAATGCAGCCGCGAGCGTAGCCGTGCCTTTGCGATTCCGCCAGTTGGCCACGAACGCGAGGCGAAGCGGGGGCGAATTCGCGGCGACGACGTCGGGCGCGCCTACGAACTGATCCCCAATGCCGTGCGGTACGACGATGATCCGTGACGCGGCGAGGCCGAACTCGGCGCGTGCGAGTTCGGCGTCTTCGTCGTTGAGAAAAAACGAGAGATCGGCGAGTTGGAAAGACCGGCGCACCTCCCATAGTCGGAAGCCGCCGTGGTATATCCAGTACCTGCTCCGGATGCGATCCCCGCCGGCGCGCGCTTCGCGTCGTCGATTTCGATCCCCGGTGTGTTCTAAGCCGTGCGAGCGGGTCGCAAGCACCAGGGGAGGCCGCTGACCAGGGCGCCCGAACGATGCCCAAACCCAGGCGTCGCCCGAGGAGGCGTCGATGACGTCGAAGTCTTTGGCGATAGCGCGTAGCCACCGGGCCACCGCCCACGGATACCGTATCTGATCCACACGCGTCCAGCGGCTGGGCGCGAACACACGATCGAACGACAGATAGTCGACGCGACAGCCCTCCACCGCCAATGCGCGTCCGAGCGCGAGCGTCGCGCCCTCCGCTCCCGCATTGGGCGTGAGCGTATGATGCAGACTTAGCAGGACGCGCATACCGCTCCATCGGGACTGCGATCGCAAACGGCCACGATATCGAGAAAGCATCGCGCGATCGCGTGCGGGGAATAGTGCTCGAGTGCGCCGGCGCGCCGTGCGCGGCATGCGCGATCCGCGATTGCGTAGTCAACGGGCAAACGTTCGATGTCGTTGTCGAGATGATCGAGATTGAATCCGATGTAATGCTCCGAATCGACGGACTCGACCGAGAAAACGAATCCGTGCCTGCGCGGATCAAGGTGGAACGCCGCGACCCGGGCGGTAAGTGACTCCCAGAAGCGCCCGGTGTTCCACTGCATTACGAGCCTCGATGGCCGCTGCGCCGTTTCGAGCGTTCGGAGCAACACGCGCTCACGAGTGTCGCCTCGTGTTGGGCGGCCAAGACACGACGAATTCGCCGCAAAAAGCCGCGCATGCTGGCGCGCGTTGAAGGCCATCGAACCAATTCATTTCGCAATGCGCTCGAGATGCAGAACGTCGCTACCGGAAAACCGGTTAGTTTCTATCGTTCGGAAATGCCGTGCGATGTAGCCGTTGAGATACTGGCACCCCAAGTCCCAGAATTCGAAGCGGCACGGGCTGACTCGAACGAGCCACATCGTCGGCGCCGATGCGATACCGTGCAGGGCGCGCGCGACATCCCCTTCGCTGTGCAAGCCAAACGCGGCAGTTCGGTAGTGCTCGAAATCGAGCGGCCTCGGGATCGGCACCAGCCGATTGTCGCCGCGGAAATAGTGCTGGAACATAAAAGCTTCTTCTTGATGGAAGAACGCGATCGGTTCTGACGGTCTCGCGTGTCCGCTCAGAAAGGCCGTGACGCGCAGCCAATCGCCGGGTTTCGCTCGATCGGGATAAAATCGTAAAACGGAAGTGCAGTCGAGCGCTAGCACGATCGTTAGAAGAAACAGCAGAGTTTTGATACGTGAGTCACGGGCGAGCACGTTGCAGAGCGCGATGACAGCAAGCATGGTCGGCATGAAGGCCGCGACGAAGTATCGCGGCAATAGTTGCTGCCGAAGAACGACGTTAAGGAATAGAAAAAATGCCGCGGTGGTGGCGATAAAAATGACGATTGTGCGCGTTGTCGCATCGGCGTTGAAACGCGAGCGCACGATGGCCGTGCCAACTGCGGCAAACGTCGCCGCGTAAAAGAGGACGTTGAAGAGACCGATGTGTCCGGTCTGCCGAATCCACGCGTGCGGGAGCGCAAAATTCAAGAAAATCGCGAGCACTACGCGAATCGCTGAAAGAAACGGTAATCCGAACGATACCCCGTCGTGCGATGCGTGAATTTGCGCGTACACGATCGGCGGCATCGGTGCGAACGCGAGAGCGATAAAGGCGAGCGCAACGACAAAGCGGCGTAAGTCCGTCCAACGTCGCAGCACGATGAGGGCGATTCCACCTGCCAGGATCAGCGAAGCCAAATAGTATTGCGTGTAGAGCGCTGCCGTCGCTACGACGATGAATCCGAGCGACGATCGGCGCGGCCCATCATTCACAAATGTCTCGAAAAATCGAGCGATAAGCAGCGTCGAGAGGAGTAAGGCAAACGCGTACACCCGTGCTTCAGTTCCAGCCCACACTGCAAAAGGGTTGAATGCCACGAGCGCGACGGCGACGACCGTCGGTATGGCGGGAAAGCGCCGCCGCACGAAATCAGCTACGACGTAGAGCGCGGCGACGACGCTGACGGTAGAAAAGAGCCGCGCGACAAAGTCTGAGCCGTCGAGCTGGCGCCAGAGTTTGAGCAGCACATAGTAGAGCGGAGGTTGATCCTCAAATGCGAGCGCTTCGTGAAGGGCGTATTCGAGCGAACCGCCGGTCGCATGCAACGTATATCCCTCATCGATCCAAATGTTGAGAGAGTACGCCATGGGAATGCAGATCAATACGTAACACGTCGCCACGAGACTCGTCGCGAGATGTCCGTTGATCCAGCGGTCGGCACTTGTGGCGGGTGCGAACTGTCCCTGCGGTAGCAGCGAAACACTCATGAGATGCCTCGACGATGGTAGTGTTCGCGCGGGGCAGGAATGCGCCGAACGATCGCTTTTGTCTTGATGCATTCGTACCGCGAGTCGAATGTTTTCGGGGGCGATACCGTCGGTTAAGGAGCGTAGCGCCGAATATCCCGCCGCATGCCCGGGACGTCATGTGCTCGACAACCTCGTTCCTGACAAGCGCTTGCTCGAAATAATCGCCAGCGCTGTGACGGAACTGCCAGAGCCCGGTTGTGATGCTCTGAAGTGATCGTGAGCGCACTGCCCCCGTCGGGATTGTCTCACGGTCGTGGGTCGGGGTCGCAATACACCTCTCAGGACAAGAAAGCGTTTCGTGATGGCCGGGAAGGTCAGTCTACTGCCGGGCGTGCCCTTTGACATGAAAACGATAACACATTCCGGCTCGGCGAAGTCGCGGACCCTGCCGACCGCCCTTTTCCGGCGGTTATGGCGCCTTTTCTCACCGCGAAGCGTACCGTTGGAAGCACGAGATAGGGCCGAATCGACCGATGTCCGACGCAAGACTCCGATCCTAAACCGGACGTACCGACGACCAGGAAGACATCACAAGATGTAGTCGCGATCACAGGCGTCGTGGTCTGCGCAACTCCGATGGCCGCGTCGGCGGCCGCGATTTGTGGGCGCGTCATTAACGTGTTGCAAAAGGGCCGTGAAGACGTCATCGATAAGATTCCGAAATCGGTAGGCACATCGCAATCACATCTCCGTCGGCGGCGCGAAGGTGACATCGAGGATGTTGTTCGCTTCTTTCGTGACCGCCGCGAAGTGACGTTCTCGAGCTCACCGCGCGTGGCGATCGTTTCCGATCCGCTCGTGCAACGCGGCGGGGCGGAACGTGTGGTCGAAGCACTCGCCGATGCCTTCCCCGACGCGCCGGTCTACGCGCTGCTCTATTCCGAAACGACGGGACCGAAGTCGTTGCGATCGCGAGTCCGAACGTCGTGGCTGCAGCGCGTGCCGCAGGCGGCGCGGCGTCACCGTGCATTCTTTCCGTTTTTTCCAGCGGCGATCGAGAGCTTCGATCTCTCGGCTTACGACATCGTCATCTCGTCGCATCATACGGCCGCGAAAGGTCTCTTGCGGGGTGCCGATCAGCTCCACGTGTGCTACTGTCATACGCCCATGCGCGCACTTTGGGAACGATCGGCTGCGGAATTGCAGACATTGCCGTTGCTCGCGCGGCCGTTTGCGGGCGCGGTTTTCCGCTCGGTTCGCGTGTGGGACTACGCGACGGCGGCGCGGGTCGATCGTTTCATCGCCAACAGCCGCGTGACGCAAATGCGGATTCAACGCCACTACGGCCGAGAAAGTACGGTGCTCGCGCCGCCGATCGACGTCGAGCGTTTCACGCCGGGACCAGGTGCGACAAGCTACGGAGACTACTATTTGGTCGCGTCGCGGCCCGTGCCCTACAAACGCGTCGATATCGCGATCGCCGCGACGCGCGCGGCCGGGCGTCGTCTCGTCATCGTCGGCGGCACGCACAAACGCGTTGCCGTGGATTCGGACGTCATTGCGCTCGGCATCGTTGACGACGCGACGCTCTTGAACCTTATGCGCGGCGCGCGCGCGCTGTTATTCCCGCAGTACGAAGACTTCGGAATGACGCCGCTTGAAATGAACGCATGCGGGCGCCCGGTCATCGCGTTCGCGGCGGGCGGGGCCCTCGACACCGTCATCGACGGCGCGACTGGACTGCATGTCGCAGAGCAAAGCGTCGCCGCTTTCGCGCTGGCGATCTCGCGTTTCGAGACGATGCGATTCGATAGCGCCGCGATTCGGGCGCATGCAGAATCGTTCTCGAAAGAGAATTTCATTCGGCGCCTACGCGATGAGGTCGCGGCGGCGTGGCACGCGCGTGGGAACGTTTCTCGCAATCGGGAAAACGAGCTTCACACGCGGGTGCTCGAGTAGCGCCACATGCGTCATCGTCCGAATTTCATCTCGCTATACCGAAGCGATCGCATAGCGTGTTTGACTGAATCACGGATAGCTGCCGGAGTTATCGTCAAAGACGGCTCCCCGAGTTAAGCAAATCGGCTTAAAAGGAGAAGCGCGAAAGCATTATAGATAGCTCGGTGCGATTAACCATCGCGTGACTGAGGCCGCGGACGCGGTTTATACTGGAACTATTTCGATCGGCTCGCGAAAGGGCAAACGTGGGGGGCGCGTCGAGGAACGGTGAGCGCGAGCACATTGCAGTACTTAGCGGGTCGTCTCTGGATCGCGGATATTTCGCGCGCTCCTCTTTAGCCGATCGCCGACGCTTTCGTAATGCTCATAAAGGGGGTGTCCGCAAGTCCGTCGTCAGTACCACAAGGAAACTCGACGACATGCCCGCGGCTGCGAGCCCAATGCGAAACCTCCTCTTTCGACGCTATGTAGATGGCGTCGATGTCAGGTCGCATGATGTTACGATGCGTTAAGCAAATCGGTTCGGCATTCACTGGGAATGGGCCGACCCTTCGCGTCGCATCCCGTAAGGCTTTGGGTAATCGTACTCGGCTATCGTAAAGGCTTAGCAAGGCATCGAAAAATCGACCACTACGTAGCTTATCTGTCGCGCGTTCCAGCGGAGACAAGCCGAGCAACTGCGAATTCATTTGTCGCTTAACGACGAAGTCAGGGAAGACCAAGGCTAATTTTCCGGATGGCTTCAGGACGCGGATGAATTCCTCGAGACCTCGTTCCGGATACACTAAGTGTTCCAGTACGAACAGCGAGAAGCATACATCGAATGTCGCATCCGCAAATGGGAGCGAGTACGCGCTTGCAGTTTCCCAACGCGCCTCAGGATACGCTTGCCGGTTTCGTTCGATAACGGCTGGCGGCACATCGACTCCGCTATACGCTCCCGCATAACCCAACCTCAACAAACGTTGATATAACCGGGCATCGGCGCAGCCAACCTCTAAGACTGTTTCGGGCGCAAGGTCCTTAATATAACGCGGTAAGAGGACGCGAACCGAAGTCTCGTCGGTGTCCGAACTATCGGTAGTTTCCAGCATAAACTGATAGAGCGACCGCTCTTCCAGATCGGCATAAAAGCGTGCCATGCGCATCGCCAAATTTTCTAGTGTTTCGGGATCACCGTTCGAGCTGGAGACCCACGCAAATTTGCGCGAACAGTGAGTAGCTTGCACCTGTTTGACCTCCTACGCGCCCTGTGGCAGTGGACTGAGGCGCGTCCTTGGTCTGGAAGATGCCCTCCACCTTTCCATCAACGATTTTCGGGGCAGGTGCGCGCCGAGTCACATCGCCTCAGAAAGCGGTTTAAGGCAGCTTTCTTAATGAAAGTTGCGTGCGTTGACGCCCTCGAGCGTTCCATGCGTTTCGAGTGGCCAGAAACGTTTGGCGATGATGTCGAGCGTACCCTGATCCTTCTGCAACGTTCCTTCGATGACGAGCGCGCGCGAGGCGCGGATCACGCGCCGGTTCCGTTCGTACACGGCCGGGTTGACGATGATGTTGATGAGTCCCGTCTCATCCTCGAGCGTTAAAAACACGAAACCTTTCGCCGTACCCGGGCGCTGACGCGTGATCACCATACCGCCGACCTTGCACACGAGATGGTTTGGCATCGCGGGTAATCGATCGGCCGCGATCGCCCGGTGTGCGTCGAGGTCACCGCGGAAATGCGCGATCGGTTGCGGACCCGTCGTAAGGCCAGTCCCCCAAATATCGAACGCAGTGGTTTCACGGCCGGTGAGTGCTGCGAAGGCAGGTTCGGGTTCGTCGACTTCCATGCTGCGGCCGAGTTCGCCGCGCGCCTCGCGCTCGTCGAGTCCCCGCAGCGCCCACATCGCATCGCGTCGCGTCGCGAACCACGGCGCGAACGCTCCCGCAACTGCCAGATTCTCAAGCGCATCTTTGAGCAAACCGGTGCGTGCCGCGAAATCGTTGAGGCCGGCAAAGGCGCCGCGCTTCACCGCAGATTCCAAACCTTCGCGCTGGCCGGTTCCGAGACCACGCACGACGTGGAAGCCAAGCCGCGTCGCGTCGTCGTCATCGACGAAGCTCCAGAATTCGCTCGCGTTGACTTCGACGGGCTTAACGATCACGCCGTGCCGGCGCGCGTCGTTGACGAGGACTTCGGTACTGTAAAATCCCATCGGCTGCACGTTGAGAATAGCAGCGAGAAAAACCGCGGGTTCGTGACACTTCACGTACGACGATGCATACGAAAGGAGCGCGAAACTCGCCGCGTGCGATTCGGGAAAGCCGTAATCGGCAAAGCCTTCGAGCATGTGAAAGAGTTGCTTTGCTGCCTCGCGCTCGATCCCGTTTTGCACCATACCGTCGACGAGTCTGGGATAAATCTCGGCCATGCGCTCGTGCGAACGTTTATGGCCCATCGCGCGCCGCAGTTGATCCGCTTGCCCGGGCGAAAAGCCTGCGGCCTCGATGGCCATGCGCATGCCTTGCTCCTGAAAGAGCGGCACGCCGAGCGTGCGCTCGAGAACGGGACGCAACTTCGGATGCGGGTACGTTACGGGTTCGAGTCCGTTGCGGCGACGCAAGAACGGATGGATCATATCACCCTGAATCGGTCCCGGGCGGATGATTGCGACCTGCATGACCAAGTCGTAAAAACACGCGGGCCTCATGCGCGGCAACATCGACTGCTGTGCGCGCGATTCGACTTGAAATGTGCCGACGGAGTCGGCACGTTGCAGCATTTCGTACGTAGGCCGGTCGTCGGGCGGTATCGTTTCGAGTGAGAGCGGGGGCTTCGTCTCGCCGTATCGCCGCGCGTGCAACGCGAACGCATCGCGCAAGAGTGAGAGCATCCCGAGGCCGAGCAAATCGATTTTGATGAGTCCGAGATCGGCGAGGTCGTCCTTATCCCACTGTACGATCGTACGATCGCGCATCGTGGCCCACTCGACCGGCGCGACCTGCACGAGCGGATCGCGCGTGATGACCATGCCGCCGGAGTGGATTCCCATGTGACGCGGAAAGCCGTCTACCCGCCGGCAGAGCGCGAGCAGCAGCGCACCCGTGGGTCCGGCGACCGGCCCGCGCACATCGGGATAGGATTTGTTGCGTTCGGCAACCCGCTCGGCATCGCGCGCGTCGCAACTAGCGTCGTCGGCGCGTTCGAAGCCCGGTGCGTACGCGCGGCCGGCGCCCTGCGCCGGTTGATCGCTCGCGAGCGCACGTGAGATTCGCAGATTGGAACCCGCATCGAGATCGCGCCGGCGTTCGATGGACTCGGGCAAGTCGCTCTTGCCGTCGCAGGAGGCGCCCGTTGCGCCCGCAAGCGACTCGCGCGCGTCGTACTCCTTGGAGATCGCGTCGACTTGCGCGAGCGAGAGCCCGAGCGCTTTTCCCACGTCGCGGATCGCGGAGCGCGTGCGGAACGTGATCACCTCGGCCGTCATCGCAGCATGTTCCCGGTCGTAACGATCGTAGACGTATTGGATAACTTTCTCACGGTCCTGATGCGCGAAGTCGATATCGATATCGGGAACTTCGTTCCGCTCTTCTGAGAGGAATCGTTCGAAGAGCAAATTCATCCCGATGGGATCGACTGCCGTGATGCCGAGCGCATAACACACGGCAGAATTCGCAGCGGAACCGCGGCCCTGAGCGAGTACGCCGAGTTCTTTTGCAGCGCGCGCAATATCCCAAACCACGAGAAAGTATCCCGCGAGATTCATGCGTGCGATGATTCCGAGTTCGTATTCGAGTTGCCGTTCGACGTTCTGCGGTAGCGGCTCGCCGTAACGCTTGCGCGCCCCCGCGTTCACGAGCGTGCGTAGATAGCCATGCGTGCTCCCTTCGCCGGCGGGAATCGGGAAGAGCGGAAATTGTCCGGCCAGTCGCTCGAGGCGAAAGCTGCAGCGTTCTGCGATTGCGAGCGTGTTTGCAATTGCGAGCGGATACGGCGCGAAGATTTTCCCCATTTGTGCCGCCGTTTTCAAATAGAACTCACGATTGGGAAGCAGCAACATCCCGGCTTGCGGCAAACTCGTGTGGTATTTAACGCACGTCAACACGTCGCACATGAGGGCGTCATCGGGCTTTGCATATGCGACGCCGTTGGTGGCTACGTACGGGATGTTCAGAACGCTCGCGAGTTCGAGTTGAGCCAGGATCAAACGCGCATCTTCGGGCCGCAAATGATGCTGTAATTCCAGGAACATGCGGTCGCCGAAAAGATCGCGCAACGTCGCCGCGCGTTCGCGTGCCGTTGCGATATCGCCGCGCAGCAGCGCTTCTTCGCTCCAACCGCGGTGCGACGCGGAGAGTGCGATGAGGCCGTCCGTGTGCCCGTCGAGATCTGCGAGCCGCAAGCGCGCATCGCGTTTCTTGCCGCGCAGTTGGGCGGCCGAAATCGCGCTCGCAAGGTTCGCGTACCCGCGCTCGTCTTCGGCGAGCAATACGATGCGAGAAGGGCGCGCGGATTCTTCGGGCGTACGATCGCGGCGCCGTTTGACCCGCGACTCCCGGGCTTCGAGCGTGAGTTCGACGCCGACGATGGCAGCGAGCTTGGCCGGCTTGCCGGCCTTGGCAAAGCGAACCGCGCCGTAAATGCCGTCTAGATCGGTGAGCGCGAGCGCATCGAGCCCAAGTTCGACTGCGCGCTCCACGAGTTCTTCGGGGTGCGAGCCGCCTTCAAGAAAGCTAAAGTTCGAACGGCAGTGCAACTCGGCGTAGCGCGCGGCAGCCATGGGCCGTGATGGTAATCGAACATATGTTCGTTGTCAACAATTTTGACGGAACGGCGGGTATCGCCAAGCCCTCGAATCGTCACGAGGATCTGCAGATCGGCCCGTCGCCCTCGGCAGCAGAGGCAGGCGGCCCGGTCCCGGTATCCGTGCAGCCGAGCGTATGGAGCGACGCAAAATTGGGTGCCGCGGCGTAAGCGCGGTTCTCACAACGAATGCGCCAACCCAACATCGCGACATTCAACGTCCCGAACACCACCGCGTGGCGCCGTAACCCAAGCGCTAGCGCCACACACGGCAGCTCGAGCGCGACGATCGCGTAGTTTGGGTGCCGCACGAAGCGATACGGTCCGGTAACGATCGGGGCCGCGTCCGGCAGAAGCATGATCCGCGTCGTCCACCGCTCGCCAAGCGTTCGCAAGACCCACACGCGTGCGACCTGCAATAACGCGAACGCGCCCACGAGCGCGGGCGACACCGCGCGTTTCCGTCCGTACATCCACAGCGTTGCGAGCCAACTCGCGTGCAGCGTCACCATCACCGCGTAGTGTCCCGCGCCGGCTTCGTG
>JRHI01001859.1_pt1 | contig 16234 bp, 14 predicted proteins | sample 215371 | NCBI WGS metagenome assembly JRHI01 (sample SAMN02929681, study PRJNA255918) | sediment metagenome | biome: cave system; feature: Ice Cave; material: Sediment; isolation source: sediment from deep within a dark volcanic ice cave with no known source of... ...
GGACAACCGCGACGGCACCGACGACAACCGCAGCTGGAACTGCGGGGTCGAGGGCGAGACCGACGACCCCGCGATCGTCGCGCTGCGCGCCCGCCAGCGCCGCAACCTCATGGCCACCCTGATGGTGTCCCAGGGCTGTCCGATGGTGCTCCACGGCGACGAGCTGGGGCGCACCCAGCGCGGCAACAACAACGCGTACTGCCAGGACAACGAGATCTCGTGGATCGACTGGGCGCACCTCGACCAGCCCATGCTCGACTTCACCCGCCGGGTGCTCACGCTGCGCCACGCCCAGCCGGTGCTGCGCCGCCGCCACTTCTTCCAGGGCCAGGTGGGCCGTGGCACCCGGCGCAAGGACATCGCGTGGTTCGGCCCCGACGGCACCGAGATGGACGATGAGGACTGGGGGGACCAGCGGCGCCAGTCGCTCGGGATGCTGCTCGACGGCGACCTCATCCCCGAGCGCGACGACCGTGGTGAGCGGATCCGCGGCGACACCCTGCTGGTTCTGCTCCACGCCGGCGGCGAGGACGTCGGCTGGCGCCTGCCCACCGGCTGGGGGCAGCGCTGGGAGCTGCTGCTCGACACCGCCCGACCCGAGGAACCGGAGGGAGCCCGGGAGCTGCGCGCCGGAGCCGAGCTGGAGATGCCGGCGCGGTCGCTGGTGGTGCTGCGCCGCGACGGCGCCCGGCGCCGGCTGTCAGCCCCCGGTGCGGTGTCGCCCGGCGGGGCGCAGCAGCAGGGTGCCGCCGAGCATGAGCACGATGCCGAGGAGCAGCACGTCGCCGCCGATCGCCCCGGCGAGGTCGGCGGAGAAGAGCCCGCCGAGGAGCACGTGGGGGTCGATCTGCCCGGCCAGCCCGAGGCCGAGCCAGAGCACGAGGGCGCCGAGCAACGCCTCCCACCGCGCCGGGCTCAGCGCACCCCGCCAGCCCGGCCAGCTGAGCGCGCCGACCAGCACGCAGCCGGCGCAGCAGGCGGCGCCGCCGATGATCCCGGCGTCGAAGGCCCGGACCGGGACGGGCTCGAGCCGCGCCGGGAGGGTGGCCAGGGGCAGCAGTAGGACGGTCAGCAGCACCGTCACCGCGCCCGCCACCAGCAGCGACCGGCCCGACACCGCGTGGCGCGGCAGCGTCACCGGCTCGGGCGCCGCCGCGGGTTCGGACACCGCCACCCCGGTGCGGAGGAACGCGTCGCGCTCGCCGTCGAAGGCGGCGCGGCGGCTGCGTGACAGCAGCACGCTCTTGGCCTCGCTGATCTCGGCGAAGCGCCGCGCCGCCCGCACCCCTCCGGGGTTGACGTCGGGGTGATGGCGCTTGGCCAGCTCCCAGAAGGCGGCCTTGATCTCCGCGTCCCCAGCGTCCACGTCGACCCCGAGAACGCTGTAGTGGTCGCGGAAGGCGGTGGCCGGCTCCGCGGAGGTCATGGGGAGCGCATGCTACCCGACCGTCCTGGCACCGCACGGTTGTCGACGGGCGAAGGCACGGTGGTGCAGGGGTTATTGCCCGCGGCGGCGAAGGCGTCCGCGTACTTGGTGCTGTCCTGGCCGGTCCGGTACTGCGCCGCCGGGATGTAGCCGTGGTTGACGATCGCCACCGGGAACGGACCCGGGCCCACCGGGATGTCGGCGAGACCGGTCATGGTGCCGCCCTGGCTGGGCCAGGTGACCCGGTGGACGGTGTACGCGCCGGTGCCGCCGACCCGGTCGCCGACCACCAGGCGGCCGCCGCCGTAGCCGCGCGAGGTTCCCTACAACCCGCTCGAGCGCGGGGTCGAGCGGCGCATCCTCCCGCTCGCCGAGGAGCTGGGCCTCGGCGTGCTGGTGATGCGGCCCTTCGCCGAGGGCGCGCTGATGCGGCGGCCGCCTCCCGCGAGCGCCCTGGAGCCGCTGCGGTGCTTCGGCCACGCCGCCCTCCCCGCCACCTCCCGTCCGGGGCGGATGCGCGAGAACGCGGCCGCCGGCGACCCAGCCTGGTTCGGACCCCAGGAGCGTGCCCTGGTGGAGCGGCTCGCCGGCGGCTGAGGCCACGACGGTGGCTGACGCCGCGTGAGGATACAGTCCGCACGGCTGGTGCAGGGCCGCGGTCTGCCGACGGCGGCGTCGTGTGTTGTGCATGCACCCGAGTTCGGCGACTGCCTCATCCGTCCCATATCGCTATGCTGAATCCCGCGGTCGCCGCCGGTGTGGTCCCACACGCCGGGTTGACGGCCGCGGGCAATCAGAGAAGGGAGGCGGAGTATGTTGGGACTCAGAGCACGGCGCCGCGCCGGTGTGACGGTCGCCCTGGCGGGCATGCTCGGCGGCGCCATGGTGGGATTCAGCTCGGTCGAGGGCGCCACCACGCCGGCTCCGGGCGGCCCCGGGTCGGCCCGGGTGGCGGCGACCCCCGACTCGGGCGGCTCCAGCGGCTCGCCGACCAAGGCCGCGACGGTCGGGTCGCCGACCCACAGCTTCGGCAGCTCCACCGGGTCGCCGACCCACAGCTTCGGCAGCTCCACCGGGTCGCCGACCCACAACAGCAGCAACGGGCCCACCGGCTCGCCGACGTCCCGCGGAATCGCGGCCAGGCCGAGCTTGACCCCCGGCTCCTCGCCGGTGTCCAGCCCCCAGGGCTCGCCGAGCGCCAAGGCCTCGCCCACCCCCAGCCTCCGCGGGGCGGCCCCGGTCTCCAGCGCCACTCCGAGCCCCGCCCCGAAGTCGAGCCCGAGCCCGAGCGCGGCCGCCCGGACGGCGCCGACGCCGCTCCCCGGACGCAACGACCGCAACCCCAACTGGAGGCACGATTCCCAGAGCTGGCACCAGTGGGACGGGGCCTGGCAGGATCCCAACTGGCACAACGAGCACTCGCGTGACTCTCGCCACCAGTGGTGGCAGGACAACTCGCGCCGTGAGCACCACGACTTCCACTTCGACGAGTTCCGCAACGAGGACAGCAGCTTCCGGCGCGACTGCGACTCGCTGCTGACCTTCCACAGCGTGAGGGCGCTGCTCGACTTCCTCGACAGCGACATCTCGCTGCGCGACTTCTTCGAGCTCCACGGCGACCTGTACGACTTCCTCGTCCACCACTCCGACTGGTCGGGCGACTTCGACCGCGGCTGCACCTTCATCGACCTGCACCTCTAGTCGATCGACAGTCCGGCGGGGGTGCGGCCGGCCGCACCCCCGCCGACTGACGACAGCGATGTCGTCGGTCAATGCCACCCGAGCTCGCTCGGGAAACCGCCGTCCCTCTTCGCTATCCTGTGTCGACGCGGTGGTACCTGGCGGACACACCCTCGCCGCCGGCCCGCCGCTTCCAAGGGAGGCGGGATATGGGAAGTAGGCGTCGTCCACGTACTCTGGTGGGAATCGCCGCGCTGGCGGGGAGCGTCGTGCTGGCGCTGAGCTCGGTGCAGCAGGCGAGCGCGGCCACCGCGGCGGGCTCTCCGCAGGGCTCATCGCGCACGGCGAGCACCGGTTCCGGAGGCGGAGGCTCGGGCGGGGGAGGCTCGCGGAACTACTCCGGCTCGAGCGGGTCGCAGACCAGGTACTCCGGCAGCACCTGCTCGCCGTACTCGACCTGCGGATCCGGGTCCTCGGGCGGCGGGTGGGCGCCCAGCCACGGCAGCGGGTACGGCAACGGCAGCACGTACAACGGCACCAGCACCCGGAACAGCTCGACGGCCGGTAGCGGCAACCCGCCGAAGTACTCCGGCCCGACCAGCAGCAGCAACCCGCCGAAGGACCACGGTTCGACCAACAGCGGCAACCCGCCGAAGTACTCCGACTCGACCAGCAGCAACGGCAACACCAACGGCAGCAACGGCACGCCCCGTCAGAACCGGGTCCAGAGCCAGCCGCCGCCGCCGCCGCCGCCCTCGCAGCACCAGAGCCAGCAGACCCAGCAGAACCCGCAGCAGGGCACCAAGTGGGCCAACGGCAAGAGCTCGCAGGGCTCCCAGAACACCAACACCCGGCCCGTGAACAACGGCAACGGCAAGGCGAACTGGAACCCCCGCAACGACACCTGGCGCCACGACTCCGCGGACTGGCACCACTGGGACAGCAGCTGGCGCGACCAGCGGTTCCACGACGACCACTTCCGTGACTCGCGGCACGAGCACGGGTTCTTCAACGACCACGAGCATCGCTTCTGCGACTTCCACGACTGCGATCGCTTCCACTTCGACGAGTTCCGCAGCGAGGACCGCAGCTTCCGCAACGACTGCGACACCCTGGTCAGCTTCCACAGCGTCCGCTCGCTGCTCGACTTCCTCGACGGCGACGTCTCGCTGCGCGACTTCTTCGAGCTCCACGGCGAGCTCTTCGACTTCCTCGTCCACCACTCCGACTGGTCGGGCGACTTCGACCGCAACTGCTCCTTCATCGACCTGCACCTGTAGGAGCACAGCCACCGGCGCCGGCGCCGGGACCGGAGGGGGTGCGGACCGCCGCACCCCCTCCCTCTTCTAGGGCAGCGCGGGAGACGAGTCCCGGCGGTGGCCGAAGTCGAACAGCCCCATCAGGTCGCCGATCGCCGGGCCGTTGCCGGGCACGTAGGGATCCTCGCCCCCGGCCTCGGGATTGGGCAGGTTGTCGATGCTGCGCTCGGACATCGGCGACAGCCGCCAGTTGCGCTCGATGAACTTGAGCACCGAGGCGTGGTCGGCGTAGGTGTGGTCGACCGCCCCCGACCGGGCGTAGGGCGAGATCGCCAGCATCGGCACCCGGGGGCCGTCGCCGAAGAAGGTCACCGGCTGGATGTACCCCGAGTCGTAGTAGCCGCCGCCCTCGTCGAAGGTGACCAGGATGGCGGTGTCGGCGAAGAGCTTCGGCTGCGCCATCACCCGCTTCACCACGTCCTTGGTGAAGTCCTCGAACAGCGGCAGTGTGGAGTAGCCGGGGTGGCCGTCGTTGTCCCCGGGCTTCACGAAGGAGACCGCGGGCAGGCTGCCGGCGGCGACCGCGGCGGTGAAGTCGTCGTAGCCGTGGAGGTTGGCGCGCTGCGCCGCGCTGGTCATGATCGAGGTGGCGTACTGCATCGGGTCGCAGATGCCGCAGTACTCGGCGGTCGGCTTGCCCCGGTTCCAGCCCACCCCGTAGTAGCCCCAGGGGATGCTTCGGGCCGCCAGCGCGTCGCCGACGGTGCGGAACCGCTGCGGCGGGACGGTGAAGTGGTCAGGACCCAGCGGCGCCGGGGTGCCGTCGGCGAGGTAGCCGGGGTCGTAGTTGTTGAGCAGGTAGTAGGCGCCGTCGGCGCAGTCACCGCTGCGGAAGGGGTGATGCTCGTCGAGGAAGGAGCGGATCGCCCCGACCCCGGGCTGGGAGCGGTCGGAGCAGTTCGAGTAGCTCCCCCCCTGTAGCCGTCCTGGGTGAAGTTGTTGTTCGTACCCGGCTTGGGGTTGGGGTTCTCGATCTGGTTCTGCGGTGGATTCGTCGGGTGGCCGGCGGCGTCCTGGTGGAAGGCGGCGTCGGCGGTGCCGAGGATGATGTGGTTGGCGCCGGTGCCTCCCATCACCGCCTGGTGATAGTTGTCGGAGCTGGCGTAGTGATCGGCGAGGAACCGCAGCACCGGCGCGTCACCGTTGCCCATGCTGTAGTAGCCCATCTGCAGGGCGCCCTGGTGGATCGGCTGGGGCGGGACCGCGCCGTTGTCGAAGCCCGCGGTGTTCGCGGTCCAGACCCAGAGGTCGTTGCGGCCGCCGTCGACCTGCTGCCACATCTGGTAGAAGCGGTGGATGGGGTCGCCCGTGTACGCCGCGTAGGGGACGTACCGGGTGATCCGGTACGGGCAGTTGGGCAGGGTGGCGGGGAACCGCGTGTCGGGGACGTTCGGGGGCAGTCCCCTGGCGGTGGTGGTGTCCGGCCTGGGCAGCGCCGGGTACGGGACCGTGCGCGGCGGCGTCAGCCGGTAGACGTCGACGTCGGAGGCCTGGCGCTGCATCGAGCGCTCCGCGGCGGGACCGCAGTCGCCGCCGGCGGTGACGATGCCCTGCGACAGCAGGGTGCGGGCGTGCTGGCCCGCCGGCGGTGTCCATGTGGCGAAGACGTTGTCGTAGGTGCGGTTCTCGCCGATGACCACGATCACGTGCTTGATCGGGGTCTGGGTGGGAACCGAACGGGCGTCACCGGACGCCGCCCGGGCGGGGGTTCCGAGGCTGGCCCCCGCGCCCGCGGCCAGCGTGCCCGCGAGCAGCAGCCCGAGGCCGGTCCGGCCGCGTCCCCTCCGGGTGGCAGAGCAGCGCGTCGGCGTCATCCCACGTCCTCCTGTGCGGCCTTCCTGCGAGCCGGGCCCGCCGGCCCGGCCCCAGGATGAGAGATGGGGGGAGAAGGTGCGGTGAAAACCGGATCAAGAGGTGGGGTGTTTGCGCAGGTACACCATCACCGTGTATATGTCAGGAATGATCAATTCATCGCGGCTCGCGCCCGGGGCGCTGATGCTCGTCGCCGCCGCCGGCTGGGCGGCGCTCGCCACCGGCAGCGCGGCGGTGTCGGCGCAGTCCGCGGGTGGCGCGACGATCTGGGTCCAGACCATGGACTCCTGCAAGCAGGCCCTCGGCGGCGCGAGCTTCCACCTCAGTGGGGCGGGAGTCTCAACGACCGCCGACACCCCCGCCGCGCAGAAGTCGAGGGTGGCGAGCACCCCCAGCTGCCCGTTGGAGCAGGGTGACTGCGCCTCCGCGACGACCGGCTGCGTGAGCTTCGCCGGCGTCGCCCCGGGCACGTACACCATCCGCGAGACCAGGACTCCCGCGCCCGACACCTCGAACCCGGAGGGCTACGCGCCCTGCGAGGGGGGCAGCGCCTGCCGCTCCGAGGTCGCCACCGTCACCGTCGACGCCGGCGGCGGGGTGCGGGCGACGGTCACCAACCTCTACCCGGACGGCGTCTCCGCGACCTGGCCGTCGGGGGGCGGCCCCCGCGGCCACTCCGCCTACGCCGCCACCGCCGCCGACCCCGTGGTCTTCCACGATTTCGGCCTCGCCCCGCCGGGCCGCAGCGGCCAGTGCGACGGCGACTCCGACGCCGACGACCACCTCACCGGTTCCCCCAGCGGCCACTGCGCGTACCCCGAGAGCCAGGAGGACGCTGCCTGCAAGCCCTACCCGTGGAGCTGCCAGTCGACGGCCAGCGGCGCCAGGGTGAGGCCGGCGGCCGCCAGGGCCACCCCGGTCACGGTGTCGCAGAGCAGCTGAGGCGCGCGATCGAGGCAGGCGGCGGCGTCGTCGAGCCCGGCGCCGCAGGCCTTCACCGCCGCCTCCACCCGGGTCCACCAGCGCAGCAGCACCGCCTCCCGCTCCGCCGCGGGCGCCGCCGCCACCTCCGCCCGCGCCGCGTCGGGGAGCAGGTCGGCGACTCCCAGCCCGGCTGCGCTGAGCGGCCGCAGCGGCTCGACGTCCACCCCGACCGGGCAGTCGTCGGAGAGGGCGACGGCGCACCAGCGGCCGCGCCGCGACAGGCTGAAGGCGGGTCCGGGCCCGGCGAGGACGGGCTTGCCGCCGGCGCCGGCGGTGATGGCGATCGACTCCGGCGCACCGCCGAGGCGCTCGGCGAGCAGCCCGCGCAGCACCCGGTGGGCGGCGAGGAAGGCGCGGCGCTCGGCGCCGACGGTGATCCGGGCGGCACGCCGCAGGTCGTCGCCCCCCAGCCCCGACCACCGGTCGTCGTCCGGCACGGAGTCGAGGGGCACCAGGTGCACCTCGATCCGCGCCACCGCGGCGGCGATCACCGTCGCTGGTCGACCGGGCCCGCCGGGATGCCGCGCCAGCGTCCTCCCGCGGGCAGGCTCTCGCCCTTCATCGCCAGCGACAGCGGGTCGAGCACGGCGCCGGCGGCGAGCCGGGCGTCGTAGAGCACCACGGCGCGGGCGCCGACGGTGCTGCCCTCTCCCAGGGTGACGGTGGACATCTTCATCACCCGGTCCTCGAACAGGTGGGTCTGCAGCGAGGCGGAGGCGCCGACGCAGGCGTCGTCCCCGATCCGCACCAGGTCGAACTCGGTGAGATAGGTGGTCTGCAGGCACACCCGCCGGCCCACCCGGGCTCCGAACAGCCGCAGCAGCGGGGCGATCCACGGAGTGCCGGTGAGCATCCCCAGCACCGCGGGCACGGCGACGCTCTCGTAGAGGCCGGTGACCAGCTCGCTGCGGCGGACGAAGAGCGCCCAGAGCGGCTCGACCCGCGGCCGGTAGCGGCCCACCAGCAGCCACTTCACCGCCACCACCACCAGGGTCGCGCCGAGGCCGGCGGCGAGGGCGACCACCGGGGTGACGGCGATCAGCTCCACCACCGAGCCGCGGCGGGCGAGGCGCACCTCGACGAACGTGGCGAGGAGCATGGCGAGCGCGAACAGCGTCGCCGGCAGGGTGACGCGGAAGTACTCGACGAAGAGCCGCGCCCCGACCAGCGCCGCCGAGGGCCGGTAGGTGACCGCCTCGGAGAAGGCCTCGCTCGGCTGGCGGCGGGGGAGGAAGATCGCCGGCGAGCCCAGCCACGAGGTCTCCGCCTCGACCGGCCGCGCCGGCGCCACCGACTGCACCCCGATCAGGCTCCCGTCGCCGAGCCGGGTGTGGCTGCGCACCACCGCGGCGTTGCCCACGAAGCAGCGGCGGCCGAGCTCGGTGCGTCCCAGCGCGACCGCGCCGGACGCGAAGGTGGCGGCGCCCACCGAGGCGAAGTCGGCGACGAAGCTCTCCTCGCCGAGGGTGAGCAGGTCGGGGTCGATATGGGCGGCGGTCGAGACCTCCGAGCGCCTGCCGATGCGGGCGCCGAGCAGGCGCAGCCAGGGCACCGCATAGAGCGTGGCGTAGAGGGTGTTGTTGAGCTCGAGGCTCATCGCCATGAGCCGGTCGGCGAACCACTTGCGCAGCCCCAGCGAGGAGCGCAGCGGGTGGATGCCGGGCTCGGTGCGGGGGAGTACGAGGCGCCGGCCCGCGGCCACGACCGCGCAGGCGCTGAGCACCGTCACCGGCCCGGCGACGACGGTCGAGGCGATCGCCGCGAGCAGGCCCCAGCGCGCCAACGCCAGCGACACCAGCGCCATGCCCGGCAGGGCGATGGCGAAGGGGAGCACCCCGAGCACCGCCAGCCCGGCGGCGAATCCCGCGTACAGCGTCGGCGACCAGCGGCGGCCCTGGTGGCCGGCGGCCTCCATGGCGTCGAGCAGGGGGTCGCCCTCGGCGCTCGGCACCGCCGGCGACCCGCCCCAGGTCTGCCCGTCGGGAACCCGCTCGCCGCGCGCCAGCAGCGACTGCTCGCCGAGCCGGGACCCGGGCCCCATCTCGGCGCCGCCGAGCAGCACCGACCCGGTGCCGACCACCGCTCCGGCGCCGACCCGAACCGGATCGAGGAGGAGCCAGCCGTCCTCGACGACGGCGGGCATCACGTCCACGCCGTAGCCGATGCTGGCGCGGTCGCCGATCTCGGTGAGCCACGGCGTCTGGATCCGGTCGGTGGCGATCTGGCACGAGTCGCCGATCCGAGCGCCGAGGAGACGGAGGTAGGAGGCCATCAGCGGCGAGCCCGCGAGCAGCCGCAGCGGCGCCAGCCCGAGCAGCCGGGTGAGCATCCACCAGCGCACGTAGGTGGCGCCCCAGAGCCGGTGGCGGCCGGGGCGGACCCGCGCTCCCAGGGTCCAGCGGGCGGCGATCGGCAGCGCCAGGGCGGTGAGGAGAAGGCCGGGCGGCACGACGACCGCGCCCAGCGCCAGCTGCGAGGCCGACAGGGTGCCGCCGGCACGCGCCAGCAGCCAGGCGGCGGGAGCGCCGAGGATCAGCACCAGCGCGTAGAGACCGGCAAGCTGGGCCACGCCGGCGGCGAGCACGCGGCCGCCACGGTGGCACAGCGCGGCCGGCCGGGGGGTGGGGGCGGCGCCGTCGTGCGGCCCCACCGCCGCCGGCGCCGGGAGCGCCTGGAGGTGGTCGGCGAGCGCCCGGATGGTCGGCCGCTCGTAGAGGTCGCCGATCCCCACCGAGCGCGACTCGGGGCGGCGGCGGAGGCGCGAGACCACCATCGCCGCGAACAGCGAATGGCCGCCGAGGTCGAGGAAGAAGTCCGCCTCCACGGAGATGTCGGCGTGGCCGAAGACCTCGGTCCAGACCGCCAGCAGGTCGGCCTCGAGCGGGGTCGCCGGGGCCACCAGTTCCTCGGCGCGCAGCCCCAGCCGCGGCGACACCGGGGCGGGGAGGTGGGCGCGGGCGACCTTCGAGCCGGCCAGGGTGGGCAGTTCCTCGAGCACCTCGAGGAAGGCCGGCACCATGTACGCCGGGAGGCGCCGGCGGAGCCGGTCGTGGAGCCGCCGGCGCAGCTCCGCCGGCTCCGGGGCGAGCTCGCGCAGGGTGACGTGGGCGACCAGGTCGGTGACCACGCCCTCGTGCTCCAGCGCCGAGACCACGACGTTCTCCACCGCCTCGTCCTCGCGCACCACCTCCTCGATCTCGCCGAGCTCGATGCGGTAGCCGCGGATCTTCACCTGGGTGTCGAGGCGGCCGAGGAACTCGATCTCTCCGGAGGCGGACAGCCGGCCGAGGTCGCCGGTGCGGTACATCCGCGACCCCGGGGCGGTTGGGTCGGCGACGAACCGCTCGGCGGTGAGCGCGGGACGGTTCACGTACCCCTGGGCGACGCAGGGGCCGCCGATGCAGATCTCACCGGGCTCGCCGGCGGGTACCGGGCGGAGCCGCTCGTCGCGCAGCTGGACGGTGTAGGAGGGGAGGGGCCGGCCGATGGTCACCGCGCGGTCGGGGCGGAGCTCGCACCAGGTGGCGGTGACGGTGGTCTCGGTGGGGCCGTAGGTGTTGAGCATCCGCCGCCCGGGGCGGCTCCAGCGCTGCACCAGGTCCCGCGGGCAGGCCTCGCCGCCGACGATCAGGGTGCGGAGCGAGGGCACCTCGTGGTCGAGGGTGGCGAGCAGCGTGGGCACGCAGCAGAGCACCGTCACCTCGCGCTCCACCAGGAAGTCGGCGAGCTGGGGGCCGAGGCGGCAGCTGTCGGTGGGCCCCGCCACCACCGTGGCGCCGACCATCCACGCCGGCCAGATCTCCTCGATGGAGAAGTCGAAGGCGATGGTCATCCCCTGGTAGACGCGGTCGCGCGCGGTCACGTCGTAGATCGGCGCCACCACCTCGAGGAAGTCGCAGATGTTGCCGTGACTGACCGCAACGCCCTTGGGACGGCCGGTGGACCCGGAGGTGTAGATGATGTAGGCGAGGCCCCCGCGACCGGCGTCGACGCCCGGCCGGGTGTCGGGCATGCCGGCGAGGCAGGAGGCCTCGTCGAGCTCCAGCGTCGGGCAGCTCAGCGAGCCCGCCGCGCCGGCGGCGAGGGCGGCGGTGGTGAGCACCACCCGGAGGCCGGCGTCGGCGGCGATGAAGGCGATCCGGTCGACGGGGTAGCCGGGGTCGATGGGGACGAAGGTCGCCCCCGCCTTGAGAACCCCCAGCACCGCGGCGTAGGTCTCGAGCGAGCGCTGCAGGAGGATGCCGACACGGTCGCCGGGCACGACCCCCAGCGAGATCAGCCGGTGGGCGAGGCGGTTGGCGTGGCGGTCGAGCTCGGCGTAGCCGGCCTGGCGGTCGCCGCACTCCACCGCGATCGCGTCGGGGGTGCCGTCACAGGTGGCCTCGAAGTGGTCGTGGAGCCGCCCGACCCGGGTCCGGGCGGGGCTCGACTCCAGGAGTCCCAGGCACGACACACGTGTCGGATCGCACACTGCCATCTCGTCCAGAACCCCCTTCCTGCCAGTTCGAGGAATGCTCGCGGGACCGCTCTTCTCGGCCACTGGCTACAACGCAGTCGGCGGGAGCTTCTTGCGGCGCCGCTCAGTCCGGAGGCGCCAATCAGGAAGGCAATGAGCTCGACGTCAGGCTGACGTCAGACTGGGGTCAGGTTAACGGCCGGGCATTGTCAGGTTAAGACGGAGACCCTCAGCGACCGACGGCAATCACCACGGTGTCGCCGGCGCAGGCCCGAGGTGATCTGGGTGCGGGCGGGGTCGGCGGCGGCGGTGGCCTCGTCGGCGCTGATCCGTCCCTGGGCCGCGGCCAGGGCGGTCTGCAGCGCGATCCGCGCGGCCTGCACCACCTCCTGGCCGAGCTGCGCGGTGTCGGAGAGATTGACCTGGGCCGGGCTCAGCGCCCCGCGCGCCGAACCCACCGCCCCCTCGGCGGTCACCTCGCCGGTGTTGTTCCGCCCCGCCTCGTCCTGCCGGAGCCGGGCCTGGGCGGCGGCCAGCGCGGCGCGTGACTGGTCGAGCTGGGCGAGCACTCCGGTGGTGTCGAGGGCGACGAGGACCAGCGCCGCCGGAGGACGCGCTGCTGTGCGAACCGCGGTTCACGCGCCCTTGACGCCCTTCCCGATGATCTCGACGACGCGCTCCTCGGCGCCGCGGGCGAGCTCGGCGAGGACCTCGTGGGCGTTGATCCCGCGAGTGCACGGGACCCGGTGCCACACCCCGTCGGCGCCGAGCTCCCAGGCGAGCCGGTCGTCGGCGAGCAGCACGTCCACGATGGTCGCGAGCCGGGTTCGCAGCCGGGGGGCGAGCACCGGCGCCACCGCCTCGACACGGTCGTCGAGGTTGCGGGCCATGACGTCCGCGGAGCCGATGTACCACTGCGCATCGTCACCGGCGCCGAAACCGTAGACGCGCGAGTGCTCGAGCCAGCGACCCACCAGCGAGCGCACCCGGATCTGCTCGGACATCCCCGGCACACCCGGACGCACCGAGCAGGTGCTGCGGACGATCAGCTCGACCTGCGCGCCCGCGGTCGAGGCCGCATACAGGGCCTCGATGATCTCCGGGTCGACGACGTGGTTGGCCTTGATCACGATGCGGCCGCGGTTCCGCGCCTGGCGGCCGATCAGCTCCAGCAGGCCGGGTCTCAGCGTCCGCGGCGCCACCAGCAGCCGCCGGTAGCGCCGCTGGCGGCTGTACCCGGTGAGGTAGTTGAAGAGGTCGGTGACGTCGGCGCCGAGCTCGGGGTCGCAGCTGAACAGCCCCAGGTCCTCGTAGAGGCGCGCCGTCTGCGGGTTGTAGTTGCCGGTGCCGACGTGGCAGTAGCGGCGGATCGCGCCCTGCTCGCGGCGCACCACCAGCGCGGTCTTGGCGTGGGTCTTGAGGCCCACCATTCCGTGGACCACGTGCACCCCGGCGCGCTCCAGCACCCGCGCCCAGGCGATGTTCGCGGCCTCGTCGAACCGGGCCTTCAGCTCCACCAGCGCCACCACCTGCTTGCCCGCCTCGGCGGCGGCGATCAGGGCGCGCACGATCGCGCTGTCGCCGTCGGAGGTGCGGTAGAGGGTCTGCTTGATGGCGAGCACGTCGGGGTCGCGCGCGGCCTCTTCGATGAAGGCCTCGACCGAGGTGGCGAAGGACTCGTAGGGGTGGTGCACGAGCAGGTCGCCGTCCCGGATGACCCGGAAGATCTCCGGTGGGCCACCCTCGGCGTCCCCGCGCAGCCGGGGCTGGGTGACCGGCTCGTAGGGCGGGTCCTTGAGCTCGCGGCGGTCGAGCCTGTAGAGCCCCCAGAGACCGCCGAGGTCGAGCGGCCCCTCCACCCGGTAGACCTCGTCGGGCCCGATCTCCAGCTCGCGGGTGAGCAGCTCGAGCACCTCGCCGGACATCGCGCCGTCGACCTCCAGCCGCATCACCGTCGGCGAGTGGCGCCGCTTCTGGAGGATGGCCTCGACCGCGCTCATCACGTCCTCGCCACGCTCGTCGGCGAGGAAGTCGGCGTTGCGGGTCACCCGGAAGGGGTGGCAGCCGAGCACCCGCATGCCCGGGAAGAGCCGGTCGAGGTGGGCGGCGATCACCTGCTCGAGGGGGACGAAGCGCTCGTGGTCGGGGAGCACGATGAACCGGGGCAGCAGCTGGGGCACCTTGACCCTGGCGATCCTGGTCACCTCGCCGTCGGGGTCGGCGACCACCACCGCGAGGTTGAGCGAGAGGCTGCTGATGTACGGGAACGGGTGCGCGGGGTCGACCGCGAGCGGGGTGAGCACGGGGAAGACCTGCTCGTCGAAGACGGTGTCGAGGTGGCCGCGATCCTCGTCGTCGAGGGACGCGTAGGTGCTGTAGCGGAGCCCGACCTCCTGCAGGCAGGCGGTCAGCGCCTCGAAGGCGCGGGTCTGCTCCTGGTAGAGGGCGAGCACCCGCCGGCGGATCAGCCCCAGCTGCTCGGCCGGGGTGAGACCGTCGGCGGAGCGGGTGCGCACCCCCGCGGCGCGCTGTGGATGCAGCCCGGCGACCCGCACCGCGAAGAACTCGTCGAGGTTGGTGCTGAAGATCGCCAGGTACCTGGCCCGCTCCAGGGGGCGCTGCTGGGGGTCCTCGGCGAGGGCGAGCACCCTGGAGTTGAACTCCAGCCAGCTGAGGTGCCGGTTCAGGAAGCGCGAGCCGGAGGGAGCGGCGGGCCGCTGCGCGCCGTCGACCGCGGCGCCGATGGTGGTGCCGGTCTCCGCGGTCACCCCAGCTCCTCGACCACACCGGTCTGCAGGTAGACCAGGTCCTCGCCGATGTTCGTGACCCGGTCGGCGATGCGCTCGAGGTGGTGCGCGATCAGGGTCAGGCGGGTGGCGCGCGCGGCGGCCTCCTCGCCGGTGGCGCAGGCACGCACCTGCTCGTCGAAGAGCCGGCGGTAGATGCGGTCGACCCGGTCGTCGTGGGACGCGACGATGCGCGCCTCCTCCGCGTCACCGGCGATCACCGCGTCGAGCATCTCGCTGAGCTGGCTGCGGCACAGCTCCGCCATCCGCGAGAGCCCGGGAAGGCCGCCCTCCGAGGGATCGTCGACGAGCTCGCGGGCGATCTTCGCGATGCTGGCGCAGTGGTCGCCCATCCGCTCCAGCTCCGCCGACATGTGGAGGTAGGCGAGCAGGCGGCGCAGGTCGCCGTTCACCGGCGCCTGGGTGAGGATGGTGGTCACCGCCAGCTCGCGGAGCTGGAGCTGGAGCGCGTTGAGCTCGGCGTCCCCGGTGACCACCGCGTCGCAGAGCGTGGCGTCGCGCTCGACCAGCCCCGAGACCGCACGCGGGATGGCGCGCCCGACGAACGCAGCCATGCTCAGGGCCAGCTCCCGGACCTCGGCCAGCTCCCGGTCGAGGACGCGGCGCGGGGAGTGGTCGATCACGTCACTCATGGTCGCACCCGTGCACCGGCCACGCTCATCCCTCACTGCGAACCGCGCGCCGGGTCCGCGCGGCCGCGGCCAGGCCGGAGGCCCGCTGGGCGGCGGTCACGGCACCCGGCCCATCTCGAAGACCACCCGGAAGATGTCGGCGCGCAGCCACGAGGTGGTCACCTCGACCGGGCGGCGGTGGGTCGCGGAGCCGGTGAGCGCGCGCAGCTCGTAGACCGCCGGGCGCCCGGAGACGCCGATGCGCTGGGCGACGTCGGAGGAGGCGGTGACCAGCTCGGTGCGAGCCCAGGTGCGCACCGGTCGCAGCCGGTAGTCCCCAGCGAGGGTCCGGTGGAGCGACCCGTCCTCGCCCAGCACCCGGGAGAGGCCGGGGACGAGCTCGGCCACGAGCCAGCTGTCGGCGCAGGCGGCGGGCTCGCCGTCGACGCTGCGGAGCCGGCGGAGCTGGAGCAGGGGAGTGGCGTCGTCGACCTCGAGCACCTCGCGGACCCAGCGCGGCGCGCGGGACAGGCGGAGCCGCTCGGTGCGGGTCGAGGGCACCGCCCCGCCGAGGCGCACCGCGTGGCTCCAGCTGGGCGGCAGGTCGGGGGCGATCCGGTACTCGACCCGGTGGGCCACGAAGGTGCCCCTGCCCTGGCTGCGGCGCACCAGGTGGCGCCGCTCCAGCTCGTCGAGGGCGGCGCGTGCGGTGAGCCGGTTCACCCCCCGCTGCCGCGCCAGCTCGTGCTCGGAGGCCAGGGGTGTGCCCGCCGGCCGGCGGGCGATGCCGGCCTCGATCTCGTCGGCGAGGCTGAGATAGGTCGGCTGCTGCGTGCCGGTGGTGCGCACCGTTCGCAGCATATCAACATGTCTAGACAACCTCAACACGCGGCAGAATGATGCCGCCCACCCCGGTGACGACCTCGGCCGGGTTGAAGTGGGTGACGTGCACCGTCTGGGCCAGCACCACGAGGAGGACGGCGGCCCCGGCCGCGTTGCCGGCCGGCTCGCGGCGGCCACGGTGGGGGCGGGGAACCTCGCCGCCGGGGTGGCGATCGGCGGCGGCCAGGCTCACGCCGGCGCGCTGAGCGCCCGGTAGACGGCGAGGTAGGTTCGGCAACGTTACCTGGCCCCACTTC
>JRHI01001860.1_pt1 | contig 16234 bp, 7 predicted proteins | sample 215371 | NCBI WGS metagenome assembly JRHI01 (sample SAMN02929681, study PRJNA255918) | sediment metagenome | biome: cave system; feature: Ice Cave; material: Sediment; isolation source: sediment from deep within a dark volcanic ice cave with no known source of... ...
TACTATACCATCTTGGAGGCAACGGTTACAGTAGAAGTATGAAGAAGCATGTCTACTGCCAGAAGCCGCTGACGCATACCGTCTATGAAGCGCGACTGATGCGCGAAACCGCCGAGAAAATGGGCGTCGCCACGCAGATGGGCAACCAGGGCACGGCCGAGAACGGCCTGCGCCGTGCGGTCGAAATTATCCAGGCCGGCGCCATTGGGCCGGTGCGCGAGATCCACGTGTGGACGAACCGACCCATCTGGCCGCAGGGAACCGACGCGATCCTGAAAGTCGGTGCCGCGCGCAGTGTTGCTTTTGCCGCGATCCAGGGCAAGACTGCTGAACTGAAGTATCCGGACCCGCCGAAACACGTGCACTGGGATCTCTGGCTGGCCGCGGCGAAGCAGCGACCCTACGATCCGATTTATCATCCGTTCAGCTGGCGCGGTTGGTGGGACTTCGGCACGGGCGCCCTCGGCGACATGGCCTGTCACACTGCCAACATGGCCTTTATGGCCTGCAAACTTGGCTACCCGACTTCCGTTGAGGCCAAGTCCGGCGAGATCAATCCCGAGACTTACCCGACCTGGGCGCGCATCGAGTTTCAGTTCCCAGCCCGTGGCGACATGCCCCCGGTGAAGCTCTTCTGGTACGAAGGCCACCAGGGCGGCAAAAAAGTGTTGCCGCCGGAGAAGCTCGTCAAGGGTCTCAGCCTTTCGGACAGCGGCTCGCTGCTGGTCGGCGACAAGGGAATGCTCTTCTCGCCGAACGACTACGGCGCCAGCTTTACGCTGCTGCCTGAGAAGGAGTTCAAGGAGTACAAGGGCCCGGCCGAGAGCCTGCCGCGCAACGGCAAGGGCGATGAAGGCATGAAGGAGGAGTGGATCAACGCCATCCGTGGCGGCAAGCCCGCGATGTCCAACTTCAACTACGCCGCCCTGTTGGCCGAGACCATTCTGCTCGGCAACGTCGCCATGCGCGTCGGCAAAAAACTGGATTGGGACGGCGAGAACATGAGGGCCACGAACGCTCCCGAGGCCGACCAGTACATCAAGCCCGAGTATCGCAAGGGCTATACGCTGTAACCCCACTTGTTCTGCTCGCCGCGTTGCACGTCGTTTCGTGCCTGTTTGACAGGGCACGGGCGCGAAACGACAGGCAACGCGGCGAAGGATTCTCAGCCGCGCGTGTCCATTCCTCGGCACAACCTGGAACTGAAGGCCCGCTGTCAGGACCTGGAAGCAGCCCGCGCTGCGGCCTGCCATCTGGGCGCGCGGGCGGACGGCGAGCAGCGGCAGATTGACACCTACTTTCGTGCGCCGCACCGCCGCCTCAAGTTGCGCGAGATCGAGGGCCGGTCCGCCGAACTTATCTCCTACGATCGGCCGAACCAGAACACCGCCCGACAGAGCGCTTATTACCTGGTGCCGGTGCCGGACGCTGCTCTGCTGAAAGCCGCCCTGGCAACGGCTCTCGGGGTGCGCGGCGAGGTCCGTAAGCACCGCGCCGTCTACCTGTGGCACAACGTCCGCATCCATCTCGATGAGGTCGCCAGTCTCGGCAGTTTCGTCGAGTTTGAGGCGGTGCTGTCGGCGGAGGCAGGCGAGGAACTTTCTCGGCAGCGCCTGGAAGAACTCGGCCGCGCTCTGGGCCTTGATCCCTCCGCCCACCTCGCCCCATCCTACGCCGATCTGCTCGGCCTCTGACCCGGCAGGTTGGCGATACGAAAGCCAAGCCGCAAGCGGATTCATCGCGGAAAGTATCCCATCCATGCGCATCTATCTCGTGGCGTTGTTGCTGTGTCTCGCCGTGCCGCTCCGTGCCCATTGCCAGCTGCCTGACCAGGATCGGCAGCAGGTGGAGCGCACGCTGAAGGACCTCGAGGACCGGCTGACCGTCCTGCGCTCCGGCAAGGTAAACCCACCCTCCGATCGGCTGGCGGACGCCGCTCTCTTCCAGAAAGGCGTAACCTGGGCGCTACGCTACGACGCGAAGCTGGAACCGGCGGACGTGGCGCTCATCAAGAAGGCGCTCCAGCGTGCCCAGCAGCGCCTCGATAACTTGGCCGCGGGGAAGCAGCCGTGGACCGAGAAGAAAGGCCGCTTGATCCGGGGGTACATTTCCGCCGTCGATGGCTCCGTGCAGCCCTATGGGATCATCGTACCGGCCGGCTATGACGGCAAGAAACCGATGCGCCTCGACGTCGTCCTACATGGCAGCTCACGGCCGGTGGGGATGAGCGAACTCCGCTTCACGAAGAGTTACGACGACGGCGACGAAGGCGGCCATGTGCCTGACGTGGACTACATCGAGCTGCATCCATTGGGCCGCGTCGAGAACTGCTACCGCTGGGCCGGTGAGACGGACGTCTTCGAGGCGATCGAATCTGCCACGCGCAATTACACCATCGACCGCGACCGAATCGTGCTCCGCGGCATGTCGATGGGCGCCTCCGGCACCTGGCACCTGGGCCTGAAGCACCCCGACCGTTTCGTGGCGCTGGGGCCATACTGCGGTTACGTCGATACGCACCAGTTCTCGCAGACACCGCTGCCGAACTTCATTAAAGTCGGGCCGCTCCCGCCTTACCAGGAACTCGGCCTGCACATGCTCGACTCCATCGACTACGCAGCGAATGTTGGCGTGGTCCCGGCCATCGCCTGCATGGGCGATAAGGACGTCTTCTTCCAGGCGCACGTCCTCATGGGCCAGGCGATGGAAAAAGAGGGATTGAAGATGGTCAATCTCATCTCCCACGGCACCGGCCACGTCATTGACCCGGTCACGCACAAGGAGCAGCTCCTTCGCATCGGGGAATATGCCCGCAAGGGCCTGGACCACGTCCCGCGACATCTGCGGTTCGTGACGTGGACGCTGAAATACAGCGATTGTCACTGGCTGCGGGTCCTGGGCCTGCAAGAACACTACTCCCGTGCGGAACTGGAAGCGCACGTCGCCGCGGATGGTACGGTCGAGGTCAAGGAGCCGCGCAACATCACGCGCTTCGCCATCAGGCCGCCGGTCCTGCTCGGGTCGTCGCCCCAACTGCGCATCGGCGGCATGCTGGTTGCGGTGCCATCGCGCACCGCTGAGGATGCTACGCGAGCTGTAGTACTCGGTCAGCGCGACGGGAAATGGCGCTATCTCGGACCGTCTGGCAAGGTTCCCCTTGAGGGCAAGCGACCGGGCCTGCAGGGGCCGATCGATGATGCCTTCAGCGCGCCTTTCCTCTGCGTTCGCGGCACCGGCAAGCCATGGAACCAGCCCGTGCAAGCATGGGCCGACGCCAGTCTGAAGCGGTTTGCTTACGAGTGGGCGCGCTATTTCCGCGGCGATCTGCCGATCAAGGACGATACCGACGTTTCCGAGACCGACCTGCAGCGCTGCAACCTTATTTTATTCGGCGACCCCGGCAGCAACCGCTGGATTGCCCGGGTGATGCCACAACTACCGCTCCGTTGGACGCGCGACGAATTGACGATGGGGAAGCGCCACTACCCCGCGGCGACGCATGCTCCCCTGCTGATCCAGCCAAACCCGTTGCCCGGCGGCAATGGCCATTACCTCGTCCTCAACAGCGGCCACACATTCCATGAAAAGGAACTGGCGACGCTCAACTATCTCCTCTTCCCTCGGCTCGGCGATTGGGCTGTACTGAAGGTGACCGGCGAGGTGCCGGCTCAGCCGTCCGGCTCGTTGGAAGAGGAGGTCGTACATGCTGGGTACTGTGACGAAAACTGGAACGTGAAGGACATGACCGCCCCTTGAGCGCTTCTGATTCCAGGCACTGGTGACCGTTGTGGAGCGTGGCGGAAGTTCTTATAACAGCCGGTGATGAACACCGACACTCCGCGCCTGACTTATCGTGACGCCGGCCTCGATCTCGATCTCTACGAGCAAAGCCTGGCCTCGATGGTACCGTTCCTTAAGCGGACGCACACCCCGCGCGTTCTCGACGGCTTCGGTGGCTTCGCCAGTCTCTTCAGCCTCGACTTCAACAGCCGGCTCTTCGCCAAGAACTACCGCCACCCAGTCCTGGTGTCCTGCACCGACGGCGTGGGCAGCAAGCTCAAGATTGCCGCGCTCGCCGGCAAGCATGACACGGTTGGGATCGACCTCGTCGCCATGTCGGTCAACGACTGCCTCTGCACCGGTGGCGAGCCGCTGGTGTTCCTGGATTACCTGGCGATGCCGAGGGACGATCCCTCCCTGACGCGCGACCTCATCAAGGGGATCAGCGATGGCTGCATGGACGCCGAGTGCGCGCTCGTCGGCGGCGAGACAGCGATTCTGCCCGACTTTTACCAGCCGGGCGACTACGACATGGCTGGCTTCTGCGTCGGTGTCGTCGAGCGAGACCGGATCATCAACGGTCGCAGCATCCGTCCCGGCGATGTGGTCCTGGGTCTGGCCAGCACGGGCCTCCACTCGAACGGCTATAGCCTGGTGCGCAAGGTCGTCTTTGAACATGCCGGGCTGAAGGTCAGCGACTTCATCCCGGAACTCGGACGGACCGTGGGCGAGGAATTGCTGGAACCGACGCGGATCTACGTGCGGTCGGTGAAAAGCATCCTCCAACACTATCCCGTCAAGCGGCGCGTGGTGCGTGGCCTGGCACATATTACGGGCGGGGGTCTGGTCGATAATGTGCCGCGCATCCTGCCGCCGGGCCGGCGCGTCTTCTTACACCGCGATCAGTGGCCGGTACCGCCGGTTTTCCGCTGGCTGCAGAGGCTGGGCAACATCGCGCAAGAGGAGATGGAGCGGGTGTTCAACATGGGTATCGGGTTCGTCATGATTGTCAGCCCGTACTTCGCCGAGAGCATCAAGCACCAGCTGGACGAGGACCGTGTGCCAACCTTTCCGATCGGCGAGGTCCGCGAGGGCCGGCCCGGGGTGGAATGGGCCTAAACTGTTGGCGCTCCGGCGTTTCCCGATTGCTACCTCAGCTTTTTTTCCTCGGGAGAGCAATCCGACCCCTTCGGTGTCCCGTCTGGTATGGTGGCGGTATGAGTAAACCTGGCACGAGCGTGGCGGCAGAGGCAGCAGGCAGCGCGGCCGCGACCCCTCCGGGGGATGTGTTGCTGCGTACCTTTAACGCCCTCCGCAACGAATTGGTCAGCACCCTTTGCTTTGTGCTGGGCAACCAGGACGAGGCAGAGGACATCGCCCAAGAGGCTTTCCTCCGCTGCTGGCGTGCTCAGGGGAGCCTACCGGACGTCCAGAACCTGCGCGCCTGGATTTTCAAGGTGGGCCTCAATGCCGCCAAGGACCTCCAGCGCAGCGCCTGGAGACGTCGGGCCAGGCCGCTCCTTGGGACCGAAAACATGCCGATGAGTGACCGGCCTTCGCCAGGTCTGGAACTGGAACGGCAAGAGACGCTTCTGCGCCTCCGCGAGGCCCTTATGGACTTGCGGCCGGAGGAGAAAGAGGTTTTTCTCCTGCGACAAAACGGCGACTTGACGTATGAACAGATAGCTGAGATGCACAACCGTCCGATAGGCACTGTGAAAACCCAGATGCGCAGCGCTCTGAAAAAGCTGCGCAGGGTGCTGACCTGAGTGGCCCGAAGCATGTGCAAAGGCGACCGACTTGCCCGTAGCGCAAGCGAGGGTTCGTTTTCCAGGCCAGCGAAGACTCGCAATCTCGCCCGGCGGTCCTCGAAGAGACCGCGCCCCGTTTTCAGCGGTACTGCGCGCAGGCGGCTTGCCGATCGCTGAGTGGAGAGAACCATGGATACCTGCGAACTCTATCAGAGTCAGCTGCTCGATCATCTCTACGACCTGCTGGAGGGCGACGAACTGCAAGCCCTCCAGCAGCACCTGGCTGATTGCGCCGCCTGCCGGACCGCTCTCGATCGGGCACGGAACCAACAGGCCCTCCTGGCCGCAGCTGCAAAGATGGATTTCGCCGCCACGGTGAGTTTCGAAGCGCCCCCCGCAATAATTCCTCTGGTCGGGCGCGGCGCCGACGGCGGGATTCCTCTGCGCCGGCGCCGTCTGACCTGGGTCGCGGCGGCAGCAGCCGTGCTGCTGCTCCTCCTCGGCGGTCTGACCTGGCCGGCCATCTCGTCCTTCCGCGACTATGCGGCCGTCAAGGAAGAAGTCGAGACGCAAGAACGCGCCATTGCCCTTGCCCGCAAGCACATCAAAGACGCTCAAGGGGAACTCGGCCGGGCCGACCTGGAACGGACTCGCAGGGAGACCGAACTGCGCAAGGCGGCCGAGGAGCGCCAGCTCAAGGTCGTCGTCTCGGGTCCGGAAACGGTACAGCCCGGCGCGCCCAACCAGTTCCAGATTCAAACGCGTAGCCTGAGCGAGCAAATCGTACCCGCCCAGCTGACCGTGCGGGTACGCGACCAGGCCCAGCAGGTCCTCTACGAAGAGAAGGACCTCCGCAGTACCGGCAATTTCACGCTGGCTCTGCCGCCCAACCTGCCGCTCAAGCCGAATACCCGGCTCTCGCTGGAGTTCCTTGCACGGCGCGACGGCGGGCCGCAGGAGGAAGTCCGCGAGGAACTGTCGCTTGCGCAGCCCGTCTACGTCACTCATCTTACAACCGACAAGCCACTTTATCAGCCAAGTGAGACAGTCCATTTCCGCTCGCTGACGCTGGATCGCTTCAGCTTCAAGCCGCCGGAAGAAGAATTCCACCTGAAATACACGCTCCGGAAACCTAGCCACGAAGAGGTGGTGATCCTTACCGGCACGAGCCGGCTGATCCGCGAACAGAATCAGAAGAAGGTCACCGTGCAGGGGCCGGATGGTAAACCCATCCGGGGCGTGGGCGCCGGCGAATTCCGACTGGATGCAAGTGCCGGCGGCGGCGAATACACCCTCATCGTCAGCGAGATGAACAACCGCTTCCCGCCACAGGAGCGGAAGTTCCTCGTCAACTCTTACGAGAAGCACAACCTGGAGAAGGTGCTGGAGTGGTCGCGCAAGTCCTACGGTGAAGGCGACGAGGTGCTCGCCAACTGCAAGGTGACGAAGGCAGGCGGCGGTGCCGTCAAGTGCCAGGTCCAGGCCAGAGTCACCATCGACGGCGTGACCTATAGCGCCGACGGCAAGCCGAGTGACCAGCCGATTCTCCTGGCGACCGACCAGGAAGGCAAGGTTGCCGTGCGCTTCCACTTGCCGCGGAACATCGACCGTGGCCTGGGCACACTGTCGGTCAATTTCTTCGACGGGGCCAGCAACGAAACCCTGAACAAGCCGATTCCCATCGTGCTGAAGAAACTCGACATCGAGTTCTTCCCCGAGGGCGGCGACCTGGTAGCCGGCGTCAGCAATCGCGTCTACTTCCAGGTCCGCAGCACGCTCGGCAAACCTGCCGATCTCCGCGGCAAGATCGTGGATGCCGACGGCAAGATGGTCAAGGAAGGCGTTGAGACGCTAACCGTGGCCGACCAGCCTGGCGCAAACCAGGGCATGGGCCTGTTCGCGTTCACACCGGAGGCGGACAAGAAATACGAGTTGATAGTCGAGGCGCCGATCGGAATCCAGGGGAAATACAAATTGCCGCACGTCGAGACCGACAAGGTGGCACTGAGCATTCCCCAGGGTGTCACCGCTCCAGGCGAGCCTCTTCGCATCATCGTCCACAACCCGGCACGAGATCGGTCGCTGCTGGTCGGTGCCTACTGCCGCGGCCGGCTGATGGATCATCAGTCGGTGGCGGTCAAGAAAGGCGATCGTGCGACGGTCGAACTCCGGCCATCACAGGAAATGGGCGGCGTCTATCGGGTGACCGTGTTCGAGCAACTGCCCGCAGGCGGCAATCGCCGTAATCTCCAGCCGCTGGCAGAACGCCTGGTCTATCGCCAGCCTTCTCAACACCTGCAGCTGGCCGTGCGTCCGGACAAGCAGCAGTATATCCCCGGTGATTTGGCGAAGCTGACCGTGACCGCGATGGACGAGAAGGGCCAGCCGGCACCGGCGATCATCCTTGTGGGTGTGGTGGACAGGAGTGTCATCACCATGGCCGACGACAAGACGGCGCGGACCATGCCGACGCACTTCTACCTCACCACCGAGGTGCGCCGGCCCGAGGACCTGGAGCATGCCGACTTCCTGCTGACCGAGCATTCGAGGGCAAAGGTGGCCCTCGACCTGCTGCTCGGCACCCAGGGCTGGCGCCGCTTCGCCGAGCAGAACCCCACCCGGTTCCGGCAGAACGGCACAGATGCCGAGCGCCTGGTGGTGGCGATCGGCCAATCGTCCACCAAGACGGTCGATTTCCTCAAGAAGGACCTGGAACAGATCGACCGGGAGTTCCAGGAGCAGGTCGCGCGGCTAAACGACGAACGTGCGTCGGCCACGGAGACGCTTCAGAAGGCGATGGCAGCGCCGGCGTACGTGTCGGCCAGCTCCAGGCTGGCGAAGTACAGGGGCTTCTACGAGAAATTGCAGACGCAGACGCTGCCGCTCGTCGGGGTGGCGATCCTGCTTGTGGCGTTTGTGGCCCTGATCGTGCTCGCCTTCCGCAGCGTGCGGCGGGCCGCTCCTTTGTACGCAGGGGCTGGCGCCTGTGCCATGCTGCTTCTCGGGGTCCTGGTATTCCAGGTCGAGAGAGAGAAGTCGGAGGCGATTCGACTTGCCGAACGACTTGCCGAAGACAATCGCCCCAAGCCCCAGGTAGCCATGGCACCTGCCGCACCCATGCCCATGGATGATAAAGCTGCGCCGTGGCCTGATGCCGAAGTCGCCAAGAACGCTCAGGGGATGATGCCGCCGGCACCCATGATGCCCGCTCCACCTCCCGCCGGCAGGGCGCCACGGGCGGCACACATTCTTAAGCCAATGACAATGCCCAAGACGCCTGACGGCCTGAAGGGTGGCCCCGCAAGAGAACGGGCTGGTGCAGCCCTGGACCAGAATCGAATGCTGAACAAGAAACTCGACGAGGGGCTAGAGAAAGAACAACAGGAGTTCAAGCAGGTCAACGGCGATCGCCCGCAAGTGGGAGGAGGGGGCGCTGCGAATAAGCCCGCCCTGGAACAGGTCGATCGTCGGGCTCCCGGACTTGCTGCAGGTTTGCCGTTCGGACTTGGAGGTATTAGGGCTGGCGTCGCCCCGGTGATGATTCCACCCCAGCCGCCGCCGCCCCCGCTCGTGGTGCGTGAATACGCCCATATTCGGTCAGCTGACGCGCGCCCCGAAGTGCGCAACGACTTCACCGAGACAGTCTACTGGAACCCCGTCCTGGTCCTGCCAGACGGCAAAGGGGAAGTGTCTTTCAACCTGAGCGATGCCGTGACCAGCTTCGAGGTGGCCGTCATGGGCCATGGCCTCGACGGCCGCATCGGTTCCGTCACCACGGACCTGGCCTCCCGTCTGCCCTTTAGCCTGGCGCCCAAACTGCCGATAGAAGTCACGTCCAGCGACAAGATCGACGTGCCGGTCAGCATCGCCAACAACACAAGCGACCCGCGTAGTGTCAGCCTTCGTCTCTCGACGGTCGGCCTCGCCCTGCGAGAAGGCAGCAAGCAGGAAGATCAGCTGACCGTCCCAGCCAACAAGTCGGTGCGTCGAGTGCTCCGCCTCCAGCCGAACCTTGTTGAGGGTGTTGCCACACTGGAGTTGGTTGGCGAGGCCCGGCCGTTCGCCATCGACACCATCCGCCGGACCTTCCCCGTCGTGCCGGACGGCTTTCCGGTCATCGTCTCGCGCAGTGACGTGCTGGAGAAGGTTGGCCAGTACGAAGTGGATCTGCCGCAGAGCTGGGTGAAGGGGACACTGCAGCTAAAGGCAGAGGTTTATCCCTCGACTCTCGCCGATCTCCAGAAGGGCCTCGAGGCGCTGCTGCGCGAGCCGGGCGGCTGCTTCGAGCAGACCTCGACGAGCAACTATCCGAACCTTCTCATCCTCGATTACCTGAAGGAGACCGAGCAAGCCAAGCCGGAGATCGAACAGCGGGCCCTGGCCATGCTCGATCGCGGTTACCGTCAGCTGACCGGCTTCGAGTGCCCCTACGGAGGCCAGACTCGGCACGGTTACGAGTGGTTCGGGGCGGCAGATTCCGCCCACGAAGCGCTGACCGCCTACGGCCTGCTCGAGTTCCGCGACATGGCCCGCGTCTACAAGGTGGATCCGGCAATGGTAGAGCGGACACGGCAGTACCTGCTCGACCAGCGCGACGGCAAGGGCGGCTTCAAGCGCAACCCCCGCGCTCTCGACTCCTTCGGCCGGGCCCCCGAGGACATCACAAACGCGTACATTATCTGGGCGCTCACCGAGAGTGGTAAGGAAGATGACGTCACGAAGGAGCTGGACACTCTGGCCAGCCAGGCGAAGACGTCGAAGGACCCGTACTTCCTGGGCCTGGTCGCCAACAGCCTCCTGAATCGGGATCGGGCCGCGGACGGGATCGCCATGCTGAAAGCATTGGCCGACCTGCAAAAGGACGAAGGCCACCTTGATGCGACCCGGACCAGCATTACCGGCTCCGGCGGCCGCGACCTGCAGATCGAGACAACGGCGTTGGCCGTGCTCGGCTGGCTGAAGGCGAACCGTCCAGCCGAGTTCAATCAGCCGGTGCAGAAGGCGATCAAGTGGATCGGCCAGCAGCGCGGCGGTTACGGCGGCTTCGGCTCGACGCAATCGACCATCCTGGCGTTGAAGGCCCTGATCGGCTTTGCCAAGGCCAACAAGAGGACCACCCAGGCCGGCGAACTGCGTCTCTTTGTCCGCGAAAAGTGCCTGGCGACGCGGAGTTTCGAGGCGGGAACACAGGACGCTCTGACCGTGACCCTGCCCGACGCAGAGAAGCACCTGAAGGCCGGCAAGAACCCGGTGCGCGTCGAGATCAGTGGCGACAAGAACGTCTTCCCCTGCACGCTGTCCTGGACGTACCGCACGGTGCAGCCGATCAGTGCGGGAAACGCTCCTGTGCAGTTGACGGCGAAGCTCGATCGGCAGAACGCCGCTGAGGGGGACACGGTTCATCTGACCGTCACCCTGAGGAACACCCAGGACAAGGGCCAGGGTATGGCTGTGGCGATCGTCGGCCTGCCCGCGGGCCTGAGTCTGCCGGAAGATCTGAAGCAGCTGAAGCAACATGCCGAGCTGCGGAATAACGGCACCGAGCGCGGTCTTATCAGTTACTTCGAGACGCGCGGCCGGGAACTGGTTCTGTACTGGCGCGACATGGCGCCGAACCAAAAGATCGAGGTGCCGGTGGATCTGATCTGCCGCGTCCCCGGCGAGTACCGTGGCCCCGCCAGCCGGTCCTACCTGTACTACAACAGCGACACCAAGTTCTGGGTTGAGCCGCTGCAGATGACCATCATGGCAAAAGAGTAATCTCCGCACCCTCGCCTGGGAGTTAGCGACCCTTCGCCGCTAATTCCCAGGCGGGTTTTCATCTCTCCTCTCCCTCCTTTGACGCTTCTGGCTGCTTTCCGTACACTTCCACCAATGCGCCGGACCAGGCGACCCGGTCGCGCGCTGCTGGACATTGGCCCTACCTTCACGGCGTTTCGGGCTCTCTCACAGGAAACTATTCTCATGACGCAGTATGTGTATTTCTTTGGCAGCGGCAAGGCGGATGGCCGCGCCGACATGAAGAACCTCCTGGGCGGCAAGGGCGCCAACCTCGCCGAGATGACGAACATCGGTCTGCCCGTGCCCGCCGGCTTCACGATCACTACCGAAGTCTGCACCTACTACTACGCCCACGAGCGTCAGTATCCGCCCGAGTTGAAGGCTGAGGTGGAAGCCGCCCTGAAGAAGACCGAGGCCGCGATGGGCGCCCGGTTCGGCGATCCGAAGAACCCCTTGCTCGTCTCCTGCCGCTCGGGCGCCCGCGTCAGCATGCCCGGCATGATGGACACGGTCCTCAACATCGGCCTCAATGAAGGCACCCTGCGGGGCCTCATCGAGAAGACGGGCAATGAACGCTTTGGTTGGGACAGTTATCGCCGCTTCGTGCAGATGTACGGCGACGTCGTCCTCGGTCTCAAGCCGCAGGGCAAGGAGGAAGATCCCTTCGAGCACATCCTCAAGGAAGTCAAGAAGGCCAGGGGCGTCGAGTACGATACGCAACTGGACGTTAACGATCTCAAACGTCTGGTCAGCCTTTTCAAGAAGGCCGTCAAGGAGAATACCGGCAAGGACTTTCCCGAGGACGCCCACGAGCAGATGTATCAGGCGATCGCGGCTGTCTTCAACTCGTGGGGCAACGACCGGGCCGTCGTCTACCGCCGGCAGTACGGCTTCCCGCACGAATGGGGCACCGCCGCGAACATCTGCTCGATGGTCTTCGGCAACATGGGCAACGACTGCGGCACCGGCGTCGCCTTCACGCGCGACTCGGCCACCGGCGAAAACGTCTTCTATGGCGAATACCTTCTCAACGCGCAAGGCGAGGACGTGGTGGCCGGCATCCGCACACCCAAGCCGATCGCCGAACTCAAAAAGGAGATGCCGAGCGTCTACCAGCAACTCGAAGAAGTGCGGCAGAAGCTCGAGAAACACTACCGCGACATGCAGGACACCGAGTTCACAGTCCAGAAGGGCAAGCTGTGGATGTTGCAGACGCGCAACGGCAAGCGCACCGGCTTCGCCGCCGTCCGCATCGCGGTCGACATGGTCGATGAGGGCCTGATCTCCAAGGAGGAGGCCCTGTCGCCGGGTCGCATCCCGCCGGACGACCTCAACCAACTGCTCCAGCCGATCTTCGACCCGGCGGCCAAGCGCAAGGCCATAGAGGAGAAACGCCTGCTCGCCAAGGGCATTAACGCCGGCCCGGGCGCGGCGACGGGCGTCATCAAGTTCTTCGCCGAGGACGCCGAGGAGTGGGTCACGAAGCAGGGCAAGCCGGACAGCCACGGCAATCGCGACCCCAGGGGCCGCGTCATTCTGGTCCGCAGCGAGACCAGCCCCGAGGATCTGCGCGGCATGCAGGCAGCGGACGGCATCCTGACGGCGTTCGGCGGCGCCTCGTCGCATGCGGCGCTGGTATCGCGGCAAATGGGCAAGGTGTGCGTGGTCGGCTGCCATGACCTAGTCATCGACTACGCCGCACGCACCATGACGCTCAAGGGCAAGAACAAGGTCCTCAAAGAGGGCGACTTCATCAGCGTCGACGGTTTCACCGGAGAGGTCGTTGAGGGCCAGGTGGCGACCAAGCCAAGCGAGGTCGTGCAGGTCCTGATCGCCAAGTCGATGAAGGCGGGAGAGTCGAAGGTCTATCAGCAGTACGCCAAGTTAATGGGCTGGACCGACGAATACCGCAAACTGAAGATCCGTACCAACGCCGATAAGCCGGACCAGGCGGCGCAGGCGATCGCCTTCGGCGCCGAAGGTATCGGCCTGTGCCGTACCGAGCACATGTTTTTCGATCACATCAAGGAAATGCGCGAGATGATCCTCAGCGAAACGCCGGAGGATCGCCGTAAGGCCCTGGCAAAACTGCTGCCGTTCCAGCGCGGCGACTTCGAGGGGCTGTTCCGGGCCATGAAGGGGTATCCGGTCACGATCCGCACACTCGATCCGCCGTTGCACGAGTTCCTGCCGCACGACGACAAGGGGCAGGCGGAAATGGCGAGGGAGATAGGCGTCTCCAAGGAGACGATCGCCGCGCGGGTGGAGGCGCTCCACGAGTTCAACCCGATGCTCGGCTTCCGCGGCTGCCGTCTCGGTATCGTCTATCCCGAGATCACGGAGATGCAGGCGCGGGCGGTATTCGAGGCGGCCTGTAACGTGGCGAAAGAGGGGATGAAGGTCGAGCCGGAGGTGATGATCCCGCTGGTCGGCTTCCTGCCCGAACTAAAGGCCCAGGCGAAGCTCGTTCACGAAACGGCCCAGAAGGTGTTCGCCGAGAAGGGGACGACGGTCAACTACCTTGTCGGCACGATGATCGAATTGCCGCGCGCTGCTGTGACGGCCGACCAGATCGCCAGGGAGGCGCAGTTCTTCAGCTTCGGCACCAATGACCTGACGCAAACCGGCCTGGGCATGAGCCGCGACGACTACGGTAGTTTCATTCGGGTCTACCTGGAGAACGACCTGGTGCCGCGCGACCCGTTCCAGACGATCGACTTCGATGGTGTCGGCGCCTTGATGAAGATCGGCGTCGAGAAGGGGCGCAGCACGCGTCCGAACCTCAAGATCGGCATCTGCGGCGAGCATGGTGGTGATCCGGAGAGCGTGAAGTTCTGTCATCGGATCGGGTTGGATTACGTCAGTTGCAGTCCATTCCGGGTGCCCATCGCGCGCCTGGCGGCGGCCCAGGCAGCGCTGGCAAAGTAAGCTCATTCGTGATGCAGACAGCAACTCGCGCCAGAGCGTTGAAGGTCGGCTGGCTGCAACTGGCAAATGGATCAAATCCGCCCAAACTGTCGCTCCAGGTCCTGCCGGCTGAACAGCAGTGCGGTGGGCCGTCCATGCGGGCAGTGATGCGTGTCATCCGCCAGGTTGCGCTGCGAGATGAGCTCAGCGATCGCCTCCGGGGTCAGGTGATCGCCGGCCCTGACCGCGGCGTGACAGGCCATCAGGCTGAGCAAGCCGTTGAGCAGGACTTCACGGCTGGGCAAGCGCTCCTGAGCAACGAGGTGATCGACCACGGCCCGCAGGACCGCCTGCGGCGAGCGCCTGCCGAGGATCGCCGGGTAGCTCGTCAGCAAGATCGTGCCGCCGCCAAAGTCCGCCACGTCCAGGCCCAACTCGGCCAGTGCTTCCTTCTGCTCCAGCGTCCGCGCCGCCTGTTCGGCGCTCAGCTCCACCGGCTCGGGAATGAGTAACCGCTGTGTTTCCAGCCGGCCGACGCGAATACGCTGCTTCAGATGCTCGAAGAGAATGCGCTCGTGCAGCGCGTGCTGATCGATCACCAGCATGCCCTGGTCGGTCTCGACGACGAGATACGTGTCGTAAAGCTGGATCGCCTTGAACGACCCGGGCGCGGGCAACGACTCTGGCGCAATCGGGACTGGCGGCCCCGACTGAGGCGCCGGTTCAGCCATGTGCGGCAGCGGTGGAGGGCTAACGAGCGGTGCGGCGACGAACGGCAGTGCGTCGGCCGGCGGTGGTGGCGCGGACAGCGACCACGGTTCCACGGGAGCAGTCGGCGGGCCGCCGGTGGCGCGGGAAGGCGCTAACGTGGACGGCGCCTGCAAGCGAGCGACGAGGTTCTCCCTGTTCAGCCGCTGGCGCACTGTCGTGAAGGCGAGATGATACGCGGCCTGGCTGTCGCGGAAGCGTACCTCAGCCTTGGTCGGGTGGACGTTAACATCGACGTGATCGGCCGGCAAGTCGACGAAGAGAAAGACCACGGCGTAGCGACCGGTCATYAGCAGGCCGCGGTAAGCCTCCTGCACCGCATGCCCCAGGCTGCGGTCGCGGATCCAGCGGCCGTTGACGAACCAGTACTGCATCTTCGCACTACCCCGGTCACACGATGGATCGGCGATGTACCCGCGCAGCAGCGCCGGGCCCTGGGCGGCATCGATTTCGTAGAGCTGGTCGCGCACCTCGGCCCCAAAGAACAGGCCGATCCGGTCGAGCGAGTCAGCGCTGGCGGGCACCTCGAAAACCAGTTTGCCATTGTGGCGCAGCGTCCAGTGGATGGCTGGATGTGCCAGTGCCAGACGCGTGAACGCCTCGCTGACGTGGCCCATTTCGGTGGCGTTCGTGCGCAGGAACTTGCGCCGCACGGGAGTGTTGAAGAAGAGGTGGCGGACCTCGATGCGCGTRCCGGGCGAGCCGTTCCACGCCCGTACCGGGGAGAAGTCGCCGCCGTGACAGGCGATCTCACGGCCCGAAGCCTGGCCGGCCAGCCGCGATTGCAGCGTCACCTGGGAGATACCACCGATCGATGCCAGCGCCTCGCCGCGGAAGCCAAGGGTACGGATGCGGAAAAGGTCATCGGCGTTCGCCAGTTTACTGGTAGCGTGACTGGCAAAGGCAAGCGGCAGGTCGTCGGCCTCGATGCCRCAGCCGTTGTCCRCGACGCGAATCAGGTCGATACCGCCCTGCTCCACCTCGACGTCGATGCGCGTGCTGCCGGCATCGACGGCGTTTTCGAGCAGCTYCTTGACGACACTGGCCGGCCGCTCGATGACCTCGCCGGCCGCGATCTTGGTGACCACCGAGGGCGGCAGCTTCTGAATGCGCATGAAAACCTCTTCCTTCGTGCGATACCTTCGTGATACCGAATGTCGGGGTGTCGAGGCAAGGTCGGTGATGCCGTGCGTGCAGCTGTCCTGCCGTGCAGAACGCCTTATTCGACCAAATCCGGGAGCGTGGGC
>JRHI01001861.1_pt1 | contig 16232 bp, 13 predicted proteins | sample 215371 | NCBI WGS metagenome assembly JRHI01 (sample SAMN02929681, study PRJNA255918) | sediment metagenome | biome: cave system; feature: Ice Cave; material: Sediment; isolation source: sediment from deep within a dark volcanic ice cave with no known source of... ...
GACTGACGCAGAGGGGTGAGCAATTACAATTTGTACGCATTCCGCTTTCGCGATCGATGCGTAACGATCAGCCAGAATGCTACAGCTTGAGGCGCGTGCTCGGTCGCAAGGGTTGGCAGCAAGCCAGTAGAAGATGCTGGCCAGAGCAGTATTGTGATGGTCGGCGGACCATGCCGGAACATGGATCGCTCGGGAGCGATAGACCTGGTGTCCTTTCCGCTTGAGACCTCTTAACCGGCTGCTAGCTCGGGTGGTTAGGCACCCCTTTTGCTGCTCGATTTCATCAAAGGGCGGATGGCGACGAAAGAGACGACCTCAAGCAGTTCGCGACCAGGGATGACGTGCGCGTGATCGTCGAAGAGGTCGTCGACGAGAAGCTCCGACCGATCCACGCCAGCGTGACTGAGATCAACCGTCGGCTCGATTGATTCGAAGAGAACTCCACCAATCTGAAGGGCGTGACAAAAGAGATCGACGAGATCCGCGGAGAGGTGCGCTCGATCCAGAAAAGCTAGTCTTGCGCCGCGCCCGTGCTCCCGGATGCCCGGCGCCGGGATATTGACGCGTGTTTGCGCATGCGCAGCAAGGCACGCTGCGTAGCTGAAACCATGACTGCCAGTGCATAGATGCGTGCCCTCGCAGTGGCGCATTCACGGCTTGGCGAAAAATGCGTTCCACGGCCGATCAGCCAACGCACGGCACTCAATTGGCCCCCTGCTTGACGGCTATCTTGCGCAGCTCGGCGATCACCAGCTTCACGGAGGGCGACATCTCGGCGTGCTGGCGGCTGACAATGCCGGCCTCGCGCCGGAAGCGTAGCTGGTCGTGGTCAATGGCGACGATGCCCTGCGCCTCCTCCTGCGTCAGGATTTGCGAGGTCGTGAGCCCCAGGCAGTCGGTCATGCGCAGCGTGGCCAGGATCAGCGACAGCGAGTCGGTCTCGATCGCCAGGGTGGGCTCGGAGAGCCCCGCCACCATGAACGCGTGAGCGAGGCGCTGGCGCACGAGCTCCTGCCGGCCCGGCAGGATCCAGCGCTGGGCGGCATAGTCGGCAAGGCTGCGCTCGCGCTTGCGGCTCAGGGGATGGTCCTTGCGGCCGACCACGCGGATGACGTCGCTGGTCAGCCTGAGGAAGCGCAGATCGGGATCGAGCCGGTTGTCGGGTAGCGCGCCGAGCACGACGTCGAGCTCTCCGAGCCGCAGCCGCCCGATGAGCCTGTCGGGAAAGCCGGTGTCGACCGTGAACCGCACATTGGGATGGTGCTCCATGACGCGTGCGATCGAAGCGGGCAGGTGGCGGCTCAGCCAAGAAGGGCCGGCGCCGATACGGGCATGGCCGAGTGCGCCGCCCGCGATGCCGATCACCTCGGTGCGCGCATCGGCCAGTTGCGTCTCGATCAGCTTGACGTGCTTGAGTAAAGCGCGCCCAGATTCCGTCAGCTCGATGCCCCGGCCACGGCGGTGATAGAGCTTGGTGCCGAGTTCGCGCTGCAGGCGGTGCATGCTCTTGGAAAGCCCGGGCTGGGTGATGTTCATGGCCTCCGCCGCATGGCTCAGATTGAGGCGCTCGGCCGTGGCGAGGAAGAGCTGGAGCTGCCGGTAGTCCATATTTATGTCTCTACAGTCATGATTCCAGCTACTCTGGGTCAATTGTCGGCGCTGTTCAAGGCCGCCACGCTTCGTCCTCGAACAGGCAGACTTGGCCGCAGATGGCCCCGCAGCAGCGGCGCCGGTCACGCAGCACGACAAGAACGACGGCCCGCCCGCTGCGGCGGCCGCGAATGGGAGATGCCGGTATGCGGAACATTGCGCGACGGTCGGTGATCAAGGGCCTTGCCGCTGGCAGCACGCTGACGCTGATCGGGCCGGGAGCCTGGGCGCAGACCGCCGGTCCCGCCGAAGCCGGCCAGATCGATATCGCCAAGGCCAAGGCGGAAGGCAGCGTCCTGCTCTACACAAGCCTCGACACTCAGATCGTGGACGCCATCATCGCCGCCTTCAAGGCGAAGTACGGCATCGAGGTCCAGTATTTCCGCGGCGGTTCGAGCGACGTCACCGCTAAGGTCTTGGCCGAGGCCGATGCCGGCCGGCCCCAGGTCGACATGGTCGACGCCTCCGATCTCGCCGCTTTGCTGCTGATGAAGGAGCGGGGGCTGCTGAAGCCCTTCAAGTCGTCTGCTATCGACGCCGTCGCCAAGGATCTGCGCGATCCCGATGCCACCTGGATCACCGACCGGCTCACGCAAGCGGTCATCCAGTTCAACACCAAGGAATTCGGCTCGGCGCCGCCGGTGACGTGGTCGGATCTCGGCAAGGGCGCCATGAACGGCCGTCTCGTCTATTTCTCCAGCGCCAACGGCGACGGCGCGCCACGCATCTACACGCTGGCGAGGCACCTGGGCTGGGACGTGGTGAAGGCGATGGCCGCCACCAAGCCGCTTCGCGTGCAGACGCCGCAACTCATCACCCAGGTGCTCGAGCGTGGCGAGCGCGGTGCAAGCTTTCTGCAGAACGACAACATCGCCTGGCGCTCCAAACTGCAGGGCAAGCCCACCGACTACGTGTTCCCGGCCGAAGGGGTGCCGACCGAAATCGGCGCCTGCGGGCTGCTCAAGAGCTCGGCGAAGCCGCACGCCGCCGCGCTGTTCCACGAATGGTGGATGGGCGCCGAAGGCCAGGCTATCCTCGTCAAGGGCGGCAAGTATTCGAGCCGCACAGACGTTGCCCCGCCTGAAGGCAGCACCCCGCTGTCGAAGCTCAAGCTGCTCACCCTCGACTACGCCGAATACAAGAAGGACAAGGCCAAGATCCTCGATCAGATGGCCGGCCTATTCGGTGGCGAATGGGGCAATTGATGCCGTTCCGCCGAGCAAAAGCCTGAAAGGCTGGGCATGCCAGGTGCCGCATCGACGAGTGCGCCTTACGGTGCTCACGGGCTGCCCGCCAGCGCAAGGGGCCGGCGTCTCGGCGTCGAGGGCCTCGTGCTCGGACTAGCCATCGTGTTACTGCTGGTCCTGGTCGGCTATCCGCTGCTGTGGCTTTTGCTGGGTGCACTCGGCCTGCCGCAGTCCTTGGGCGTCGAGCATCTCGAGCGCGCCTTCACACGCCCGCAGAACTACGCGGCGCTGGTCAATACTCTGCAGCTCGCGCTGGGCACGGGCATCATGAGCGTGCTGATCGGCGTGCCGCTGGCATGGGCGACGGCACGCAGCACGATGCCGCTGCGCCATATCGTGCACGCGCTTGTCGCGCTCTCCTACATCACCCCGCCCTATCTCACCGCGCTCGCCTACATCATCCTGCTCGGCCCCGATGCCGGGCAGTTCAATCGCCTTCTGCGGGCGGTATTCGGCCTTACCTCGGGCCCCATCGACATCTTCAGCATGGGCGGCGTCATCTTCGTCATCGGTATCCACGTCTTCGCCTTCACCTACTTCCTCACCTACAGCGCGCTGCTTTCGGTCGACGCGTCGCTGGAGGAATCGGCGCAAATGCTGGGTGCGGGGCGTTGGCAGACGGCGCTGCGCATCAACCTGCCGCTGGTCGCGCCCGCCATCACCGGCGGCGCCCTGCTGGCCGCCATCGATTCGCTTGCCCTGTTCGGGCCGCAGGCGATCATCGGCGCGCCCGCCCAGATCGTGTTCCTGCCCACGCGCATCTACGCCACCATCGGCAGCTATCCGCCGCGCTGGGGCGAGGCATCCGCCCTTTCCCTCGTGCTGGTGGTGCTCACCGTCGCCGGGCTTGCGCTGCAGCGCGGCTATCTGGAGCGGCGCTCCTACATCACGGTCGGCGGCCGCGGCGTGCGCACCAAGCGCGTCGATCTCGGCCCTTGGTGCTGGCTGCTGCTGGCCTTCTGCCTCGCGGTCGTGTTCTTCAGCGCCGTGGCGCCCATCGGCGTGCTGACGCTGACGGCCTTCTCCAAGAGCTGGATCGAGCCCTTGTCCGTGGCCAACTTCACGCTTGCCCACTTCGGCACCGCGCTGTTCCAGGACCAGGTTTCGGTGCGCGGCATCCTCAACAGCTTCCGGCTGGCGACCGCCGCGGCCGTGCTCGCCGTGCTGATCGGCGCCGCGGTGGCTTATCTCGATCTGCGCACCACCGTGCGCGGCCGCCGGCTGCTCGACTACCTGGCCATTCTGCCGCTGGGACTGCCGGGCACGGTGATGGCGGTGGGCATCCTGCAGGCATTCATCCGGCTGCCGGTGCCGATCTACGGCACCCTTTGGATCCTGCTCGCGGCCTATGTCGCGCGCTTCATTCCACTTGCGACCCGCAGCGCCAACGCCACCTTTCGCCAGATCGATCCCTCGTTGGAGGAGGCCGGCCGGGTTGCCGGCGCGTCCTGGTGGCTCACCATCAAGCGCATTTTGGTGCCGCTGTCGCGCCCCGGCCTGATGGTGGCGTTCCTGCTGGTGTTCATTCCATCCTTCAGCGAGCTCAGCGCCACCATCCTGCTCTACACCGGCGGCACGGAGACCATCGCCATCGCCATCTATCGCCTAAACGACCTCGGCCAGCTCGAGGTGGTGTCGGCGCTCGCCGTGTTCACCATCGCCGTCGTGCTGGCGCTGACCGCGCTCGTCAACTGGTTGTCGGGCTCGAGTTGGGCAGCGTCGGATGCGCCGGTGCCCGTGCTGGCGCCGGGGCGGTAGGTGAGCGCCATGGCCTTCATCGACATCGCTGGCATCGACAAGAGCTTCGGCAGCTTCCAGGCGCTGAGCAACGTCTCCCTTAGCATCGACGAGAAGCAATTCATCACCTTTCTGGGCCCTTCCGGTTGCGGCAAGACCACCATGCTGCGCGTGCTCGCGGGTTTCCTGACGCCCGACCGCGGCAGCATCCGCATCGGCGGCGCGCTGCTGTCGTCGCCCGATGCCGTAGTGATGCCCGAGCTGCGCCGCATGGGCATGGTGTTCCAGAACTATGCGGTGTGGCCGCATTTGTCGGTGTTCGAGAACGTCGCCTTCGGCCTGCGCATCGCCAAGGTGGCGGCGCGCGAGCTGGATGAGCGGGTGGCCCGCGTCCTGTCTGCGGTCGGGCTCGAGGGCCTCGAGAAGCGCCATCCCGGCCAGCTCTCCGGCGGTCAGCAGCAGCGCGTGGCGCTCGCTCGTTCGCTGGTGACCAAGCCCGCAATCCTTCTGCTTGATGAGCCGCTGTCCAACCTGGATGCCAAGCTGCGCGAGCGCATGCGCACCGAGCTTAAGACGTTGCAGCGGCGCACCGGCATCACCTTCATCTACGTCACCCACGACCAGGCGGAGGCGATGGCGCTCTCCGACAAGATCGTCGTCTTCAACAAGGGCGCGGTGCAGCAGGTCGGCTCGCCGCGCGACGTCTATGAGCGTCCGGCCAACCTGTTCGTCGCCGATTTCATGGGGCTGGTGAACAAGCTCGCCGGCACGCTGGTCTCCCGGCAGGACAACCTCGCCCGCGTGCGCATTGGCGAGCAGACGATCGACACCCACGCTAGCGAGGGGCTGAACGGCGCGCCCGGCGCCGTGATCGTCGCCATCCGCCCCGAGGCGATTCACCTCGATGGTAACGATGCCGGCGCTGGCACCAATCACCTGCGCGGCACCATCGTCGAGAGCGCGTTCCTCGGCAATATCGTCGACCATCAAATCGACATCGGCGGTGGCGCGCTGGTGCGGGTCCAAGGCGACCGGTGGCAGAACTATGCACCCGGCACCGCGGTTCGACTGACGATTGCCCCCGCCGAGTGCGCAGCCATGCGCAACGAGTCCGACGGATGACCACACACACGCAGCAACAGGACGCCATCATGCTCGCGAGCAAGCCGAGAAACCTGCTTTTCATCATGTCGGATGAGCACAACAAGCGCGTGCTCGGCTGCTCGGGGCATCCGATGATCAAGACGCCCAACCTCGACCGGCTAGCAGGCCGCGGCGTGCGTTTCACGGATGCCTACTGCAACTCGCCGATCTGCGTGCCGTCGCGCGCGAGCTTCCAAACCGGCCGCTACGTGCACGACATCCGCTTCTGGGACAATGCCATCGCCTACGATGGCAGCATCCCGTCCTGGGCGCATCGCTTGAAGGCGGCTGGTCACCGAGTCGAGTCGATCGGCAAGCTGCACTACCGCAGCGCCGAGGATGACAACGGCTTCACCAAGGAACACATGCCCCTGCACGTGGTCGACGGCGTCGGCGACCCCATCGGCATGCTGCGCGATCCGCCGCCGCCGCGCAAAACCGCACTCAAGCTCGCGGCCGAAGCCGGCTGCGGCGATTCCAACTACCAGGGCTACGACGATCGCATCACCGAGGCGGCCGAGGGCTGGTTGCGCGAGCGCTCGGCCCGCAAGGACGACAAGCCGTGGATGCTGTTCGTCTCGCTGGTATGCCCGCACTTCCCCTTGATCGCGCGACCCGAATGGTACAACCTCTATCCTGAGGATCAGGTGCCCTGGCCCGGCATGTATGCCGAGGCCGAGCGCCCGCGGCACCCCTACATCGAGGCCATGCGCGCCTGCCAGATCTACGACCAGGGCTTCGACGATCCCCGCGAAGTGCGCAAAGCGATCGCCGCCTATTTCGGCCTCGTCAGCTTCGTCGATCACAACGTCGGCCGGCTGGTGGCCGCGCTCGAGCAGTCCGGACTCGCTGGCGATACGCGCCTCATCTACACCAGCGACCACGGCGACAACCTCGGCACGCGCGGGCTGTGGGGCAAGTCGAACATGTATGAGGAATCGGCCGGCGTGCCGATGATCATGGCCGGGCCCGAGGTGCCGCAGGGCGTCACCTGCCGCGAGCCGGTATCGCTGGTGGATGCCTTCCCCACCATCGTCGATTCCGTCGGGCTCGCCCTCAATGCCGGCGATCGCGACCTTCCCGGCACCTCGCTGTTCGACATCGTGCAAGCTGCGCCCGAGCGCACCATCCTCAGCGAGTACCACGCCGCCGGCGCCGCCACGGGCGCCTTCATGATCCGCAAGGGCCGCTTCAAGTACGTGCACTACGTCGGCATGCCGCCGCAGCTGTTCGACCTCGAAAGTGATCCCTACGAGCGCCGCGACCTCGGCCAGGACGCGGGCTATCGCGGCCTCGTCGCCGACTGTGAGGCGGCCCTGCGCAAGGTCGTCGATCCCGACGCCGCCGATGAGCTCGCGCACAAGGATCAGGCGGCCAAGATCGCCACGCTCGGCGGGCGCGACGCCATCCTGGCCAAGGGCAGCTTCGGTCACTCGCCCGTTCCCGGCACCAAGCCCGTGTACAACTAGGGCTGATGCTGTGGGCACCTCACTCTCAGGCAAGGTTTCGGACGAGCCATCCTGCTGCAGCCTCGGCGTGCGTCGCGACATGCCGTTGCGGGCTGCGGCGCCGCCAGTCTCGAGGACGGCGTTGCGACCCCCGCGCCTCGTGCGCTTGCCCGGCGGCCGCTTTCGCGTGGGAACGGACGCGAGCCCATTGCCCCTGGATGGCGAGAGCCCGGCACGGCTCGCCAATATCAAGCCGTTCACCATCGATCCCCTCGCGGTGACCAACAAATGGTTCTCGGAGTTCGTGGCCACCACCGGCTATCGCAACGATGCGGAACGCATCGGCTGGTCGCTGGTGTTTGCCGGGCTCGTGCCGCCGGGGACCGGCGCCATGACCTCGCGCGATGGGCCGTCGTGGTGGCGGCGCGTCGAAGGCGCATCTTGGAAGCAACCGGAAGGACCGCAATCAAGTATCGCTGATAGGCTCGACCACCCGGTAGTCCACGTCTCCTGGAATGACGCTGCTGCTTTCGCGGCCTGGTGCGGCGGCCGCCTGCCGACCGAAGCGGAATGGGAGTACGCCTCGGCTGGCGGTCTTCCCAAGGCGCGCTTTCCCTGGGGAGATCGGGAGCCCGACGACGTCTCCTTCCAACCCTGCAATATCTGGCAGGGCGAGTTTCCGACGCTCAATACGAAGGCCGATGGCCACTTGGGCACCGCGCCGGCCGGTGCCTACGCGCAAAACGGCTACGGCCTCTTCAACATGGTCGGCAACACCTGGGAATGGTGCGCCGATGCCTTCCGCGTGCGCTCGCTCGCGCGCGCAGCGAAGGGCCGCAACCTAGCCGCGCGCGCTGCCGGTGAGCGCCTGCTCAAGGGCGGCTCATACTTGTGCCACCGCTCCTATTGCTACCGCTATCGCATCGCCGCGCGAACAGGCGTCAGCGCCGACAGCTCGACCGGACATGCTGGCTTCCGCGTCGTGTTCGGCGACTAGCCCTCGCCAAGTCAACAGACAGAAAGCACACAAGGACACCCATGCGGCCTGCGAACCTCGTCGTGATCATGTCCGATGAACATCACCCGCGCGCCATGGGCGCGGCGGGCCACCCGTTCGTGCTCACGCCCAATCTCGATCGCCTCGCGGCGCGCGGCACGCGGTTCGACGCCGCCTACTGCAACTCACCCATCTGTGTTCCCTCGCGCGCCTCCTTCGCCACTGGCCGCTATGTGCACGATCTCGGCACCTGGGATAACGCCATCGCCTATGACGGTCGCGTTCCCGGCTGGGGCCACGCCCTTCAGCGCAGTGGTCACCGCGTCGATTCCATCGGCAAGCTTCACTACTCCAACGCCCAGGATCCGACGGGCTTCGACCACGAGTATCACCCAATGCACATCTACGGGGGGCACGGCATGGTCTGGGGGGCGCTGCGCGACGGCAAGGCCGACTTCGCGGAGCGTGCACACGTGATGCTGGACCCGATCGGGCCCGGCACGTCCAAGTACAATGTGTACGACGACCGCATCGCCGCAAAGGCAGAGGCCTGGATCGCGCGGGCGGCGGGAGAGAACCATGATCAGCCCTGGGTGCTGTTCGTTGGCTTCGTCGCGCCGCACTTTCCGCTGACGGTGCCCAAGGACATTCTCGACCTCTATCCCACCGCAAAGATGCCCCCACCTCGCCTTCACCCAAAGGACGGACACCCGCGGCATCCCTGGCTGGAAGCCTGTCACCGCATGCATCCAGTTGACGATGCGCTCGACGATCAGAGGCGACGCCTGGCGACCGCTTGCTACTACGGATTGTGCACGTGGGTGGACCGCCAGGTCGGCCGCGTGATCGGAGCGCTGGAGCGCACCGGCCTTGCCGGGACGACGCGCGTCGTCTACACCAGCGACCATGGCGACAACGTCGGCGCGCGCGGCATGTGGGGCAAGAGCACGCACTACGACGATGCGGCCGGCGTGCCGATGATCGTTGCCGGACCGGACGTTGCGGCCGGACAAGTCTGCCGGACGCCCGTCAGCCTGGTCGATCTGGCGCCTACCATCATGGCGGCGGTGGGCGAGGACCCCTACGGCTGGGCAGAGGGTCTACCTGGTCTCTCGCTCTTTGATGTTGCGGGCGCGCCCTATGACGCGACGCGCACCGTTTTCTCCGAATACCACGCATTCGCCTGCCCTTCGGCGGCGTTCATGCTTCGCAACGGACGCTACAAGTACAACTACTACGTCGGCTACCAGCCGGAGCTTTTCGATCTTTCGGCCGATCCGGCGGAGGAGCGCAACCTTGCCGCCCAACCGGTCCACGCTGCGGTTGCGGCAGACATGGAGGCGCAGCTGCGCCACCTCCTCGACCCCGAAGCCACCGACGTGCGCGCCAAGATCGACCAGGCGGCATTGATCGAGCGCTTCGGCGGCCCGGACAAAGCCATCAACGTCGGAGCCCCGGGAGCGACGCCGGCACCCGTTTGAAAGGCCGCACGGCGCGATCTAGCCGCCGGCGATCAGCTCGAATCCGCCGATCCTCGATGCGGCACATCACGTCGTGGAGGAGATAGACCAGCCGCGAGCGTGTCCAGGGCTGGCCTGATTCCGCATCATAAGCCATCGGCATGGCGTAGCCGGCTGGCGCGGCGGCCCGTCGTGAACACGTCGACGGCACCCTTGCTCGCCGCGTAGGACGATGCGCCGAGCCGCCCGCCAATGGTCGCCCCCATCGAAGAGGCGTTGACGATCGATCCGCCTTCGCCGCCGTGGCGTGTCGACATCCGCCTTGCAGCCTCGCGGCAGCACAATAGAAGTCCGATCACGTTGACGGCGAGCATGCGCTCGAGGTCGTGCGCGTTGATCGCATCGACACGCGTATTGGTCGACACGCCCGCAGAATTGACGAGGCCGGTAATCCGGCCCAGCGCTCGATCGGCGGTTTCGAACATCGCCACCACGTCGCTCTCCTTGGCAACGTCACCGCGCACGGAGATAGCCTTTCGACCAGCAGCAGAGATTTCGGCCACCACTGCCTCCGCAGCGTCCGACCTCTCGCGAAAGTTGATCGCGACATCCCATCCCGCATCGGCCGCGAGCCGAGCCGTCTCCCGGCCGATGCCGCGTGCACGTCCCGTGATCAAGCATACCTTGTTCATCCTGCCGCTTCCTCCAGACGGTACGGGTTGCCGGATCTCACGGCGCGTATGTTGGCATTTCGGGGCCACTGTGGCACGCTCCGCGAAAGCGCCTGCACGCAGACAGGTGTCGCACAGGGAGTCGAACGCCAATGCCTCATCTTTCCAGGTCGCCGAGCGAAGCTCGCCTCACAGTAACGGCTGCCGGCCTCCATCGCCGGGACATGCTGCGCGCGGCGCTTGCGAGCGTCGCAGGCGCGGCCATCGGCTTCAAGGCATCGCCGGTGCGTGGGCAAGCCAAGAAATTTGCAGGCGTCTCCATCTCCGGCGCCGCGTTCCAGAGCACGTATCATGAATATCTGAAAACCTATCTGCCGGAGTTCGAGGCAGAGACCGGAATGAAGGTCGATTTCCAGCAGCAGGCCTTCCCCGTCTACAACCAGCGCATGGATCTGGAGCTCTCCACCAAGGGCTCGGCCTACGATTTTGCCAACCTCACATTCATCTATTCCGGCCGTTGGGTTGGCGCCAACTGGTTCACGCCGCTCGACGAGTTCGTCAAGGCGGCAACAAAACGCCGTCCGATTGGGGCGCCGACGATTTCGTCTCCGGCACCACTCAGCATCTCAAGAATGCCAAGGGCGAGATCTTCGCGTTTCCCTGGGAAGCGGGCGGCATGCTGCTGTCAGCCGCGCGCGGCGATCTCATCGAGAAGGCCGGTTTCAAGATGCCCACCACCTTCGAGGAGATGATGAAGGTGTGCGAGGCCGTCAACAACAAGGAGGGCGTGGCGGCTTACGTCGCTGACCGGCTGCATCACTGGAATTGGATCCCATATCTGATGGGCTTTGGGGGCAAGGTTTTCCGCAACCCGCCAGAGGACCTCCTCCCCGTCTTCGATACGCCCGAGGCGGCCACGGCGGCCGAATATTATGCGCGGCTGATCACGGAGATGTCGCCTCCGGGCGTGATGTCCTTCACCGACGACCAGGCCATGCGCGCGCAAATGGCGGGCCGCGCCAATATCCGCACGCAGGCGATCACCTGGATCACGCCCCTCGTGAAACACGACGAGAGCAAGGTTGCCAAGACGGCGCGCTATACGCTGATGCCCTCGGGTCCGGCCGGGAACTTTCCCGGCTCCAACTCGCATGGGCTCGGCATTCCCGCTGGCGCCAAGAACAAAGATGCGGCGTGGGCCTTCATCCAGTGGGCCGTGTCCAAGAAAACCATTGAGCGGATCGTCAAGGAGAAGGGGTATGGCGCGGTGTGCCGCAGGTCGGTCATCACCTCGGACTATTTCACGACGAGCCTGACACTGAACGGCGATAGCGTGGCGCCGCTGTTCCTGCAGGTGCTCGAGCTCGGCGGCAAGACCGGTTACATGAAATATCGCACCGTGCCGGTGTTCCCCCAGGTCGGCGACAAGATCAACAAAGCCATGGAGCGCATCGCCACCAAGCAGCAGGGTGCGCGCGAGGCGCTGGCGCAGGCCAAGGAGGAGGCCATCGCTGACCTCAAGAAATCTGGGGTCCAGTTGTGACGTCGATCCCCAGGTAGCGAGTTGGCAACGACCCTGATGCCCGCGGCGCAGGTTGCGACCCGGCGTTTCGTGCGCGAGACCACGCAAGGCCCCGGGCGGCAGCGTTTCTATTGGCGCATGCTGATGCCGGCTCTGGCGGTGCTGTTCGCCGTTACGCTGGCACCGACGGTGTTCCTACTCGTCACCAGTCTGACGCCGCTCGATCTCACCAAGCCCGACACGTTCGCCGATTTCACCCAGCCGCTCCGCAACTTTCGCCTGCTGCTCGAGGACCGACGCTTTCTCAATAGCCTGTGGGTGCAGGCCAAGCTGTCATTCTGGACCGTATGCCTGCAACTTGGCATCGGCCTCGGCTTTGCCCTGCTACTGAACATGCGCTCGTCCCTGTTGCAGGCGCTGCGCACGGTGTTCCTGATCCCGATGGTGCTGCCGCCGATCGTCGTCGCCATCATCTGGAAGGTGATCTACACGCCCGATATCAGCCCCCTGAACTGGGGCATCCAAGCGCTCGGGTGGCGCATGCAGGCGCCGATAACCGACGCCAACTGGGCGCTGACGGCCATCATCGTCGCCGACACCTGGGAATGGTTTCCCTTCACGATGCTGATGATCCTGGCGGCGCTGCAGATGATGCCGGAGGAGCACATCGATGCCGCCCGCGTCGACGGAGCATCGCCCGTGCAGATGCTGTGGCATGTGACGCTGCCCTATCTCAAGGGCGTGCTGCTGGTCGCGGGCCTTTTTCGCCTGATCGACAGCATCAAGGCGTTCCCGCTCATCTATATCCTCACGGACGGCGGACCCGGTACGCTGACGGAAGTGACCAACTACTATGGCTTCGTGCAGGCGTTCAACTTCAGCTATCTCGGCTATTCAAGCGCCATCACGGTCGTTCTCGTCGCCTTCACGGTTGTTCTGAGCTGGTTGATCCTGCGTCTGGTGGGATGGGGGCGTGATGTCGACTAGAGCGTTCGCCTATCGTAGCGCGATAGAGCGCCGCCTGCTTTACGCGCTCGTCATCGTGCTCGCGGCGATGATCATGCTGCCGTTCGTGTGGCTGGTTATGATGAGCTTCAAGACCAACGAGGACATCTTCGCCTTCCCCCCAAAGCTGCTGTTCGCGCCGACGCTGCAGAACTATGCGGGATTGTGGGCGTCCTCCTTTCGCTATTCATTCCTCAACAGCGCCATTGTCTCGGTGAGCTCCACTTTATTGGCCCTGCTCGTCGGCGTGCCGGGCGCCTATGCGCTCTCCCGCATGTCCCTTCGTCACGAAAAGCCGCTCTCGCTGCTCATCCTGGCGTCGCGCATGGCGCCGCCCATCGCCTTCACCGTTCCCTATTTTCTCGCCTACCGTTGGATGGGCCTGTTGGATACCCGAGTCGGCCTCATCCTCATCTACCTCACCTTCAACATCTCGCTCGTCGTGTGGCTGATGCGCTCCTTTTTCGACGCCTGTCCACGTTCGCTGGAGGAGGCAGCGTGGGTCGATGGGGCGACGCTGTGGCAAGGCTTCACCTGGATCATGCTTCCCATCTCCGGGCCAGGTGTGGCGGCCACCGCCATTCTTTGCTTCCTCTACAGCTGGAATGACTTCTTCTTCGCATTGATCCTGACGCGCAATCAGGCGATGACGGCACCGGTGGCCGTCGTCAATTTTATGAACTACGAGGGCTGGGAGTGGGGCAAGATCGCTGCTGGCGGCACCATGGTCATGCTACCCGTTCTGATAGTCTCGATCCTAGTGCGCAAATTTCTCATCAGCGGCATGACGACGGGAGCGGTAAAGGGATGACGGGCTCTGCTGCGCACATTTTCGCCACGCCTGCCCCTGCGCGGGGACATGGATGAACTATCCAAGTGGCAAAACGCATCTCCTGATGTTGATCGCCGACCCGGTCGCGCATGTGCGCGCGGCCCGGTTCGTCAACCCGATCCTCGAAAAGAAGAAGCTCGACGCATTCCTTCTTCCTATTCATGTTCGGGCAGCGGACTTGAGCGATGTTGTCCCGCGCCTAGCCAAGCTCGGGAACGTCAAGGGGATCATCGTCGCCATCCCACACAAGGAGACAATGGCGCGACTCTGTTCGGAGCTGGGGCCAAACGCAAAAATGATCGGTGCCGTCAATGTCGCGCGTATTGATGCCGGCGGGCGGCTGATCGGCGAGATGTTCCACGGCGAGGCCCTGCTCGCAACCGCGCAGACCAATGACATCGGCTATAGGGGGCGTCGCGTGCTGAATCGATGTTTACCACCAGCGGATCATGGCGTTTCACGTCAAGGACGCCGAGTGGAATGCAAGCCCGAGGACCGGCGTCTACGCCGGCAACGTCGAGTGGATGGACCGGCCAGGTAGGTTCCGCTCATCCGGCGATGGCGACATCGACTTCAATCTAATTTTCTCCAAGCTGACGCAATACGACTATGCGGGCTGGGCATCGCTCGAGTGGGAATGCTGTCTGAAGCACCCCGATGACGGCGCGCGCGAAGGTGCGAATTTTATTGGCGACCACATCATCCGCGCGCAATCGCGCGAGTTCGATGCCGGGATGAAGGGCCAGGGCGATACGCTGCGCAACCGCAGCATCCTCGGCCTTGGCTGAGAAGCATACCCGTGCCCCTTGTCCGCTACACCTTTTGGCAGCGGGCTGCCGGTCGAGCGCTTACCACCCACCGACGCCTTCGAGTAAACTCCTGACGCCCTCTACTCGCATCCAGGCCGCCTGCACGTCAAGCGGCAGCCAGGGCGGCCGCGTCACGATGATAGCGTACACCGGCTTGAGGCGATCGTTCACGGGACACGAGCCGCTTTCCGCAGATCCAGACGGCTTCAGGAAAGTCGTCGGGCGTCACTTGAGCGCTGTATTGACGGAAATCCAGGTGCGTCGACACGCGCCGGCCAGTGAAATCATTCCAGGCAGGGGCAGGTTTTACGGTTTTTCATATTTACCTTACGCTCCAAAACAAAACGCCCGCAACCGCAACAGGTCGCGAGCGCACAAAACAGCCAGCATGTAATGAAGTTAGCGACAATCGGTGAAAGTGTCAACGAACACAAAATAGAAATTTGATACTGTTGCGCATTTCCCGCTTTTCCAGCGCAGAGAGCGACCTTCAATCGAGATCACTCATCGAGATCCCGACCTTCTGACTGAGCTGGAGGGGCGTGTCCAGCTGGCGACTCTCGGTTGCATCATCGCGCCGCCGGAGATGGCCTTCCGATTTGGGTGGAGCATGGGGGCAACCGACAGTGATCGTTGGGTATACGCCTGCGTTGGCCCGGTGGCCGACATCATCATGGGGCTGCTGCCTCTCCTGATTGTCTGGCCTGGCTGTCGATCCCAGGCAATTGGGCTATTGCATCATCGCCACGCTGTTCTTCGTCACGTTCACTACCTGCTCCTCGTGGCATCGTTCGGGCTTGCCGCGATTCCAGAGCGCCAGCAAGGGCGCGGCCCACACCAAGGTTGCCGAAGACTTCAAGGACAGACGATCCGAGCTCGACGTCTCCTGGCCCGGAGCGAGAAGATGCCAGCTGGCAGGGCTGTGATCCTAGCAAGAGAGTGGAGCCTGCCCGGATGGCCAGACGCGCGGAGGCTTCTGCACTGGCCAAGCGCGAAGAGCAAGGTGGTTGCCGGCCTACGGCCTACAGTGCCCGGGTCGATTTCGACCGCAAGATCGAGGTGGCCGCGCCAAGCTCGAGAAGGTCGATGTCGGCGATCGGTATCTAAACGAGACCAGGCGCGCTTGCACCATGGTCCACGCGCTTCTCTCCTTCGTGATCGAAGCCGGCAACGGCTGGGGGTTCTACTTGCTGTTTCGGCAGCCTTGTCCGTCCGGCGCGGCCCCGTCAACCGCCGGCACCGGTCCCGCAGCCGAAGATGTCCTCGAATCCACGTTGGAAACCCTCGAGCGGTTCTTTCGTGAATGCATGACCCCACCCCCCTTGGTCAGCGTTTAGCTCGCGTCGGTGGTATACGCGGCGTTCGCTTCGTGGTGTTCGGCCCAAGGCACGAGCCGATATCGAGCAACTGGTTCGGGAGCAATGCGCAGTGGTGCAGTCGCAATGTGGTGGCCGGATCTATTACACCGACGCACAGCTGGCGGACCACGCCGTCAGCAACGCCTAGAACGCACCCAGAATCCACTTGTGTCAGATTTGTGCCAGCGCACCCCTGGAGTTGCCCGCTCGTTCACGGCGCGTACGTGCAGGTATGAGTTGACCGGAACGCTCGGAAACCCTAAGGACAGGCGGCGTTTGGGCGCTTAGCTCAGCGGTAGAGCACTTCCTTGACATGGAAGGGGTCAGAGGTTCGATCCCTCTAGCGCCCACCA
>JRHI01001862.1_pt1 | contig 16230 bp, 14 predicted proteins | sample 215371 | NCBI WGS metagenome assembly JRHI01 (sample SAMN02929681, study PRJNA255918) | sediment metagenome | biome: cave system; feature: Ice Cave; material: Sediment; isolation source: sediment from deep within a dark volcanic ice cave with no known source of... ...
CCCCAAGGTTGACCGCAAGGGTCACCCCTACTATATACGGTGCGGCTCCTCGTGCTGCTTCACGCGTGTGAAGAGGGGAACGTGTATAGTAGGGGTGATCCCTTGCGGTCGCCCTCTAGAGGCTACTACCACTCTGCATGTCCCCCTATCTTGTCAGTTTCTCCCTTCCCGTGTATAGTTAAGCAATAAGAATAAACGTGAGGAGTTGGCGTGCATGCCTTATTACTCGGTGCGCATATGGCAGCTCAAACCGGACTGCACAGGTGCAGAGCTGGAAGCATTGGCGGCCTCGGGCTATCTTGAGATGCAGCGCTGGATCTCTGGCGTCAAGCAAGTCTCATTGTTGCGCTCTGATACTGGTCCAGAATACGTGCTTACCACCACCTTCATAGATGCCGCGGCATATGCCCATTGGCGACAGGTGGAACAGGAGGCTCCCGACTATTGGGAGCGCTACGCTGCCATTTTGATGGAATGGGAGTGCATGTGCCGCCTGGTTGCAGAATACACGGGGGACACAGTGGTACATGTACGCTTCGCTGAAAGCGGTTCAAAAGTGAGAGATCAACTGTAATATGCAGCAAAATTACGGTGTGTTGCGTGTAGTACGAGTGCGCCTGCCAGCAAACGCGACGGCCAATCTTCAGGAAAGATACCCCTCCGGTTTGCTGCCGGAAGAGCGGCTGGTACACCTGCTCAATCGGACTAGCACAGCAGTTGGCCGCGCATTGAATAACGATATTGTCCTGCTGGATCCCACCGTGTCGCGCGAACATGCTCGCCTCGATTTGGACGCCTCCGGCTGGCATATCACGAACCTCACTGAGCAGAATATCGTGCGCGTCAATGGCCATCCTGTACCCAGTGGTGGCACTCTTCCCATGCAGCCGCAGGATATTCTTATCCTGGGTAGCACCATGCTGCAACTGATCGCCCCTAACAGCCAGCCATCCTCTCTGGATAGTGCTGACCAACTCAATGCTGCCACAGAGCGCTTGCCCTCCGTCAATCGTCCCGCGCAGCCGGGGTATCCGCCTGCTCGTTTCGACGGTACCCTCACAAACCGCAATAGTCGTGGTCTGAAAAGCGTGCCAAGAGAATCTCTACCGGTCACACCGAACAGCTTGCCATCCGCATTGCCCGCTGTAGCGCCGCGCTCAGCTTTCACTAACAGAGCCAGTGGCACATCCTTGCCAAAGCAGCCGGAGCCAGAGCTTGCCGCCCAACCCTGGGAGGAGGACGACGAGGAAAGTCTGCTCGGGGCCGGTGTCACCATGCAATTTGCCTTACCGCAACGCATGGGCGTTCGCACGCGCTGGCTCATCGCGGGCACCGGCCTGCTCTTTCTCGCCATCAGCGCCGCGGTTACCCTGATCCTGAATGGCCTCATAACCTTCTCCGCCCTTGCCGAGTATGGCCTTCTCAGCGTACTGGCGGCCATCTTCATCCCCGCCGTGCCCGCTGCCGGTATCTTCTTGCTGGTCAATTTCATCGATCGCTTCGAGCGCGAACCCTGGTTCTTGCGCCTCGCCGCCTTCCTCTGGGGCGCGCTTATCGCCATCCCACCGGCCCTCTTCATTGAAAGGAGAGTAGATGGCCTGCTCGTCAACCTACTCGGGCCAAATACCAGCGATGTCGTCCGTTCAGCCTTCCAGGGCTTGAATGCTGGTATAACGGAAGAGACCGTCAAGGGCCTCGGTCTCCTGATCCTCTTCCTCATATTGCGCGATGAATTCGACAACGTCACCGACGGCATCGTCTACGCGGCCCTCATCGGCGCGGGCTTCGCCATGGTCGAGAACTTCCGCTATTTCGCCGTCGACTTTAAGCAGTTTCCGGTCTTTCTCATCATCTACCGCATTATCCTCGGCTGGTTGGGCCACTCAACCTTTATTGCTTGTTTCGGTGCGGCCCTCGGTTATGTGCGCCACACGCGTATGCGCTGGCGGCAGATCGTCATCCCCCTTGTCGGTTACCTGGCTGCCGTAGTCCTGCATAGCTTCTTTGATTTCGTCGCTTTTCAGGCCAGTGTCGCCCTGAACACCTATCCAGGCAACAGCAACGTCTCATTCTTATCCCTGCTCGCCCTCATCGGCGACTACATTCCGCCCTTCCTGGCGCAGATGTTTCTCCTCTACATCCTCATCAAATCCCTCGCGCACGAGGCCGCTGTCATCCGTGAGTTCCTCGCCGTCGAAGTCAGCAACGGCATTGTCAATGTCGAAGAATACGCTCTGCTCCAAAACTCATTCCAGCGCACGAGGGCCGAACGCCGCGTCTGGAACAGCCAGGGCTATCGCCAATGGCTCCGCGTCAAAGCCCTCTACCAGACAGAAATCGGCCTTGCCTTCCGCAAATGGCACGTCAGCATGGGCGACAAGCCCAAACTCGGCTATCGCCAACCCGAAGACGCCTACCGCAATCGCATCAAACGCTTGCGCCAGGAAATCCAGGCTGGCAGGGCAGGGGCAAGCCCAGCCCGTACATTTTAGGTGCACACCAGGCTGGCAGGGCAGGGGCAACAGGGCAGGGGCAAGCCCAGCCCGTACATTTTAGGTGCACTGGCAGGGCAGGGGCAAGCCCAGCCCCTACATTTTATCCTGGTGATTGCACCTTTGCTTTTAGCAATTGCTCGATGAACGCTATTAACGCTAGATCGAGGGTTGGGGCGGAAGCGTGTATGGGGCTATAGGTCAAAGTGTATTCAGTGGGAAACCTTTCGTTACCGTCATAGTAAGCAATTTCAATGGTGATACCTAACTGCTCAATCCGTGCTCGCATGAGGGCTGCTTGCTCTGCCCTGTCCTTGATGATAAAACTTGCCTCAGGTGGTGGCATCATAGTGTTCTATCCCTTTCTCTTGTACTTCAATCTCGGTAATACTACTATTGTATATTGCCTCTGCCAGTTTCCATGCTTGCGGCCACACCCGCGCTTAGGGGGCATACGGAAATAACATGATTAGGGAATCACTTTTTGGAATGACCTCTATAAGTGTGTTCCCTTGCGAGAATCACCAACTTATTTCCGTAAGAGCCCTTAGATCCTTCAGTATCTGCATTATAAGCGTTTCGTCAATCTCACATGTTAAACTTCCTGCACATTCCTTGCAAGGAGCACAATTGAAACGTCCGTGTCTGATGCATCTCATTGTCAAAATATGATATGATGCACTGAGATGAAATTGGAGCGTATATGAACTCAGAAACACTGAAACAGATCTACTATTTTATGCGCCTCACCCGTGCCATGGAAGAACGCACCCGCAACCTTTTTTTACAGGGACGCGTCGTCGGTGGTGTCTACACGGCACAGGGACACGAGGCCACAACCGTTGGAGCAGCAATGACGCTGCGCGATGGTGACTGCATCGTACCGCAGCATCGAGATCTGGGGATGCATCTTGTACGAGGCGGCTCGCCCCGCGCGGTGATGTGTCAATGGCTGGCTCGTGGCAACTCTCCCACGCTTGGGCGAGATGGACAGATGCACATCGGCGATATGCATCACGGCATCGTGCCCATGATCAGTATGTTAGGCGAATCACTTCCCGTGGCCTGTGGCGTCGCCTTGACCATGAAGATGCGCAAGCGTTCAACCATTGTGCTGGCCTCCTGCGGCGATGGCGCAACCAACACCGGGCCATTTCATGAAGCCCTGAACTTTGCCTCGGTACAGAAACTCCCGATCGTCATCGTCATCGAAAATAACGGCTATGCCTATTCAACCCCGACCACCAAACAGTTTGCCATCCAGAACCTCTCCGACCGCGCCCTGGCTTACGGCATGCCGGGACAGAGCGTTGATGGCAACGACGTTCTGGCAGTCATCGACGCCGTTGGACAAGCGGGTGAGCATGTACGCAGCGGCAAAGGTCCTGCCCTTGTCGAGTGTAAAACCTTCCGCGTGCGCGGCCACTCTGAGGCCGACAAGGCCGATTATGTGTCTAAAGAACTGCGCGAAGAGTGGCTGGCCAAAGATCCCATTGTGCGCTTTGAAGCCTATTTGAGCGCGGAGAACATCCTGACCGAAGCCGACAAAGCCACTATCGAAGCCAGAGTCAAGGCTACCGTCAATGATGCCGTCACCTTCGCTGAGCAAAGTCCCGCCCCCGATCCCGCGACCGTAGCCGACTATGTGTTTGCCCCCGATGGTCCCATGGCTATTGTCGGTGAGCCTGGTGCTGAAGACCCGCGTTATATCAATGCACTGGATAGCCGCACAGGTAATCCATTCACTACCATGGCCGCTTCCGCAATCAATACACCTCAGGAGGTTGGAAGCCGATGAGTACTGTCACCTATTTAGAGGCCATAGGCCAGGCAATTCGTGAAGAGATGCGCCGCGACGAGGCCGTCTTTCTCCTCGGCGAAGACGTGGGTAATTACGGAGGAGCGTTCAAAGTCAGCGCGGGCCTGCTGGAAGAGTTCGGATCCGACCGCGTCATCGATACTCCTATGGCCGAAGCCGCTATCATCGGTTCCGCCGTCGGAGCTGCCCTCATGGGCATGCGCCCCATCGCTGAAATGCAGTTTATCGATTTCATCACCTGCGGCTTTGACCAGATCATTAACATGGCCAGCAAAATGTACTGGCGTGTTGGCATGCCCGTGCCAATGGTGATCCGGGGTCCTTCCGGTGGAGGCACCAAAGGTGGCCCCTTCCATTCCTCTAGCCCGGAGGCATGGTTCTTTCATACCCCAGGTATCAAAGTCGTCGTGCCCTCGACCACCTATGATGCCAAGGGCATGTTGAAAGCTGCTGTGCGGGACAACAATCCCGTCCTCTACCTGGAACACAAGTTGCTCTACCGCCTGCCCGAGCTGCGCGAAGAACTGCCCGAGGAAGACTACACCGTCCCCTTAGGCAAAGCCATTACCCGCCGCGCAGGTGAAGACATGACCGTTCTCACCTACGGTGCCATGGTACACCAATGTTTGAAAGCCGCCCGGGTGCTTGAGGAAGAGGATGACCTGGAGATCGAGATCATCGACCTGCGCAGCCTCTCGCCGCTTGACCGCGAAGCCATTTTAGAATCAGTCAAACGCACCAATAAAGTCCTGATCGTGCACGAAGACACCCTGACCGGCGGCATTGGAGCCGAGCTATCCGCCCTTCTGGCCGAAGACCTCTTCGAATACCTGGATGGCCCGATCACGCGAGTCGCGGCCCCAGACGTGGCATTTCCCTACGCGCCACCCCTGGAGGACGCCTTCCTACCCAATGCCGAAAAGATACTCACCGCGGCCCGCAAGCTCGCCGCGTATTAATCAAAATGTAGGGGCGGGGGAGGTGTGGAAGTGGGGTGGGGAGGCTTGCGTCGCCCTTTGAGAGTGAGAGCGACAGGAGGGGGGCGACGCAAGCCTCCCATTCGCACCAACAGAAGCGATAGGACACCATTTCTAGGATGACCGCAAGGGTCATCCCTACTATACACGTTTCTCGCTTCACATGCGTGAAGCGGTGCTGGGAGCCGCGTTGTGGTATAGCCCTGGTCCACCGCGTCGCTCCATTGTTCAGGTTTGTATCCTTATGTTGGTGCGAATGGGGGCGACGCAAGCGTCCCCACCCATCGACCACGCCACGCCCGCCCCTACGAGACGAGGTGGGGCTAATGGAACAAATACATGTAATACGAAGGAGTTTACACATGCCAACGCCGGTAAAAATGCCTCGCCTGGGCGAATCGGTAGCAGAAGGAACCGTCGGCTCCTGGCTCAAAAACGAAGGCGATTGGGTCGAAAAAGACGAATCACTTGCCGAAATCATCACCGATAAGATAAACGCCGAACTGCCATCACCCGTCGCCGGTCGGCTCGCAAAAATACTCGTCAAGACCGACGAAACGGTAGCCGTTGGTGTCGACATCGCACTCATCGAAGAGAACGCCGATGTCTCAGCATCCCCACCAGAGCAGGCTGCACCGGGACCCGATGCTGCACCTGTACAAAGTGTTGCCCAGGCGAAAACGCCAGTTATCGAGCAGAGCAGTGTAAGAGCAGGCAACGGGGCCAACGAAGCCACCTCCTCCGCCCCCGCGCCGCGTCACGACGAGGAAGAGCGTCAACGTATCTCCCCCCTTGCCAAGCGCCTGGCACGTGAACATGATATCGACCTGAATAAGATTGAGGGCAGCGGCACCGGTGGTAGAGTACGCAAAGAAGACATCCTGGCCTACGTTGAACAGCGTCAGGCCGCCCCAGCCACCGTCTCTGCTACCCCGCCCTACACGCCAGTACCACAACCCGTAGGGGCTGCATCCGATGCTCAATTTATTGGGCCCTCGTCCACACCCGCACCCGTTGCCCCCACAACCACAGCAGGAGCAGATGAAGAACTGGTAACGCCAAGCCGCATGCGCCTGGCCATTGCGGAGCATATGGTACGCAGCAAGCGCACCTCGCCACACGCAACGACCGTCGTCGAGGTCGATATGACCAATATCGCCAAGTGGCTGGAGAAGAACAAAGAAGACTTCAAACGGCGCGAAGGCTACAGTATCAGCTTTGTTCCTTTTGTCATGAAAGCCGTTTGTGAGGGCATTCGCAAATTCCCCATGATCAATGCGAGCTGGACGGAAGACAACAAGATCATCGTTAAGAAGCGCATCAATCTTGGTATGGCCGTTGCCACCGATGCTGGCCTGGTAGTGCCGACAATCTACGACGCCGACCAGTACACTCTCGCTGGCCTTGCGAAACAGATCAGCGCCGTTGCCCAGCGTGCCCGTTCTAATAAGCTCACCGTCCAGGATATGCAGAACAGCACCTTCGTCGTGAATAATCCCGGTACATTTGGTACAATACTCTCAGTACCGATAATCAACCAGCCCCATGCTGGCATTCTGAGCATGGATTCTGTCGTTAAACGACCAGTCGTTATCGAAGACGATGCGATCGCTGTACGTTCCATGATGTACCTGTGCCTCTCCTTCGATCATCGCATCCTGGATGGCGCCGGAGCTGGTGGCTTCTTGCAAGCCGTTCGCACAAAATTGCAAAGCTACAGTAGAGAAATAGACATCTATTAAAGGAAACCCTGATGACCACCATCATTCCTGAGCGCCGTCCAGAATGGCTGAGAGTGCGCCCACCCAAAGGTGAAAACTACGAAAATCTCAAGCAACTGATGCGCAGTAAAGAGCTGCACACCGTCTGTGAGGAGGCACGTTGCCCCAATATTGGAGAATGTTGGAGTCACAAAACCGCTACCTTCATGATCCTTGGGCGCGTCTGCACGCGCAGTTGTGGCTTCTGTGCCGTCGAAACAGGACGCCCTATCGGCCTGGATTGGGAGGAGCCGAAACGTGTTGCCGAGGCTGTACAAAAAATGGGCTTGCGCCATACCGTCGTCACCTCGGTGAACCGCGACGAATTGAAGGATGGTGGAGCGGCAGTCTTTGCCGCCACGATTCGCTGGATTCGCCGTATGAACCCCGACTGCAAAGTCGAAGTTCTGACGCCAGACTTCAAAGGCGTCTACGATGCGTTAAAGGTCGTCATCGACGCCAGGCCCGATGTCTACAATCACAATGTCGAGACTGTTCCCAGGCTCTATAAGCGCGTGCGACCGCAGGCGATTTACCAGCGCTCTTTACAAGTATTGCAGTGGGCTAAAGAGATGAATCCCGCCGCGCCAACCAAATCTGGCTTCATGCTGGGGCTGGGAGAGACGTGGGATGAGATCATCGAAGTGATGCGCGATATGCGAGAGCACAAGGTCGACATCCTGACGATTGGGCAGTATCTGCGCCCATCTTTCAACCACCTGCCCATTCAGCGTTACGTTCCCCTCGAGGAATTTGCCGCGCTTAAAGCAGAGGGTAGGAAGATGGGTTTTCGTCACGTTGAATCTGGTCCCTTTGTGCGCAGCTCTTATCATGCCCACGAGCAGGCCGATGGAGCCAGCGGCGCTACTGGTGCTACTAGCACAATTGAATAAATACAGGAAGTGATGGAATCAGGAGAACCATGAGAGCATCCGTCAACGGTACCAACATTGCGTATGATGATCATGGCATTGGACAGCCTCTGCTCTTCCTGCATGCTTTTCCCTTGAATAGAAGCATGTGGAGTGGAGAGTTGATGGCGCTGCTTCAGGATGGGCGGTTTCGCCTTGTTGCTCTTGACTGGCGTGGCTTTGGTGAGAGCGATACCACCGTGGGTATCTCCACCATGGAGCAGTTTGCCGACGACGTGGCGGGCTTGATGAATGAATTGGGGATGCAGGACGCCATTCTCTGTGGCTTATCTATGGGCGGTTACGCTGCCTTTGCTTTTCTGCGGAAATATCCACAGCGCGTGAAAGGATTGATCCTGGCTGATACACGACCTGGCGCGGATACCGACGAGGCAAAGGCAAACCGCGAGAATGTGGCGCACATTGCCGAGACACAGGGAACGGCGGCTATCGCTGATCTGCAGTTGCCGAAATTGATCTCTGAGGAGACACGCCAGCACCATGCTGAAGTAGAGGCGCATATCTGGCGCATGATCGATGCCGCCACATCAGTGGGTATTGCTGCCGCCTCTCGCGGTATGGCGCAGCGCTCCGATTCAAGCGACCTGCTAGCAAGTATCACCTGTCCGACGCTGGTAATCGTAGGCGAGCATGATATCTTGACTCCACCCGCAGTAGCGCAAGATTATGCCGCCAGGATACCCAATGCGCAGTGCATCGTGATCCCGTCCGCGGGTCATCTATCAAACCTGGAACAGCCAGAGGCTTTTCACCAGGCCATGAGTGTGTTTTTACAATCTATGTTCTGGTAACTGTCAAAGGGTCTCAGATAATTGGAGAAGGTCTATTGAAGAGTCGTTGCGGAGAATAGCGCGGATGGAATATGAGCCAGCAAAAGAAAAACCTTGAAGGTCGCCAGCCCATCGTCCTGGTAGTCGATGACAACCCAGCCATTCGAGATATGGTTTCCTGGGCACTCGAACTGGATGGGTACGAACCGGCGGAAGCTGCCGAGGGCTATGAAGCTTTAGCCTGGATGGATAATGCCTCACGTGAGGGACGCTACCCTGATGTCATTCTGCTTGATCTTGCTATGCCTGGTATGGATGGACGAGCGTTCCTGGCGCAACTCCATGCTCAATGGCAATCCGCCCATCCCCTCCCCTCGGTCGTTGTCATTACTGCTAGAATGAGCGACTCCGACGTAGCCACGTTAGAGGTCGCCAGTCTTATCGTCAAGCCATTTCATGTGCGCGAATTACTAGACATCGTGCGTAAATTGACAACCCCTTTGATGGCCTGAATTGACAGAGATAAGATATACCATAAAACCTTGCGGGGGAAACAGCGACGAGGGCGACCCAAGGGTCCCCACCCATCGACCACGCCGCCCCCGCCCCTACGAGAATTTTCCCGAAGGATGGGGAACATAAAACCTCTCCTTTTTCAGTCCCCTCATAGCCTTCTTTTATCTCAAAAAATCCCCCGAAAAGCTGCTGCATGTCGTTCTTCATATAGAGAGCATATATAGAGAGCAGGGCAGGGGCAAGCCCTGCCCGTACACTTTGATATATTTTTCCGTGCCTACGATAGTGCTAGACTGGTAAGAAAAGGTTATTTGTATGAAGCTCCGTAGCATTTATCCCATAGTTCTGGTTCCTCTACTCAGCATACTCATTATCGCAATAGTACTTTGGAATGTTATGTCCTCCTTTACCCACGCGACCCCCGTACCCGGGCGCGTTCTATTACCTAGTACTATTGCCAAATATACTAGTAACAGCAAGGTACTAGCGCAAACCACTGCTAATCAACGGATCTCACTGGCAATAGGCTTGAACTTGCGAAACCAGGCAGATCTTACATCCTATCTTAAACAAATCTCGACCCCGCAATCTCCCCTCTATCATCACTACTTAAATGCCGCCACTTTTGCAGCTCTCTATGCTCCACTTCCCTCAAGCGAAGCAGTTATTACCGATTATCTCCGTTCCCAGGGTTTTACCATCACCGCAACCTACCCTAATCACCTGGTTGTAGACGCCAGCGGCACGATTGGGCAGGCGGAAAACACTTTCCAGGTGCAGATCAATAACTATCAGGAGCAATCTGGACACTACTTCTTTGCTAATGCTGCCGCTCCATCTTTGCCCGTATCGGTAGCGCCTTTTGTCTCATCGGTGGCTGGTCTGGATAATCTAGTACAGTATCACCGCAAAGCTCCTACCAACGGTAAGGCTCACCCTGCCCTGACGAAATCCAATGCTTCGCCCAATACGATAAGCTGCCCCCAGCCAGGAGCTGCGACCATACCGACTTCCTATACGCCTTCACAAATTGCGACTGCCTACGATTTCAATAAACTCTATGACAGTGGTGCGCTGGGCGAAGGTCAAACCGTAGGTCTGCTTGAGTTGGATGGTTACTCTTCTAACGATATCGCCCTCTACGCATCCTGTTTTGGCGGAAAGAATACCCAGATACAGACTATTCCCATCGATGGCTACAATGGAGCCGCCGGGGCAAATGCAGCCGAGGTGGAACTCGACATGGAAATGGTATTGGGGCTGGCCCCTCGCCTTACCTCACTGCGGGTCTATGAGGCCTCGATCAACTCACTGGCAGCCTATAACGACGCGTGGGCGCGTATCGTCAGTGACGGCACTGCGGTGGTGAGTACAAGCTGGGTTTTTTGTGAGCAAGGCGCGGGAGTAGCCAACGAAATTCAGCAGGAGAATATCTTTTTCCAGGCTGCAGCAGCGCAGGGTCAAACCATTCTGGCCGCCAGTGGCGATCTGGGTGCGACGGGCTGTTATGACCCTCAGACGGGCAGCAATACCACCCCCGCGGTAGATGACCCGGCATCGCAGCCTTATGTGACAGGTGTGGGTGGTACCACCCTTAGTATCAATGCTGACAATACCTATCAGTCGGAGCAAGTATGGAATGACCGAGCTATACAAAATGGCGCAAGTGGTGGTGGAGTAAGCAAGGTGTGGAATATGCCGTCCTGGCAACAAGGGCCTGGGGTTGCCAACGCGTATTCGACTGGCTACCGCGAGGTTCCCGATGTCTCCATCAATGCTGATCCACAAACGGGTTATGATGTCTACTGTAGTGTTGGGGGGTGTGCGGGAGGTGGTTGGCGTGTGCTGGGTGGTACCTCTGCCGCCGCGCCCGTTTGGGCCGCAATGGTCGCGCTGGCCAACGAAACCGCGCTCAAGGCCAATGGATACAATCTGGGTTTTCTTAATCCAAGTCTTTATGCGATTAATCATGGAGTGGGTGGTACCTCATACGCCAGTTCCTTCCATGATATTGTGCCTGTTCAGGGAGGCGTGAATAACAACGATTACGTCGGGAACAATGGTACATATCCTGACTCAAGCATGTATGATTTGGCGACGGGTCTTGGCTCGTTTAGTGCCTTAAACCTTACACAGAGCCTGCTCACCCTCAGTCTGGGAGGACCAACTCGTACCACTGCGACCAGTACGACCTGGTATTTTGCCGAGGGGTTCGTCGGCCAGAAATTTCAGGAGTATCTGACCCTGGAAAATCCCGATACAAAACAGGCGGCTCAGGTACAGGTCCAGTATCTCTTTGCAACAGGTCAAGGTCCGACTTTTGTGCATAGCGTACCCCCGCAGAGCCGCGCGACCATCGATGTGAACGGTGAGCTAAACACCCCCTATACAGCGCCTGGACGTGCTGTCTCTATGATCGTCACCTCCTTGAATGGCGTGGGAATCGTGGCTGAACGTCCCATGTACTTTTCCTTCAACGGCATCAACAGTGGCACCGATGCGCTCGGTTCGGCGCAACTAGGGCAGGATTTCTACTTTGCCGATGTTGAATCCCAGCGCAACTATTCTAGCTATATCACCATTCTCAATCCGCCAGGGACCAGGAGCGCCAATGTGACTATAAGCTACGTCGCTGGCGGATCCCGAATTGCAACGACAACCCTAGTGGTCGCGGCGGGACAGCGTGCAACGACAACTCCTATGGCACTGGGAGTCAATCAGACCAGCGCGGTATATGTCCATTCGGATCAGCCTGTAATGGTCGAACGTCCAACATATTTCAGCACGTCACGCTCCAATATTAATGGTCCTGTAACTGGCGCGAACTCTATCGCGGGCACGAAATCTCCAGGCAAGGACTGGCTCTTTGCTGAAGGTTACACTGGTCTGAATTTTCACGAGTACATTGTGCTAGCCAACTTCGACAGCAGTAATCCGGCCAATGTAACTGTAAAGCTGGAATATAGCAATGGCGCCACCTATCCCACGACGGTCACAGTTGCGCCTCAATCTCAATACTTCTTCGATGTAAATAGGGCCTCGGCTGGCTTTGCGCAGAGTACTACAGCAGTCTCGGCTGAAGTGAGTTCTGATGTACCTATTGTGGCGCAACGCCAGGAATACTTCCGTTATAATGGGACGCTCCCCGGCGGGACAGACGTTCTTGGTCAACCTGGACCCGCGAAATCCTCGTATAGCTTTGCTGAGGGCTATACTGGCAGCGGCTTTTCAGAGTATCTCACGCTGCAAAATCCCAATACGACGAGCCAGGATGTGGTGGTGCGCCTCTACATGGCTAATAGTATTACTACGGAGCAGGTCGTGACAGTAGGACCACAAACGCGGGTGACCCTTGACATCAATGCCATGGTCTTGCCTATTGTCCGGGCCGCCAGCCGTGCTGGTTACGCGGTATCACTATCAGTGACGGCAATAAAGGGAACCATCATGGCTGAACGGCCGATGTACTTTAATTATCACAACCTGGCGCAGGGTGGTACCGATGTCGTGGGCTACAACGGGTAGAGCAAAAGTTAAGCAAATGGAGAGAGCGGCAGATTTCATTCTGCCGCTCTCTCCATTTGCTTAACCAGTATCTTCCGCTAAAATGACGATTATGAGAAATGCAGGCACGTCTGTGACGTAAGTGACAACTCCCTACGGCTGAAGCCGAGGGCTTCTACGGTCTTGCACCGATGCAGTGTTGTCCCACTGCAATCGAGAAGTGTTTCAAGTTCTCACAGAGAGGTCGTTACTCACTGCTCTGCTCAAGCAAACTGCACGGTAGGAACACGCTAGTGTTTTTACCCAGGGAAGCGAATTACCCTGGAACCTGCAAGCACTATTCAATTCTGAATGTGCGATGAGACTAGAACCAGTGTACCAATATCGTCAATCCGTCCATATGGAGATATGAAAGGAACGCTTTTCATCCCCCGCTTGGAAAGACGGGGGCTTTCAAGCAATCTTAGTCGTAAAAAAGACAATACTGGCAAACCGCTAGCATTGTCTTTTTTGTTTGGTAAATATGAACGATACAAAGATCCCGTATAAGATATACTTAAAAGAGTCAAATGTAGGAGCGACCCCAGGGCCTGTGAATTACTGTAGAAACTAACTGAGTTAAAATGTAGGGGTGGGGCTTGCCCCCACCCTGACAATTCAAGGGGTGGGGCTTGCCCCCACCCTGACAATTCAGCCCCTAAGCAGTGACCCCACGTGGGTATTGATTCGCGAAAGGATAATCTTCTATGCGAGCGATAATCAGCGTAGCTACCCGTGACGGACTTCCAGAACTCGCACGAGATCTGCAAAAACATGGCGTAAACATTTTTTCAACCAGCGGTACCCTCAATTACTTAAAAACAGCGGGCATTGAAGCCGAATCCGTTGGTACCCTCACCCAATTCCCAGAGATACTTGGCGGCCGTGTCAAAACGCTCCACCCGGCTATTTTGGGAGGTATTCTGGCACGTCGTGACCTACCCGAGCATAGTGAAGAGTTGCAGGCACATGCAATCGTGCCAATAGACATCGTCGTAGTCAATCTCTATCCCTTTGCCGAGACTATCGCGCACCCAGATACTACCCTTAGCGATGCGCAGGAGCAGATTGACATTGGCGGTGTGACATTAATTCGTGCGGCAGCAAAAAATTTCCAGGACGTAATCGTAATTGTACGCCCACAGGATTATGTAACCGTGATGCAAGAGTGGGACGAGTTAGGTGAAGTCAGCCAGGAGACACGCAGGCGGCTCGCTGCTATTGCCTTTCAGCATACCGCCAACTATGATACAACCATCGCCCAATATCTGCGCATATCATCTGTCGACTCCTTCCCAGACGAATTGACGCTTCCTCTAAAGCGCCTACAAACCTTGCGTTACGGAGAAAATCCCCATCAACGAGCAGCTTTTTATCGTTGGACCGAAACCTCGCCAACCCCTACCATCCCAACCGTGGCGGGAGCAGACATTCTGCACGGTAAAGAACTCTCATTTAACAATTTACTTGACCTGGATGCTGCACTGACTGCCGTCAGCACCTTTACCGCACCAACGGTAGTAATTATCAAGCATACCAATCCTTGCGGCCTGGCATGTGGAGATACTCTCGTAGACGCCTACAAAAATGCTCACGCGGCAGATCCTATCTCAGCTTTTGGCGGCATTATCGGCTGCAATCGACGTATCGATGCTGCAACCGCCCAGGAGATCACCCAGTTATTCTACGAGGCTATTATTGCGCCCGATTTCACACCCGAGGCATTGGAAATATTGCGCAAGAAAAAAGACCTGCGATTGCTAGCGACACATTGCCCCATTGAGCCAAAGAGCATCAATACACAAGCGCTTAACGCCAGCCGTCCTGATGTGCGCAGTGTCAGCGGTGGTTTGCTTTTGCAGACACCCGACGCGGTAGGGGAGCGAGCAACAGATTATGCAGCTGTCACTGAGCGTGAGCCAACCCTTGAAGAAGTGACCGACCTCATGTTTGCCTGGAAGGTTGTGCGCCACGTCAAATCAAATGCCATTGTCCTGGCTCATAAACTGGCGGTAATTGGTGTCGGAGCAGGGCAAATGAACCGGGTCGCCAGCGTGCAACTCGCGGTCGAAAAAGCCGCAGCGCGCGCGCGTGGCTCAGTGCTAGCATCAGACGCCTTCTTTCCCTTTGCAGACGGCGTCGAAGCAGCCGCCAAAGCCGGCGTAACAGCTATCATCCAACCCGGTGGCTCCATACGCGACGACGAAGCAATCCGCATGGCAAATCACTACGCCATCGCCATGATCTTTACCGGCAAAAGGCACTTTCGCCATTAACCATCACCAGGGCAGGGGCAAGCCCAGCCCCTACATTTCAGATGACGGCGGAGGTAAAATGTACGGGCTGGGCTTGCCCCTGCCCTGCGAGCCCCTGCCCTGCGAGCCCCTGCCCTGCGAGCCCCCGCCCTACGACACGCTGGCCTCGGGTGCTGTCGATTGATGTTGTTCTGCGCGCTCCAGCCCTGCGCGCCTCCCCGGATCTGGATTCGATGACCCCGTTACGCTCACCCCAAAAACCCCTTCTACCCCCTAACAAAAAAATAAATCGTCATACCAACGCCAACCAAAATCACAAAACCGCGTATCCAGCGTTGATCGATCTTGCGTGCATAATAAGCCCCCGCGTACCCCCCAATGATCGCCCCGATCACCATCACAATCGTTTGTGGCCATGCCACCACACCTCTTAGGATGAAAATGACAACAGCGACCCCATTGATAAGCGTTGCCAGCAGCGTTTTCATTGCGTTCATTTCATGAATATTTTCCATACCCATCAGTCCCAACGATGCAAGCATGAGAATACCAATGCCGCCACCGAAATACCCTCCGTAAATCGCGATTATCAGTTGTAATACCGAGATTCCAGCCAGCGTGAGCCAGGACAGGCGATTTTGCAACGTCGTTTTTCTACGCATCCGTGCTGTCATGGGACCACTCAAAGCAAAAAGCACCGTTGCTATCAATAGAAGATAGGGCAAGAGCTTCACGAACGTTGCTTGTGATGTGCTCAATAATAGTTCTGCGCCCAGTACGCCTCCAATCAGGCTTGTGATGCTGAGCAGGATGACCACCAAACGCCTCTGCTTGGCAAGTTCCTTTCGGTACGCTCCCATGCCTGCCACAGAGCCAGGCCAGATAGCTACAGTGCTGGTAGCATTGGCATTGATAGGAGGGATTCCAACGAATATCAGGGAAGGAAGCGTGATAAAACTTCCTCCTCCAGCCACTGAATTGAGCGTACCACCAAGTATTGCCGCGCAAAAGAGAATACACCCTTGTAAAAATGTCATGTAAGAACAAAAGCTCCTTATTTTCTCAAATGGAAAATTGGGTATTGACAACCCTTCACACATGTAGTAATATACACCATGTCAAGAGAACCGCCTGTATGTGCAGGTGAACCGGTGATTAGAGCGAAG
>JRHI01001863.1_pt1 | contig 16213 bp, 12 predicted proteins | sample 215371 | NCBI WGS metagenome assembly JRHI01 (sample SAMN02929681, study PRJNA255918) | sediment metagenome | biome: cave system; feature: Ice Cave; material: Sediment; isolation source: sediment from deep within a dark volcanic ice cave with no known source of... ...
GGGCTTTGTCGGTTGAGCCCGGCACTTCAGTGCCGGGGACTCTTCCCGCCTCGCCGCCTGGCCGGTGGCGGGTGACGGCGGCGATGATGCAGAGGCAAGGAGCAAGAGTCACCGTTGTCCCGCTCGACGAGGTCGCGGCAATCCCGCTGCCGGGCGGGAGCTGGAGCAAGATGGTGCTGACCGGCGCCAACGTGCCGGGGATCACCGGCTCGCTCGGCTACTCGGTCTTCCGGCCGGGGAGCGCGACGGCGATGGTCGCGCACGAGGTCGAGGAGGTCGCCTTCGTCGTCGCCGGCCGCGGCGAGCTGCGCCTGGAGGACGGGGCGGTACCGTTTGGGCCGGGTCAGGCGCTGCACATTCCGCCGCGGCTGTGGCACGCCGTCGCCAATATCGGGGACGAGGAGGTGGTGATGGTCTTCGGGTTTCCGTTTCCCGCGTATCCACCGACGGAACGACGGTCGGCAGACCATGATCGAACGAATCTCCACTCCCAGGGTGACGACAATGCGCCGGGTTAAAGACCCCACGCTCAACTGACGAAGCCGGCGTCAGCCGGCTGCACACGGGGACTCTGATGTCGTTCTTGGCCTGGAGGGGCTTGGTCGGTTGAGCGCGGGGTCGTTCGCCCCGCGTCCGAGCGGCGTGGCGAAAAGACTGGACACGATGGATCACTCACTGCACGAGCAAGTCGCCTGGGCGTGCCGCATCCTCGCGATGCATGGGCATGGCGACTACACGCTCGGGCACGTCAGCGCCCGCGACGGCGACGCCATGAGCATGAAGCGCAACGGCGTCGGTCTCGACGAGGTGACGCCCGACGACGTCCTAACGATCGATCTCGACGGACGCCGGGTCGCGGGGGAGGGCACGGTCCACTTGGAGACCGTGCTCCACACCGAGGTCTACAAGGCGCGACCCGCCGTCGGCGCGGTGATCCACACCCACCCGCCGTACGCGACCGCCCTCGGCGCAACGGAGGCGCGGCTGGAACTGCTCAACCACGACGCCGTCCTCTTTCGCGATGGACTGGCGTACTTCGACGAGACGGCGGAGCTGATCACCCGGCCGGACCAGGGCGCGGCGGTCGCGACGGCACTCGGCGACCGGCGCGCCATCGTCCTGCGCGGTCACGGCGTGCTCGTCACCGGCAAGACCGTCCCGTGGGCGGTCTACACCGCGCTCACCCTGGAACGGGTCGTCCGGATCCAGGCGATCGCGAGCGCGCTCGGACCGCTCCGGCCGATGTCGACCGAGATGGCCGATCGGGTCTACCCGAACAAGTACCGCGACGACTACCTCGACGCCTACTGGCACTATCTGATCCGTCAGGTCCGCCGGGCCGGACTGGACGTCGACATGCCCTGGTCGCTCCCTGAGGATGCCTATGCTGAGCCCATTTGAGATCCATGAGCCAAGGACGGTCGAGGAGGCGTCCGATCTCCTCGCCGGGCATGGTGCCGAGGCGGCGGTCTACGCCGGCGGCACCGAGTTGTTAGTGCTGATGAAAGAGCGGCTCGTCCACTTCCCGCATCTGGTCAACATCAAGACCATCCCGGGTCTGGACGGCATCGCCTTCCACGCCGTCGAGCGCGCGCTCCACATCGGCCCGCTGGCGACGCACCGCGCCGTCGAGCGCTCGCCGCTCGTGCGCGCACAGGCGCCGCTCCTCGCCGCGCTGGAAACCGAGGTCGCCAACCTCCGCGTCCGCTCGACCGGGACGATCGGCGGCAACCTCTGCTTCGCCGAGCCGCACAGCGACCCGGCCACGCTCCTCGTCGCCTGGAACGCGACGTTCACGTTGGCGTCGACCGCCGGATCGCGCCAGGTTCCCGCCGAGGCGTTCTTCGTCGGTCTCCTGGAAACGGCGCGCCACCACGAGGAGCTCCTGACCGAGATCCGCATCCCCTTGCCACCCCGCGACACCGGGAGTGCCTACGAGCGGTTCAAGACGCACGAGCGCCCAACCGCGACGGTCGCGGCCGTCGTCCGGCTGGACGGCGGTGCCATCGCCGAGGCGCGACTCGTCGTCGGCAGCGTCGCATCGCGTCCGGCGCGCCTGCTCAAGGCGGAGGCGCTGCTCTTTGGGCAGCGCCCGGCTGCGACGCTGTTCGCCGCCGCGGCAGACGCCGCCCACGACGCGATCGAGCCGACTGTGGACGCATTCGAATCGAGCGACTACAAGCGCCACTTGGTCCGGGTCCTGACCACCCGGGCGCTGGCGACGGCCACCGTGCGAGCGGCCCGAGGCCACCATGCTGCCTGAGGCCCCCCCGCCGCGAACGACGGACCGACCGCGCCTGGCGCTGCAGCTAATCGTCAACGGCCGCCCGGTCGCGGCCGAGGTCGAGCCCCGTACGATCCTGCTCGATTTCCTGCGCGATCACCTCGGGCTGACCGGCGCGAAACGGTCCTGCGATCTCCAGGTCTGCGGTGCCTGCACCGTCTTGATCGACGACATTCCCGTCAGCTCTTGTTGCACCCTGGCCTACGAGGCGAACCGCAAAACAGTGACGACGATCGAAGGGCTCGGCCGCTACGGCGAGTTGCATCCGATCCAGGCCGCCTTCGTCCGCTGCGCCGCCGTGCAATGCGGCTTCTGCACGCCCGGCATGATCCTGACCACGAAAGCGCTGCTCACCGAGAACCCGTACCCGACCCGCGAGGAGATCAAGCACGAGCTCAGCGGTAACCTCTGCCGCTGCACGGGGTATTGGAACATCGTCGACGCCGTCGAGGCGGCCGCCCGCCTGTTGGCCGCCGATGCCGAGGGAGGCGCCGAGTGACCGTCGGCCGCTGGGTGGCCACAGGGCTTCAGCCCCGTGCGCACTCCGATAAGCTGACTGAGGCTGGCTCTGGGGCATCGCCCACCCATTTGCCAGATCTGGGCGGGAGCAAGAGAGCCGGCTTCAGCCGGATTATGTCAATCAGCGCGGGGCTTCAGTCCCGCGTCGGGACCGGGCTGCCGCCGAACCGGAGCCCGCTGCCATGACGACGACCATCGCCCCCACCCTCCACACCGTCGGCCAGGACGTCCCGCGCGTCGACGCCCGCGCCAAGGTGACCGGGGAGACGAAGTACGCCGGCGATCTGCGCGTGCCCGGGATGGTGTACGGGAAGATCCTGCGCAGCCCGTACGCCCACGCGCGGATCACGCGGATCGACGCCGAGCGGGCGAAGCAGCTGCCCGGCGTCGTCGCGGTGATGACCGGGGACGACGTGCTCGACATCGACCCCTACTACGGCCACGCGATCAAGGACCGGCCGCTGATCGCGATCGACCGCGTCCGCTTCGCCGGCGAGCCGGTCGTGGCCGTCGCCGCCGAGGACCTCGCCACCGCCGACGAGGCGCTCACCCTGATCGACGTCGAATACGAGGAGCTGCCGGTCGCGGTCACGCTCGACGCGGCGCTGGCCAAGGACGCGCCGCGCCTGCATGTGACCGAGCTGCTCAAGCCCGGGCTCTTCCACGGTCTGGGCGAGCTGAAACCGCAGCCCGGCAACATCTGCTCCCACCACGCCTTCGCCCGCGGCGATGTCGCGCCGCTGATCGAAGGGGCCGAGATCGTCGTCGAGGGCGAATACACGTTCCCCGCGGTCTACCAATACGCGATGGAGCCGCACACGGTGATCGCGCAATGGGGCGCCGACGAGGTCACCGTCTGGTCCTCCTGCCAGCACCCATTCCTCGTCCGCGCCGAGCTGGCCGACCTCTTCGGTCTGCCGGTCGCCGGTGTGCGGGTCGTCGTCCCGTACCTGGGGGGCGGCTTCGGCAGCAAGTCGTACACGAAGATGGAGCCGATTGCCGTCGCCCTCGCGCGCAAAGCGAGGCGCCCGGTCCGGATCGCCAACAGCGTCGACGAGGCGATGGTCACCACCCGCCGCCACGGCATGAAGGCGTGGATGAGGACCGCCGCCACGGCCGATGGTCGCCTACTGGCGCGCGAGGTCCGCGCCTGGTTCGACACCGGCGCCTACGCCGACAACGGCCCGCGCGTCGTCGCGACCGGCGCCGACGCCGCGCCGGGACCCTATCGCTGGCAGGCGGTCAAGGTCGACGCCTGGGGCGTCTACACCAACACCTCGCCGGCCGGGTCCTATCGCGCCTTCGGGGCGACGCACCTGCAATGGATCGGCGAGGCGCAGGTCGACGAGATCGCCCGCCGGGCCGGGCTCGACGCCGTCCAGATCCGCGAGCGCAACCTCCTCACTCCCGGCGAACCGGTCCGCCCCGGCGGCAAACCGCTCGACGCCGACCTGATCGGCGACATCCAGAAGGTCGCCGCCGGGCTCGATTGGGACTCGCCGAAGCCGGCCAATGTGGGGCGGGGGCTGAGCGTCGGGCTGCTGGCGGCGGGAGCGCATCCGGTTTCAACCGCGTTCGTGCGGCTGGAGGCCGACGGGACCGCCGTCCTCTACGTTAGCTCGACCGAGGTCGGGCAGGGGGCGCGCACCGTCTTCAGCCAGATCGTCGCCGAGGAGTTGGCCCTGCCGGTCGACCGGATCACGGTTGCCGGCGGCGACACCCGGGTCACGCCCTACGACCGCTCGACCGGCGCCAGCCGGTCGACGACGCTCGCCGGTCTGGCGGTCCAGCGCGCGGCGCGGGAGGTGCGCGGGCAACTGCTGTCCATCGCCGCGCGCGTCTTCGGCCTGCCTGAGATGGCGCTGGAGCTGCGCGACGCCGCCGTCTGGCATGAGAGCGAGTCACAGAGCCACGCCGACCTGATTCGCGCCCACTTCGGAATGGTCGGCGGCGAGCTGATCGGGCGCGGTGAGGTCCGCCCCGAGCAGGGCAGCGGCTCCTACGCTGAGGGGCCCGTCTTCTGGGAGGTCTGCATCGGTGGGGCCGAGATCGAGGTCGACCCCGACACGGGCAGGCTGCGGGTGCGCAAGGTGGTCAGCGTCGCCGACGTCGGCAAGGCGATCAACCCCCGCCTGGTCGAGGCTCAGGAGATGGGTGGGATCATGCAGGGACTGGGCAACGCGCTCTGCGAGGAGATGATCTACGACGACGCGACCGGCCAGGTCCTCAACAGCACCCTTTTCGACTACCATGTCCCCACGTTCGAGGACCTGCCGGACGCCTTCGCCTCGACGATCGTCGAGAACGGCGACGGCCCCGGCCCCTACGGCGCGAAGGGCGTCGGCGAGGGCTCGCTGGCCGGCGCGGCGGCGGCGATCGTCACGGCGCTCGGCGACCTCGGCATCCGGGTGACGGAGCTGCCCGCGACGCCGGAGCGGGTGTGGCGGGCCGAAAGGGAGGCTACATGGCTACGCGCGTGTACCTGCTCGACAACGGGACGCTGATGCTCGACCAGTCACTGGCGACGTGGAACCACGGCCAGGGGATCGAGTTCCGATTCCCGGTCTACGCGGTCTTCATCGACCACCCGGACGCCAAGATCCTGCTCGACACCGGGTTCGAGAAGGAGTGGGTCGAGCGCGTCCTGCCCTTCGAGCAGCCCGAGCAGTCCGAGGACCAGACGATCGTCGCCCAGCTCGCGAAGATCGGCGTCAAACCCGAGGACGTCGACATCGTCGTCAACTCCCACCTCCACTTCGACCATTGCTCGGGGAACAAGTACTTTCCGGGTGCTCGGTTCATCATGACGAAGTCGGAGCTGCGCCACGCCTTCGTCCCCGATCCGTGGGAGCGCCTGGGCTACGACCGAAACCTGGTCGACCTGCAGGGCGCGCGGATGGAGCTGCTGGAGCTGCACGGCTACGAGTACGAGGTCGCGTCGGGGGTGACGCTGATCGAGACGCCCGGGCACTCGAGCGGCCACCTCTCGGTCGTCGTGCGGCCGGGTACCGCCCAGCCGATGGTGTTCCCGATCGACGTCGCCTACACCCGGCACAACCTCATCGATCGGGTCCTGATGGGTCTCCACACCGACCCGGAAGACCTGCTGCGCTCGATGATGAAGATCGAGAACATCGCCCACAAGATCGGTGGCAAGATCTGCTACTCCCACGACCCCGAGGAGTACAAGACGTACAAGAAGGCGCCGGAGTTCTACGGGGAGTAGGCGGCAGGGGACAGGGGACAGGGGACAGGGAACAGGAACGATTGTTGGGGCGGACCGGGGGCCTCCTGGGCGATGTCCGCCCTCGAGGTGGGCGCGGCGATAGGACGGTGGGTGGCGGTCGTGAACGAGGAGGCCGCAGTGGTCGGCGGCACGGATGAGTCGTGGTGGCGGCGCTGGTTCGGCCCCCGCCCCAACCATGCCCAGCGGGCGCCCACCAACGTTCTGGGAGGGGCGTTCGTCGCGTCCCTGATGCGCTCCGAACAGGAGCTGAGCGCTGAAACCGTCCCCATCGTCGAGATGCGCGGCATCAGCAAGCGCTTCGGTTCCGTCCTTGCCAACGACGACGTCTCGCTCAGCCTGCGCGAGGGAGAGATCCACGCCGTCCTTGGGGAGAACGGCGCCGGCAAGACGACGCTGATGAATATCCTCTCGGGAATGTACCACCCGGATGCCGGAACGATCCTCATCCGCGGCCGGGAGGTCACGATCGCCTCACCAGCCGATGCGCTCCGGCACGGGGTCGGCACCGTCTACCAGCACTTCACGCTCGTGCCCAACCTCTCGGTGATCGAGAACGTTATCCTCGGCACCGACGTCGGATTCGTCCTCGACCTTGGGGAGTCCGAGCGCCGGCTGCGCGAGCTGCTCGGCGGCTTCGACCTCGCCGCAACGCCGCGGACGGAGGTCCGGCACCTGGCGATCGGGCAGCGGCAGCGGATCGAGATTATCAAGGTGCTCTTCCGCGGCTCGCGGGCGCTGCTGCTGGACGAGCCGACGTCGGTGCTGACGCCGGGCGAGGTCGAGGGGTTGTTCAAGATCCTGCTCCGGCTGAAGGCGGAGGGGGTCGCGGTCGTTCTGATCACCCACAAACTGGAGGAGGCGCTGGAGGTCAGCGACCGCATCACCGTCCTCCGGCAGGGCCGCAAGGTCGGCGAGCTTGACCCGGGTGATCTCGCGGGGACGGGCCGGGGGGCAACCAGGCAGCGGGTCGTCGAGCTGATGTTCGGCGGGCTACCGTCACACGAGGCGTCAGCCAAGCCGCGCGCGGCCGCGGGCGGAGCGCTCCTCTCGTTGCGCAATGTCAGCGCGGTCGACGACCGCGGGGCGCCAGCCGTGCGGGAACTGTCGCTTGAATTGATGGCGGGCGAGGTTTACGGGATTGCCGGCGTTGATGGAAACGGTCAGAAGGAACTGGGCGAGATCATCGCCGGGCAGCGCCAGACGACGCGCGGGCAGGTGATCCTCGATGGACGGGAGATCACGAATCGGGGCGTGGCGGTCGCCTCCCGGGCGGGGGTCGGCTACGTCACCGATGACCGACTCGGCGAGGGGTGCGTGCCGGTCGCCAGCGTCGCGGAGAACGCCGCGCTGAAGATGATTGCGCGGGCGCCGTTCTCGAACGGGTTCTGGCTGAACCGAGGCGCGATCGACGCCCACGCCCGCAGGCTGATCGAAGAGTTCAACGTCATGACACCGGGGCCCGCGACGCGGATGACGCTCCTCTCCGGCGGCAACATCCAGAAGCTCCTCCTGGCGCGCGAGCTGGCGATGGATCCGAAGGTGCTGGTCTGCAACAAGCCGACGAACGGGCTCGATCTGAAGACGGCGCGGTTCATCCTGCGCACTCTGCGTCAGCAAGCGGACGCCGGCAAGGCCGTGCTCCTCATCTCCTCCGAGCTGGACGAGATCCTCGAGCTTAGCGACCGGATCGGGGTGATCTACAACGGGCAGATCCTGGGGACCTTCCCGCGCGCCGAGGCGGAGATCGGGACGATCGGCCACCTGATGCTGGGCGGGCGCGACGCGCCGGTGCCGGCATGAACGCGCGGACGCGACTGATCCCGTCGGCGCTGCCGGTCGCCACCTCGCTGCTGGCGATCCTGATGGCGTTCGTTGCCGGCGGGCTCTTTCTCGAGCTGCGCGGCAAGGACGCGCTCAACGCCTACCAGATCCTCTTCTCGCGGGGAATCGGCAACGCGGACGGGCTGACCGAGACGCTGAAAAAGATGGCGCCGTTCCTCATCGTCAGCGCCGGGTTGCTGATCTCGCTCAAGGCGGGCGTCTGGAACATCGGGATCGACGGCCAGCTCCGCTTCGGTGGCCTGATGGCGGCGATCGTCGCCCCCCAGCTGGTCGGCGCGGTGCCGCGCGCGGCGATGATCGCGGTCGTGGCGATCGTCGGGTTCGCGGGCGGGTTGGCCTGGGCGGTCGTGCCGGCGGTGCTGCGGGTGCGGTTCGGGTTGAACGAGATCATCTCGACGCTGATGATGAACTACGTCGCCCTCAACTTCACCTCGTGGCTGGTGAAGGGACCGGTGAAGGACCCGGAGGGGGTCGCGCCGCAGACGAAACAGGTCCCGTTCGATTGGCTCCTGCCCAACATCCCCGGGACGAAGGTTCACATCGGCCTGATCGCCGGGATGGTCGTCGTCGTCCTCGTCGCCGTGCTCTTCCGCTCCACGGTTCTGGGCTTCATGCTGCAGACCCTCGGGCGCAACCCGCAGGCGGCGGTCCACGCCGGGCTGCCGGTCGGGCGGCTGACGGCGCTGGCGCTCCTGCTCAGCGGTGGGTTCGCCGGGCTGGCGGGCGCGAGCGACGTGCTCAGCGTCCAGCAGGGGTTGTTCAGCGCGAGCTGGAACGCGGACTACGGGTTCCCGGCCTTCTCGCTCGTCTACCTGGCGCGGCTGAGCAGCATCGCGCTCGTGCCCTTCGCGTTTTTCTTCGCGTTCCTGGTCACCGGCGGTGCCGTGATGCCGCAGCGGGCGCAGATTCCGACCTACTACATCGGCATGCTCGAAGGGTTGATGCTGATCTTCTTCGCGGTCGCCGTCTTCCTGGAGCGGCAGCTGTTGCCCAGATTGAGCGGCCGGCCGCAGGTGGTTGACGAGCCGGCCGGGCAGCCGCTGCCGGCGGGGACGGCGGGGGAGCCGGTCGCGCTGCTGACGGGTCAAGGGGAGTCGCGGTGAGCATCAACGGGATCAACCTGAGCGATTTCCTCGCCGCGATGCTGACGGCGGGTTTGCTGCGTGCGGTGCCGCTGACGCTCGCCGCGCTGGGCGAGGGGGTAGCGGAGCGGGCGGGTCTGCTCAACCTCGGGATCGAGGGGATGATGCTGGCCGGCGCCTTCTTCGGCTTCTACGCGATGTACGAGTCCGGGGGCATCCTACCCGGTCTCGCGGCGGGGATTGCGGCCGGTCTCGCGCTCGGGCTCATCTTCGGCGCGCTGACGATCAGCCTGCGGGTCGATCAGGTGCTGATCGGGCTCGCGGTGACGATCTTGGCCGGTGGGTTGACGGCGTTTTTGTACCGCGATCTCTACGCCGGGCGGAATCCGAGCGCCTCAGTCGAGCCGCGGACCGTCTCGATCCCGCTGCTGCGCGATATCCCGATCGTCGGGCAACCACTCTTCCACCAGCAGCTGCTGTTCTATGTCGGTTGGGCGCTCGTCCCGGTCTTCGCCTTCGTCCTGGCGCGGACGCGGTTTGGTCTGAACGTGCGCGCGGTCGGGGAGAACCCGTTCGCGGCGGACGCGGCCGGGGTCAACGTGGTCCGCGTCCGCTACCAGGCGATCGCGATCGGTGGGATGATGGCGGGGTTTGCGGGCGCGTTCCTCTCGGTCGATCTGAAGCTCTTTACTGTCAACGAGACGGTCGGGCAGGGGTTCATCGCGCTGGCGATCGCGATGCTGGGGCGCTGGAACCCATACCGGATCGTCGCCGGCACGCTCCTCTTCGGCATGCTGCAATCGCTCGGCGACGGGTTGCAGATCCTCAAGGTGAACGTCCGGTCGGAGTTCATCGGTATGTTCCCCTACATCGGGATCATGCTGGCGCTGGTCGTCCTGGCCGGTCGCACGGCGCTGCCGGCGGCGCTCGGGGTGCCGTACGCGCGCGGTCACCGGTAAGGGTGGAAGGAGGTGAGGTGGCGGGTAGATACCTCAATGGGGAGATCGTTCGGGTTACGCCGTCCCCGACGGAGCAGACAATCGTCCGTTCGTTTGGCAGGAAGAAGGAGTAAGCACCGTGAAGCTTCAGCGACGTCCGATCCGGTTCGTGCTCTCGATGCTGGTGCTCTGCACGCTGTCGGCCGGCGCGGTGGCGTCGGTGGCCGCGCAGGGCGCAACGCCGGGCGCGGGCCAAAAGGTCACCAACGTGGCGGTCATCACGCCGGCCTCGAAGACCAACCAGGGGTGGGACCAGCAGGCGGCGGACAGCATCACCGCGGTCGGCCAGAAGCGTGGCATCAAGGTCGAAGTGACGGAAAACGGGGGCTACACCGACATTACGCCGGCGTTGAAGGACCTGAAGGCCTCCGGCGCCCAGTTGATTATCTGCCACGCCAGCGGCTACCAGAAATTCTGCCCGTCCTTCGCGCAACAGGAGAACGTCAAGGTCGCGGTGATCGAGAACCAGAAGGCGGTCACGCCGAACCTGATCTCCGACATCGAGACCCAGGCGCAGGAGGTGGCCTACCTGGCCGGCGTCCTGGCGGGCAAGACGACCAAGAGCGGGACGGTCGGCGTGGTGGTCTCGGACGAGCCACCGACCTGGAACTACATGACCGTCGGCTTCGCCGAGGGCCTGCACGCGACGAATACGAACGCGAAGCTGCTTTACAACGTCATCGGCCAGGCGGCCTACGACGACGCGGCGGGCGCCAAGCGCGTCACCGAGCAGCAGCTGGCGGCCAACGCCGACGTCATCTTCGGCATGGGCGACGGCGCCTCGTTCGGCATGATCCAGGCGATCCGCGACTTCAACGGCAAGGCCGAGAACAAGGGCAAGCCGGCCAAGTTCATCGACGTCATCGGCGACAAGCGCAAGGACTACGGCGACGTCCTGCTGACCTCCGTCCTCTTCGACTACACCGGCATCTACAATCAGATGATCGACGACATCGAAGCGGGCACGTTCGGCAAAACCTACACGATGGACGTCAAGAACGGCGGTGTCCGCCTCCTCGACTTGCCCGCCACCGTCCCCGCCGACGTCAAGACCGCCGTCGATCAGGCGAAGCAGGGCATCGTCGCCGGCAAGATCAAAGTCGACGCCATCGGCGACTCCGCCGGGCTGAAAAACAAGCTGAAGGAGCTGGGGTATAGCTAGCGGCGAGTCGCTAGCCGTCAGCAACGGGTGGTCCCGTATCCCCCATCCCCCAAACGGCGGCTCAAAGGGGTAGGTAGCGGCCGGCGCGGCCGGCGGCCCCCACCCCCACCCCTCCCCCAATTCTAGGGGAGGGGCTTACGCCGGGGTCAGGAGCCTCGGCTCCCCTCTCCCACGGTTGGTGGGCGCCCTCTGGGCACGCCCGCAGGGCACGGCCGGGGGTGAGGGCCGCCGGCTCAAGGAGGCTTTCCCTTGACGAAGTGGCCGAGATTGAACCTGGCGGCCGGACCGGTCGAGGTGCCCGAGCGGACGCGGCGCGAGATGGCGCGCCCGGTCCTGTATCACTACGACCCGGCGTTCAAGGAGCTCTTCGCCCACACGAGCGACCTGCTCAAGCGGGTCTACCGGACCGAGTACGACGTCGTCATCATGCAGGGCGAGGCGATCCTCGGTCTTGAAGCCGCCGCCGCCAGCCTGATCGCGCCGGGCGACAAGGTCCTCAACCTCGTCTCCGGCGTTTTCGGTAAGTGGTTTCAGGACTTCATCGAAACGTTCGGCGGCGAAACGATCGAGGTCGCCGTTCCGTACGACGACGCGATCGACCCGGAGGACGWCCGCAAGGCGCTGCACGCCACCCCCGGTGTCAAGTACCTCTCCGTCGTCCACTCGGAGACGCCGTCCGGCACGCACAACCCGGTCAAGGCGATCGGCCAGGTCGCCAAGGAGTTCGGCGTCCTGACGCTGGTCGACACCGTCTCCGGTCTCGGCGGCGAGCTGCTCAGCCCCGAGGAGTGGAACCTGGACGTCGCGATCGCCGGGCCACAAAAATGCTTGGGCGGGACGCCCGGGCTCTCGCTGATGTCGATCAGCCCGGCGGCGTGGGCGGCCATGGAGCAGCGGGCGAAGCCGCTGCGCGCCAGCTTCCTCTCGATCCTCGACTGGAAGGACGCCTGGCTGGAGCACCAGCGGTTCCCCTACACCCCGTCCGTCAGCGAGATCTACGCGCTCGAATCGACGCTGACGCAGGTGCTGGAAGAAGGGATCGAGCGCCACGTCGACCGGCACCAGACCATCGCGCGCGCGTGCCGGGAGGGCGTCAAGGCGCTCGGCCTGGAACTCTGGCCGGTGCGGGAGGAGATCGCCGCGTCCTGCGTGACCGCCGTCCGCATGCCCGAGGGGCTCACCGACGAGCAGATCCGCGGCACGATGCGCCACCGCTACGGCGTGATGATCTCGCCCGGCTACGGCGAGCTGTTCGGCAAGCTCTTCCGCCTCGGCCACATGGGCCCCGCCGCCCATCCGACGACGCTGGCAGCGCAACTGGCGATCCTGGAACGGTCGCTAGCCGACGTGGGGCAACCGGTTGAGTTTGGGGCCGGGGTTGGGGCAGCGATGGCGACGCTCGGCGGGTGGGACGACGGCGCCCCTCACCCCTAGCCGTGCCCAAAGGGCATGCCCAGAGGGCGCCCACCAGGGCTCGGAGCGGGGGCACGGCCCTCACCCCCCGCCCCTCTCCCGCGCACCGGGAGAGGGGTTGGGGGTGAGGGTCCCTAGGGGGCGCGCGTGCGGGGTGCCCGGCGGCTACCCACTCCCCGCTCAAGACCCCCCGCTGAGGCCGGGTAGACCGGACCGGTTACCCCTTACGCCGCCACCAACCACACGAACCGATACGGTCCCAGCAGCAGATCGGCCGCGGCGGTCACCGTCTGCCCAGAAACCAGGTCCCTCACGTCGTCGGCGAGACTGTAGAGGCGGAGTTGATTTGCCGCGATCGACTGCGGGGTCTCGCTGACGTTGGCGAGCGCCAGCATTCGACCGTCGGGGCCGTGGTGAACGTAGCCGAAGACGTGGTCGTTGCCGGTGTCGATGACGTCCGTGGCGCCGCCGGCGAAGACGGCGTGCGCCCGGCGGATGCCGATCAGGCGGCGCAGCTCGCCGAACAGGCGGCCTTCGATGGTCGTCGGATCGTTCCGGCGGGCAAGGTGTGCCGGGTCGGTGGCCGGACGGTGGACCCAGCGACTGTCGCCGGCTGTCGCCGGGTCGTCGCGGTAGCCGTAGTCGTTGAGCGTCGCGAGTTCGTCACCGAGGTAGAGGAGCGGGATGCCGCCGATCGAGAGGGCGACACTGGAGAGGAGCAGGATCCGCTTCAGCGCCAGATCGACCTCGACCGGTCCCTCCTCGTGGAGCGCCTTTTCCAGCCCGGCGAGCGAAGCCGCGGTGCCGGAGATGCGGGCATCTCCGGTGCGCGCGTTTTCTTGAAACGGCACGCCGCGCGCGAAGCTGCCGGGGAAGCGTCCGGTGTAGAAGGCGTTCAGGAACCGACGGTGGTCGTCGCCCTTGATGCCGACGGCGGCGGCGTCGCCGTCGTCGAAGGTCCAGCCGATGTCGTCGTGAGAGCGGACGTAGTTCACCCAGGCGCATCCGGCGGGGATGCGGAAGCGGTGCCGCAGCGAGCGGCGCAGCAGCTTCACCTCGCGCGTGGCGAGCGACTCCCAGAGGAGGGCCATCAGGAGCGGGTTGTAGGAGAGCTGGCACTCCTGCGGCGTGATGTACGACATCACCTCGTCAGGATGGACGATCGCTTCGGATTTGAAGAGGAGGGCGGGGGCCGCGATCCGCGCCAGGGCGTTGAACGCGCGGACGATGAGGTGTGCCTCCGGCAGGCTCTCGCTGGCCGTGCCCAGGCGCTTCCAGACGAAGGCGACCGCGTCGAGGCGGAGGATCTCGACGCCCTGGTTGGCGAGGAAGAGCATCTCGCCGGCCATCCGGCGGAAGGCGAGCGGGTTGGCGTAGTTGAGATCCCACTGGAACGAGTTGAACGTCGTCCAAACCCAATACCCGATCTCGGGGTCCCGGGTAAAGCTGCCCGGCCGCTGGTCGGGGAAGATCTCCCGTAGCGTCCGCTGGTAGGCGTCCGGCATCGTGCGGTCGGGAAACAGGAGGTAGGCGTTCGCCTCCTCGTCGTCCGGATGCGACCGCGCTTCGACGGCCCAGGGGTGCTCGTCGGACGTGTGGTTGAAGACGAAGTCGAGGACGAGACTGATCCCCTCGCGTCGCAGGGTCGCGGCGAGGTCGGCCAGCTCGTCCATCGTGCCGAGGGCGGGACTGACCTCGCGGTAGGAGCTGACCGCGTAGCCGCCGTCGCAATTGCCCGCGGGGGCGCGGAAGAGCGGCATCAGGTGGAGGTAGGTCAGGCCGAGTTCGCGGAAGTAGGGCAGGCGCTCCCGGATGCCGGCCAGATTCCCGGCAAAACGGTCGACATAACAGACACCACCCACCATCCGGTTCGACTCGAACCAGACCGGGTCGGCCTCGCGCGCGGCGTCGAGTGCGCGTAGCTCGTCGGATCGGGCGAACCACGAGGCCGCCGCCAGTTCCAGAATCTGCTCCAGGTGGTAGAAAAAGTCGTACCGGCCGCCATAGAGGTGGAGGAGCGGCCCGAAGAGCGCGCCGAAGTGCCTCTCGAGGCGAGTCGCGAAGGCGTCCCAGGTGGCTGGGTCGGCTTCGCACTCGGCACGCAACGTGGCCTCTAATCGTGGCCGCAGCCGTGCCAGCGAACGCGCTGCCGCTCGACTGACCGTTTCCTCTGGCACCGACTCCAACCTCGCCAACGCCGCATGTACCCGCCCATCCGCCTGCGGAGCATAGTCGCAGCGATGAGACAAGGGAAGAGGGAAGGAGGTCGTAACGGGGTTGCGGATGAATCGCCCAGGAGGTTTGGCGTCGCGTGCTCCCGCATGGGGCTGGCTCGCCGCGCCGACCCCACACAAACCTGGCTGCAGCCGGCTCACGTCGTGGCCACGCGCTCCGGTGTTAACCCCGGTGGGGTTTTGGAGGGTCGGCGCGGGATTTCAACCCCGCGTCACGCACCCGGCGCACACGCCTACACTGCGAGCAGCCCGCGCCGCGTCGCCAGCGTCACCGCCTCGGTGCGACTGCCGGCGCCGAGCTTGGCGAGGAGGGAGCCGACGTGGAACTTGGCGGTGTGCTCGCTGATGCCGAGCTCACGCGCGATCGCCTTGTTCGGCAGACCGGCCGCGACGAGCTCCAGGACCTCGCGCTCACGGGCGGTGAGCTGCTCGCCGGATGTCGCCGCCGCCTCCAAGGGGGGGCGGCTGTGGACGTGGACGCCGGCCGCGACGATCAGCGCTGGATCGACGACCGTGAGGCCGAGCGCCACGCCGCGCACCGCCGCCGCGAGCGTCGTCCCGTCGGCATCCAGGGCAAGATAGGCGACGGCTTCGCTGCCGAGGCCCGGCCCATCGACGGCAGGATTGCCGCCCACGAACACGAACGCGGCGCGCGGATAGGCGTCGCTCAGGTCGTCCAGCGTTTCGTCCGGCGTGCCGCCGGCGTCGGCCACGATGACGTCCGGCGACTCCGCTGCCGCCATGCCCGGCCGCGCGGTGACGGTGAGGATGTCGGGTTCCTGGGCCAGCAACGCCGCGAGCCCCGCCCGTACGGCCGGATAGGCCGCGGCGACCAGAACGCGGATCGGCCGCGCCCGGCTTTGAACCGGGCGCGGCTCTGCGTCGTCCCCCCGCTCCCGCAACGAGGGAGCGGGATGGGGGGTGAGGGTCAATCCCGCCGTCATGCCCGCTCGGTCGGGACGACGACGAACGACCGCGGCTCGCCGCCGCGCAGGACGTCGATCGTCACCGCGTCGCCGGGGTTCAGGCGCAGGAGCGTCGCCGGCAGCGATTCCTGGTCGGTGACCACGGTCCCGCCGATCGCGACGACGACGTCGCCGACGATCAGCCCGGCGCGGTCGGCGGGCGTCCCCGCGACGATCTCCGTCAGGAGGAAACCGGTCGGGTAGTCCGGGCGGCGCAGATCGACGACGATGCCATTGACGCCGAGATAGGCGTTCGCCCCACCCGGCTGGCCGCCGGCGACAAAGCGCTCGACCGCCTGGCTGGGCACGGCCAGCGCCAACTGCCCGCTGACCATCGAGTTGATCCCGATCACCCGGCCCCAGGCATCGACCAGCGGTCCCCCGGAGTTGCCCGGTGCCAGCGCCACGTCGGCCTGGAGGTGGTCGCCGGTCCGTGGTCCACGGTCGGTCGCGGCTTGCCCCGCCGC
>JRHI01001864.1_pt1 | contig 16197 bp, 11 predicted proteins | sample 215371 | NCBI WGS metagenome assembly JRHI01 (sample SAMN02929681, study PRJNA255918) | sediment metagenome | biome: cave system; feature: Ice Cave; material: Sediment; isolation source: sediment from deep within a dark volcanic ice cave with no known source of... ...
GACCAAGCGGTGAGCCTCAAACATGTTGACAGCAGTGGTCTGGGGACCGCCCGGCACCGGCAAGACGCACTTCCTTGCCTCGGCCCTCCTTGGCCTAACGGCGGCCCATGCCCGTGCCGGCCTCCCCTGCCGCGTCCTGGTCACCGCCTTTACCCATGCGGCCATCGAAAACCTGCTGCGCAAGATCGCCTGTCTCCGCAGAGGCGTCGCGCTCGCGGTGGGCAAGGCGAAATACTGGCAAGGCCTTGAACCTGCCGCCGAGGTCGTGCGTGAAGACGACCTGGCCGGCTGGCTGGCCGGCAACGACCATGCGGTCCTCGGCGCCACGGTGCATTCCTGCCTGAAGAAGTGGGGCGAACTGGACGGCTTCGACCTCGTCGTCATCGACGAGGCGTCGCAGGTGCGCGTACCGGAGGCCGCCATTGCAGTCAGCCTGGTCGGTGACGGTGGCCGGTTGGTGCTGGCCGGCGATCACTTGCAGCTGCCGCCCATCGTCGCCGGCACCTACCCCGACACGCCTCCCGGCGAACCGCTGCTGCACCGCTCCATCTTCGAGGCCGTCTGTCCGCCGGGCTATCGGCTGTCGGCCGTTGGCGCTCGGCCGGAGGGAACCGAAAGCCAGGTGGTGCGTCCGCTGCTCGAAAACTTCCGCATGAACGACGTGTTGACGGGCTGCGCCGGGCAGTTGCTGTACGGCCCGCGCTACCAGTGCGTCAACGACAAGGTTGCCCGGCGGCGGCTGGCGTTCAAGCCGAAACGCGGTCTCGATCCGCTAACGCGGGCCTGTCTGGAACCACGCTATCCGCTGGTGGTCGTCCTCCTCGACGGCATCCGCGCGGGCCAGGCAAACCCGATCGAGGCCGACCTGGTCGCGCAACTCGTGACGGCCCTGCGCGACGGCCTGCGCGGACCGGACGGCCGACTGTATGTCGGGGACGCGACGTTCTTCCGCCATGGCGTCTTTGTGGTCAGTCCACACCATGCCCAGATTCGGGCCATCCAGCGCGAACTCGCCAGGGTGCGGAAGTGGCAGGCGCCGCCGTTCGTGGATACGGTGGACAAGATGCAGGGGCAGGAGGCCGACGCCGTCCTCGTCAGTTACGGCGTGGCCGATCCGGAGTTTGCCCTGAGGGAAGCGGAGTTTATCTATGGTTTGAATCGCTTGAACGTGGCCATCACGCGGGCGCGGACGAAGTGCGTCGTCTGCCTGCCGCGGCCATTGCTGGACGCAACCCCACAAGTGCTCGACCGAGAAGAGGCCGCGGCGGGACTGGCGTTCATGCGCCGGTTGGTGACAACGGTGGAGCGGGCCGGCGACGCGCTGACGTTTGAAGGCGAGGGCGTCGAGGCATGCGTCCTGCGCGCGGAACGGCCGCCGTGAAAGCTAACCTGTCGGTCGCGGCAGCCGCACGGTATCATGGGCCAATCGCCTCGGCCTGTTCGGAGGAACACTGCAGCCATGACCGGTCTGCCCGACGTCTATCGCAAGGCCCAGCGTCACCTGGGACGCCGTGATCCGGTGCTCAAGCGCGCGATCGCCACGGTCGGTCCCTGCACCCTCCGCTGCGAGCCGGACCGCTTCGCCGCCCTGGCTCGGTCCATCGTCGCCCAGCAGATTTCCGGCCGCGCCGCCACGTCGATTAATCTCCGGTTGGCGGAGGCTCTGGCGCCCGCCGGCCTGGTGCCGGCGGCCATTCATGCCGCCGCCGACGAGACCTTGCGCGGCGCCGGACTGTCGGCGGCCAAGATGCGTGCTCTACGCGATCTGGCCGACAAGGTCCACAAGGGGAGCGTGCCTCTGGAACGGCTGCAGGAAATGCCCGATGACGAGGTGATCGACCACCTCTTGCCGGTGTGGGGCATCGGCGCGTGGACGGCGCACATGTTCCTCATTTTTTCTCTGGGCCGGCTCGACGTGCTGCCGGTAGCTGACCTGGGCCTGCGCGTTGGAGTGCAGCGTCTTTACGAGTTGCCGGAACAGCCGAGCAAGGAGAAGCTGGAAGAAATCGCCAGGCCGTGGCAACCGTACCGGAGCATCGCCACCTGGTACTGCTGGCGCAGCCTCGGCTCGGTGCCGCAGTCGGAGTAGTCCGCTCGTCGACTGTCAGAGCCGGAAGCGTCAGCGCCCGGTCGAAGCAACCCGTGGCTTACGCTTCGGGCTCTGACTTATTCCTCGCCCTTGTCCCAGATCGGCGGCAGGCTGTCTTCCTTGCGGTGCTGCTGTTGCACTTCGGCCAGCGGCCGCATCGCCCGGCAGTACTCGCGGAAAGCTTCGCTCATCTCGCCCTTGCCGACCATCTCTACAGCTCGGTCGTGGTGCTGCTGGAACAGGTGCCAGTCGGCCTCCCATTGCTTCTCCTGCACTCGCTCCCGGAGCGTCTGCACTGCCCGGGACAACTTGTCCAGCAAAGGCCGTTCGAGACGGCAGGCTGTCGCTCGGTAGATCTTCGGTGGCGCCCGCTCCATGTCGTCCTCGTCGGTGCGCTGCTGCTCCTTGCGGTATTGCAATACCAGGCCGACCACGCCGGCCACGATCGCGGCGGCAGCCAGGATGAAGACGGCCACGCCCAGTTCCATGAAATGAGCATACGTCAGGCCCGTGGCGCCTCCTACAAGCAGGATGCCGAGGGCCAGGACCTGCAACGGCCATGGAACCAGCCGCGCCAGTGACCGTCGTCGTGGGACCGACGCTTCGGCACCAACGCCTGCGAGGGCCTTGCCGACGCGCACGATGACCACGGTGATGTTGTCCGGTCCGCCGCGCAGGTTCGCCAGGTCCACCACGAATCGGCACGCCTCCGCGGGCGGCAGTGTGCTGGCCAGGACGCCCAGTTCGTGATCCGTCAGCTGACCGCTCAGGCCATCGCTGCACAGCAAGAAAATGTCGCCGTACTGCAAAGGATGCGGGCCCTCGATGTCCACCTGCACCAGCGGCTCGGGACCGAGGGAGCGGACGATCACGTTGCTGGGAATGTTATGGACCGTCGTGGGGTCGATGCGCTGCTGGCGCGCGTAGACCCAGAGGAGGCTGTGATCGAAACTGAGCTGTTCGATGCGGCCGTCGCGGATGCGGTAAACCCGGCTGTCGCCGACATGCGCCACCCAGGCGCCCTCGGCCCGCAACAGCAGGGCGGTGCCGGTAGTGCCCATCCCCTCAAATTCGCGGTTTTGCTGGCCGCGGGCGTGAATGCTCGCATTGGCCTCGATGAACGCCTTGCGCAACGCGGGGATCGGGCCCTGCTGGGCGTGCTTGTTATACGTCAGCGGAATGATGCTGGCGGCCAGTTCGCTCGCCTTCTCGCCGACCGCATGGGCACCCATGCCGTCGGCCACGAGAAACAGGTGCCCCTCTTGACGCCATTTCTCGGTGTCACTGGCCAGCAGGACTGCGTAGTTGTCCTGATTGTGGCTGCGCCGGACGCCCACGTCGGTCAGGCTTGCGTATTCGATGTCGTCGAAGCCGGTCACCAGTGGTCACCCCGGACGCCCAGATTGCCCCGCTCGCTGTATGCTACACCGTCGCGCTGGCCTTGCACAGTGGTACTCCGTCCTGGTCGGCCCATGCGGAGCCGCCCTGCGGGCCGGTTGCCGTTGACGCTGCCGGCGCCTCTCGCTATAGCCATCGACTTTCCCAGTTGGTACGCAGGCCGATGGTCTGCGCCGTACTATCCGATCCCTGTTGCCGTGCAGGCGGGTTGGAGCCATGATGCGAAACGCGGGAATGCTCGGCGTCCTGATGGCGGTCGTGCTGCTGGCCGGCTGTGTCGATCGTCGCTTCGTCATCACGTCTGATCCACCCGGCGCCCTGGTCCTGAACAATAACCAACCCATCGGAGCCACGCCGGCCGACGATCACTTTACCTACTACGGCAAGTACGATTTTACTCTGTTCCGCGATGGCTACGAGCCTCTGAAAGTGGCTCAGGACGTGCCGACGCCATGGTACGAGTATCCACCGCTCGACTTCATCAGCGAAAACCTGATCCCCTGGACCATCTCCGATATCCGTCGCTACCACTATCAGATGCAGCCTTTGCGGGTGCCGCGCAGCGACGAGGTCATCCAGCGTGCCCAGGAGCTGCGCGAACGGGGCAAGGTACTGGGACCACTGCCGACCGATCAGTGACGGGATGAGAGGACAGTCCTCCCATCACTTGTTTACCCGCAGCTCGCGCACCAGCTGGCTGAAGTTGACCTCCCAGTATACCCGCCGGCGCCAGTCGCAGTCGCACTGGACAACCACGACCTGATCCGACACCGGCACGACCGCCAGATAGACGAAGTGCGCCAGCTCTTCACTGTTCTTGACGCGCAACTTCACGATCCGCCCCATCGCCGTACCGACCACGTCCGGGGGTCGATCCTCCGCCTGCGCTCTGCCGTCGGCCTCCTCGAGGGAACTCCGCGGATAGAGCTTCTTCTGCTGCGCCAGCAAGTGGTCCCGGGCGGCAGCGACCGCGGCTTTCAGCTCTTTCTGCTTCGGCAGGAGGAGCACCAGTGCGGTCGCCGTCTTGTCGGTGTCCTGGGGCGCGTTGACGTCGTGCCCCAGCAGCGCGGCGTCGGCATCGGTGTCGTAGCCGGCCGGCTCATCGCGCTTCTCCCAGACATTCTCGATGTAGGCCAGGGTAATCGGCGCCTTCTGCCCGACCAGCGTGAGCCGTTTCGGCTGCTTCGGTGCCCAGCCGTCGCGTTCCTTGAGCAGACTGAATCCCTGACGAATGCCGTCCCATTCCTCGGCCATCATGTCCTTGTCCGCCGCCGGCGTCCAGGTCACGAACCAGTAGGCGATGCCGTGATACGACACCACGTAGCACTGGCCGGTCATCTCGACGCTGTTGACCTCGCCGACGAAATCGAACCGCTGGGCCCGTTGGCCGGCCAGGTGGTCGTCGGGCTGCTGCTCCCACTCGAATTGGTCCTTGAAATAGGTCTTCAGTCTGCGGACGCCCTCGTCGATCAGTTCGGCGTCCTGCGGTGTCCGTTCCTTGTAATCGGTGGTGAAGAGAGCCGTCCAGGCGTTGGGATCGGTTCGGCGAAGGACGATGCCGGTCTTCATCTCCAGCTTCGTGTGCTCATCGATCTTCCAGGGAGTGGGCGGAAACTGGAAACGGTAGTTGTAGAGAGGGGACTCGTGGACAAACCCTGACGAACCGCGGCCCCCACCCAGGTCGCTCAACCGGGACAGGCCGTTCAGCATCAGCAGGACGGTGCCACCGACCATCGCCACCACAATGAGGAACGCGACGCCCATGACAGCGAGGAACCTGGGAATGCCGCTCCTGCGCCGGCGTTTCTTCTGGGGCAGCCGCGGCGACTGGAAGTCGGACGGCGGCGTGAGCAGGTCGGCCGCGGGATCTTCCATGGCGGTCACAGGCGTTGCCAGCGGCACGGGCACAGCCGCGAGGGGAGCCACAACCGGCGCGGCGGCGGGGACCGGCCCTCGCGCCGGAGGAGGCGGCGCGGCGGCCGGCCTCGCCGTCGGCGGTGCAGGCGTCGCAGCCTTCGCGACGGGAACAGGCCGGCGCGGAGCCGGCGCGGTAGTCGGGGGCGCCGGCGTCGCGGCGGGCGAACGAAAGTGAAACACGGTGCTGCAACGGGGGCAAGTCAACGAGGCAACTCCCTTGACCGAGTTCGGAGGGAAGACGTGGCCGCAGGTCGGGTTGGGGCAGGGGAAACCGCGTGGCATGACGGTATGTCACCGAATGGCTGGTCCTGGGGATATCACAACCTGCAACATTCTAAGGGATACACGGCGCTTTATGAAGGAGGAAAACACTTCCCAACACGCAGTGCGCGCAAGCGCAAATCGAGCCCTTGCTCGCACTGCGGGCCGGCAAAGATCGTCCCATCACTTCCCCTTGTGCTCGATCTTCTCAAATTGGTTCAGCCGATCCTGCAGTTTCTCCTGGGTCTGCCTGAGCCGATCCAACTCCTCACGCAACCGGGTCAGCTCCACCGGCACCGGCTGATTGCTGTGCACCTGGTCCGCCGCGCGCCGTGCCAGGTCGCGGATGCCGTCGTTCGGATCGTGCCGCGCCAGCGCCTCCAGCGCCGGCAGCGCCGGCGCAGACGACCGTCCCAGATCGCGGAGGACCGACACCGCCGCCCGGCGCACGCGCGGCCCTTCGTTGTCCAGGCAAGCCGCTGCCGCCGTGACGATCTTCAGCCGTTGCTCATCGGCGGGATTGGCCGTCTGCGCGAGCCGTGCCAGGGCACTCAGAGCCGACGTGCGACAGCGCGTCGATTTGCCGCGTTTCGTCCAGCTGAGGAGCGTGTCGAGGCAGCCGAGGTCGCGCGATTCGCCCAGGCCGCCCAGCGTCGCGGTGCGCAGAACGTCATTGTGCGATGGCCGCGCCAACCACGGCAGCAGCAGCGCCACCACATCGGGCTGCTCCAGTCGGGCATAGGTGCCCAGCGCGGCTGATTCGACGCCGTAACTGGCATCGCCCTTTTGCAGGAGGCCCTTCACCGCCGCCACCACGGTCGCATCGCGGGGGAACTTGCCGAGTTGGTCGACGCAGGCGCGCCGCACGCGGGCATCAGCCTCCCTCAGTCCCAGGAGCAGAGCGCCGCGGCAGGTGTCGCCGCCCGAGTCGCCGAGGGCCGTCGCAATCTCCACCTGCACGCCCCAGAACTTTTCCGCCGGCAACGCCTTCGCCAGCGCCTCGCGGTCCGGCGGCTCCTTGCTCTGGCCGAAGTGCTGCGCTGCCCGGATCCGTGCTGCGACGCTTGTCGCCTCGCGCAGCTGTGCCTGCCACTGTTCGCGTCCCTTGTCCTCCTTGATCTCGGCCAACACCGCCTGACGCGGATCGACCTCGACCAGCGTCGGCCGGGCCGGCACCGGCACGTACAGCACCTGCTCCTTCTCCGAGATGTTCTGGTCCTGGTCCACCTGTTTCTTGCTGCCGGCCGCATCCGTGTAGTGAAAGGCGAGCCTCAGCGGGAAGTGGAACGCTTCGCCTGGCTGGGTCTGCTTGACGGTCGCGCGGACCAGCCGCGTCTCCGGCACGTACTCGGTGGTCACCTCCACCACGGGATTGCCGGGGCGTTCCGTCCAGTCGTAGAAGAAGCGTTCCAGGTTGCGCCCCGTTTCGCTCTCGAGGGTGCGGCGTAGATCGTTCGTATCGGCACACTGCAAGCGATGCTCCTGCCCGTAGCGCTGGATGCACTTCCAGAACACGTCGTCGCCCAGGCGCTGCCGGAGCATGTGCAGCACGAAGGCGCCCTTGGGATAGGACCGGGCGTCGAACATCGCGCCCGGGAACGGATAACGGCGATCGACGACGGGCCGGTCCTTGCCGCCGCCGATGGCGGCGCGGCCTTTCTGGAACAGGTTGTAGGCGTACTCGTCCGGCCCCCTGTCGTGCTCGGCCCACAGCGCCTCTGCATAGGAGGCGAAGCCCTCGTTGAGCCACAGGTGCGACCAGTCGCGGCAGGTGACGAGATCGCCCCACCACTGATGCGCCAACTCGTGGGCGATGATGCTGTCCGCCGAGCCGTCGAGCAGCGACCGCTGATCGTGGAGGATGAAGTCATTCATCGTCGTGGCACTGGTGTTCTCCATGCCGCCGGCTGTGAACTGTTCGACCACGACCTGCGCATACTTGTCCCACGGGTACTGGATACCGAAGCGATGGCTGAACAGGTCGAGCATTTCGCGCGTCTTGCTGAACGTCGTGGCGATCTCGCCCTTGCGGCTGGACGGAACGTAATAGAGCACCGGCAGGTTGTGCCACTCCTCGCGGACAATCTCGAACTGGCCCACGACCAGCGTGACGAGGTAGGCGACGTGCGGCTGGTCCTGCTTCCAGTGGAACGTGACCGTCTTGTCGGCGGGATTGGCCTTGCGCTCGACGAGCTTGCCGTTGGACAGGACCTCGAAGCCCTCGGCCACGGTGACGACCAGTTCAGTCGTTTGCCGCTGGTTCGGATGATCGAGGCAGGGGAACCAGTAACGATTGGCGATGGGCTCTCCCTGGCTCCAGACGGTCCACGGCACGTCCGGCTCGGCTGCGGTTGGGCCAAAGAAGTACAAGCCATCGCGCGGTTCTCGAACGCGGTAGTCGATGCGCAGCGTGGCGGTGTGGCCGGCGGGCCAGGCGGGTTCGAGATCGATGACGAGTTTCCGGCCGTCGTGGCTGAAGTGAGCCGGAGCACCGTCCTTGTCCCCTGCAGCGAGCCGGACCGCACGCACCTCGAAAGCCACCGCGTCAAGGGCGATGCTGTGCAGCGGCCGCAGGCTGCGCACCTGCAACGTGGAGCGCGCTTCGACGGTTTTGTGCGGTAGATCGACGCGCAGGTCGAGGCGCATGTGCTGGATGTCGATGGGCCGATCACCGGCGCCGTGGAACGGCTCCGTGGGAGGCGCTTGTCCGCGCAGCACTCCGGTGAGCAGGAGAACGACAAGGAACGGTGCAGAGGCGCGACGCATCGGGAGGTCTCCGTGTGCGGGGTGGCCCGCTTGTGGATTAGCGATCTTTTATTGCCGCCGGTGCCCTTCGACTTGCGGATTGACCCACGCCGGCAGCTTCTCACCTGCCAGCCCGGCGAGGAGGTTGTTCGCGCAAATCTCCGCCATGGCGTTGCGAGTACCGACCGTGGCGCTGGCGATGTGCGGCGCGACCAGGACGTTCGGCAGCGTCAGCAATGGCTCGTCCGGCGTCGGCGGCTCCGGATCGGTCACGTCGAGACCGGCGGCGAAGATCGTGCCTCGCTTGAGGGCGCGATACAGAGCCTTTTGATCCACAATCGGTCCCCGCGCCGTGTTGATGAACACCGCGGTTGGCTTCATCCTGGCGAAGCGTTCATCGTTGAACAGCCCGCTTGTCTTGTCGTTGAGGTCGGTGTGGACCGAGACGAAATCGGACTCGCGTAGCAACCTGTCGAGATCGACGAACTGGGCGCCGAGGTCCTGCTCGGCCTTTTCGCTGCGCTGGACGTCGTGGTAGAGGACTTTCATGTCCCAGCCGCGCTGGCAGCGGCGAGCCAGGGCGTAGCCGATGCGGCCCATGCCGATAACGCCAAGGGTGCGCCCGGCGAGGTCCTGGCCGAGGTGTCCGAGCGGCTCCCATGTCTGCCATTTGCCGGAGAGGGTGTACTGGTGCCCTTCGACGAGCCGGCGCGCCGCGGCAATGAGCAGAGAGAACGCCATGTCGGCGGTGGCGTCGGTGAGGACGCCCGGGGTGTTGCCGACGGCAATGCCATGCGCGGTGGCGGCGGGAATATCGACATTGTTGAAGCCCACAGCAAAGTTGCTGACGACCTTGAGGCGCGGGGCGGCGTCCATGAGGCCGGCGTCGATGCGATCGGTCAGCAACGACACGAGGCCGTCACAGTAGGCGACCTTGGCGAGGAGAACCTCGTGGGGCGGAGGCAGCGGCTCCGGCCAGATCTCGGCGTCGGTATGTTCGCGGATGCGCTGCAGTCCGGCGTCGGGGATAATGCGGGTGACAAAGACTCTCGGCTTACTGGCCATGGATGCCCCTCTGAGTGCTCGGCTGGAAGGAAGCTGCTCCGATTGTAACCATTGCGTCCCCGAAATCCACGGTCTGCCGGGATTCGGCCATACCTTCTCGAGGCCGCACAGGATCGGTAGCCTGCGCGAGAGCTTGTGCATGGAGTCCCGACCGGCGGGAACTCTCCTGCGCTCGCATTGCCGCCGCCCGCCTTCCCGCCGACAATAGCCGTGTTGCCTCAGCGATTTCCCCCGTCCCGGTCAGGCGTTGCTGGCCACGGACGGAGGATCGCCTCGCATTGCCCGGTAGGGAAGGACACAGCCATGGTCGATCATTTCGGTAGCCAGGGGTCGCTTCGCGCCGGCGACCGCGAATACGGCATCTTCCGCCTCGCCGCGGTGGAACGGGCCTTCTCCCAGGCCGCTCGCCTGCCTTTCTCTCTCAAGATCCTCCTCGAAAACCTGCTGCGCGCCGAGGACGGCGTCAGCGTCCGGCCCGAGGACGTCGAGGGTTTGGCGAAATGGGACCCCAAGGCCAGGCCCAGCTGCGAGATCGCTTTCATGCCCAGCCGCGTCCTCATGCAAGACTTCACCGGCGTCCCTGCTATCGTCGATCTCGCCGCCATGCGCGACGCCATGCTCCGCATGGGCGGTGCGCCGCGCAGAATCAACCCACTTCAGCCAGCCGAGCTGGTCATTGACCATTCCGTCCAGGTCGATGAATTCGGCGGCCCGCTTGCTTTCCAGGCCAATGCCGACCTGGAACTGGCTCGCAACCGCGAACGCTACGCATTCCTCCGCTGGGGTCAGAAGGCGTTCCGCAATTTCAAGGTCGTCCCGCCCGACACCGGCATCGTCCACCAGGTTAATCTTGAATATCTCGCACGCGTCGTCTTCGTCAACGAGTCGGTCAAGCCGCGGCCGCTGGCCTATCCCGACACCCTCGTCGGCACCGACTCGCACACGACGATGATCAACGGCCTCGGCGTTCTCGGCTGGGGCGTCGGCGGCATCGAGGCCGAGGCGGCAATGCTGGGGCAGCCGGTCTCCATGCTCATCCCCGAGGTCGTTGGCTTCCGGCTCACCGGCCGGCTGCCCGAAGGCGCGACCGCGACCGACCTCGTCCTGACCGTTACCGAGATGCTGCGCAAGAAGGGCGTCGTCGGCAAGTTCGTCGAGTTTTTCGGCGCGGGCCTCGCCGGCCTGCCACTGGCTGACCGGGCGACCATCGCAAACATGGCACCGGAATACGGCGCCACCTGCGGCATCTTCCCGGTGGACGCCGAGACGCTGCGTTACCTGCGCTTCACCGGCCGGCCCGAACAGCAGGTGCAGCTTGTCGAGGCTTACACGAAGGAGCAGGGCCTGTTCCACACGCCGAACACACCGGAAGCCGCATACTCCGAAACGCTCTCTCTCGACCTGGACACCATCGAGCCGAGCATCGCCGGGCCGAGGCGGCCGCAAGACCGCATCCGCCTGCGCGACGCTGGGAAAGCATGGGGCGACAGCCTGCAAAGCTTCCTGAGCGCCGCCAAAGCGGGCAAAGCGATGACACAAGTGCCCGGCGCCAAGGCGTTCAGCACCGGCTTGCACATCCCCGACCCGACCACGCGCCCGCAAACAGCCCAGGTCGAAGACACGCTGGAAAAGGCAATCGGCGAATTGCGGCACGGGTCGGTCGTCATCGCCGCCATCACCAGCTGTACGAATACGTCGAACCCGTCGGTCATGCTCGCTGCCGGCATCCTCGCCCGGAAAGCCGTGGAGCGCGGCTTGCAGACGAAACCCTGGGTCAAGACCAGCCTCGCTCCCGGCTCCAAGGTGGTGACGGACTATCTCATCGAGGCAGGGGTGATGCGCTACCTGGAGCAGCTGCGCTTCCACCTGGTCGGCTACGGCTGCACGACCTGTCTTGCCGAGGGCACCCCCGTGCTGCTTGCCAACGGCACCGCCCGCCGCATCGAACAGATGCCGAATGCCGGTGGCGCCGTACTCTTCAGCCCCACCCCGGACAGCCGACTCGGCCTGGCAATGCAGGCTGAGGCCATGACCAAGGGGGTGCGCGACTGTGTCACCCTGGTCTTGCAGGATGGCCGCGAGTTGGTTTGCACTCCCGATCACGAAATCCTCTGTGCGGGCGGGCGCTGGGTGCGTGCGGACCAGTTGGAACTCGGACGGGATCGCGTCGTCGCCGGCCTGGAGGCCCCCCTCGACGAACCCGGGCCAGATGAGGCCGGCTACACGCTTACCGTGGGAAATCAGCGCTTGACGATGGGCGCGCCGCAGGAGCGGCTGCGCACCCTGGCATTCGCCCGACTGCTCGGCTATCTGCTCGGTAACGGATCGAGCAACGCCGCAAAGCAGGGCCGGATGCACGTCAGTCGCGCGTTGGATTGCGAAATGGTCCTGAACGACATCGAGTTGCTCACCGGCAAGAGGCCCGCGGCCACGCACCACGACGAGGGCAGGTGGACCATCGCCTTGCCGGCAGCGCTGACGGCAGCGATTGCCGAGTTGCCCGGCGTCAGGAGCGGCCGGCGGATCGATCAACCCCCGTCGTTGCCGGCCTTGGTACTGCACCCGAGGTGCCCCGTCGCGGTGGTCCGGGAGTTTTTGGGCGGTGTCTTTGGTGCGGCCGGCCAGGTGCCCACGCTGCACCGCGATGGCGAGCAGTCCACGGATGGCGCCCTCGAGCCGCCCGCGTACTCCCAAACCGCCAGGTCCGAGCACGTGGAGCAACTCGAGAGCGTTATGAGCGAACTGCTCCGCCTCCTCGCGCGTTGCGGAACCAGGACCGACGGCGCGAACGTCCAGAAATTCTTCACCAGCGGGTCAGCCTCCTCGTATGCACCGGGACTGGACGGTTCCCCCCTGGTGGCGGTCCATCTTGAATTGCCGGACGGCCTGTCGTTCGTGGAGCGGGTCGGGTTCCGCTACAGCGTGGACAAGGCCCTGCGCGCCACTGCGGCCGCAGTGTACTGGAGGATGACGGCGAGGATCAACCGGCAACGCCAGAAGATGTCGGCCGCTTTGCAGGAGGTGAACGGGCCCCGCGCCGACCGGAGTTCCCGCCAGGCGCACGCGACGGCCACGGTGGAATTATGCGATCCGGAGACGATCGTGAGCTCCCCGTACTCCCTGCTCGAGGGGCACGAGCGCTTCGATCGGCTACCGCAGGCGGAGGACCGTTCGTTCCGGCCTCTCCATCCGGAGAGTTGCGGCTTCCCCTCGCCCGTTGAACTGTTCGAGGAGCTCGGCGTGGGGGATTGGTTCGCGCCGCTGCTGTCCCGTGCGACGATGGACCCTGCCAGGCGCGACTGCGCGGAGAAGACCTCCGAGACGCTGCCGACCTTCGCACTGCGCGTGCTGGATCGGCGCGCGGCGGGCGAGCGGCTGGTGTTCGATCTGTCGGTGGAGGGGTCACACGCCTTCGTGGCCAGCACGGCATGTGTACACAATTGCATCGGCAATAGCGGCCCCCTGCCGGTGCAAGTGTCGCAGGCCATCGAGGAGGGCAACCTCGTCGTCGCCGCTGTGCTCAGCGGCAACCGCAACTTCGAGGGCCGCGTCCATCCTGAGGTCCGCGCCAACTACCTCGCCTCGCCGCCGCTGGTCGTGGCTTACGCCCTGGCCGGCCGCATGGACGTGGACCTGTTCAGCCAACCGCTCGGCCATGACCCAAAGGGACAGCCGGTCTACCTGCGTGACATCTGGCCGACGCAGCAAGAAGTGCAGGAGGCCATCGAGCGCTCGGTCCACTCGGAGATGTTCCACAAGGAATACAGCGAGGCCTTCCTGGGCGACGCGCACTGGAACGCCCTGCCGGTGCCGGAGGGCGAGTGCTTCAACTGGGACGCCGCCTCGACGTATGTCCGCCATCCGCCATACTTCGAGGGGATGACTCCGGAGCCTGTGGCGGCTCAGGACATCCGCGGCGCGCGCGTGCTGGCACTGCTTGGGGATAGCATCACAACGGACCACATTTCGCCGGCCGGCTCGATCAAGGCGCAGGGACCGGCGGGCCGCTACCTCATGGAGCACGGCGTCCAGCCGAAGGACTTCAACTCCTACGGTTCGCGCCGCGGCAATCACGAGGTCATGGTGCGCGGCACCTTCGCCAACGTCCGCTTGCGCAACTTGCTGGCGCCGGGCACGGAAGGCGGCGTCACCCGACACCTGCCGGAAGGTACGCAGATGTCGATCTACGATGCCAGCGTGAACTACCGCGAGGAGGGCGTGCCGCTGGTGGTGCTCGCCGGCAAGGAGTACGGCTCCGGCTCGTCGCGCGACTGGGCCGCCAAGGGACCGCTGCTCCTCGGTATCCGTGCGGTCATCGCGGAGAGTTACGAGCGCATCCACCGCAGCAATCTCGTTGGTATGGGCATCCTGCCGCTGCAGTTCCTGCCCGGTGAAAGCGCGGCGTCGCTCGGACTGACAGGCGAAGAGGTCTACGACGTCGTGGGCCTGGCCGGCGCCGTGGCGGATGGCTTTGCCCATGGCCGGGAGATCACCGTGTGCGCGCGCAGCACCGACGGCAAGGTCCGCGAGTTCCGCGCGACGGTGCGCATCGACACGCCGCAGGAAATCCACTACTACCGCCACGGCGGCATTCTGCAGTACGTGCTGCGCCAGCTACTGGCGCAGCAGTGAAGGAAGGCATGACCCCGTGCCGCCGGCCCGCGCAGGGTAGGAGGCACGGGATTGCCGGGGCGGTCGCAACCGATTAGCGGGCAGCGCTCTCTTTGGCGCTGGGTGTCGAATCCCCATCGACCAGGCCCATCGCCCATTTCAAACCGGCCACCAGGTGTTCCTGTTAACGCGGATCCTTCCGGACCTCCGTACGGTGGCCGGGCAGAAAATAGATGTGTCACCTTTTCTCTGCCGGGACCATTCGTCACGAACGCGACGACGCCGCCAACGAGGTGCTCGTAACCTCCCGGGACCAGGCTCAGCAACGGGTAGAAAGCAGCAGAGATTAGTCGGGCACTGCAACCCACGGCCCGGAGAAGATTTAGTAGAAGTGCCGCCGGAGGGAAGGATCCCTGGCCCAAGTACCGGCTTTGAGCTCCTCGTGCCGGGGCGTCCGGGTATTCGCGTCAAGCGCGAGTTCAATCCCGCTTGCAGGAACGCCGACCTCCTTGGGACCTCCCTCCGCGGTCTTTGCCGTTCCTTCCCGTGGTGTCGCGGCTCGGCCGCCTGAAGGGTTCAGCAGCCGGGGCCGCCGAGAAGCCAGTATGCCCGGAAAAGCCGATATGCGGTCCCGACCTGCTGCAGAGTTTGGTGCGGCGGCGAGAGATAGTCCGCCAAGCCGACGATCCGATCGTGCGAATGAACCGTCAACCCGACTTCGCCACACTGCTGTAGACCTGCGGCTCCGCGTACCGGCACGCATCTACCGCTGCCAAAAGCCGTGGTTGATGCCGCCCTGGATGTAGATGGCGAAGGTGCCATGGCCGGGGATCTTCATCGGCGGATGGGCAATCACACCGCCGGCCTTCACCACCGCCGCGACAGCCGCTTCGATGTCATCCACCAGCCAGTAGGGCCGCACCACCGGCTCCTCGGTCTCGCGCAGCGGCGCCCGTACACCCACCAGCCCACCTCCTGGCAGTGGGGCCGTCCGTGCGTTGCCGAGCCCGGCGTCCGGCTCACCGAACTGCACCCCATTCGCTGCGGCGTACGCGGCGCACACCGCGTCAACCTCCTTGGTCACGATCTCGAGGTAGTGGATCTGCATGGTTGTTTGACTTCCCTTCGACCCCCCAGAAGATGCGAGGGCAGTAGCGGGCTGCGCGAGCGGTTGGGTTTTGCTGCAACCGGCACATGCGATGGTTGTCACGAGTGCCGCCGTGGCGACGAGGCGGGTGAGCGGGATCATACGTCGGTCCTCCGACGGCGTCAGAAGACATGCCGCCGAACTTGTGAGTGACTTGCGCATGCGCAACACGATTGGCACCTGCGCAACGCTATTTCCCCTCTGCGCAAGTATATTTCCCTCGTGCCCAAACTCCCGTTTGGGCACGCGCCTTGCCGAAACTCCTGTTTCGCGTCCGGTTCCATGACAGGACGCGATACCGGAGTTTCGCGGAGTACGTCCCCAAACCGGAGTTTGGGAACGAGCGAAACTGCGACCCGCGAGCTAGGCGTGACGAAGAAGGTATTCTTCAGACTTCGCGGTGCGCCCTATTGACTGACATTGAGGCCATGAAACGTGTTCGGCGGCACCGATCATGGGGCCAGCCGCCCACGACTCAGACCGACCTTCTTTTCCGAGACATCTACGCTAAGTACCTTCGCGCGAATCAGGCTCCCCACTCCCACGACCTCTTTTGGGTGTTCGATCGTGTGGCCCGCCAACTCGGTGACGTGGACCACTCCTTCGACGCCGTCGCCAAACTCGACGATGATCCCGAAGGGGTTGATTCGCGCCACTTTGCACTCGGCGACGTCACCGGGTCGCAGCCAGAGTAGCTGCCCGCAGTGGGGGCACACCGCATCCCAGTCATGGTGCAGTGCCTGACCCCCATGCTTACCACAATTGCGACACGGCTCGATCATGACCTCCACCTCCGCCGCCGAACAACCAGCTCAGCAGCGGCGGCCGCGCGCGGAGCCGATGAACTCAGAGAAACCGAAATCGCGGCCGCCGTCGGCTTCAGCGTTTTGATACTTATCATGGCCTCCGAGGGACGGGTGGGAGCCCAGGGCGTACGCACTATCTAAAATCTGACGGGCAAATG
>JRHI01001865.1_pt1 | contig 16191 bp, 15 predicted proteins | sample 215371 | NCBI WGS metagenome assembly JRHI01 (sample SAMN02929681, study PRJNA255918) | sediment metagenome | biome: cave system; feature: Ice Cave; material: Sediment; isolation source: sediment from deep within a dark volcanic ice cave with no known source of... ...
CGAACATCTTCTGCTCCGTCAGGCCCGGCTCGTTCCCGATCAGCGCGCGGATGCGCTCTGCGAGGTCCTCGTCGTAGGCCATATCGCGTGCAGGCTAGCTCGCTGCTGCGTGCCCGCGGTCCTGCTGGAGTTCGACAGTTCGTGGGCACGGAGCGGGTTCGGGAGGGGCGGTTTCCGCTTGTTCAAGCGGTTGGCGTGCTGATCCGGCTCGCGGGGTTGTAGGCACTACGCGTATGGGATTGATTTCTGTGTTCGTCCGGTGTGCAGCCTACACTTGTGGGCATGTACTTGCGGACGATCCAGCGGCGCAACAAGGACGGCTCGGTCGCCCGCTACGTGCAGCTCGCGCACAACGTGCGCCTGCCCGGCCGGCGCAACCCGGTCGCGCAGGTGATCCACAGCTTCGGCCGCGAGGATCAGCTCGATCGGCAGGCGCTGGCGAGGCTGGTGCGCTCGATCTCGCGTTTCCTGGAGCCGGGCGAGCAGCTTGCCGCGGCTGCTTCTGAGGAGTTGCGCTTCCTGGAGTCGCGGCCATTCGGCGGCGGCTACGTGCTCGGTGCGGTGTGGCGGCGGCTGGGGATCGAGGCGGCGCTCGTCCGGCTGGCCGGCGGGCGTCGGGTGAGCTCGGCGGTCGAGCGGCTCATCTTCGCCCTCGTCTGCAACCGGGCGCTCGCGCCCTCCTCAAAGCGGGCGGCGCTGGAGTGGGCGCGTGAGGACACCCAACTGCCCGCTGTCGGTGCGCTCGGCTCTGACCCGCAGGTGTTCTACCGGGCGATGGACTTCCTGCTCGACTGCGAGGAGGAGATCCAGCGCGAGGTGTTCTTCGCGGTTGCCAATCTGCTCAACCTCGAGGTCGACGTGATCTTCTTCGACTCGAGCTCGACCTACTTCGAGATCGAGGAGGAGGACGAGGCCGACGCCGAGCAGGGCCTCGAGGGCCTGCGCCGTTTCGGCAACTCGAAGGATCGGCGGCCCGATCTGCCGCAGGTGGTGGTCGGGCTGGCGGTCACGCGCGAGGGGATCCCGGTGCGCTGCTGGGTCTTCCCCGGCAACGCCTCCGACCAGGTGCTGATCCGCCAGGTCAAGGACGACCTCCGTGCGTGGAAGCTCAACCGGGTGTTGTGGGTGGTCGATACCGGCTTTGCCTCGGCGGAGAATCGCCGCTACCTGCAGCGCGCCGGCGGCCACTACATCATCGGCGAGAAGCTGCGCGGCGACTCCACCGAGGCGGCGGCCGCCCTGCGCCGTCCCGGTCGGTACCGTGCCGTGGCCGGCAACCTGCACGTCAAGGAGGTGGTGATCGACGACGCCACCATGCGCGACCGCTTCGTGATCTGCCACAACCCCGAGCAGGCGGAGCGCGATCAGGCGGTGCGCACCGCCTTGGTGGCGCAGCTGGAGAAGTCCATCGTCGACAGTGACGGTCTCCCCGCCGAGGAGCGCGAGGAGGTCGCCTGCCGTCTGCACGCCAAGCCGGCGATTCGCAAGTGGTTGCGGGTCACCGCCGGCGGCAAGCTGCGCATCGATCGCGCCGCCATCCGCGCTGAGCAGCACCTCGACGGCAAGTTCCTGCTGCGCACCAGCGACCCAACCCTGTCCGCTGAGGACGTCGCCCTCGGCTACAAGCAGCTGCTCCAGGTGGAGCGGGCCTGGCGGGACATGAAGTCCACCCTCGACCTGCGCCCCGTCTTCCACCGCAAGGAAGAGCGGATCCGTGCTCACGTGCTGCTCTGCTGGCTCTCGCTGCTGCTCATTCGCATCGCCGAGCATTCCACTCAGGACACCTGGCGCAACCTCAGCAACCAACTCGATCGCCTGCACCTGGGAACCTTCACCGGGCCGTCCGGCGTCTGCCGCAAGCGCACCGACCTCCTCCCACGCCACCGCGAAATCCTCCGAGCGCTGCAGATCCCTGAGCCGCCTCTGTTCGTCCAACTGACCCTCCCCGCCGCCGCCAAGACCGCCTGATCCCTGGGGCTCACTCGGCCCCGGCCTGAGATCGGCCTAGTAACACGCCTCTTCCGCGTTCATGCGCTCATCTCCCAAGCCCCACTTGGAACTTCGCCCCTGAGCCACTCAGACAGCTGCGGAACCCCGGATCAGCAAGTCCCAGCTGGAAAGCTCCTCCGGGCCGTTGAGCGCCGTGCACATCGACAGCATGGACACGCCGACCGGCGACCCCAACCTGCCCTACTGGGGCTCGATCCAGCCGGCGGCGTCGCCGACCACGGCAAGCCAGAGCCGGAACGTCGAGTACCTGCTGAGCACCGCACCGATGGACATCAACCAGAACAACATCGCGCTGGACAACCGCATCGTGGTGTGGGCCCTCACCGGGACCGAGAGCCTCAACGATGCCACGCCCAACGTGGGACTGTCGCACCACGTGATGCACAGTGAGACCTACGGGCCAGGTGTCGACCTCTCCGGTGGGGGCACCTTCTCCGCTCCCCAGAAGAACGGCTCCACGCCCTTCCGTGACAGCTTCGCGCCCGGACAGCCGCTGGAGAGGCTGAACGCCAACGACTCCCGGATGAACCAGGTCGTCTATGCCGACGGCAAACTGTTCAGCGCCGTCAACACAGTGGTCTCCAGCAAGGGGTCCGACAGCGTGGGCATCGCCTACTTCGTCGTCGAGCCCGCCATCGAGGACACCGGCGTCCAGGGCAGCATCGGCGAGCAGGGCTACCTCGCCGCCAAGGGCGCCAGCCTGATGTTCCCCTCCATCGCCGTCACCGGCGGCGGGGCGGGAGCCATGTCGTTCACGCTGACCGGCGCCAACAACTATCCGAGCGCTGCCTACGTCGGCTTCGACGCGGGCGGTGTCCAGGGGCCGATCCACATCAGCGGCGCCGGCGTCGGGCCCCAGGACGGGTTCACCGGTTACAACTCGGTCTTCTCCCACGGCAACGGCATCTCCCGCTGGGGCGATTACTCGGCGGCGGTGGCCACACCTGACGGTCAGATCTGGATGGCCAACGAGTACATCGGCCAGACGTGCACCACGGCCACCTTCCGGGCCGACCCGACGTGTGGTGGGACGCGGACCACGCTGGCCAACTGGGGCACCTTCCTGACCCACCTCAGCGTGGGTGATCACGGGGGGGACGTGAGCCGGCGCAGCCAGGGCTAAAGACGAGACCAGGCATGACCGGCGGCTGAGCGGAGCGCTCAGCCGCCGCGAGAGGGCCGGACCGCGACCGGTCCGGCCCTCTCCCTTCTTCGGGGGTCATCCGTTTCGCCCGCGCCGTGCGTGTAATGGCTGTGACCGACGCCACTGGAGCCATGACCATCACCCGGTCAGTCTCGTTCGACGAGGCGTTCCGATCCGGCTACCACCGCGTCGTCGGGATCGCCGCCGTCACCACCGGCGATCCCGAGCTGGCCGAGGACGCCGCCCAGGAGGCCTTCGCCCGAGCTCACACGCGCTGGGAGCAGGTCGGTCGCATGGATCGCCCCGATCTGTGGATCGCGCGCGTCGCCGTGCGGGTGGCAGTCGACGGGTGGCGCCGCCGGCGGCGTGAGGCGGGGCGGCCGTCCGCATCGCTCGAGGCCAGAGCGCCCGACGTGGTGCGCGCCCTCTGGGTACGCCACGGACTCGAGACCCTGTCGCCGACGCAACGCGCCGTGGTGCTGCTCCGCTACGTCGAGGGCCGGCCCGTCGACGACGTTGCGCGGATGCTGGGCCGTTCCCGTGCCACGATCCGGACCCACATCGCCGCGGCCCGGCGGCGGCTGCGCATCGCGCTGCGCGAGGAGGACTGATGGACAACCTGGAGCACGACCTCGACGAGGTAGGACGAGGCATCTCCCCCGATCTCCACGCCGCCAGGCACGGCATAGCCGATCGTGCCGGCGCCCAACCCACTCGGAGCGCGGGCGTCCCCCCGCGGCCGCTTCGCGCGCCGTGGCTCCGCTCGGCCGCAATCACCGCGGCCCTCGCCTGCGCTCTGGCGGCGGCCCTCGGAACGACCATCGCACTGCGCCACACCGGCAGCCCGGCGCAACAGGCCCCGGCCGTCGCGCTTCCCGCAGGGTCTGGCACGTCGACGTCGGCGAGCGCCACCGCATCCGGAGCACCTCTGGGCGTCTCTGACGCCACGGCGCCGGCGACGACCACGCCGATGCCGGTCACCATACAGCCGCTCCACACCTACCCGCCGTACACCGCGACGGCGTCCTCGTCTGCCGCCGCCAGCAGGTCCGCTCCTATCGCGGGCGGCGACGTCGTCATCACGATGGGGACGGCCGGACCGGTCCAGGTGAGGCGGGGGCAGACCGTCGAGGTGGACCTCCCGGCGTCGTCACCAGCCTGGGGAGAGCCGCAGACCAGCAATCCGTCGGTCCTGGCGCTTCTCAGCGGCTCGACCAGCCCAGACGGCAGCGCGCATGCCCTCTTCCGCGCCGTCACCCACGGCAGCGCCAGCGTCGTGTCTGCACAGGCCCCCCCTGCCTGCTCCGCGAAGTGCCTCCCCGCTCTGGCGGGATGGGAGGTCACCGTCTCGGTCGTCGGATAGAGATCGAGCCGACCGCCATGCGGCCCTCACCCGTGGCCCGGCGCTGGCGGCGATGCTCCGCTTCCGGCTGGGCGAGGACAGCGCGGCCGGCCACGTCGCCGGCGGCCATGTGGGCAGCGGCTCGACCGCCGCCGGCGCTCGCTTCAAGGCGGCGGCGCGGGGTGACGGGGCGTCAGTCAGGGGTGCCCGGTGCCGGGACCGTGGCTGTCCGGGAGGGGCGGGTTGCTGACGGCGGGCTGGGCCGGCACGGCCTCAACAGGGGCGGCCGCCGCCGGCGCCGCCACCCCCGGGACCCGGGCCGGGCCGGGCACGGACGCTGCCAGGGGCACCTGCCGGACGGGGCCGGGCCTGGCGACGACCACTGGGGCCGCTGCCGGGACGGCGGCGGCGGCGCTTGCTCCGGCCTCCGTCGAGGCCGCGGCGGGCACCACCAGCGGCGCCGCCCCGGCACCGCCCGACGGTGCCTGGATGGCGACATCCCGGTGAGCGGCTAGCGCGGCCACGGCGATGCCGACGACGGCGACGAGGGCTGCCAGGGAGGCGAGAGCTCCTCTGCGGCTGGTCATGACACGCGCACCATACCGCGGCTTCTCACAGGATTTCCACCTCTCAGCTCGATGACGTGCGATGACGTGCATGTCACGGATCGGTGGACAATCGGTGACTGGAGCCGTATGGTTGCCGACCACATGGAGGCCCTCAGGGGTCAGCCACAGCGCAAGGAGGGTGGTCAAGGTGGTAGGGAGAGGGTCGGTCCGCGTCCGCGCGGCTGCACTCGCTGTGGCGGTCGTGGTTCCGGTGTTCGTCGCCGGGAACGCGACCGTCAGCGGCAAGGCACAGGCGGCACCGGGTCAGTCCCGCCAGATCTCGAGCTCGGGCTCGGCCGGGTTCGTATCGGGATCGCCCGGCTCGGACGCGGTGCAGAACCCGGAGTACCGGGCGGCGAACTCCGACGGTGGAATGGCGCCGTATACCGGCTCGATCGGCGCAGGCAAGGGCGGAGACGGCCAGGGTGGCAGCGGTTCGGACCGGAACGAGGTCACCAACCCCAAGCTGAAGGTCACGTTCGACGCACTCAACCACCGGCAGAACCGGCTGGCGAGCAACCGCAACCAGTTCAGCCTCGAGCCGCCCGACCAGGGGCTGTGCGTCGGCAACGGCCAGGTCCTCGAGACGCTCAACGACGTCGTCAGGGCCTATGACAAGGCGGGGACCCCGCTGACGGACCCGGTCGCGCTGAACGCCTTCTATGGGTACCAGCCGTCGATCATCCGGGCCACTCCGGGCCATCCAGCGGTGTTCGGGCAGTTCACCACGGACCCGAGCTGCCTGTTCGACGCCCAGACCCAGCGGTTCTACGTGGTCATCCTCACGCTGGAGACCAACCCCGCCACCGGCGGCTTCACCGGTGACAACCACATCGACATCGCCGTCAGCAGGACGGCGAGCGCCACGGGCGCCTGGAACGTCTACAAGTTCTCGGCCAGGGACGACGGAACCCAGGGCACGCCCGACCACCACTGCAGCCTCACCCAGGACGCCAACGGCAATCCCAAGGGTCACGGCCCCTGCTTCGGAGACTACCCGCACGTCGGGGCCGACGCCAGCGGCTTCTACATCACCACGAACGAGTACTCGTTCTTCGGCCCCGAGTTCCACGCCGCCCAGGTCTACGCGCTGTCCAAGCGGGCTCTCGCGCGCGGCGACCACCAGGTGACCCTCACCCAGTTCGACACCTTCGGTCTTGACAAAGGCAACTCCGGCTTCACCCTGGCGCCGGCGCAGTCGTCCGGCGGCAACGGCGACGTGGACCGGCATGCCAACGGCACCGAGTTCCTGATGAGCTCCAACGCAGCCGATGAGGCGCATGGCAACGGCATTGACGTCGGGCCGCGCACCTCGACCGACCTATTGGTCTGGGCCCTGACCAACACCGGGTCGCTGGACTCGGGGGCGCCCGACCTGGCCCTGCAGCACACGACCAAGACGGTCGGCCGCTATGGCGTGCCGCCGGCCTCGGACCAACGCGCAACGGGGCATGCGCCACTCCTCGAGTGCCTGCAGAACACCGAATGCGCCACCTTCCTCAACGGCGAGCCCGACCCCTTCGCCGCCACGGAGACCAGAGCCGCGCTCGACTCCAGTGACAGCCGCATGCACCAGGTGACGCTGGCGCACGAGCAGCTCTGGGGCGCCCTTGACACCGCGCTCACCATCGGCGGCGTCAACAAGGCGGGGATCGAGTACTTCATCGTCTCGCCGCATCTCGAGGACGACGGCCTCCAGGTCGAGATCGACCGCACCGGCTACCTCGGCCTCAAGAACAACAACCTCACCTACCCGGCGATCGGCGTCACCGCCGCGGGGAAGGCAGTGATGGGCTTCACCGTCGTCGGCGCTGACCACTTCCCGAGCGCCGGGTATGCCGGTCTCAGCGCCGAGGGCGGCGCCGGAAACGTGCTGATCGCCGCCGAGGGCAAGGGCCCGCAGGACGGCTTCAGCGGCTACCTCTACTACGGCAATCCGCCGGGAACCAAGCGCCCCCGTTGGGGTGACTACGGGGCGGCGGCGGTCGACGGCAACACCGTCTGGCTGGCCAGCGAGTACATCAACCAGAGCTGCGACCTCGCCACCTATGAGGGCACGGCGACGTCGCCATTCGGCTCCTGCAACGGCACGCGCACTGCGCTGGCCAACTGGGGCACGCGAATCACGCAGGTCGTTCCGGGCTGATTGCTGACACAGCAGGGGCCGGCCGCATCGTGCGGCCGGCCCCTTTGCGTCTCCGCCGCCAGACTGCCGTCAGCTCCAGCTGTCAGGACGGATTCCCGGGACCCGCGTGGCCGTGCGGCCGAGGGCGTGCACCTCCTCGGCGAAGGTCACGGCATTGTCCACCGCGGCGCAGCGGCCGTCGTTGTTGAAGTAGACGAAGACGTCGTCCTCGGCGCCATACGCCTCGGCGATGCGCGTGGCCCACGTGCCCAGAGTGCGGCGGTGGTAGTTGGGCGGCACCTGCGCGTCACCGTGGTGGAACCGCACGTAGCCGAAGGACGCCGTCCGCCACAGCGGGCTGACGGGGCTGCCGCCGCGGTCGGCCCAGACCAGCGCGGCGCCGCGTGACGCAAGGAGGTCGTGAACCTCGCTCGACCACCAGGACTGGTGGCGCGGCTCGACCGCCAGCCGGGTTCCGGCCGGGAAGCAGTCGAGGCTCGCGGCCAGCGCCGGGGGGTCGGCCGGGAGATCCGGGGGAAGCTGGATGAGCACGGGGCCGAGCTTGGGGCCCAGGGCGGACGCGCGATCCATGAGCCGGGCGACCGGCCCGGCGGGGTCGCTCAGCCTCCGGACGTGGGTGAGGTAGCGGCTCGCCTTGACGGCGATGACGGCATCGTCGGGACTACGACGCCGCCATCCCGCGAACACCTCGCGCCGGGGCAGGCGGTAGAAGCTCACGTTGAGCTCCAGCGTCTGGAACCAGGCCAGGGTGTGCTCGAACCAGCGCCGCTGCGGCACCCCCTCGTAGAAGCGGTGCCGCCAGTCCTCGTACTGCAGGCCGGAGGTGCCGATGAGAACGGGCATGGACGCTTGTGCTCAGGCTCCGTGCGAGGCGAGCTGCCTCATGCGCGCGGTCCAGCACGCTGGTCCATGAGCGCTCTCCACGCCGTACCCCATGGCTGGGGTCAAACCAGGGCCTTGTCGGACGTCCGCTTCACCACGAGCCTGCAGCGCGGTTGACGCGCGAAGTACCGGCGCGGCAGTCTGGATGGCCGCCGTGACAGTGCAGGTGGCACGACCACGGGTCGGATCAGGCGCGTTGGACCGGAGGACCGGAGATGGCATCCAGGCAGGCGACCGAGGTATACGCGTTCGCGCGCAGGAAGAAGGAGCCCATCAGCGACGCCGGGCACGTCCGCAACGCCATCGCACGCTTCAATCAGGTCGAGGGCGTCACAGACAGCGAGCGCGAGGCGGCCTGGAAGCGGATTCGCGCGGCAGCCAGGAAGTTCAACGTCGACATCAGCGTCCGCGGTTGGCGCCAGTTGATGAACGGGAACCAGGGCTCCAGATAGCCGGATTGGCGACGGGCGCCGCTGACGCGTTCCCGGGGAGGGGTCGACCGCACGCCCCACCGGGGTCAGTGCATCACGAAGCGGATCCGCCGAGCTGCCAGTCGGATCATGGCTCACAAGTAACATGGTAGAACCACTATCAGTTGAACGCGAACGGTGATCGTGCTCTACGGCTCTGGAGCCGTGAAGTGGTTGACGCGCCGGGTATCGAACCCTCGGTGACAGGTGTCGCCAGGTGGTTCCACTCACCCGCCTGCGCCTCCAAGGGGACCAGCGGCATGCCGGACTGGTGCGGCCGCGGGGCGCAGTACTCCAGCGTACCGACGGCGCGCTGGAGGGTGCCTAGTATCACGCGCCTGCGGATCGCGATCGACTGGGGGTGCCACGACAGTACCGTCCGACCCAGGAGAGAACCCGTCGGGGCCCCCGCCGGCGCCGGGCCTCGCCGAGCTCGAGCCCGACGACGCAGTCCCGTCCCCAGCGCCCCCGCCACGCCGGGCTCCTGATCGGCTGCACACGGCTGTTGCCCTCGGGATCGCGGTGATCTCCATCCTCGGCGCCGCGGCGGCGTTCCGGGGCTCGACGCTCAGCCGTCAGGCGGGTTCGCTGGAGCAGGCCGGGATCCAGGAGATCACGCGAGGCGAGCAGCTTCACACCGGCTTCACCCAGACCATCGACGGCGACCTGCGCAATCTGCCCGCCTACGACGAGGCGCTGGCCACCGCGAATCTGCTGCGCGCACAGGCCGACGGCGAGAGCGACGCGACGGCGGCAGCTGCGTTGCGCAGGCAGGCCCTCGACGAGGAGCGGCTTGCGACCGCCAGCGCTGCGCTGTTCCAGGTCCAGGTGCCTGTACCGCCCACCAAACCGGTGGCGGCAACTGCCCCCGGCGCTGCGGCGACACCCGGGTCGCCGGCGACCTATGACGTCGCGCGCGCGATGCAGATCCTCGAGGGAAGGAGCCAGGAATTCGAGAAGCTGCAGCCACAGCCACTTCTCGATGCCGGCCGGCGCAAGCGCCTCGAGGCAGTCGAGCTCTACGGCCTCGTGGCCCTCTTCATCGTCGCACTCGTGTTCCTCACCCTCGCGGAGTTCACGCGGCCGGTGGTGAGGCGCGTGTTCGCCGGCTCGGGGGTGGCCACCAGCGCCATCGCCGGTGTCCTCTGGGTCATCGTCGAGCGGCACATCGGATGACATCCGCGGTGGAGGAGCGCGCACGGCCGGACCGGTTCGCCCAGTTCCTCGCCGTGGCCATCGTGGTCGCGACACTCGCCGGGGCCGCGGTCGAGTTCATCCGCACCAGTGACGACGCCCAGGCGGCGGCGGCGGCCATCGATGCGCAGCGCTTCGGCATCCTGCAGGCAGGCCAATCCACTCGCGGCCAGGAGAACGCGGCGGTCGACGTCGCCACCTTCGGCGCCCAGCAGGCCGAGCAGAAGCGCGGTGCCATTGCCTTCCAGCAGGCGCTGTTCACCAATGTCCCGGCGGAAGAGCGGCTGCTGTTCGCCGACGCCGCTCGCTGGGCCGCGCTCGCCAGCGACTACACCGGCCACCTCAACGAGTACCAGATCGGCACCCACCCCGAGTACGGCCCGGCACAGGATCCACAGTTTCCATCCAGACTGCAGTCCGCCGATCAGATCGCAGCAGGTCGCAGCTTCGCCTTGCAGGACGCGGCCGCGGCCGAGCGAGCCGCCTGGGGCGACCGCCTCGCCCAGTACATCGTCATCCTGACCATCTTCGCCGTCGCCATTTATCTGTTCGGCTTCTCCCTGGCCCTGGCGGGCGGTCTGAGGCGCGCTCTCAGCGGGCTGGCGGTGATCGCCGTCGTCGGCGGGATGGCCTGGACGGCAGGGCTGCAGCTGACGCGCCCAACCCGCGCCCCCGACGAGGCGGCGACGGAATATGCCCTGGGGGTGAATGACTTCAACACGTTCTACGCTGCCCCCGGCGATGCAGGGCTGGTGTCGGCGGACACCCACCTGAGCAACGCCATCAGACTGCGCCCCGCCTTCGCCGACGCCTATCGACAGCGGGCCGAGGTGCGGCTGCTCCTGGGTGCGCCGGTGCGCTATGGCCTGACCGGCGTCGCCACGCCGGCTGCGATCAACCTGGCGCTCGCCGACTTCTCGATGGCGTATGACCTCGGCCTGCGCAGTCACTCACTGCTGAGCTCCCTCGCCTTCACCCGCTACAGCATCGCCCTCGTGCACCCGGAACACGCGGCCTTTCAGAACGTCATCAGCCTCACCGAGATGGCGATCGTCCTCAACCCCGACGAGCCCGTGACGCACTACAACCGGGCCATTGCGCTCCTGGCCGACAATGACGTTCCCGGTGCGACGGCCGAGTACCGGGCGGCCATCGACCGAACCCTCTATGCCGACGTCTCGACAGCTGCGCACAGCCGGCCGCGCCCGGACAGCAACTTCATGGTGGTGGTGGTGGATGGCGCCGTCAACGATCTCGATGTGCTGGCGCACCGCATGCCGGCGCGCGCGGACCAGGTGATCGCCGCCAAGGAGCTGATCATGGGTTCGTTCGGAAAGGTCGCAGCCACCGCCCCTGCTCGCGCGAACGACGTGCGCCTCGAGGTATTCCCCGGCCAGCTGACGTGGACGGCGCACCTCGACGCCTACGACATCCAGCGAGACTTCGTGGCGACGAAGTGGTATTACCAGGCCGACCCGGCGCTCGACTGGGCGCTGGAGGCCTCGCGCGCCGGCGACGTCCACCTCCGCTTCGACATCCACACATTCGCGGTCGATGTGCCCTTCATCCAGGACCATCGTGCCTGCCTCGGGGATGGGCTCTACCGCGTCGAGATCTACATCAACGGCAACCTCGTCGGCCAGCAGCAGAGTCGGAACGTCCATCTCAATGGCTTACGAGCGCAGATCGTGCCCGAGCTCTCCGCCGCCTACTGCCGACCGCCGGAATGGACGGCCTCCACGAGCAGGTCGATCACATACGGCTTCTCTCACGGGTATGTCAACTCCGATGCGACCGCCGGTGTCTACCTGTTCCGGATCGACAAGCCAGGCTCTCCAGGACCTGCCGAGGACCGAGCCGCCTTTGCAAGTGGCTGGCGAAACCAGGTCATCGACGCCTTCAATGCGGGTGATGATCTGGAGCTGTTCCCGGGTACGGTCGCGGTGGCCTCGCCCGTGGCGCACGAATCGAGGGTGTGGCTGGCGGGCCGACCGGATGGGTCGACCGTGGTCCTCTTCGGCGTCACCAAGGGTGGGCGGCCAGTGGGGCTCCTGAAGGCCGGTGCGGCCATCGGCCTCGACGGTTCGGTCGTCGTCGGCATCGTTTTCGGACCCAACTCGTTCTTCGCCACCGACACGTCGACGGGCAGCATGATCTTCGCCTCCTTCGTCGACGAGTTCGCCGCTGCTCAATAGCCACGGCACTCGCTGTTCACTGGTCGTCACCGTCTTTCGCTCTCAGCACCCCAACAGTGCGATAGCGTACCGACGCGCCGCAGACGCGATATTTAGGCTATCGATTGACTCGGTTGGTAGCGCCGGGGCATGCTCCCTTGAGGTCGGTATGAACGGTCGCGCCCGGGTCGGTGTGTCTCTCGCCGTGCGAGTGGTGGCCATGCGCCCGGCCCTCACGCGCACCGGTGTGCGGGCCACGCTGTGCGGCTGCATCGCGATCGCCGTGGCCGCGTGCGGCAGCTCACAGGACAGGTCGGCGATCAATGGCGGTGGACCTGGTGCCGCCACGTCGGCCACCGCCGCCGACGGTGCAGGCCCCACGGACCCCGCCACCGACACCGCGACGCAGGACACCACGGCTGCGCCCACGGAGGTGGCGGCGACGCCCGATGGGGCTCCCACAGTCGCTCAGGTCCAAGGGGCCATCAAGGCCATCGAGACGTGCGGCGGACGGGACGATGGATTCGTGACGTGCATCGACATGGCCTACTCATTCGGCCCCATCAAACGCCACGGGCTGATGTGCATCTCAGCGCAGAGGCAGAAGCCGATCAAGCTGTACCCCGTGAACATGGAGGTGCATCTGATGGCGCACATGAGCGATGGCACCACCCGAAGCACGATCCTGGGGTCCACCGAGGCCCAGACCTGGTTCATGAGCTATCACGAGCTCTACGGCGCCTGGCTGACCAACACGCCGGAGGCTCTGGCCGACGCCTACTCGTGTTGAGCCGGCAGGAATCAACGGCGTCCCGAGGCGTTACATCGGCGCCGGACGGTGACCGACTGGACGGTGGCTGAGTTGGTGGACCGCGAGGGACGACGCCGAGGGATCGTGACCGTGTCGTTCAGCTCCTCTTTGGGGTGAGGCCGTGCGACGAGACGCGGCGGCAGGCGCCGCCCCCGTCGGCTCGCGCTCAATCGCTGCCGCGAACATTGCCGGATCCTGAGTGGCTGGGGAGAGGAGCGGACCCCGGTGGCGATCCACTCGGCGGCATCAGTCCGGGGCCCGGCTCAGCGGCCGGTGCCGCGCCAGCGGTAGCCCGCCAGTGCACCCCACTCCTCGTCGGTCATGAGCTGCCAGACCCAGAAGGAGACACCCAGCGCCCCGCCCTGTTGACCGCTGTCCAGGAAGCGCAACTCCTCGCCTGCGCTCGGCGCCGGGACGCGGCCACCGTAGTCGCCGAAACTGAAGGCCTGGCCCACGAGATGGACCGGCCGTAGCGGAGCCAGCCGGGCCAGCGCCTGGGCGGCGGCATCGCCCGGCTGCAGGCACTCCCAGTACTCCATCGGCGCGAAGGCGTCGACGTACCGTGCGATGGTCTGGTACGGGTAGGCGCTCGCCCACCATCTGTCGGTGGGCGGGTACACGGTCCCGACGAGGGGGCGCCCCGCTGCCGCCTCGCGGGTCAGCCCCAGATAGATCGCGATGCGGCCGTCGGTGAGGTGTACGCCCTCGCTGGCCATCTCGATGTCGGCGCTGTAGCCGTCGACCGCCTCGCCGTGGGGACCGCGCCAGGCAAGGACGTCGGCGGTCCAGGCGGCGTCGTCGACTGGGTCATAGAGGAACGGAAAGCCCCAGGCGATGACGGCGATGCCGGCGTCGTGGGCCGCCGGCACCAGGGCAGACAGCTCGGCGGCGGCGTAGAACCGGTCGCGCGAGTCGGCGACGCGCACCCACAACTGGTGCAGGCCGGCGGCCCTGGCCCGGCTGACGATGTCGGCGGCCCGTCCCGACTGGGTGGCGCGCCACTGCCAGATCCACATGCCCTTGCCGGCCAGCGCCCTCAGCGGTGGGTTGCCGGGCGCGGGTGCAACCGGCGCGGGGAGGGCCGAATCGGGGACGAGGACGGCCGGGTGCCAGGGCGGACCGGACGGCGGAGCGTGCGAGGGCGCCGGCGGGCACCCTTCGAGGGTGAGTGGCCCGGCGGCGACGGGGGGCGGTGCGGCGGGCGATGGCGCCGCCGATGGAGGGCCGGCGGTCGCGGGGGAGGCGGACACCGCCACCTGCGGGCGAGGGGAGGGAGGGCGCTCGGCCGCGCGCGCGTACCCCAAGGCTGCGAGTGCGCCCACGATGGCGGCGATGGTGGCGACGGCGGGAAGTCGCATCGCGGCATTGTCTCGCTGATCGCTCGCGGGCGATGTCCAGCGTGCGTCTTCGGGGTTCTTGTGGTGGGACCTTCGGGGTGGGCGCCACCGCACGGGCCAGCTCAGGCCCGAAGGTCGGAGCGTGCATCTTCGTTGGCCAGCTCAGCGAGCGCTCCGGCGAGGAGCCATCGGCTGGCGTCGAGAAGTGCCTCCTTCGCATTGGGGGCGTCGAGGCCCACGCCGTCCGTGAGAGCGATCATGGCGTCGGTCCCGATGACCAGGCCAAGGGCGTGAGCGATGCGGTCGCGGTCCCTTTTCGAGAGCGCGTCTTCCAAGGGGGCCATCACCTTGCTGATGAACTCGTTGCGCCGCCCCGCCCGGGTCGGTGATCGATGGTTCTCAGTCGCGTCAGCTTGACGGAACCACTGCTCCAGGGCGATCTTGGCGATCCGGCGGAAGGGCACCTGATCGTCGATCATGTGGAAGCCGACGCTGCGGATGACCGCCTCGAGCCGTGCTTGCGGGTTGTCTCCGGCCGCCTCGAGTCGCTCCAGGGCGTCCGCCGTGACCGCCTGAAACACGACCGCCGCAGTCAACGCCTCCCACCAGAGGTCCTCCGCTGAAGGGAAATAGCGGTAGGCCGTGGCGACAGACACGAGCGCACGGTCGGCGGCTTCTGGAATGGACGGAGCCCTGCCCTCTCGGACCAGCTCGGTTGCCGCCTGCAGCAGTGCGGCGCGGGTTCGGGCTATCTGGTTGGACCTTGGGCTCTTCTTGCGAGAAGGTTCTTGACGTGAGATGGCCATCTCGTAATAATACGACTAACGCAGCCCCGCCGGGGTGGCTCGAGTCAGGGAGTGGGTCGATGCAGCAGGACGAAATGATCGCCATCGTCGAGCGGCACCTCAAGGCGGAGGGCGCCGGCGACGTCGAAGGCGCGGTAGCGGTGTACGCCGACGACATCGTCCATGACGCGGTCGGCTTTCCCGGCTCGCCCCGTACGGGCAAGGACCAGGCGAGGGACTTCTACCGCTTCCTCACCGCCAACTTCCGTACCGAGGAGGAAGAGCCGTTGAATCGATTCTTCGACGGGGACACCATGATCCTCGAGCAGACCATGACCGGCACCGTCATCGGCGAGTTGATGGGCATTCCCGGCAACGGCCGCCGAGTCACCTTTCGGATCCTTCACGTCTTCGCCTTCCGCGATGATCTTGTCAGCCGTGAGCAGGTGTGGGTCGACAGCGGGGCCATCGTCGCCCAGCTCACTGCCGCCTGAGGCTCGCCACGGTACCCCCCCCGGCGCGGTTGACGGCATGTCTGGCCATGAACGGGTCGGCCGTGGTCGACGCCGGGGGGGGACAAGTACGACGGCGACCTCGCCGACGCCGCGCCTCATGGACCATATCCACGCGACAGCGATGGCAGCGCCGGGATCGTGACGGAGGGACCTTCTCGCGTGGATCTTGATCCCCCGTGGATCGGGTGCGTTCGCGCCCTCATCTACCCCATACAGTTCGACCGCGATCCGCTCGCCGGCGTCGACCGGGTCATGGCGCACGTTGTCGGTAGGTTCGCACCACGCACCACGTTCGCCACTGCCATCCGTGCCGCGCTCCAGAGTGACGTCGCGTTGGCCGGCGCCATCCCGCAGCCCCACTCAGAGGAGGCGATCCGCGGCTACCTGGCGGAAGTGAGCCGCAGAATCGACCAGGACGAGCACCACGACCTCTGACTCGCGTCACCGCGGTCATGAAGGACACAGCCGTCCTCGCAGGTCACGTGATGACCTCGTCGAGCCGCTGCCAGGTCGGGCGGGTGCGCTTCCCGCAGCATTCGGGTTGAATGTGAGGTCCTCGGACAGGATGTGGTCGCCTTGGCCGTCGCCCCACAGGAGAGGGAGGCCGGGGCCCGGCCGTTTCCCGGCTCGGCTCCAGCGACATTCCGGAAGCGTGGCCTGTGGCAGGTCGCTGACGCTTCCCGGCGAGATTTCCCGCCAAGACGGGAAAGGCGCCGATGACTCGGGAACGAACTCTGCGCGAAGCTCGGATGGGCGCAACCGGCGCCAACTCA
>JRHI01001866.1_pt1 | contig 16187 bp, 17 predicted proteins | sample 215371 | NCBI WGS metagenome assembly JRHI01 (sample SAMN02929681, study PRJNA255918) | sediment metagenome | biome: cave system; feature: Ice Cave; material: Sediment; isolation source: sediment from deep within a dark volcanic ice cave with no known source of... ...
GAGCAGACCATACCCTACTAAGCAGAGCAGACCCATACTCAATTCCTGCTACTCCTGTTGTCACAGCGAGCGCTGCCACCCCTCCTACGACTACCGCTCGCCTGGATATTCCTGAATGCATAGTAGTTGTAGGTGAGTGTATCTCCGGATTTGTGATTGTATTTGTTGGGGAAACAGATGTTTCTTCAGTGAGCAATTGTGTTTGGAGATCGGATTGCGTTGGCAACTTCGGGACTATTAGAGAAGTGCTTATGTCTTCCTCTGATAAGGTTCTTTTGCTAGAGCACGTGGATACATATGCCCTTTTTAGATTTTCTGCAAACTCCTGTACGCTAGCGTAGCGTTCTTCTGGTGCTTTTGCTAACGCCCTACAGAGGACTTGAAAAATCTCTGGTGAAATCGTGTATGGTAAAGCGGGAACAGGATTATTCCCATGCTGATTTGCATATCCATAAAAATTATCTGCGATAAAGGGAGGTTTTCCCGAAAGCCACTCATACACAATGATGCCAAGGGCGTATTGATCGCTTGCTTTGTGGGGTTTTCCCCCAAACTGCTCAGGAGACATATACTCATATGTACCAATAACACCCTGTGTCGTGTAGTCTCTTGTAGTACGGGTAATGACCGCAATACCAAAATCACTGAGTTTTATCTCAGTGTTATTGAACACCAGTAAGTTATCAGGCTTGAGGTCTCGATGGATGACGTTGTTTTCGTGAGCAAATTGCAATGCGGTAGCTATTTGCTCAACATATGAGACGATAGTGTCAAATCTTACTGTTGTGCCCTTTGGGTGTCTTGCTCGTAACGTTCCTTGAACCGCATATTCCATAATTAGGTATGGTATACTCTCATAAATACCAAAGTCATGCAACGTGACAATATTGGAATGTTTCAGCCTGACCAGATATTGGGCTTCTTTTTGTAAATCAACAATATCACCGGCAGTAGTAATTTTGGTTCCCAGAATTACCTTGATTGCCACCTGGAAATCTAGAAGTTTATGTTGTCCAAGATATACTGCACCTTCTCCACCGCTCCCCAATTCTTTAATTAGCCGATAGTTGCCAAGTTCTTGTCCAATTAGACTGGGCATCTACCACCTCCTTGATAAAGTGATTTCAACTTATCAACAAAAGATGTTAAACGTCAATTAAACAGTACTATTGGAGCAGTATATTATAGACCGTATTAACGTCGACGAAGGGCCGAAATGACTGCTTTTGTTTTTGATCCTTAACACCTAGTCCACTTGTCCCTCAGCATCAGGGCCACTTTGCTCTTATGCTTGAAAAATGTTCCTCTCATGAGAGCCACCTCACTGTGTTCTCCAGTCGCTTGGTTGGCTGGCGCAGCTCACATCTTGCGGGACATTTTTCGTAGCAACTGGTCCACATGAGTATCAAAAACATGCTTTTTGGAGAGAAAAAGAAAAGAGCATTTTTTTCGTTTCAATGACACATCATTTTCCTGAGCACGTTGAACCATTGAAACAAAACACCCCTAAATCAGCTCAGAATTTCATCGGCGCTGACATAATCCACAGTTATGAGTACAGAGGCGAACATGGCTCAGCTAATAATTTAGTGTTGGCTTTGTTCCCACTGGACACTCAATGTGCCTGCCGTTTTCTTTAGACCTTGATCGCTAAAGAGTTCGTATTGAATGGGAAACCCCTGGCTATTTTTGGGTATCAGATATGCAATGACGGGTGGCATAACCCATGAGTCTTCATGCCGAAGTTTTTTTGCAAGAAAGGTTACGATATGGCTCTCCGTTGTTGGGTTACAAAGAGGCCCTCGATACGTTGCTTGTGACCGGCGAAATTCACGAAGTAAATCCCATACAGGATCATGATGGGGAACATATGCAAGATTAGGAACGTCCAATCCTAAGCCCAGGTTCCCGATTCCTAATGCTCTTGAAGGGGCGGGTATCCACGATGCTTTTGGCTCTTTGGGTACCAAGATTTCCTTTCTTTCATCATCTGCATCAATGACAAGCGTGCCAGCAGGAAAAACAAGGTCAATGGCGAGATCGGTTATAGGGGCAGTTCCCACATTTCGGATGAGAAAAGATAACTCGCATCTTCGCCCATACTTGCCCATAAGCTCCCGTTTACGTGCCGCTTCCAGTTTCTTCAGATACTCTTTATAATCATCGGTGAATTCATTGACATTGTAATCTGAAGCGCGTCCTTTGGCTGCCTTTAGTATCTTCTCGAATTCTGCTCGCTGCTCAATGATTTGTTTAGGGACATACCCCTCGTTCAAGGCCTGCGCGAGTACTTCGGCATGTTGCACGTTGTATCCTAATGAGGGGCACTCAATTGTATCGGTGGTTTTTTGCCCATCATCAAAGCTAATTTCCAACTTCGGTGCTCGGTTCTTGTACTCCTGCAATACCTTTCGTGTCGCCTCAAGTTCCGCCTCCACAGTAGACTTTAATGTCTTTTGTGCAAGTATTTTCCCATCTGGCATGAGTACCGGAATACCCCTATCATCTGCCTTAAACATGGCTGCATAATCATTTGTAAGGAAGCACACATTTCGTTCTGGATATTCTTCTTTAAACAGGAGGATTCTCGCGAGTATCCGGTCATCGTACACTTTTTCATCTAACTCTAACTCTGACCACTCAATACGAGGCTCTTGGCGAGTCGCCAAGAGAAATACACCTTCCCTAATTTGAACTGGCCCCTTAGCACCAACTAATAATTTAGTAATTCTTGGAAGGAGACCTCGCGCACGTTGCTGAAGACCAGGTTTACTCCCATCATCTTTATGTTTATTGAGTTCATACACTACGGTGATGGGTAAGACCAAATAAACCTGTTTGGCATTAAGAAACGTTACCCAGTCAGCTTGGTCAAAGTCCGTGAAGTGCATCAGCACATCTGTATCGAGAAAACAATATACCTTGTCGGATTCTGGAAGGCCTAACATGTATCTCCTTTAAGTGGTGAAATCGTAGTGCCGCCAGTGTATATGTATTACTGAGATTTGTCAAAATTTACTTTGAAGCTGATCTGTTTCGATATTGTTTTGTTAATTCTGGACTGTTATAGCAATCTTTACAAAATGCTCCCTCGCCTATCATACTGGTACTACAGGAAGTTCCCAGTAAAATTATTTACCCTTTGGCAGAGGGCCTGGGTTCGTCTCCTGTAACGCTATGAAACATATAAAGACACGTATACTGGTACAGAAAAAAAGAAAAACTCTTCCTCCATGCAGGCAGAAAGCCTCCCGCTACTCCCTGAGAAAAGATTTTTCACGGGATTTGCATTACTTCACGAGCGAACTGAAGCATCTTTACGCTGCGTTTTACAACGTCTGTATGGCTGAAGCACCGTAGGTTAGAAGGTGTTAGTGACTGTGGGGAAACTCGTGATCTTGCTCAAGCTGGCGTATGCGGTTCTCATGGTCTTTTATCTGCTTACCGTTTATCTCGTTACTATCCGCTAACTTGTCCATTATTTCAGCGTGCGCCTTTTGATTAAACTCATGGACTGCCTCGATTTTTAGCTCTAGCGTTTCTTGCCCCTTCTCTATCCGTGAGTCAGAAATTTCAAGGTCTTTCATCCTATCATCAAGTTTGATGAGTCGCCCTTCGAGCATTACCCTGGTTGTTGATTGCTCTCTCGCAAGCTTTTTCCCCTCTGCTTCTACCTCTTCTCGGATAACTTTTCTAATTTGATCTAAAAGTGTTGCCTCTGCCATAGTTGCCGTAGTATACAGACTTCTCCTAGTCTCCCGCAAGCGTCAGTTCTCTCACTTTCAAATCATTTCATCTCCCCCGCCTAGTAGAGAGGAGCCGGGCATGAAGCAGTCTTTGTATCTTTACCCGTTCTTCACGGCTTTTCTGTTGGTAATCAAACCTGCCGTGACAGGTAGGACATAAACAACGCAGTGTCGCATGAGGATTGCTCTTATCATGGCGTTTTGTATGGGCGGCACAAACCACAACGGGATACACTACCCCTGTCCTTCGTGAGACCCGTTCTTCTCCCTGTTTCACATTACAATCCTCGCAGGTAAAATTTCTGCTCTGCCGAAACTGGCGGGATATGTTTTCCCAATTTGGTGGATACTGTTTTCGCCGCTCCCTGTCCATAGCATGTCAATCAACACAGCCTTCMCCTCCCTTGATCTATAGGTTTTCTGTCTTAAAGCTGCTCCCCGTCGTCAAATTGCTTTTCACCTTTGCCGAATGCGTCGACTTTCGTGATAATCTGACTGGCAGCAGCGGTTACCAGGTCAAGCTCGCCCCGCAACGTATCGACGGTGTTCCCCCAATTGATTAAGTAGTCAGCACTGTACGGAATGGTTATTCCAAAGTGGCTCATCACCACAAACGCGGTCGCCTCTGCATGGCACTCCTTCACCTGGCTTGGCAGTTGCCGCCTTTGCGCTTCTTTATGCAAGAGTTCATGTCCCCACTCATAGGCGGTCACTGCTGCTTTATTTCCTACCGGCTGGTCAGGCCTGACGACAATTAACCCCATTGCGCTGTAGCCCCTGGCCCCGTGCGTCTCAAGGGATTCGCGGTGTGCAATGCCGTTTGCCCTAACTGCCTGCACCAACCGGTCATAGACTGCCTGGTGATCCCCTTCTATATCGGTGAAAAACTTCGGTACCCGCGCCTGGTCTTGCGGTATCAAGTGCGTCACATCAAAGACCGTGCCGACCCGAAACGTGCGGGTGATAAACCCGACTTCCGTTTCCTTGTACTCATCCCCCGCCTTTTCTTCGCGTTCAGATAGGGACTTTGCCCTCTCCGCTCTTCTATATCCTGTTGGCGGAATTGGTCTTAAAATCCGGATGCCCTTTTCACCCTCTTCCATTTTCCGGACTTGAAATCCTTCCTTTTTCCATGTGGCGTAGCTTGCCACGCGGGTTGCCTGGGGACACTGTTCATAGATAAGCTGCTGGTTTCTGCGTGAGTAGCGGTGGAAGCGGCCTGAAAACGCGAGGTATGACGTTAACCGCGCTGAATTGCCTGAATGAATTGCTTCAATGAGGGCGTTTAGGCTATTGCCGACCATAAGCCCTAATTGCTCTGAGGTCACTGCGGGTTGATAGTCTTTTCCCCTCTGAAAACCCGCTCCCCGTCCCGCTTTGAATTCCGCTCCTTGCCCTGGCATCAGTCGATGCTAGAAAATAGGCAGTAAGAGAATGGTAAGAGCGACGATAGAAAGCAGATCGAAGCAATCCAAACAAACCAAACGAGCTATACTTATCTTTTCTATGCAAGAAGTCCCGCAGGGAGTTTTTCCCAAACCAACGACACAAGAGCTAACGGTGTCCTCGTTTCGACTTCATAAAAATGGCTTAACCCCTCTTGGCAAACCAACCTTTGAAGAGTGGCAAGCCTGCGGCGCGTTCATTCAAGAGGCTGAACAGTCGGTGCAATTCTGGATCGGCGATTGGTTAAACTTTGGGGAGAAAACTTGGGGCACCAAATACGCGGAGGCAATAGGCATCAACCTAAGAAAAGCTCAACACCATCCGTAGGGACAAGGGTGGCGAAGCGGGGAAGGGTTGGCCTTTATGGTCGCCCGCTTCGCCAACTCTTCCCAGGATGGCGTTCGAGAGACGCAGTGAGGACAACGGGCGACCATAAAGGCCAACCCCACCCATCCACACCCCGCTCGCCCCTACGGATCACCTGGCCTCCTGCCTCTCTCCGAGGCTTCGGTTGCTTCTAATTGGGCGACTCTGCCATCTTCATTCCCCGAATGCGGCTGCCTTGCTCATTCCCCAAATGCGGCTGCCTTCTTCTTCCCCCAGATGCGGACCCACTCCCATCACGAGGGTGACCCAAGGTCCTCCAATAAGTATCAACCGAAGGCGCGATGGTGCCTGGATGCGACGACGAGGGGAGAGGCCGCGGGCGCGCGGGCTGTCGCATCCCTGCGCGACAGCCCGCTCCTGCTGAGTGCAGCGACGCCTCTCTCTGCCTGGCGAGGGAGATCCTTCGCTGCGGCTCAGGATGACAGGGGAGGGGGGCTTAGGTTGATGCCTATTGGCACCAAATACGCGGAGGCCATACAAAAAACAGGGCTTGAGTATCAAACACTTAGAGACTATAAATGGGTCGCCTCAAAAAGCCATTTGTCTTTACGTAACGACAAATTGAGCTTTCACCACCATAGGGAAGTCGCAAGCCTTGAACCTGAGCAGCAAACGTATTTACTCAAAAAAGCCGTTGCCGAGTCCTGGCCGCTTATCAAGTTAAAACAGGAAAAGTACCGTTTAAATTTGGAGAAGGCCCGTACAGGTGTCACCCTTTCTGATCCAAACTATTTACACGGTGACTGCACAACGCTGTTAGAAAGCATACCGGATAACAGTATTGATCTTTTGCTCACCGATCCCCCATACGGCATTGACTACGAAAGTGAGCACCGCGAGGTCAACCCTTTTGAAAAATTGAAAAATGACATCCTTGAGAAAACACTGACCGTTCTTGACAAAACACTCCAGATAACAAGCCGCAAGCTGAAAGAGAATAGTCATGCCTACATCTTCACCTCCTGGAAGACATATCCCTATCTCTTACCAATTGTTGAGAGATATTTTACCCTGAATAACTTGCTTGTCTGGATGAAAAATAATTGGACAGCGGGAGATTTAGACGCCAACTACGGACAAATCCATGAGTTCATTTTGTTTGCCCATAAGGGGAGACGCCACTTAAACGGCAGGCGCGATGCGTCGGTCTTGCACTTTGACCGTGTTGCAGAGAACGGGCGTGTCCACCCGACAGAAAAACCGTTGAAGTTACTTGAATACTTGATTGAAAAGTCTTCCCTTCTTGGCGAGGTCGTCTGCGATCCGTTCGCGGGTGTTGCGTCAACATGCCTGGCAGCAAAAAACATGGGAAGAAAATATGTAGGCATTGAACTGGACAAACGCTGGTTTGATGTGGGGCTTGAGCGGTTGCAGAAAAGCGCATAGGTGCTTACTCTTTCGTGGGTTTCGTCAAACGTAGCGTTTTATGACAGAATACGACCCTCTCTCCATGCTGACCCTTGATGAATTAAAGGAGAGAGGGGATATTTCGGTAGTGACTCTAGAAAGGGGTGATACAATAGAGGGGAGGAGGTAAGCGATGAAAGAAGCAGGGAAAAACGAGGAGGCGAGTCTGCCCCCGTGTCCCAATCCGAACTGTCGAGAGTCGCATGTGGTGCGCAATGGGAGTCATCGAGGACGGCAACGGTATTGCTGCCGCACGTGTAAGACCTACTTTGGGGAAACGCAAGGAACGCCCATGTATGGTCTGAAGACACCAGCGGCGGAGGTGGCGCAAGCCCTGTTGATCGTGATGCGACGAGGCAGTTTGCGAGCGGCTGAAGAGATCACAGGACATACATACGAGACGATCAGCGTGTGGCTCAAGCGGGCGGCTAGTCATGCGGCGGCTATCACGCAGGTGCTGGCCAGCGAGCTGCACCTGAGTCAGGTGGAAATCGCTGAGTTGTGGTCGTTTGTGCAGAAAAAAAGGGCGTCGCCTCCCAGCCAGAGGAGGGAGAACGCTGGGGATGCCTGGTGCAGGATCGGGACAGTCGCTTCGTGGTCGCCTACCCCACGGGTGCGTTGAGCGAGGACCTGATCGAGCAAGCGGTGACCACCACGGTCCAGCGAACTCATCAGCGGGCCCTGCACTGGTGAAGCTCTGGCTGGCACGGCTATGGGAGCATCCTGGAGCGTGCCTACCGCAAGCGAGTGCTGACCGGCAAACGGGGGCGTCCTCGCTTGGTCGTCCCCGAGACGCTCACCTTGACACAAACCGTCAAGCATCGTGATGAGCATGGACGACTGCTGTCGGTGGAGAGCCGTGCCACGCTAGGAGTGAGGATGGAGCCAGCGGGCACTGTGCATGTCGAACGGCTCAATGGCGCCTTGCGTGATCGGCTCAATGCCCTCACCCGCAAGACCCATGCCGAAGCCCTCCGCGATGCCACCTGGGATGCGCTGGTGGGCTTGCAGCTCTTCGATCACCATTTCCATCGGTCTCATAAGGCCTTGCGGCTACCTGCTGATGATGGCAGGCATTGCTATCATCAGCGGTCTCCGGCGATGACTTTGGGGCTGACCGATCATCTCTGGTCCTTTCAAGAATTGCTGACGACTCGTATTCCTATCACCCCTTGATGGGGTCACTACCAAGTATTCACAGTTGGCAAAGAAATCAAACAGCTTAAAGGTGGCCTTCTCTGCATCCACAGGGCCAGTCTCTTTGGAGGTATAGGAATAGGTGTATTTTCGCGTTCCCCGGCCTTTCATCTGGATAAAATCAGTGGGGGAGAAAATCGGGCGCATGAGGCAGAGATTTAAAATATCCTCACAATCGTAGCCTGTGGTCATCATGCCAACGGTCACACACACCCGTGTTTTACCGGACAAATACCCTTCAAGAAAGTTGGTACGCCCGTTTAAATTGTTATTGGTAAAGTTGATCGTAAACTGCTGCGCATCAGAAATATTGGAGGTGACTTGAACGGCAAAATCTGACTGGTATTTGCCGGGAAAGAGAAGGTCGGCAAACTCATTTAAGATTTGGGTAATTTTTGAGGCATGGTTTTGGCTGACACAAAAGATAATAGACTTCTTCCCCAATAAGCACCCGCATCAATTCCACAGAGTAAACCCGTTATCGTTGCCTTACGTTCCCGAGTGCTGGTAACTGGCCCTCATGGTGACGCGCAGGTTATGTAATCCCATCGCGACTACCATGAGTTGGTCGCTCATGCCTGCTCTCGTATTTCTGAGGATATCGGCCACACTCCGGTTCCGCTTGAGGCCAGCATTGCTATGTTCAATGCTGATGCGGGCTTTGGCCAGTCCCGTATTCGACTCTTTTTGTGCTGGTGTCAGCTCATCTCTGGGTTCCCCTTGCTTTTTTCGCTTGCGTTTGAGAGGCGTCACGACCACCGCATTTCCCAGTTCCAGCCCCTGAAAGCCACTGTCAGCGCCAATGGGGAGGGACTCCTGGCAGGTCAGGTGCGACTCGTCGAGCATCTTCTTGTCATGTGTGGTTCCCGGAGCTTCTTCGCTGGCGGCCAGGATGTATTGGGTCCGTGGGTGCGTGATGGTGAGGTGCTTCTTGGTATGGCGCTTCTTCTTGCCGGAGGAGTCTTCCTTCTGCTTCGTTGGCTCTTTGGGGCGGCGGATAGGCCGCTCCGTTCCGTCGATGAGAACCCCCAGTTCCTGTAGCTCTGGGAACGCTTCGATGATCTCTTCTAGGGATCGTCCTTTCGCTCGCTTTGGCCGAACGTGGGCTGCCCCTAAGCTGGCATCAAGGACTGGCAAGAGGATCCCAACCCACTTACAGGCCTTGCTCTCGGCTATGCCAAAGAACAGGCCCTGGATAATCAGCAGCGGGTAGATGCGGGTATACAGCAGGATGAAGAACAATTTGTCAGCCACCTCTGGCAGCGCTCCTTTTTGTCCGCCACCCATCGCACGCACTCGATGCGTAGCCGTGACACGAGGCTGGATCACCAGTCGCTGATACTGTGAAGCAAACTGCTCACACAGATGCTCGAATTCAGCCACGGTCAGACCGGTGAGACGATGCAGCAATGCTGGCCGCTTGGTGACCAGTGAATAACTCAGACGCATAGCAAGGTGCTCCTCTTTGGTTTCTTGATGAGACTCCTTTACTGGCTCATTATAGCTTATGCTAGGCTATTGGGGAAGAAGTCTAATGGTCTTGCCGATCTCCCGGCTTATTGGGTCTCGCAGCGCATTTTCGATAAATGTTTTGCAAAACATGCGGTTGGTTTCATCAGAGAAAAACTTTTTCTCATAATTGCCTGGGAAAAAGGTCTGCTGCTCTTCTATCCCCTCGTCTGTTTCCACCATTAGGGAGTACCCTCTTTCCGACAATAACTCGGTGGTGATTTCTGTTCGCGCATCAGCGACAATAGGGTTCACCAGATGCCCTTCTTTAACGCCATCAAGCAAACTATAGCGAAATGTGGGAATGCCGCTTTCACAGCCAAAGGTTTTATAGGTGTCTAAGAGTTGTCGCCGTTCCCATTCTCGCGGGTCTTTAGCATTTAATTGTCCTTCTCCAGCCCTCTTGAGATAGTCTTTCGGCGTGGCCGTCAATCCAAGTTTATACCCGATAAAATACTCAAACACTGCCCTGCTATTGCCGCCAATGGAGCGGTGCGCCTCGTCGGAGATAACCAGGTCAAAATCCGTTGGTGAGAAGAATTTTTGATACTTGTTATTAAAGGAAAGGGTTTGGACAGTGGTAACGACGATTTCAGCCTTTCGCCAGTCGTCACGGTTTTCCTTGTAAATGACTGCGCGGTAGTCGTTTTTGAGATACCGGACAAATTGCTTCCATGCCTGGTCTTCCAGTTCCAACCGATCAACGAGAAACAAAACCCGTTTGGCATTACCTGACTTGAGAAACAGTTTAATCACTGCTGCAGCGATAAGCGTTTTGCCGGTGCCTGTTGCCATTTCAAAAAGGTAGCGGTCTTTGTTCTCCCCGGCTGCCTCTTGTAACTTTTGAATGGCTTTAAGTTGATAGGGGCGTAAGAACTTTAACCCCTGATCTTTGAGATAGGCCGGTCTTGTTGCTTCATCGATAAAGCGAGGGTCTGCGGTATATGTTGGGTGTTGGGTAAGGACAATATAATCCTCTTTGACGACCTCATCAGCAAGTTTTTTCGGATTCGGTTTATACCCTTGAAACGTTTCTAATGAGTCCGGGGTAGGAAATGAGACAATGACCGTCGGATTGCCGCGTTCTAAATCCCAGAAGTAGTGCAAGTTGCCGTTTGAAAGAAGAATGAAGCGGACATTTTGGGACTTGGCATATTTGCGGGCTTGTTCTTTCCCATCAAGCGGTGATTTGTCCTCTGACTTTGCTTCAAGAACCGCATAAGGAAACCCGTTCTTATCAAGGAGAAGAAAATCAATGAAGCCCTTTTTCGTTTTTTCAAAGTCATTGCCAAACGCATCAATATCCTTTTGTGTGATCTTGGTGTAGTTTTCTAAAACGATATTGGCTTTGCCATTCTCATCATCAAAAAACCTCCATCCGGTTTCTTGGAGAAGGTTGTTTATTTTAATCCGCGCTTTAGCTTCTTTTTGCAAGGCTTTTTCCCCTTCTTCTATCTTCTTGATTGCCTTGCAGTATAACATAAAAAGCGCAAAGCTCATACACTTTAGCTCTTTGTGTAAATTCGCCGTTGTTCGGGGGACATATGCCTGAGTATAGCAAGCATATATCCCCGTGTTATACTATTGATATGTCCAACGAAGGAAGTAAAGTTCTGTGCTTAACCACGGCTGGCTCGGCACTTCCTACATGCCTGAACATGCCTCGCTTTTCTTCGATCCCATCGCTGCCGGGGCCACACGGGCGGGGCGTTCCCTCACTGACCTTGATCTCCAGGTCGCTGCCGGAGTGGTTGCCTTCTCTCAAGACGTTGACAGCCTGATCGCTCCTCGTAAGCCAGGTCTCGCCTTCACCCTCGGCGCCATGGGTTCACGTCAGCACAACTTTTATAACGACGTCTATCAACGCGCCGGCTACGCCGATATCGCTCTTGAAGTGCAAGACCTCTGGCTCAAGAAGCAGCGCGAAGCCGCAGCCGCCCGTATCCCCGATGAACTCGTCCTCAAAACCAACCTCATCGGCACTGAAGAGATGGTCCGTGAGCGTCTCCGCGCCTATCAACAAGCTGGCGTGAACACCTTGCAAGTAAATCCCGACGGGGAAACATTGGACGAACGATTGGCCAATCTTGCAAGGTTGATAGAGTTGGTCAAAGCATTATAATTATCCCTGACTGGCACAATAAGGATGCGAGAGCGGCTACAAAGGTCTCAACCTGGCGATGTAAAGTTTCGGAATTGTCACTCATACTGACGATCACAATACCTGTGGCAAAGGGCAGCCGCATCGTACTTCGGTTTCAAGCCTTTCCAAGTATCTCTTTAGAGGAGAGCTTTTTCGGTAGGAAAATAGAAGCAATGTGGGCCTCTTTTCGTGTCAATCCGCTTCTGGCGTCTTTCGAGAGTCTAGGGGTAAGGACATTATCAATGCGACTTTTGGAAAGCTCATCCATCATTTTATATCGCTACGAACAAGGTTTTGCTAGACAGTTTTCCATCCTGTCCATATCGATACGTATATCTACTGTAGTAGAACTGGTAGTTGTAGTGTATACTTTCTTAGTATTTCAGGCTTCCCTACATCCGAGAAAGGAAGGGCTTCCCTGTCCACCGAAGACCACAAGGCGCTCTTTCGTCGTTGTACTGAGGACTGGAATCACAAAGGTGTAAGTTGGAATGGAACCATATCTTGGATGCGTGTGAAAACCATCCATAGGAACACTCGGATGGGTACGACAAGCTACCCTGAGAGAGGAGAAAAGTGTATGTCACAACAACATGTGGCTCTCGCCCAGAGTTTGTATGATGCGTTCGCGCGAGGAGACGTCCCAACCGTTGTCGGGGCGATGGATCCCACTATCGAGTGGATTGAGCCGGAGGCATCCGGCTATCCCTTTGGCGGTGTGCATCGAGGACCGCAGGAGGTCGTCGACCACGTATTTGCGCTGCTCCAGACGTATTACCAAGAAATCGCCTTCCTTCCTCAAGAGTTGGTGGACGCTGGGGATCGGGTGATCGTCCTGGGAGAGTCGCGTGGGAAGGCGAAAGCGAGCGGGACCTCGTTCCAGGTCTCCTTTGTTCAGATCCTGACCTTCCGCGACGACAAGTGGATCCGTTTTCAGCACTATACGAATACAGGTGTGATCGCCGCCGCACTCAGCTAAGAAACTGACTGTACCATGTATAGCCAGCCTCATCTGGCGGGGTTTGGTACGACATTCCTCCACATGATGTTGTATCTGGCTCACTTTTGATGATGCTCAAGAGAGACACATTTGCTCGGGAAGAGCGACAGGAAGCCGAAACGGAGCAGGACCATGGAAGAGAAGACGACGCTGAATGTGAATGGTACAGCCACATGGCTCACCCATCCTTGGGTAGCCGAAGGGGAACGCACGATACGGTTCGGGGTGAGTGTCATCAATCAGGGGGGCGATTGGCTTCAGCATCGTGATTGGGTGCAGATGGCGGAGGGTCTTGGGTTTGACTCCTACTGGGCGCCTGACCATCCCCTGGGAAATGCCGATTGCTGGACGAGTCTCACCATGGTGGCAGCGACGACGACGAAGATCCGATTGGGGTCACTGGTGAGTTGTATCTCCTATCGTAGCCCTGCCCTTCTCGCACGTATGGCAGCTGATGTGGACCGGTTGAGCCATGGTCGACTGGTGCTCGGTATTGGCATCGGCGATGCGTTGCGCGAGTTTGAACAACTGGGCATCCCTGTTGCGGCCACGCCGGAGCGACAACAAACACTGGAAGAAGCCATCCAGATCGTGGTAGGGTTATGGGAGAACACCTCTTTCAGTTATCAGGGCAAGTCCTTCCACCTGCATCAGGCCAATGGACGTCCTTTTCCCATGCAACAGCCGAGTGTTCCCATCCTGATTGCAGGAGGAGGCGAACGAGTGACACTGCGCCAGGTGGCCCAGTATGCTGACGTCTCTAACTTTAGTGCGCATGCCTGGGCAGGTGGTGCCAAAAAGGTCGATGACGTGGTGCGCAAGTTCACGGCTCTTCGTTCCCATTGCGAGCGGCAGGGACGCCCGTATGCGTCGGTGTTACGAAGCTTCACGACGGTGGCGCTGGTATTAGCTCCAACGCACGAAGCGCTTCAGGCCAAGCTCGATACCGTTCCCCAGGGGTTACGAAATTACTTCCAATCGAGCACCATCGCCGGGATACCAGGTGAAGTCATTGCATACTATCAAGCCTTGGCGAAGGCTGGCGTCCAGTACTTCATCATGCTGATGTATCGCAACGACTTTGAAACCCTTCAACTCCTTGCACAGCAAGTGGTGCCAGCATTGACGAAGACATGAGTCAAGTCGTTCGTTCTGTATACCGAAGCTCCCCTTCTCACGAAGCAGCTCTGGCCCACGGAACTTCCTTTTCGTTGACCCCTGGGGAATGGCTGCGAGGCTGTACTCGCTTGGTATAGCAACTGGCCCTATTTTGATCGTATCGTTGCCATACCCCAGGAATGGAGGGGGATGTGGAGGTGCTGGCATTGTATGCAGGGCAGAGTGTCGGTCTTATCACAGATGTGCAGTCCGCAGGGATGTTAGTGAAGAGGTGATTAGATGAAACTTTTCAAGCTCTCAAACAGGGTGAGTCGCTTCTTTCGTGAGAAACTGCTCCGCTGGATCATCCATCCTGGGGTCTGCAAAACGTTAAGTTGAAAGGAGAAACGCTCATGCGGGATGTTGAATTGTATGCTGATCTTATCACGTCTTTAGCACAATGGACTCACGTTCAGGTGGGAAGACTTTCCCCGGAGGAACTGGCCTGGCAGCCATTTGCGGAGGGGAACAATATTGCGGTGACGGTCTGGCATTTTAGCCGCTGGCTAGATGTCACCGTGCGTCTGCTCCAGGAGAAACCGCGTGAAGAGGAGATGTGGGTAACGCAAGGATGGGCTGAGCGAACGGGCTATAACCCTCAGGGAATTGGCTATCAAGGGTTAGGGGTGTTGACAGGGTATACTCTTCAAGAGGTCGCGGCAGTTCCTCTTCTTGGCGCTCAGGAGTTGCTTGCCTATCTGGATCAGGTCTGTCAAGAACTCCGCATGAGCCTACAATCTCTGCCATCCTCCGATCTGTTGCTGCAACCAGTAGCTGAACCAGGATTGAGTTTACCTGGCCAAAGATCTACTGCGACGAAACAACATTTGCTGAAAACAGTGATTATGGGAAGTTGCGGGCATGTCGGTGAGATCGAGGCTCTGAAGGCCATGATGAATCGAGCAAAAGCACCCACCTAAAAAATGACCCACACGGGACCCCAAATCCGCTCTGGGAATGCTTTGCCGCACCCTTTCATGTCATGACCCCTGCGCTTGCCGCTCACGAAGCGCACGTTGGCGGCAGCGATCAGAGCAGTACTCTCTCACGCGGGATGCACAAGCCCCGTTCCACAGAAGAGGCACATTTCTCCTTTCACCCCACCTGATCGTTGAGAGGAAACCTCCATCCGGAGCACCGACGCTCTTTTCCGAAGCTTCGAAGTGAGTGCACGAGAGAAGTCGGGGAACAGCATCGTCTGTGTGTATCGCTGACGGTGAGCGTGCTGGCGACACCGATCAGAGCAATACTGTTTGGGTCGGTATCCCTTGAACCGCACTAGGGGCGTTCCACATGGGCACACGTCTGCGTTCACGTCAGATGATTTTTGATGAGAACAGTTCACCCGCTTGCGTGCGGTCTGCCGTGTGCGCCGACTGGAAAGACGACCGGAGCTGGGCTGCGTAGCTTCAGGCACAGAGATCATATTATTTGGGATATAATAATCTAAGGCGTGGTCACGACATCATAAGGATGAGGAAGGTAGTCATGAACACAAATAACCAAAACGTGATTGAGACCGAGCAGATACTGGAGGGCTTAGCAGTACTCAACAGCCTGGCGCAGGAAGAGTATCATAAAGACCTCGACAGTATTCTGGCAGACACAACACGGATGCAGGATGATCGGATACTACGGGTCGGGCGGTTGGTGTGAGTTATCCTCAAAGAACCATTCGCTACGGCTGTGCCGATAGAGGCTCTTCCGCACTTCCCGTGCTAAACTGTGCAATAGAAGTGAACTAACTTTTCTTAACCCGCTTTGATAGTCAATCCTCAACGAAGAGGTTTTGTGAGAAAGTGCTCAGAGCACGGAAAGGGCGGGAGAGCCAACAAACGGGATGGTGTCCCTGTCACGCTTTGTATGTCCAGCGGAGGAAGGAGTATTCTGTTCTGGCCGACGGCTGGCTCGGCACTTCCTTCATACCTGAACATGCCTCCCTATTTTTCGATCCCATCGCTGCCGGGGCTATACGGGCACATCGCACCCTCGCTGACCTTGATCTGCAGGTGGCTGCCGGAGTGGTTGCATTCTCTGACGACGTTGAGAGCCTGATTGCTCCCCGTAAGCCTGGTCTTGCGTTCACGCTTGGAGCTATGGGATCACGGCAACATAATTTTTATAACGACGTGTATCAACGCGCCGGATACGCGGTGTAAATCCCAACATTATCATGGCGAAAATCCCATAATTA
>JRHI01001867.1_pt1 | contig 16180 bp, 13 predicted proteins | sample 215371 | NCBI WGS metagenome assembly JRHI01 (sample SAMN02929681, study PRJNA255918) | sediment metagenome | biome: cave system; feature: Ice Cave; material: Sediment; isolation source: sediment from deep within a dark volcanic ice cave with no known source of... ...
CAATACCGAGACGTCTGTATATATAGACAACTCAGTATGGCGCGTACCGATTCACTGCAAGGCACCCTCGATCTGTTGGTTCTGAAGACGCTGTCGCGCCGTCCCCGGCTCCACGGCTACGCGCTGATGGCGGCGATTCACGACGTCTCCCGCGACGCGCTGCGCGTCGAGGAGGGCTCGCTGTATCCCGCGCTCCATCGCATGGAGGAAGCCGGGTGGGTGCGCGCCGAATGGACGGTGAAGGACACGGGGCGGCGCGCGCGCGTCTACGATCTCACCGCCGCCGGCCGAAAGCAGCTTGCCGCCGCGGAATCGCGGTGGGAGGTCCTGACGGCGGCTGTCAATCGCGTGCTGAGGACGGTGTAGCGTGTCCGCCTGGTCACGGCTGGTCGGCGCCTTGCGCGGCAACCGGATGATGGAAGAGATCGACGAAGAGATCGGCTCCCATCTGCAGGACGCCATCGCTGCCGGCCGCGATCCGGCTGAAGCGCGCCGCGCGCTGGGATCGCCGCTCCGGCTCCGGGAAGAGAGCCGCGACATCCGCCTGCTCGGGTGGGTCGCCGATCTTGTTCAGGATCTCCGGTTCGGCTGTCGCATGCTGCTGCGCAGTCCCGAATTCTCGTCGCTTGCGATCCTGTGCCTGACGCTTGGCATCGGCGCCAACGCCGCGGTCTTCAGCTGGATCGAGGGCATTCTGCTCCGGCCCTATCCGCTCGTGGTCGATCAGGAGCGCTTGTTCGCGGTCACCGGAACGAATCGGGGCTCGCCGGGCAATACCGATGTCTCATGGCCGGACTGGCTCGATCTCCAGCGCGGCGCCACGCTGGTGGAGGCGTTCATCGCGGAGAAGATCACGGGCACGACGCTCAGCGCGGGCGATCGCGCGGAGCGAGCGTCCGGCAGCATGGTGTCGGCGAACTATTTCGATGCGATCGGCGTGCGGCCGATTCTCGGACGCGGATTCCAAGCGGGCGAGGATGCGGGGCGCAATGCCCACCCCGTCACCGTGATCAGCTACCAGATGTGGCAGGACCGGTTCAACGGGGATCCCGCCGTCATCGGGAAGACGCAGACGCTCAACAGCCTGCCGCACACCATCGTCGGCGTCACCCCGAAAGGTTTCTTCGGAACGTTCGTCGGCTACGCGTTCCAGTTCTGGGTACCGGCGTCGATGCAGGCGCAGTTCGACGCGGGAGTGTACAAGCTCGAGGATCGCAGCGCGCGCTTTATCGAAGGGTACGTGCGGCCCAAGCCAGGCGTAACGATCGAGCAGGTGCAGGCGGAGCTGTCCTCGCTGGCCGCTCGACTGGAACGGGACTATCCCGAGACGAATCGCGGACGCGGCATCAGGCTGTTCCCTCTGTGCCAGACGCCGTTCAACAACGCGGGGGCCTTGCTGCCGACGCTCGGCATCGCGCTCGTGGTGGTCGTGTCCGTGCTGCTCATCGCCTGCGCCAACGTCGGCAATCTGCTCCTCGTCCGCGCCTTCGCACGCCACCAGGAGATGACGATCCGGCTGTCGGTCGGCGCTGGCCGCGGAAGGCTGGTGAAACAGCTGGTGACCGAAGGCATGATTCTGTCGGCGCTCGCGGCCGCGGGCGGACTGGTCGTCGCGAACTGGTTGCGTAGTGCCCTGGCGCTGTTGGCCCCACCACGCGGCGGCGTCTTGCTGCGCCTGCCGGGCGAGCTCGATTGGCGCGTCCTCGCCATGAGCGCGGGCGTCAGCGTCGCGGCCACCCTGCTGTTCGCGCTGGTGCCAGCGGTGCTGACCAGCCAGGTCGATCTCGCCGGCGCGCTGCGCTCGGAATCGGGCGTGGTCGGATCGCATCGCCGTGCCTGGGTCCGATCCTCGCTCGTCGTGATCCAGGTGTCGTTGAGCCTGGTGCTCCTCGTCGGCGCCGGGCTGCTGATTCAGAGCATGCAGGCGATTCGCGCCGCGAGCCCGGGCTTCTCCGCCGATGGCGTGCTGGTGACGTCGGTCGATCTGTTCACGGCGGGTTACGAGCCGCAACGGGCGAAGGTCTTTCAGGGCGAGCTCGTCGATCGCTTGCAGGCGATCGGCGGCGTGCAATCCGTGGCGTTCTCACGAATGACGCCGTTCAGCTATCGCAACTACTCGTCGTCCTCGATCGCCGTCGAGGGATACGAGGCGCCCGCAGATCAGCAGCCAACCGCGGAATACAACGAGATCGGACCCGGGTTTCTCTCGACCATTGGTATCCCGCTGGCATCGGGCCGGGAATTCACGCGCGCGGATAACGAGACCGCGCCGCTGACGGCGATCGTCGACGAGACCATGGCCGCGCAGTTCTGGCCGGGATCCGATCCCCTTGGGCGCCGCGTGCAGGTGAAAGGACGATGGCGGCAGGTGGTCGGCGTCGCGCGGACGGCGAAGTACCACAACCTGTTGGACACGCCGAAACCGTTCTTCTATGTCCCGCTGCGTCCCGCTGCGCCAGAATTTCTCGCCGACGGCGGCCTTGCAGATCAGGACGCCGCAAGGCCCCAGCGCGATCGTGCCCGCGCTCGTCCGTGCGATTCACGCGCTCGATGCGAACGTGGCGCCGGGAGAGCTCATCACGCTGCGGGAACAGGTGGATCGGACGACGGCATCGCAACGAATCGCGGTCACGATTCTCGTGATCTTCGGCGGGCTCGCATTGATGCTGGCGGCCGTCGGACTCTACGGCGTGATGGCTGCCACGGTGTCGCAGAGCAGGCGCGAGCTGGCGCTGCGGATTGCGCTCGGGGCGAACGCGGCCGACCTCACGCGACTGGTCGTCTCGAAAGGCCTGATCCTGACGGCCATCGGCGTGGCTGTCGGCGGGCTCGGCGCGCTCCAACTGACACGCCTGATGGGCTATCTCCTCTACAAGGTCAGCCCGCACGATCCGCTGGCGTTTGCTTCGGCCATTGGAGCCGTCGTCGGGGCTGCGCTCGTCGCCTGTCTCGTGCCCGCTTGGCGCGCGGCGTGCACCGATCCGATTCAAGCTCTGCGCGGATAGCCTGAGCGCGCTGCGTTCATCGCAGCTTCTGTTCGAGCAGGGGACGCGCCGCGTCCGGCGCAGCTCGCTGTAGTACCGCTGCAGGGTTCGAGTGAAGCCGACGTGCAGGGATCCACGAGGTGATGGGATCGACCATCGACATGCGTCGATCACACAGGGCGCCCGGTCAATCTGTCAATCAATCACTGCCCATCAACCACCCGATTACCAAATCGCCAAATTACCCGATTCGTGTGTCCTACAGCGACCATCCCGCCCGCGGTGCGCGCTCCAGGTACTGATTCGCGCCAGGCACGTTCGTGATGCGCATGTTCGCGCCGTCGTACTGGATCTTCCGGCCGGCCTTCAGCGCGACGACGCCGAGCAGCATCACTTCGGTGAGCTTGGCGGCGTACTCGAACGGGCAGGAGGCGGCCGTCTTGTCCTTCGCGGCATCCACCCAGTTCATCTCGTGGTTCTCGTACGGGACGCGCGGCAGCTTTGCCGCCGGCTTGCCGAACGACGCGTGCAGCGAGTCGGGCAGCAGGCGCGGGTTCTTTCCGTAGGTATCGTGCAGCAGCTTGCCCTTGCTGCCGACGAGCAGCGCGCCGCCCATCGCGCTCAACTCCTGACCCTCGCCGAGCTCGACCGGCTTGGGCGGCTTCAGCCCGCCGTCGTACCACGTCAGTTTCACCGGCGGCTTCCCGCTGCGCGCCGGGAACTCGTAGACCGTCATCGTGGCGTTCGGGAAACAGGCGCCATTGAACGGCGTCGACAGCGTTTCGATCGTCGTCGGGTAGCCGAGATCGAGCGCCCACATCGAATGGTCCATCAAGTGCGCGCCCATGTCGCCGATCGCGCCGCATCCCCAGTCGACCCAGCCGCGCCAGTTGAACGGGTGATAGACCGGGTGGTAGTCGACCGACGGCGCGGCGCCGAGAAACAGATCCCACGCGAGTGTGTCCGGCTTCGGATAGCTGCCGGCCATCGCATTGGCGAGCCGCGCTTCGATGCCCGGTCCATTCCAGCGGAAGCCGTTCGGCGGCGCGGGACGCGCTTCCGGACGCGGGATGCCCTGCGGCCAGTAGCCGAGCGGCCGGTTCGTCCACACGTGGACTTCGCGCACCTCGCCGATGGCGCCCGCCCACACGTACTCGACCGCCGTCCGCGCATCGTCCCACGAGTGTCCCTGGTTGCCCATCTGCGTCGCGACGCGCGTGCTCGCCGCCTTGCGCGCGAGCTGCCGCGCTTCGGCGACCGACCAGGTGAGCGGCTTCTGCACGTAGACGTGCTTGCCGAGATCCATCGCCGCCAGCGCGATGGTGGCGTGCATGTGATCGGGCGTGGCGATCACGACGGCGTCGATGTCCTTCTGCCGATCGAGCATCTGGCGAAAGTCCTGGTACCGCGCGGCACGGGGGAGATGCTGGTCTTTCAGCCGCTTCATTCGCGCGATCTGCATCGGCATCCGTTCGCGATCGGCCGCGGTGAGGGGCGTTTCCGGCCGCCCCTGCGCGTCGACACGCGGCGTCGTCCGGTCGAGACGCTCCTGCTGATTCCTGATGTCGGCGTCGAGCGACTCGAACGCCTTGTTCGCGTAGTCCCAGTCGACGTCGCAGAGCGCGACGACGTTCTCGCTCGCGAGGTTCACGAGGTCGGCCCGCCCCTGGCCGCCGACGCCGACCGCGGCGATGTTCAGCAGGTCGCTCGGCGCGGTGAATCCGCGGCCGAGCACGTGCCGCGGGACGATGGTGAGCCCGGCGCCGGTGATCGCGACGTCGGTCAGGAAGCGGCGGCGAGTGCGTGTGGTCATAGCGGTCCCTTCATTCTGTGTCACCGAAGCTCGCGAATTCGAATGTTGCGGAACGCGAGGCTGCCCTCGTGATCGCCCTGTAGCGCGATGTGCCCCCGCTTGGCGCGGCCGTAGTTCGGCCACGCGCTGAACTTGCTCGCTTTCACTTTGGCTTCCCACTCGGAGCTGCCGATCTCGTACTCGAGCAGCTTGAAGTCGTTCAACCAGTGTTCGATGTGGGAGCCCCTGGCCACGATGCGCGCGCGGTTCCAGTCGCCGACCGGCTTCAGATGTCCAGGCGGCGACGGCAGGATGGCGTACGCCGCGCCGGCGCACGTGAGGCGCGTTTTGTTGTCGGCGCCCTTGATGTCGTCGAGCAGCTGGTACTCGGGCGCGCTCCAGTAGATGTGGTCGTATTCCTCGGTGCCGCGATAGAGGATGCCGCTGTTGCCAGCCTCGCCGATCCTCCAGTCGAGCTCGAGCTCGAAGTCGCCGAACTCGTCTTTGGTGAGGATGTCGGCGACCGGCGAATCTTTCGCGAGCGCATGATCGACGATGTGCCATCCGGCGGGGATCGGCGCGCCCTTGTAGCCTCGCCACGCGTCGAGAGAGGAGCCGTCGAAGAGCGCGCGCCACTCTGGCATTGCGGATTGCGGATTGCGGATTGCGGATTCGATTGTGGATTCAAGGATTGTGGATTCGGCGATTGCGGATTCAGCGATTGTGGATTCAGCGATTGTGGATTGGACGGTGGATTGTGGAATACAGGCCAGCATCGAAAGCCCTACTGTCCAGATCGCGAGTCGGCTGCGAATCCTCATGACCGCAGATTATGCGCTTTTCGCCCTATCGCGCGCCGCAAAATCTGCGGCGTACTGCGGCCGCATTTTCGAAAATGTCGGCGTTCTTGCGCGATTCCAGCCTGGCCCGGCGCTTGCCCAAGCAGAGTTGATGACTCCAGACGAATTGAAGCACCGGACCAGGACCTTTGCGATTGAGGTCATCAAGCTCGCCAAATCGCTTCCAACCGACTTCGTCACCGCGCATATCGCGCGACAACTTATGAGAAGCGGAACGTCGGTCGGGGCGAACTACCGGTCGTCATGCCGCGCGAAGTCGGAGGCCGACTTCATTGCGAAAATGTCGACGGTCGAAGAGGAGGCTGACGAGACGGGCTACTGGCTCGAACTGTTGATTGAAACGAACGCCGTGTCACCGAAAGCCGTTGCCGCACTGATGAGCGAAGCGGAGCAACTCCTGCGGATAGTTGTCGCGTCGATCAAGACCGCAAGAGGCCGAAGCCGCTAATCCGCAATCCGCAACCTAATCCGCAATTCAATCCGCAATTAATCCGCAATTCAATCCGCAATCCGCAATCCGCAATCCGCAATTCGCCGACGGCTCACGATCGCGAGCAGATAGCAGATCGCGACCAGGATCAAGAGAAACCGGTATCCTGCGACCAGCGACAGATACTCCCCCACCCCGCCCACCATGGCGCCGAGCAGGTTCGCCCCGAAATCGTCGGCCGTCGCCGAGGACTCCTTGAAGCTCGTGCTGAAGAGCAAGCCCGCGCAGAACACCGGACTGAACACCAGCAAGCCGTAGAAGGCCGATTCGGCGATCCGGCTGTCGAACGTCACGCGCCCGACCGGGATCGCGTAATTGATCGCGATGAGTGCGAGGAGTGCCACCGCGATCGGCCAGCGGCGGCGGATCTCGACGCGGCTCGCGACCAGCGCGCTCGCAAGCGCCATGACGAGGACCGACGCGATGGCCAGCGACGCCGACGACCACGTGGATCCCCACAGCAGCGCGAACTGCACGATCGACTTCGTCTCCAGCAGCATGAAGCCGGCGCCCAGGAAGAAGAAGTGCCACGACCAACGGGCCGCGCCGCGGTCGGACCCGAACGGCGGGTCCGGCCCAACACCCGGGCTGCGGGCCTGACGCCGCGCCAGCCAGACGGCCAGCACCGACACGGCCAGAACGAGCGCCAGCGCGGCCAGGTAATGGCGCGGGAGACCGGGCGCTTCCATGTAGAGGAACGGCCAGTTGTCCGTCGCGAGGACGACCCTGGCGTCGCGCGACAACGGATGCGCGGGGCTCGGCGCGTGCGACTGGCCGTAGGCGCGCACGTCGGGCGGCAGCGGCGGCGGAGCGCTGAGCTCGGCGATCCGCGGCCCCGCCAGCATCACCGCGAGATACGCGCGATCCTGGTGGACGTGGCCGAGCGGATCGCGGCCGAACACCGCCGCGGATGTATTGGCCAGCCGATCGACCAGCCACTTCTCGCGGAAATAGTTGTAGAGCACCATCACGCCGCGCGGCGAGAGGCGCCCGCGCACCGCCTCGAACGATTCTTTCGTGAACATGTAGCTCTCGAGCCGCACGCCGGAGAAGCTCGATTGCACGGTCAGCGAATCGATCAGCGCAAACACCACCAGGTCGTATGTCTTCGTCGTCGTTCTGAGGAAATGCCGCGCATCGTCGCAGATCACGGTGACGCGCGGATCGCTGTACGGCCGATCGGGATGGCGTTCGGCGCCCAGGCGCAGGATCACGGGGTCGATGTCCACCGCGGTCACGTGCGTCGCGCCGTGCCGTAGCGCGGCGGCGACGTCGGTCCCGCTTCCGGCGCCCAGGATCAGCACCTCGTCGAACGTGTCGCCGAACACGGTGTAAGGCCACTGATAGAAATATTCCTTCTGCGCGACCGGCGCCATCGACTGGTGAAAGATGTGGTTCACTTCGACGACGGTGTCGGCCTTGTCCTGGAAAATCGTGATCCGGTAGTACGGCGACCACAGACTGCCGCCTTCCATGCGATGTACGACCGCGAGCGAGAAGGCGAGCAGCACGATGTTGGCCGCCGCGATGAGCCGCCGATCCTGCGCCACGAACGGCAGCGCGGCGGCCGCCGCGACGCCGAACCAGACGCTCGGCGGCAGCTGCAGCCAGGAGACGAGCGCGAACGCCGCGACGCCCGTCAGGCTGCCCAGCAGGTTGATCACGTACGCGCGCAACGGCGGCCGGCCCGACAGCTCGCGTCCCATGCGGTGCGCCACGGTCACGAACAGCGCGGCGACCGACGTGAAAAGCAGCGGCAGCAGCAGCGTGCTCTCGACCGGGACGACCGATGACGACGTGCCGCTGGAGAAATAAATCGTCGACGTGCTCGGCAACGCCACTTCGAGCCGCAGGCGATCGACGGCGAGGATCACGGCCAACTGCACCAACGGAAACCAGACGAACAGGTTCCGCCGGCGCTGGGCCAGCAGGCAGCCGACGCCGATGCCGAGAAATGTGGCGAGGAGGATGAAGTTGGAGAAATAGGCCAGCAGCCGGACATACGCCGGCAGCCAACGGATCAGCGCGGTTTCGAGAAAGAGGACGAGGAAGGAGGAGACAAAGAGCGCCATCAGGCGCACATTATGGCTGACGGCCGCGAAGGGCTGAGGGCTGAGGACTGAAGGCGAAGGGCTGGGCCGATGGTGTGTGCCATCTCCCCTGAGCCCTCGACCCTCAGCCCTGCAGCAAAGCCGTCTACTACCAGCGCGGCTCGGAGCGGCGGCGCGAGTTGCCGCCGTTGCCGCCGTTGTCGCCGTATCCGCCGCCGCCGCCGAATCCGCCCGAGCGCTCGGGCTTCGGACGCGCTTCGTTCACCGTCAGGCCGCGGCCGCCCAGCTGATAATCGTTCAGCTCGGTGATCGCCTTCTGCGCCTCGTCGTCCGTGCTCATCTCCACGAACGCGAAGCCGCGTGCACGCCCGGTGGCCATGTCGCGCATCACCTTCACCGTCTCGACGGTGCCGGCGCGGGTGAACAGATCCTGGAGGTCGGTTTCCCCGGTTTCGTACGGAAGATTGCCCACGTAAAGTCTACGACCCATCTCTCACTCCTCTGTCGCGAAATGCGACCACTGGTCGAAGTGTTGGTCTCGTCGTTTAGCGGGATTTCAGGAGGAGCGAGCAAGCAGACTCGTTACGCTCGAAAGGCAGCACCAGACTGGCAAGACGTTCACCGACCCGAAGAGTGTAGCACACAACCCGCGCGGACCAGGGTGACACCCACCGAATCGGTCGGTCACTCCCGTATCTTGCGCATCGTCACGGCAAAGGCGTCGCGTCCGGTCGACGGGTCGTACACGATGACCGGCATCGGGCGTCCGCGAATCGTGTCGGGATGGGCGCGTGCATGGCCCATCAGCGTCGCCGCCAGTTCCAGTTTCGCCGCGGCGCTCGCCTCGTCTCGCGAGATGCCGGTGAGCATGTCGTTGAACGTCAGCGGCCAGGCGCGCCCGCGCAGCAGCGCGTCGGCGACCATCCCTTTGAGCACGTTGTGCGAGAAGTTGAAGAAGAAGGAAAGCGGCGAGTACGTGTGCCGGTGCGGCCGGAGGGACTCGAATGCCTCCAGCAGTGCGCTGCGGTGCTGCAGAAACAGCGCGCGGAAGTCGGCGCGGTCGCGTGCGCTTCCAGACAGCGACGCGGGCGGCTCGCCGACGAACGCCCGCGCATCAGCGGACAACCCGTTGAGAACGGCCTCGACGATCGTCGCCTTCGCCCCGGCATCCGCGCCATCGCCCTCCAGCCGCGCGTACTCCTGCATGAGGGTCATCAGCGCGAAGCAGAGCCACGGGTAGTCGGCGACGTTGTCGTCGCGCATGACGACGGTGTCGCGTCCGTAGGTCGCTTCGAATCCGAAACGCAGGTGATTGCCCATGCTGACGGCGTGCGCGCGCGCGATGTTCACGCGGTGCGCGCCGTTCAGCCGCCTGACGCGCTCGAGCAGCGCGGCGTATCCGCGCTCGACCATCTCGAAATGGGATGTCGCGACGAGGATGAGCGTCTCGGCGTCGTCCACGAACCGCTGCCCGCTCCCGTTGGGCCCCTGCAGCTCGCGCACGAGATCGTTCAACCGATCGAGGTGGGCGTCCGGATCGCCCTCGTCCCAGATGCGCAGCGAGCACAGCGCGAGGAGGTGCAGAAAGTAGTAGTCGAGCAGGATCGCCAGCGCCGCGGCGTCAAACGGCGCGCCGCCGCGCTGCGCGATGAGGTAATCGAGGACGTCGACCGGGATGATGTCGGTGTTGACGTGGTCGGCCTTGCCGTCCCAGTCGTGGAGGACATGGAAGCCGTCCTGGCGCGTCCTGCGGTCGTACTTTTCGACGACCTCGTCGAGATCGATTTTCTCCCGGCCGGCCTTCCAGACGTTCGCGCGCATCCCGGCGCGCAGACGCTGCAGCGCCTGGGTGAAATCCTTCGCGGCCGAAACGCCCGCCAGAATCTGCCGGCGGGTGTCGCCCCGCAAGGCCGCGTCGATCAGTCCGCTCGCAGCGTCGAAGGAGACGGCGGACATCCGATCGCGGTCAGGCGGTGGTGGGGGCCGCGCAGAACTTGTCGAACGCCATTGTCAGCTCGGACGCGATCGCCAGCGCGTCGCGGTTTTCGATCTGGCTGCGCTCGAGCATGTAGACGACCTGGCCGTCGCGCATCAGGGCAATCGCCGGCGACGATGGACGGTAGCCGGTGAAATAGTGGCGCGCGCGGTCGGTGGCGTCCACGTCGGCGCCGGCGAACACGGTGGCGACGACGGTCGGTTTGACGCCGTTGCGCAGCGCGAGGGCGATGCCGGGACGGGCTTTGCCCGCCGCGCAGCCGCACACCGAGTTGACCACGATCATCAGCGTGCCCGCCGTGCCAGTGACGGCCGCGTCCACGTCGTCCGGTGTGCGCAGCTCGCGGACGCCGAGGTCGGTCAACTCCTGGCGCATGGGCGCCACAAAGAACTCTGGATAGGCCATACGCCCATTGTATGTTGAGACCGATACGTATGGGCATCACTGCAGAGGAGCCCCCATGTTCAAGCCAGTGCTCGTCTCGACGGTCCTCCTGCTGGCGCCGGCCGCGCCGGCCGCCGCCCAGAACGAAGGGGCGCTGAAGGCGTACTTCGAAGGCCGGCGCGTGACGCTGCGGATGGACATGCCCGGCACCTCCGACGGCGTGGACGTGCACGCCGACGCCAAGCGCGCCATCGACTACTCGAAGTACCGCGACGACCTCAAACGGTACGGCACCGCCATCCGCGCCGGCGACACCGTCGTGGTGACGCTGCTGAAGCTGAAGAAGGATCTGCTCGAGTTTCAGCTCGGCGGAGGCGGGTTCGGCACCTTCGGCGACGACACGAGCACGTCGGCCAACCTGCCGCTCGTCGACAAGAGCAGCCGCGAGAAGGATCTCGAGAAGCGTATCAAGGACGAAGACGATCGAGATCAGCGCCGACGCCTCGAGCGGGAGCTCGACGAGGCGCGCGACCGGCGCGAGCGCGACAACCGCCGCATCATGGCCGAGCGCGAACGGATCGAAGAGCGGAAGAAAGAGCGCATCGCCGAGGAACGGCTCCGCGGCGGATCGCGGTTCAACCTGCGCTACGACGACCGGGTGCCGGCCGGCATGCGTCCCGACGCCGTGATGGCCGCGCTGGCCGAGTACGTCGACTTCGGCCGGACCGATGCGCGGGCCGACGAGGCACCGCCGCCAGCGGGCGACATCACGATGGTGCGGAAGGGGCTGCTGCGGGGCGAGGCGGAGCGCGCGTTCGGAAAACCGATGAGCTCCTCCGATCGCCGCGAGGGTGCGCTCGTGATCACCACGCTCGTGTTCGACGTCGGCGACCAGCGCGTGAGCGCGGAGTTCCTCGAAGACGTGCTCGTCCGCTACACGATTACGTCAAAATAGGCCTGAAACACGGTCGGCGAACGGACCCGTGCCGCGTCCCGGCGAATTTATTGCAAAAACGGCCGTTTTGGCCCAATATCTGCCTGACGACGCTGTAAATCGGACGCGCAAGGGAGGGTTCATGAGACGCCTGTTGTCGACCGCTGCGGTCCTGGCCATGGCTACGCCAGGATTCGCTGCAGATACGCCCGCCAAATCGGTCACGTTCTCGAAGGATGTGGCTCCGATCTTTCAGAAGAAATGTCAGGAGTGCCATCAGCCGAATTCGATCGCGCCGATGTCGCTCATCACATATCAGGAAGCGCGGCCGTGGGCGCGGTCGATCAAAGAGCGCGTCGCGACGCGGCAGATGCCGCCGTGGCACATCGACCGCAGCGTCGGCGTGCAGCACTTCAAGAACGACATGTCGCTCAGCGACGAGCAGGTGGACACGATCGTCCGCTGGGTCGACGCCGGGGCGCCGCAGGGCGATCCGAAGGACATGCCCACTCCGCCGCCGCTCGTCACCGACAACGCCTGGAAGGGCGAGCGTGACGGTTTCGGCGCGCCCGACCTCGTCGTGAGGTCGTCCGAGTACACGATGCCCGCCGAGCACCAGGACGTCTGGTATCGCCCGATGTCGGACATCCCAATCACCGAGCCGCGCTGGGTGAAAATGGTCGAGATTCGTCCGACCAACCTGAAGGGGCGGAAGATCATCCATCACTCGATCGCCTATCTCGTGCTGAACAACGATCCCGACGCGATCAATACGGGCACGGCCAACGGCCCCGATCGTCCCGGCGGTCCGGACGATCTCGTGAACCGCCGCCCGCAGCTGATGGAGTGGGCGATCGGCAAGGGCTACGACCTGTTCCGTCCGGGCACCGGCAAGCTGCTCGTGCCGGGCGAAAAGATCTCGTGGGACCAGCACATTCACGCGGTCGGCGAAGAGACGACGGCGGGATCTGAAATCGGCATCTGGTACTACAAGAAGGGCGAGGAGCCGAAGAAGCGCAGCTACCTCATCGGGTTCACCGGCATCGATCGCGCGAAGATGCTCGACATCCCGCCGAACTCGATGGCGATGACCGAAGGCTTCACGGTTCTGAAAGAGAACGCGCTCATCGAGAACTTCCAGCCGCACTTCCACCTGCGCGGCAAGTCGATGCAGGTCGAAGCGATTCTGCCCGACGGCAGCAAGCAGGTCATCAGCTACGTGGGCAACTTCAACTTCAACTGGATGACCAACTACATCTACGACGACGACGCGGCGCCGCTGCTCCCGAAGGGCACGGTCATCCACGTGAGCGCGTGGTACGACAACACGAAGGCGAACAAGAACAACCCCGATCCGGATCAGTGGGTCGGCTACGGCGATCGCACCGTCGACGAGATGGCCCACGCCTGGATGAACGTCACCTACTTCGACGACGCGGAGTACAAGGCGCTGCAGGCCGAGCGCAAAGCGAAGATGGTGAAGACGACGAACGACAACGAAAGACAGCAGCAGTGAACCGAGTCGGAACACTGTGTGCCGCCGGCCTCATCGTCCTGGGGACGATAGCCGGCGGCGTTCTTTTGTCCGGGCAGGTTCAGCCGCCCGAACCGCGCAAGCAGTTCGGCGCCGGCGTCACCGGGGCCTTCGAAGGCTGGTTCTACAACCCGGATGGCAGCCGGTCGTTCCTCATCGGGTACTACAACCGCAACTCGCAGCAGGAAATCGACATCCCCATCGGGCCGAACAACCGGATCGAGCCGGGCGGCCCCGACATGGGACAGCCGACGCACTTCCTCCCGGGACGGCAGTGGGGCATGTTCGTCGTGAACGTGCCCAAGGATTTCAAGCCGACCGACAGCTACTTCTGGACGGTCGTCGCCAATGGCCAGAGCACCAGCATCCCGCTGCGTCTCAAGGCCGATTACGTGATGAGCCCCTTCACGGAAATCGCGGTCAACAACACGCCTCCCGTCCTCAAGTTCGAACCGGGCGGCAAGGGCGTCCAGGGTCCGCTTGCGAACGTCGCAGCGGCTCCGGCGATGACGGCGTCGGTCTCGGCGCCGATGCCGTTGAATGTGTGGGCGTCCGACGACATGAAATACACCAGCGGCACGAGCGCGCCGCTGACGTCGACGCGCCCGCCCGTGACGCTGCGCTGGTCGAAGTATCGCGGGCCGGGCGCCGTGACGTTCGACAAGGCGCGCCCGGAGCTCGAGAAACTGCCGGGTGGCAGCGCGCCGTTCAACGCCAAGGCGACCGCGACCGCCAAGTTCGGCGAGCCTGGCGACTACCTCCTGCACGTCACCGCGAACGACTATTCCGGCGATGGCGGCGGCGGCTTCGGCTGCTGCTGGTCGACCGCGCTGGTCAAGGTCGCGGTCAAACCTTAACGCATCGATTCCGGACACCGCGGCGGAGGAGGCTTCATGCGGGTGCGTGCCACTATCCTTTTCCTGCTGTTGGCCGCCGCCTGGCTTTGGCTCGATGCCCGGGCCCAGTCCGACGGTCCCCTCGTCAGCGGCGCCCACCGGTTCGAGAAGGTCACCGACGGCGTCTACTACGCTACCGCGTCGGGGACCATGACGGTCGGCTCCAACTCGCCAATCATCGTCACCGACACCGAGGCGATCGTCATCGATTCCGAAATTACGCCGGCGGCGGCGCGCGCGCTCGTCGCCGACATGAAGGCGATCACCGACAAGCCGGTGCGCTACGTGATCGACTCGCACTATCACTACGATCACGCGTTCGGCAATCAGATCTTCGGACCCGAGGTCCAGGTGATTGGCCACGAGAACACGCGCAAGCGGATGCTCACGAACGTGATGGAGCAGTACACCTATCTCAACAGCGTCGAGCCGGTGCCCGCGCGCGTCGAGGCGCTCAGGAAACGCATGGCCGACGAGAAGGACCCGCAGCAGAAGGCGACCCTCGAGCGCCAGGTCGCCAACTCGCTCTCGTACCTCGAACAGATCAAGGAGACGAAGGTCACGCCGCCCAACGTGACGCTGGACCGCAAGATGACGCTGTTCCGTGGCGGCCGCGAAATCCAGCTGCTCTATATCGKCCGCGGGCACACCGACACCGACGTCGTCGTCTACCTGCCGAAAGAGCGGATCGTCTGCACCGGCGATCTGATGGAGTCGGTCCTCTCCTACATGGGCGACGCGTACGCGGAGGAGTGGCCCGCCACGCTCGATCGCCTGATGGCGATCGACTTCGATACGGTGATGCCGGGCCACGGCGTGGTGTTCAAGGGAAAGACGAGAATCCAGGAATTCCAGCGCTACGTCCGCGAAGTGTTGAAGCAGGCCACCGACCTGAAGAAAGCCGGCGTGTCGGCCGAGGCCGCCGCGCCGCGCATCGATATGACGGCGTTCGCTCCCACGTTCCCGCAAATCCGCGCCGTCGGCATCGACCCGGCGGCCGTCCGGAGAATCTACGCGCTCGCCGATCACCCGGAATAATGGAGCGATGATGCACAAGGGAGTGCTGGCGGCGGTCGTGGTCGTGGGCGTCGCCGCGGCGTTCGCCGTTCCGCGGGTGCTGGGCGTACGGACATCGAAGCTGCCGGACGCGGCCGCGTGTCCGGCGGACGCGAAGCCGGCCAACCTCAACTTCACGCTGAAAGACACGAACGGCCGCGACGTCAGACTGGCCGACTACAAAGGAAAGGTCCTGCTGCTGGACTTCTGGGCGACATGGTGCGGTCCCTGCAAAGTGGAAATCCCCGGTTTCATCGATCTCTACGACAAATACAAATCCCGGGGCTTCGAAGTGGTTGGCGTCGTCCTCCTCGACAAGTTCGAGAACGCCAAACCGTTCGCGCGCGACATGAAGATGAACTACCCCGTGCTCAACGGCGACGAGCAGCAGGACATGATCGACGATGCGTACGGACCGCTCTTCGGGTTGCCGATATCGTTCATCATCGGGCGCGACGGCCGGATCTGCCAGAAGCACCTCGGGCTGCCGGGCGCAACCGCGACGGCGAACCCCGATGCGAAAACCGTCAAGGGCGTGTTCGAAGCCCAGATCAAGGCTCTGCTATGACGGGCGCGACGCTGCTCACGGCCGCTTGCTGCACGCTGCTCGCCGTGCCGCTTGGTGCCGCCGACAGGGTTCCGGCCGCTGGCGGCGACATCACCATCACGCCACTGATTCACTCGAGCATCCAGATCGAGCACGCGGGCAAGGTGATCCAGGTCGATCCCTGGAGCCTCGGCGATCTCGAACGTTTCAAGAAGGCCGATCTCATCCTCATCACCGACGATCCGATTCACCACCTGGACGTCAAAGCGATCCAGCAGCTCCGCAAGCCCGGTGCGCCGGTGGTCATCACCGAAGCCGGCAAGGCGAAGCTGCCCGACGGCATCATCATGGCGAACGGCGAGCGCGCCACGGAAGGCGGCATCGCCGTCGAAGCGATCCCGGCCTACGACATCATCCCCGGCGAGCCATCGCATCCGAAAGGGAAGTCCAACGGCTACGTGATCACGCTCGGAGGCACCAGGATTTACATTGCGGGCGTCACCGAGTGCGTGCCCGAAGTGCGCGCGCTGAAGAACGTCGACGTCGCATTCATCCCCCTGAACATCCCGCTCGGGCGGATGACACCGGTCGCGGCCGCGGAGTGCGTGAAAGCCCTCGCGCCGAAGATTGTCTACCCCTATCACTACGATCAGCTG
>JRHI01001868.1_pt1 | contig 16155 bp, 13 predicted proteins | sample 215371 | NCBI WGS metagenome assembly JRHI01 (sample SAMN02929681, study PRJNA255918) | sediment metagenome | biome: cave system; feature: Ice Cave; material: Sediment; isolation source: sediment from deep within a dark volcanic ice cave with no known source of... ...
CACTCGGAGCACCCTGTAGGGTCCCGATCGGACAAAGGATAGCTGAATGCCTAAAACTCGCGCGAAAAAAAACGCCTTTAACCGTAATCAATTACAAAAATGCCCTACCGGCATCAAGGGGTTTGACGAAGTCACAAAAGGCGGACTTCCGAAAAATAGAACTACTTTATTTACCGGACGTACCGGCACCGGCAAAACTCTATTGGGGATCAATTTCTTAATTAATGGTGCGAGCAATTACAACGAGCCAGGCGTCCTCATGTCTTTTGAAGAGACAGAAGACGAGCTCTATAAAGACGTGGCTTCTCTTAAACTGGATTTAAAAGGTCTTGTCTCGCGAAAAAAGATTCTGCTTGAACATGTCGTTTTGGAGCGCAGAGATATTCAGGAGAGCGAGTTTAATCTGGAAGGTCTGCTCATTCGTTTGGAACATTCCATTGAGGCCATTGGCGCCAAACGCGTTGTTTTAGATTCTATCGAATCTCTCTTTGCAGGCCTCAGGAATGTGGGCATTCTTCGCTTAGAGGTAAAAAGGCTTTTCCGCTGGCTTAAGAACAAACAAGTTACGGCAATCATTACCGGAGAGCCGGCACAAGGCGCTTATACTCGTCATGGCCTCGAGGAGTACGTTTCCGATTGCATAATTTTCCTGGATAACAGAGTTAGGGAACAAATTTCCACCCGAAGAATTCGTGTAATTAAATATCGTGGCTCAGATCATGGAACAAACGAGTATCCCTTCGTAATCGATAAAGATGGACTTTCCGTAATTCCTATCACTTCGGCAGGACTCGATCAACCAGGCACAGCCAAGAGAGTTTCGACGGGAATTCCATCGTTGGATAAAATGTTCCAGGGCGGAGGTTATACCAGAGGCAGCACGGTACTGGTTTCAGGCACCGCAGGCACAGGAAAGACGAGCCTGGCAGCTGCATTCGCGGTAGAAAGGTGCAGGCGCGGGGAACGGTGTCTTTTCTTGTCTTATGAAGAATCTTCAGGGCAACTCATTCAGAACATGAGTTCCATAGGTTTTCATTTTGAACCCCTGATCAAGAAAGGACTCTTGAAGATTGTGTCTACCAGACCTTCCTTTTTTGGTTTAGAGATGCATTTACTCGATTTATACAAGGTCATTGCAGAGTTCAAACCAAAATCTGTTGTCATAGACCCGCTGACAAGTCTCATTGGGGAAGGGGACCAGCGTGAAATTCAGTCCATGGTTACTCGCATGATCGATCTCCTGAAATCCAAGGGGATAACCGGTTTTTTTACAAGTCTTGTTTCTTCAACGGCACAAAACTACACCAGCGGCGAAGTCGGTGTCTCGTCTTTAATTGACACTTGGATCGTGGTTAGAGAAATAGAAGAAGATGCGGGTAAAAGACGCATTCGTGGAATTTATATTGTTAAGTCCCGGGGCATGGGCCACTCGAGCGACGTTCACAAATTGATTTTGAGTAACAATGGAATTGATATAGCACCCATGACTGCCCCGGCACTCTTCCAACAGAAAAAAAAGGTTGCTAAGAATAGTTCCCTGGTAGACAAATTACTCCCAGCTGGTGATCAAGTGTGAGTGCGAAGACATTACATCCTAACTTCATTGTCGGGATTGGCGGCGCCGCTGGAGCTCTTAACGCCTATAAGGCTCTCTTGCACGCCCTGCCCTCAAATACAGGGATGGCGTTTGCTATTGTTTCCAATATTCACTTCACCGCCAGTAATCAGTTAGTTAAAATTCTGTCGAAACACACGAAAATGCCAGTAATCATGGCTTCCGCGGCGATGCCGATCCGTGCGAATCAAGTCTACGTTATTCCTACAAATCTGGACCTTCTAATTGCGAGCTATTCCTTCAAGGTTGCCGCGCGCGCCGGGAAGAATGGGCAGATAGATTCCTTGTTTATTTCCTTAGCAGAGGCCATAGGGGCGCGTGCGATCGGCATAATCGTCTCTGGGTACTCTGGCGACGGTATTGAGGGATGCAAGCACATCAAGGCTTCGGGAGGTAAGACCTTTGCTCAGGACATGTCTGGCGAAAAAGACAGCATACCTCTCAATGCTCACGTTTCAGCCTGTGTTGATTTCGTTCTGCCACCCGGTAAAATTCCAGATGCACTACGAAGATTGGTAAGAACTCCTGCAACTAAGAAGAAACGCGGCTTCGACCCAGAGAGGTTCCTTGCCGCCATCGGTGAGGGCCGTAAAATTGTCCTGGTTTGGCAGTAGATTACGCGCGCCCGAGACCGGAAGTCCCCACTTCGCGAGGTAATAATTATGTCGTGACCTGGGCGCCATTCTCGCCTTGTTAATACGCGTGAGCCGTGGTGACTAACGTTTTCGGTGAATCCAATTTCCACCGTTGACGTTTCTTCCAAGCTGGAAAGATACACGGACTCTACAGCGGCAATCCGTTTTTCATATCTATCGCTCTGCGCAGTCACTGGGTATTTTCTCTGCTCAGGAACCTACGAACTGGAAGTCATGATGCGCCTCCAAGAAACTGGGTGTTCCACAAGTGGGAAGGTTTCGCCGAAAGCATAAGTCTCATTGCACCGCCCGCTGTCCGGGCCGTTCGCTCAACTTACACTAATAAAACAAACTGTAACCCGGAATTTCCGATTTCAACTCCATCTCTGCACAGGACTATAGGCCAGCCGCCCTCTCGTGTCAAACTCAAATCACGGCTGTGTGACGCGTATCCGGAAGTTTGCAACCTGCCAGTTTCCGGATTGGCGACCACTCGGAGGGAATTGGTTTCCATCCTTCTACACGAAAGTGTAGCGCGTCTGACGAGCGGGCGTGGCTGCCCACCTCCGAGCCATAAAGCTCCAGTATTAAGTCCGAAATTTGCAACTAGAATCGCTGACGTAAGAAGGAATGAGTATAGACTTGAGTAACTACACTCTAACTAGTGTCACAAGCTCAAGTGGGGCGGCGCGACTGATGAGGCTCATTCCTCTTTTTACCGTAGGCAAGCCAAATGACAGTGTCGAGTTCAGCCGATTCTAAGCTGTTTGGAAGCTCCTGCTGTCCCCGGCAGATGATCGAACGGTAGCGCCGCCGCTCCAAGCGCAGCGCCACCGTTTGCGAGAAACTCACGTCTGGTTAAAGACCCGTGCTTTTCCTGCTCCATACGATCTGCTCCCGATATTAAAAACCTATTCGGAGTCCAAACCGGAACTGCCGTTCACCGAATGAACCGGTGATCTCCCCAAAGCCCTCTTTAAATGTCCCGTCCGGGTTCAACCGGAGGTTCGAGACGTTCCCGCTCGGAAGATTGAAGTGTGGAGTGTTGGTGAAGTTGAAAGCTTCGGCGCGAAACTGCAGATCGATTCGCTCTGTTACCCGAAACAGCCGGAAGAGGCCAAAGTCCCAATTGGCAACTCTTGGACCTCGTAGGATGTTCCAGCCGGCAGAGCCAAAATGTGGCACCTGGCCGGGCCTGCCCGGATCAGCAAATGCAAAGGGATCAAAGTAGGGTTGTCCGCGACCAATCCCGCCGAGTATCTTCACGGGCTTCACCAGGTCGGCTCTTTGAGAGCTAGTGCCCTGTACGTTCAGCGAGGCATTCGAAGCCGTCACGCTGAAGGGCGTCCCGCTTTGAAAGCTGATTATATTGTTTAATTGCCAGCCGCTGACGACTGCCGAAACGACTCCCCCTCGGTTCAGCCACCGTTTCCCTTTTCCAAACGGAAACTCGGTGACATTAGTAATTTGCAGGTTATGTGGTCTGTCGATGTTCGTGATGGCGCGGTTGAGGCGATAAAAATCAGGTATCTGAATCGGCGCGATATCGTCACTGCCGGTGATGCCTGCGAGGCCGATTGACTTGCTCCAGGTGTAACCCACTTCAACCTGATAACCGTTGGCAAACCGACGCTGCAAGCGGGCCTGCAGCGAATCGTAGTGACTCCCGCCAATCGGACCAGCCAATCTGGTCGAAGCAGTTCGCCCGAACGTTTTCTTCGCGTCGGATGGATCCGGCTTTTTAAACAACTGCTGGCCAGCTTGACCTCCTCCGATAGGCGCCCAATTTAGCTCGAGAAACCCTAATTGCCGCACCTGCCGGGATGCGACGTAGCCGGCCTCTCCAACAAAACCCCACTTCAAATTTTTCTGCAGGGTCAAGTTCCAGGACTGGACGTAACCACGGTTGAACTTTCCGGGCAGCGTAATGGCTGTGACGTTGCCCGGAACGTCGATCACACCGTTGCCCGGATCCGGGACGGAGATCGACGGTATTCCTTGCGCCAGGGTTCTAGGAACGGGTTGAAATGAGTTCGGTCCCTTTTCGGTCAATTCGATGAGGATGGGGTGGTTGGTGCGCAAGGGCCGAGCCAACGGATAAGGATCATTGGTGATGCCGTAACCGGCGCGGATGACAAAATCGACGGTCGGCCGATAGGCGATCCCGATCCGCGGAGCAAACATCGTTTTGCTCACTTGGACTCCCAGATCCTTCGGAACCGATCCGACCCCGCCGAGCAGCATTTTGTTGGTCTCAGGGTCATAGCGTTCGAACCCGCGGTCCGAGCGGGTCGGGATCGGAAAGTATTCCCAACGCGTGCCATAAGAAAGAGTCAGTTTCGGAGTGATCTGCCAGCGATCGCGAACGTACAGGCTATACGACCAATTGCGAGTGGTATAGGGAGCCACCGTCAACAGATTCTTACCTATAGTTGTGGGCAGACCCAGCAGGAAACTGGCGAAGGCATGTAAGTTCGTGGGGTTAGTACCTTTGATCGAGGTCGGACCGCCGGTAAAATCGAAACCACCGCGCGCACCCCTGGAATCTCCGATGGGAAACTCTGGCTGGGTGTGGTTCATGTTCATCTTGTAAAAGTCCACACCCCAGCGGATTTCATGTGAGCCCCTCATCCACGAGGCATTGGCAACATATTGGAAATTATCGTCGCTCCTGTAGTAGGGCATGAAGTTTTCAGTTGTTCCGTAGCCGGCATAGCCGCTGACGTTGAAACGCGGCCAACCGCTCTGAAAAGGCCGGGGACCATTAGTTCCGGGTATCCCCAGGACGTCCAGGCCGATGTTCTTGCCAATGCTGGGGTGTTCCGAAGACGTGTTAAGACGAACCCATCCGAGGTTTCCGTCTACAAGAATGTGGGTGCTAAGCATGTAGGTCGTCGCTCCCACGGAAACATTGTTCGTGCTGCCTACGCCCTGGCCCGCATTGCTGAACCCAGCTATAGGAGGACCCTCCAAGGCCGCTCCAAAATGGGTAGCGTTGGTGGTAGAAAATTTTAGAACGCTATAACGCCCGAACAAATTGAGTTTGTTGTTGATGGTCCAGTTCACCTTGCTGTCGATCGTCCAGCGATCAAAGATGAATGGCGCCTGCACAAAGTAATTGTTCTGTTCTCCGAAGGTCCCATCGGGCCTGCGCAAATTGGGAAGAGGAATCAGTGGAAGAATTTTTTGGGCCACAATCTTGTCGAAGTCAGCGAGGTTGATCTTGTTGCCGGGAAACGGTGTTCTTCCCGAGCCATCCTTGTTACCGGTCTTTGGCTGGTAGATGACCACAGCAGGCTTCTGGAGTAGTCCTGCAGAGAAGTCGCCGCTACGAACCGCTGCCGTCGGAACCGAAGCGGTTCGACTGACACTCTCACGATCGTTGGTGCCTTCGTAGCTCACGAAGAAAAACAATTTGTCCTTCTTGATCGGTCCGCCCACCGTGCCACCATATTGATTGAAAATGAACAATCCCTTCTCCGTGCTGGGCGGCAGGAAAAAGTTTCTCGCATTTAAATGCTGGTCGTTGTGATACTCGAATGCCGCCCCATGAAATTGATTGGTTCCGCTTTTGAGTTGTACGTTGATAGCGGCCCCGCCCGCCAGCCCCTGCTCGGCATCGAAACTGTTGGTCACTACGTTGACGGTCTGAATGGATTCGAGAGCCGGTACATAGGCGGTAATGTGGGGAAGCCACGGGTTCGTAGAACTGGCTCCATCAATTCGGGTATTGTTGATGCTGGCGCTCACACCATTCACATTAAACCGTAAGGAGCGGGAAGGGTTGGTCGGAATGGAGTGCGCATTCGTGGGAGGACTGAACCCGGGCAGTGTCTTGAACAAGTTCTGGTAATTCCGGCCAAGTGGAACTGGTAGGTTCTTGAGAGTTGTTTCAGATAATTCGGCGCGCACTTCGGCTCGGTCAGTTTGCAGTAATGGAGTTTCGGCCGTAATCGTCACATTTTCGGATACTTCGCCCAACTGCATCCTCACATCCACGCGAGTGACATTATTCAGCGTAACCGGCACATCGGCTTTGGTGACGGTCTTAAACCCGGCCATGGTGACCCTCATTTCGTAGGGGCCCGTTTGGACGGCAGAAAAGTGGTAAGCACCGGCCTCATCGGTCGTTGCTTCGCGGGTTATGTTTGTTTCCTTGTGTTTGATTGCGACTGTGGCGTTGCTTACCGCAGCTCCGCTTGGGTCCGTAACATTGCCTACGACCGAGCCATAAAGTACTTGCGCTCGCCCATCTTGTGGCAGAGATAACACGGATAGAATCAGGCTCAGGCAGCCCAATGCGGCGCGGCGCCAGATTGCGTTACTTCGCATCATATTCATCAACCTCCTTTACTTCTGAACTTTTTGAAGCTTTTCCAGAACGTGAACCGGCAGGGCTGCGAAAGTTCTTCGAGTGGTGCGGGATCACCGTGACGTGTCTTGCTAGCGTGGGCTGCCTCCATAGAGGCCATGATCTCGAAAGTTTCTTCCGGCGAAACCGGCGGCATGCCCGTCTGAGAGAATTTCACGATGCGAGTTCCTGCGGCGATAGCCATAGGAGATTCCGGGGATTATAGCCCTACCTAGCAAAAATGGTGTGGTTATCTCCTGTTAAACGCATTAGCCGACCTAGTATCCACATAAGGAATCAATCTATCTAAACCCCGTTAGAAATGAAAACGTGGTGGTGTTGATCGAACGGAACTCACGGATTGTTTGAATGAATAAGTCAGGGAGGAGCGCTTGGTGTAAAAAAGCTGAACTCAGCGACCCCGCTGATTCAGAGATAACCAAGGAGGCTTCCCCATGGAAAATATGTACTACATCGGCTTAGATGTTCACAAGAAAACAATCAGCTGCTGCGTGAAGGATGGCAGGAAATCAATCTCGGTAAAGTTGACCAGGTATGGATTCTAGACCTTGTATTACTGAGAGGTATTGAGCTACGCGAAACTGCCGTCACTCGCCACCGTGAGGAAGGCGATGAAGATAATGAATCAGCATAACTGCACCCGCTTACTGCTTCGGCTCTTGCGGGGCTAATTTTGCTCGTACGGTCGCCAGTAAATGTGTCAGCTATCGGGAGAGACGGTGAAACCCCCGCCACCGTGAAGCCCCTTGGCTCTATCGACTGTCCCAATCTTTCTTAAGCCATGCGTCACGAAATCGAAGAAATCGATCTCGGGCGGATTTGCGTACCACTTCAGGAAACAAATACCGTTCGGAAGAACCCTCCAGTAGCGCCCAACGATGTTCTCGGCGAAAATCCGAGTTTCCTCACCGCCCTCAACCGGCATTCGCCAAAGCGGAGCAGTCCCAAGAACCTTCGTATAGTATAGAAACTTGCCATCACTTGACTCCCACGCCTCAAATCCCCCGTTGTTCGTGACCTGCGCCGCGGGGCCGCCCTGGGGGGCAACTTTCCAGATTTCCCACGTTCCGGTGCGATTTGAAGAGAAGTAGATCCACCGGCCATCGCTGGACCAACTCGGCACATTATTCTCGAAGGGTTCCGTGGTCAGGCGGCGTGGCGAGCCCCCTTCCCCGTTGATCAAATAGATATCGGAGTGGCCTTCCTTACGCGAGTCCGGTGGATTAGCTTCGCTCGCACCGATCAGATCGACAGTGACATCATGTTGGTGGAAAACTTTAAGTAATTTTTTCAGCGATGCTCGGCAAAACGATTTCTCACTATCGGAGGCTCAAGCGGTTTACTTCCGAAACAGCCCGCCCGACTCTATCCTTACATATGTGCTGGATCCGTTCGTAGGCTGCTGCCAGAGGGAATCGCCCCGTCGGCAGAGGAATTCCCGTTCGGGGCGAACAAGTAAAGATTTATAGGTTAGAAAGAATTTTAGTGTACTGGTCATAGGCCGCGCGGTCGTAAACGTAATCGAGAGACGGCACGAGAGAGAGTTCCACGCCGCCGAACTTGCTTTTGAAGACGCTGATATTCCGCCAGGGATGTTTCGGTTCGTCTGCGGGAGCAATTCCCCACAGGTCGTACCATTCGTGTCCCAGCGCCTTGGCTTTGCGCATGATCTCGAAATGAAGAAGGTAGGGAGCCATGACGTGACGGTGGAGGTCGCGTGATCCGCCAAAGAAATACGTCGCCCGCGGGCCGAAATACACGACCAAGGCGGTAGCGATCCGAATACCCTGGTATTCGGCGAAGAAAAGCGAGCCATGACGCGACGGTGAAAACAAAGACACTAATGTCTGAAAGTAATCCGGAGGATTGGGTTCCATTCCTTGTCGCTCGGCCGTTTCTTCGTAAATGCTTTGGAAATCCGCAAGGCCCCGAGTTGATTTGTCTTCAATGATTGAAACGCCATATCTCTGCGCGATGCCGATATTGTACCTGCCCTTGGGTTTCATCTGCGCGAGGATTTCGGTTTCGGAATGACGCAGATCAATGCAGCGGGTGTTCCTAACCTCCCGGTAACGATCAGCAAAGGAAGGAACGGTCCGGAATCCGGATAAGAAACTCGGCAGAGACAGCCAACGAGGTTCGATGCGCAGGTGGCTGACGGCATGCTGATCGGTTTTGCGGCGATCTTCAATCTCTTCAAAGATGGCCCGCCAAACTTCTTCGCCTACTAGGGCATCCCCTGGAAGCACCGGTCCATCCTGCATGTAATAGAAGCAACGGTCTTTCGCGTACACAAACTTCAAAACCACTGCCCCGCCAACAATTTGATTCCCGTCAGTCAGCGTGATCCCAAAGTTTTCGAATCCGCAGAAGTTTCGAAATTCTACCCACCAGGACGACTGCATAAAACCTGTATCCGGTCTCGCCTGCACAAAGTTATTCCAAGCTGTCCACCGGTCCGCCGGCGGCCTGGAGACTGGCTCAGATTCGGACAACATCCCTTCACACTGCTCAAGACGTGTGGGAGCAAGCGCTGTGAGCGGATCGGGCATGTTTTTCAGGCGGCGGAACTGATCTGACGCGAGCCTGTTGGTACGCTGCCATCGTTTTGTATGGAAGGATAGATAGAGCCATCGTAATCCCGACAGTTAGGAGCGGCCGGACGTCTTTCCCAATAATTCACCAGCAAGGTCAAACGCAACTCCGGTGACTTCTGTGTATCCCCATCCTCCGAGCGGCCCATCGTTTTTTGTGTTGTTTCGTTCGCTAGCACACCATGACGTAAGTCGCCGCGAAAGGTCGCGTAGTGGTTGGGAATGGCATCGAGCGTTACGCCAAATTCCGGTTTGGGTGGTACCCAGGATTTGCCGTCTGGACCCAATACTTGGTCATAAACGATCGTTGGGCTGGGAGGAAACCAATTAAGGTACAAGATACTCGACCACAGGGGATGGACGATTTGCCCCGTCTGTTTTTGCAGACTTCGGTCTCGGTCGGTGTGAAAGGGCAGCGACTCACCATATTTGAGTCGGCCCAGCCACCACTCCATCCCAATACACTTGGGGCCCGGCCGGACCAAAGTACACAATTTACTGACACATTCTTCAACTATATTTGTGGGGTTTGCGCCGCGCGGAAACCAGAAGGTCGTGTTATAGGTGCCCATTCCTTCCATGCGGTCCGCGCCAACAGCCTGGACTACGCGTGTCAGTCGCTCAAATAGCGGTTGCGGTAATGCGTCCTCATATAGATTAATTTTGTGCATGTCTCTATTTACTCTCCTTTAGAGTCAGTAGCTCATCGACTGCCACCTAAAACCTGTTCTGCCCACTATCGCGTTTCAAAGCGCAGGCACAAAGCCTTCATCGACCTCGAACTTAACCGTAACCTGGCGTACACGGCGGTGTACCGGCATTACTTTGCTCAATCTCGGGTCGAAATAGTCCTTCAACATCATCGGCCTGGGCTCTTGAAGATAAAAGGAGGGAGCATCGGTAACGGCTGTACAGCCAAGGACGCTCAATTCTTCTCGTGACGAAACGTGCTGGACAATGCAAGGAACGTGCTTAATTCCCATCTCGCGGAGCGCGTACGCTCGGTGGCTTCCATTGTTGAGGATCAGCCGGTTCTCGGCGTAGATCGCGTTGAGGAAGTTTGTGCCGAAACCTACCGCAAGTCCCACGACACCGGCAGCATTGCCTGGGGGAGGGTAGTCTTTAATATGATGCGGTTGCATGGCCATGGTGCCGAGAAAGCGCAGATCGTTTGAGGGGGACACAAATACGTACGTGTCTTTATGCACGCGCGACCATTTGACCGGAGGTTGTGGCTGATCGTGAGGGAGGCACATGCGAAAGATTTCCGCTTCGCTCGGCGCCGGCCTCAACCTTTTTTTTAACTGCGCGACAAACGTCAGGTCGATATGGTGCTGGTACACAACTAGACTGTCCAAGTCGACAAATGCCACCTCGGTTGGCACGGTGTTATAGCTGTGCTTGACCAGAGGATTCTTCAAAAACTCCAGCAGCAGTTCGTTATCGGGGGCCAACGGCTGAATAGTAGAATTGTCAGCAAGGCCCGCCTCTTCCTTTTCTAGAGTGCGCACCACTTCACTGGCGGCTTGCCATTCTTCGGTGAGAATGCCCGACCCGGGCGGATTCACTGCTTGATTCCTAACATATTGCAGAAATTGCTTCAGCGTCGGACGCCCGAGCAAATAAAGGTGTTCGTTCGCATCGGCAGGGATTTCGGGCGCAACCGCCGGGCGTGAATTAGCAGCCGCTCTTTTCGATGCCGGCTTCAGTTCGACTTCCTTTTTGGTAAACGGGGCTGTCGCCATATTTCAATTTCTCCCTTGCCGAAAGAAAAACCCGCAATCTTCGCGTTACCACCATGACCAGAACTCAACCTTAATGGTGTGCGCTAGCCGCCGGGTCATCAGGTCAATGGCTCGTTTCCGGCCACACAGGATTTTGGCGTGTCCCGTCATTTCCGGCTTGAGCAGCAGAGCTTGATTATCAATTTGTGTGGTAACGATGATCGATCTCTTCGTGTTGCTGCCAAATGTACTCGACGGAACCAGCGAGGGGGGGCTTTGCTCACTCCCGCTGGAACTGCCTTGGACGCTCGTGGATATAAAATTCACGGTTCCATAGAATATTTCGTCCGGGTATGCACGCGCGCGAAGCACAACTTTTTGACCAGCTTGGACGTCGGCAATATCCTTTTCGTCAATTACAATTTGAACTGTAGCTGTTTTCAGATCGTAAATCTTGGCGATGAGATCTCCTTTCTTGACCAGTTGATGCGTCAATTGCTTCAGTTGGATGGTGGGGGTGGCCACCACGCCGGTGGACGGACTGTAGACGGTCAGTAGCCGACGCTGTTGCTCGAGGTGGCGCCGGTCCCCTTCTAGCTGCTGGATCTGCGCCTTGGTCTGGACAATTTGCTCCGGCCGCACGCTATTGAGCAATGCATCCAGCTTGGCCTTGGCCGCAAGGAGATTGTTGGCTGTCGCGGTGGTTTGATCCTGGGTGTCTTCGAAGTCCTTTCTAGAGGTAAGACCCTGTTCCATGAGGGCTTTCAGCCTGGCTAAGCGGTTCTGCCCATACTTTAGCTGGTCTCCGGTGGCGACGACCGCGGCCCTGGCGATTTCGATCTCCTGCTCCGTTGGGCCGGCCTCCTGCATTCTGAGCCGCGCGTTTGCTTCTGTACGCTGCGCCTTGCTCTTGTCGAGAGCGGCGCGCGAGTCAATGTCGGTAAGCTGGGCGATCACATCTCCCTGCCGGACGAAATCCCCCTCGTGGACATAGATGTTTTCGATGATGCCGTCAATTCCGGCGCGCACATCCGAGTTATCGATAGGGAGTACGTTGAAAGGACCTTTCACGCGCAACTCGGCGTGCCCGAGAACCAAACCAACCAGAGCCCCGGCGGCCAAAGCTAACCAGGCCGCCCGTCGCATCCGGCGTTTCCAGGAGCGGCTTTTCTCTTCTTTCGGCGGGGCAGGCTGTGTCTCCCTCGGCACCACAGAATTGCTCAGGCTGGTGGTTTGCAGCGGCGCTTGGCGATCACCAAACACTCTTTGGATACCGCGGCCTGGTATCGCATCCGTGACCCTGTCCGGCACCTGGGAACGCTCACCGATGTTGGGCGCGGCTAACGCCACGCAATTGGGGGCCTCCTCGGGCCGATCGGATGCGGCAGAGGATTTGCCGAACCCATTTGGAATGGTGCTCGTGCGGCCATATATCATCATTTCAGAATCCTCGCGGAGTGCAGGCATCACTGGCTCGAAGGCCGCGGGATCATCGTCTTCACGCAATACCTTAGGCTGGCCGGGTCCCCCGGTCATCGTTGGCATGACGATTGGCGTCACGGTTTGCGTCGCGATCTTTTCCATATCGCTATTCTTCCGTGCGGCCGCCTGGTACAGAGAGCTAGCCCTGTCGGACACGTTGGAGTGCCCGCTGTCTTTAAACGTTGTGGGCTTGCTTGAATCGCTAGCCTCCTCCGCTGTCTCGAAATCCTCGTCGTCGAATGAGCCTGACGCGTCGGAAGGATTGGCAAACATTCTGCGGAACCTCCTGCGGAACTTCATGCTCAAGAGCATAAGGGTTATAAGCACAGTCGTCGGAGTGCGACCGTCAACTAAGGAGTTGCCTGCACTCAGCAAGATGTATCCCAGGATCGAGAACGAGCCTGCTAGTGCCACGGTGCCGTAAACCAAGAAAATGGTCCGCTCCCGTCGTGGTAGATCCTCTTCGGCGTCCGATCCCAGACCGAATAGCTTTTCGACCAAACTTCCGACGTACCGGAAGGACCTCTTCCTCAGGTTCGGAATCTCCAGGGAGTCGCTCAGCAAATAATAGCCGTCGAATTTGATAAGCGGGTTGAAGTTCAGGAGGGTTTTGAGGCCTGAAGTGGCCATCACCGCCAAGGCCATAAAGTTGATCCATGTGTCCGCTTCCGTCACCCGCCAGGTTATTGTGGCCAAAGCCCAAAGAAACAGCTCGAAGTAAGGACCCGCTAATCCCACCCACAGGCGTTTAGATTTTTCGGGGAAAAGCCAGACGTCGCTGACGTTGCAATAAAAAGCCGGCTGGAGAAAGACCAGCGCACAACCCATTTCATGAACTTCACCTCCGTAGCGTGTGCAAGTTAGACCGTGACCAAATTCATGTGCCCCCACGACCAGGAAATTTAGCGCCAGGATCATCGGAATCGCGGAGAGGTGGTAGAGCCGGTGAACATCCGCTCTGAAGTCGCTCCAATTGGCGATCGTGACTCCCACAGCTAGGAGGATCGTTGTTGCCGACAACCCCACAAAATAAGGAGTGTAAAAAAAGCGCACTCTCGGAGCTAGGCGGTTCAGAAGTTGGCATGGATCGAAAACGCTGAACCGGCAATACAAGAAGTTGCCGCGAAAACGCTTCGGCCCGCGGCTCGCGTTTTTCTCTCGGGAGTCCGCAGTCTCTAAGACATCGTTCTTCTTGAGACTTTCAATGAAGACGTTTAAGGTTCCGACAGAAAGCGCAGCGTCGAATTTGGCTTCGGTCCTCTGCCGAATCGTCTCGACCGGTGTTTCGCCGTCCAGCTGTTGTGCGATGAAGTACTCGGCTGCTTCTAACCGGAAAAATTTACGGGATAGAGGATGCTTGATAACGACAGACGTTCCGTGAGCCGTCTGCTGGGGACGGATAATCAGGTCGCTCCGAAGCCTTGGAGGACAGGCAATCATGACTTCTTTCGCATAAGTAGGCATTCTATTTGGGAGGGTGGCGGATTTTTTCCGCCACCCTCTCTTTCATACGAACTATCAAGCGTTCGGGCTTTTCACTGACGGCTATCGCTTAGTTACCCCTTGGAGCCGTGAGTCTTTGAGCCGTGAGTCTTGGAGCCGTGGGTCTTCGAGCCGTGACTCTTGGAATCATGGCTCTTGGAGCCGCCGCTGGCATGGGAGCTACCGCCGCCACAGCCGCCAGGCGCGATGCGCTCTTCTAGCCTCTGCAATTGCAGGCTGATATGTTTCATGTGTTTTCACCTCCTTTCTGTGGGATTGGGGAAGTCTCAGGCGCATTTCTATCCTGCGAGGCACATGCGGTCCCGTATTCCAATTAAGAAGTCCTGGTAGTGTCGAGCCTGAAGGAACCGATTTAAACGGGTAGCCCGAACATCCCGAGCTGATGCGACTGTTATCTTTATATATTTTAGTAAAATATATATATAATTAAATATATTTAGACTAGAGCATATTTTACTCTTGGTGCAGGCAGGCAGGGAAAGGTGTGTGTATCGTCGAGGGAAGAGAGGAGCTATCATCGCATTTGCTCGACCAGCCTTCACGGGCTCCCGGGAGCCATCGAAAAGCAGGCTCCGGAATACATGGGCCGCACCAAACTAAGCCAGCATAATGGCTTGCAATCTGACCGCCAAATGAATGTAGGCGGCGAGGCGCATGTATCTGTGCTTGAAACACGTCTAATTTACAACTTGGAGTGCGCTCGCGGTTGTCCCCGCCAGATGGCCGGAGAACGCTTCACATTATCGGAAGAATAATTCCGCAAGCACACCCCTGGATAGATCTTGGCAGTGCGCGATGTGTGCGCGGGAAGAAAAGGCGCCCTAGTACGAAGATACTAAGAGATAACAGTACGTGATCACTCTGCGGCCCACTTTTACTTTTTTGAGGATCACCATCTCGCATGGACTGTGAAACTCAGCGTGATCACTTTTCGCGCCGTTATGATCCACGAGATTGATGGCCCCTGTGGCCGCCAGAGTTCCCAGTTCTCGCTACAGTGTCTTACATGTGAGGATTCATTTATCTCGACGAATCGACGATTTACCTTCCGTCGTAGGTATCAGATTAGGCCCACCGACTCTCCCGTTGACAGAGATGCCGTTCCCATTGTTTCTCACAATCGTGTTGAGGTCCAGTGTGACGCCTCCGAACCCACCAACGTTCCACCTTCCACGAGAAGCTGGGGCAGACGAAAAGGTGGTTTGGCATCGGCCGAAAACACTTCTGGCCGAGTAGTTAACGGTGCTCGGGGACGAGGCAGCACTCCATGTAAGCTCGGAATTACTCGCAGCGAAAAACCTCCAAACTGAAAGTCCTCACCGCCTTTGACCGTCACCAATTGAGTCTCTGGCACCCCACTTGCACGCGCGAAGTCGTGCGGCGTCCGCCTTGTCCGGTGGAAACTCGCAGAGCCACCGGTCGCCATTGAGACTTGCGCGGTTGTGACTGATTCGGCGTTATTCGCTCAAACTACCCTGGAACAGTTAAGGACGGCACTAGAGCAGCCGAAACGATGGGTTGGATGGAGCGTGTCGCAATTAATAGACCGGCTCGCGCAAGTTGGCGTGAGTGTGACGCTCGAATCGGAAGGCGTGGTACGGTGAACGGATGCAGAAGCCTAAGCGAAAGCGCGCAGGGAAGTTCGGCAACCCGAGGATAGCTGAATTAGGAATCGCCACACGTTTCAAGCCGGGCAATAGAGCGAATCCTGGCGGTCGGCCGAAAACGCGCATCCTAGCTGAGATGCTGGCTTCGATAGGTAGCGAAATCGAACCAAAGAGCGGCAAGACATATTTTCAAATCGCTGCAGAAGCACTTGTGTGCGAAGCGTTTGCCGGGAACATTCAAGCTTTCAAGGAGTTCGCTGACCGTGTTGATGGACGATCAACTCAGCACGTCGAACTGAGCGGCACGCAAGGGCATCCGATCGCTATTGCATCGAAGGCAAAGTTTGATGATGACCCATGGGTTCAAGAATGGAAAGGTGCGACTTACGAGCGGCGCGTTCAGATGGAGCAGGAAATGGACGACAAAATATTGGGGTACGCTGCAAAGATCGAGGCCCGGCGGAAACTTCCAGAGGCCGAAAAGCAATACACGGCACGTTTGCGGGAACACCGCGAGCGCGAAGCGGCCGGCGAAAAGCCTGAAGACATTCATGCAGACTTCCTGTCTCGTCCACCGCTCGGTCAACCGCAGAAGCGGTTGATAACCGGTTAGGACTGTTTAG
>JRHI01001869.1_pt1 | contig 16151 bp, 13 predicted proteins | sample 215371 | NCBI WGS metagenome assembly JRHI01 (sample SAMN02929681, study PRJNA255918) | sediment metagenome | biome: cave system; feature: Ice Cave; material: Sediment; isolation source: sediment from deep within a dark volcanic ice cave with no known source of... ...
GCCGCCTGCTACTGAACAGATTGTCACGGTGCGGCTTATTTTCAGAGCAGCCCGAAGCGTGAGCGACGGGGATGGACCCATCGCTCACGCTTCGGGCTCTGATTACGCACCCTCAGCGCCCGCCTGACGGTACGTATTTCGCCAACCAGGCGAAGACCTCCCGGTGCCAGAAGGCACTGTTCGCCGGTTTCAGCACCCAGTGTCCCTCGTCGGGAAAGTTAATCATCTTCGACGGCACTCCCAGGCGCTGCAGTGTCGTGAACAGCTGCAATCCCTCCGCCACCGGCACGCGGAAATCCAGGTCGTTGTGGACGATGAGCATGGGCGTCTTGAAGTTCTTCGCGAAGCGGTGCGGCGAGAACTTCTCGTAGGCATCCCGCTTGTTCCAGGGCGTCCCGCCGTGCTCCCATTCGTCGAACCAGAGTTCATCGGTCAGGGCATACATGCTCTCGAAATTGTAGACTCCATCGTGCGTGATGATCGTCTTGAACTTCGTCGTGTGTCCCTCGAACCAGTTCATCATGTAGCCGCCGAATGACGCTCCCGCCGCTGCCATGCGCTCGCGGTCGATGTACGGCTGCTCCTCCAGATAAGCGAGGCCGGCCATCAGGTCGTCGTAGCATTTGCCGCCCCAGTCGCCGCTGATCTCATCGGTGTACTTCTGGCCGAAGCCGGTGCTGCCGCGCGGATTCGGCAGGGCAACGACGTAGCCCTGCGCCGCCCAGGTCTCCGGGTTCCAGCGATAGCTCCAGCCGTCCTCCCACGCGCCTTGAGGGCCGCCGTGGACGAGGAAGGCCAGCGGCCATTTCTTCGTCCCATCGAACCCCGGCGGCTTCAGGATCCACATCTGCATCGGCGTGCCGCCAGCGCCCTTGACGGTGACGCTCTCCGGCTTCGGCAGGTCCAGCTCCGCAAGCAGCTTGGCATTCGCCTGGCTGATGTTCCGCGCGGCCAGCAATCCCGGCCGCGGCTGACTGGCCACCATGACCTCGTTCGGATGATCCAGGCCTGCGTTCACGAATGCCAGCATCCGGTTGCGCGGCTCGGCGACGAGGGCGCGATTGGTTCCGGGCACGCTGTATTTGACGTGGTTCCCGGCTGGACCGGGCAGGTCAGTGGAGAAGATCGCCGTCGAACCATTGTCGTCGGCGGTGAAGAAGAGTGTGTTCGCGTCGGCCCAGGCGAGACCATCGACCGAGCGGTCCAGCTTCGCGGTGACGCTGCGTGGCGCTTCCTGGAACGCTCCGCCCGGATCGCAGGGAACGACCATCAGCTCCCACTTGTCGGACTCGAAGCCGGCGCGCTTCTGGGCGCGGTAGGCGAGCTGTTTGCCGTTCGGCGCGAAGCGCGGCCCACCGTCGGCCGCCGGGTTGTCCTTGGTCAGGCACTCCGGCTTGCCGCCGGTGATGGGGACGCGATAAATGTCGTAGTTCGTGTTCCAGGCCTCGTTCCGCTCCGGCACAGCGGTATAGACGAGGTAACGACTGTCGGGACTGAAGGTGAAATCATCGCCGACCGAGAAGGTATCGGAGGTCGGGTTCGCGTCGCGGTCGCCGGGCGTGACGTCCTTCGGTTCACCGCCGCCGGCCGGCATGACGAACAGGTGCTGGCGTTTGTCCTCGACCCATTCATCCCAGTGGCGAAAGAATAGCCGGTTGAAAACGCGGGCCTTGACCGGGCTTTTCTCGGCCTCGTCCCTGCGCTTCTTGTTGAGCGCGTCGCTCTCCTGGAACGGCTTGTCGGAGTATTCCGGATAGACGACGGAGACAAAGGCGATCCATTTACCGTCGGGCGACCAGATGCCGGTGGTGACGCTGGTGTTGAGGGTCGTCAGCTGACGAGCCTCGCCGCCGCCGAGGTCGATGATCCAGAGCTGCCCCTCGCCGCTGCGGTTGGACTCGAAGAGGAGGCGTTTGCCGTCGGGACTCCAGCGAGGATGGTGGTCTTTCTTCGTGGTGTTGGTGAGCTGGCGGGGTTCGCCGTCGCCGGTCGGGGCGAGCCAGATCGTCGACGAGCTGCGATTGCCGGCAAGATCCACGGTGACGACGGTGTAGGCGACGGTCTTGCCGTCGGGGCTGAGTTGGGGATCGTCCACGCGGCGGAAGCGGAAGAGGTCGTCGACCTGGATGAGCCGTTTGTGCTGAGCGGGAGCGGCCGTCGGCAGCAGGACAGCGGCCAGACAGACGAGGAGGAAGATGGCGCGTTTCATGCGGTGTCCTTTCATGGCATCGACTTCTTCGGTTCTGCGGAGTGCCGCGCTAACAGGTTCGCCGCTGCTTGGCCGCAATGCAAGGGAAAGCCCGCTCGATCGCGGTATAATCCCCGCATGGACATTTTCATAGCCTGTCCCGCGCCGGCGCGTTCTCGCAAGGGGAATCGCGTCACCGCGGATCGCTGGGCGCACATCCTGTGCGAACTCGGTCATCGCGTCACCATCGGCCAGAACTACAAGGGCCGGCATTATGACCTTCTGGTGGCGCTGCACGCTCGGCGCAGCAGCGCGGCGGTACGCGAGTATCTCTTGCGACACCCGCACGGACGCGCCATCGTCGCCCTGACCGGCACCGACCTTTACCGGGACATTCGCACCGTCAAGGTGGCCCGGTCTTCGCTGATGGTTGCCAACCGCCTCGTCGTGTTGCAGGAGCGCGGCGTGGACGAACTGGAACCACGGCTGCAGCCCAAGACACGCGTCATCTACCAGTCGGCGGTCCCCCTGCGGCGCCCGCCGGCGAAGAGTCGACGCTGGTTCGAGGTGTGTGTCCTGGGTCATCTGCGCGACGAGAAAGACCCCTTCCGAACGGCGCTGGCGTTGCGGCTGCTGCCGGAGGAGTCGCGCATCCGCGTGATCCACGCGGGGAAGGCGCTCAGCAGAGCGATGGAGCAGCGCGCACGCGCCTTGATGAAGCGCGAACCGCGTTATCGCTGGCTGGGCGAGGTGTCGGCGGGACAGGCGCGACGGCTCCTGGCGCGCAGCCGGCTGCTGGTGGTTTCGTCGCGGATGGAGGGCGGAGCGAACGTCGTCTCGGAGGCATTGGCGGAAGAGGTTCCCGTGCTGGCGTCGCGCATTCCGGGAAACGTGGGCATTCTCGGGGCGCGGTATCCGGGCTACTTCCCGGTGGGAGACACCGCGGGGCTGGCGAGGCTGCTGCGGCGCGCGGAGACGGATGCGGCGTTGTACGAGCAGTTGACGATGGCGTGCGAGGAGCGGAAGTTGCTGGTCGATCCGGTCCGCGAGCGCGGCGCCTGGGCGGACCTGCTCCGCGAACTGACCTGAGAGCCCCTCTGTAGCCGCGACGTAAAGCCCTCGCTCCGCTCGGCGTTGCGGCTCCAGGAGGACGGGAGGACCCTCATGCCTCTGAAAACGAAGCGCTGGTGCGATCGCCGGGAGGCCGACGACGGCTTTCGTCTGCTGATTTGCCGTTATCGACCGCGCGCCGTGCGCAAGGAGGACGAGACCTGGGACGCCTGGTGCAGCGACCTCGGTCCAAGCCGGCAACTGCACGCCGACTTCTACGGTAAGAACGGCGCGCCGATCACCTGGGACGAGTACCGTCGCCGTTACCTGGAGGAGATGCAGGCACAGCAAGAACTGATCGACGAACTGGCCGCGCTGCAGAGAGAGGGAAAAGCGATCACACTGCTCTGCTCATCGGCCTGCGAAAATGCAATGCACTGTCACCGGACGCTGCTGCGCGAGCTGATCGAGGCGCGGCTACAGACGTGATTGTGCGGGAAACCGGCGTTCTCCTGCCCTCCCATCGCTAACCCGCAAGCGCGACGATAGACCCGGCAACCTGCGCCGGTCGCAGGGGACAAACCGCGCAAAGCAAAGCGGGGGAACATAGGGCATTTCTTCTTCTCTCATCCCATCCCGGATTTCACCTTTTGGCAAGCTGACCCTTCGCGCCGGACGATAATCAGTCGGGGAAAGCGAACACGGGCGTCAATGGCATGCCAGCGAAGGGGGAACCGTGCGCCGCGAATTTAACGTACTCGCCCTCATCAAGGGACAGGAGCGCTACGTCTTCGTCTACGACGAAGTGAGCCGTGACGATCTGCTGGATGCTTTCCGGGACCACGCCGCCGATCCGGCGCTGAGTTTCAACTGGTTCGACGCCGCCGTGCTGACCGAGAAGGCGCGCGAACAGGCAGACGAACAGGCCCAGGTCGAGGCCGAGGAGCCGCCCCACTCGCGGCTGTCCGCGGATCTGTGAAAGAGAGTATTCATGGAAGAAGCCCTGGCCGAGTTCCTCCGGCATCTGGCCCTGGAAAAGAATGCGTCGGCGCACACGGTCAAGTCCTACCGCGAGGACCTGACGCAGGCCCTCGCGTTCTTCCGCGGCCGGCTGCCGTCCGGCCAGGCGGCGCTGCCGACGCAGGTCAACGCCCGCCTGCTGCGTGCCTTTTTGGCCTGGCTGCACGAGCAGGGCTACGCCAAGAGCACCATCGCGCGGCGCGTGGCGGCGGTGCGCTCCTGGTGCCGCTTCCTCTGCCGCCAGGGCACGCTGAAAACCAACCCCGCCGAGGGACTGCGTACTCCCCGCCAGGACAAGAACCTGCCGCACTTTCTCGGCGAAAAAGACCTGGCATGCCTCTTGGCGACGCCGCCCGCCGATACGCCGCTGGGGCGGCGCGATCGGGCCATCCTCGAGACGCTCTACTCTGCCGGGCTGCGCGTCAGTGAGTTGACCGGCCTCGACCTGGAGGACGTGGACCTGGACGACGGTCTCCTGACGGTACGCGGCAAGGGCAAGCGCGAGCGGTTGGCCCTGCTCGGCGGCCCGGCCCGCGATACCCTCCGCGACTGGTTGACGGCCCGGCAAGAAATGGTCGGGCAGCGCGGCCGGCCGCAGCAGGCGGTCTTCCTCAACAAGAACGCCACCCGCCTGACGTCGCGCAGCGTCGGCCGATTACTCGAGAAGTACCTCGCCCAGGTTGGCCTCGATCCGCGCGCCAGCCCGCACTCGCTCCGGCATAGCTTTGCAACCCACCTGCTCGATGCCGGGGCCGACATTCGCAGCGTCCAGGAATTGCTGGGTCACCGCAGCTTGACGACCACCCAGATTTATACCCATGTAACCACCCACCGCTTGCAAGACAGCTACAGGAAGGCGCACCCCCGCGCGTGATCCGGCAGGAGGCCGAGGAACTCGGACACCAGGAAAAAGGGTACGATGATGTCGCCGCTGCCACCATCCATTCGCCATCGCGTTTCCGGCCTGCTGCTGCTGGCTTGCTGCCTCGCTCCGGGGTCTCTGGTGCATGCTCAGGAAATCAAGTGGCGGCCCGATTATGCAACGGCGCGGCGCGAGGCGACGGAGAAGAACCGCCCCCTGATCCTCGACTTCGGCACCGAACACTGCTTCTGGTGCAAAAAGCTCGACGCCATCACCTTCAAGGAGCCCGCCGTCGCCAGCCTGATGAACGAGCGCTTCATCCCGCTTCACATCGATGCCGAGAAGGAAGCCCGGCTGGCGGCCGACTTGCACATCGAAAGCTATCCCACCGTGGTCATGGCCAGCCCCGAAGGCAAGATCCTCGACGTTCAGGTTGGCTTCCTCGACGCCGCGGGCTTCAGCGAGAAACTGCAGCGCGTCCTGGTCGTGGCGACGAATCCCGAGTGGATGGTGCGCGACTACGAGGCGGCGGCCAAAGCCATCGGCGTCTCGGATTACGCCCGCGCCATCGCGCTGCTCAAGAGCGTGACCGAGGACGGCCAGCAGCGGTCGGTGCAGGTGAAGTCGCGGCTGCTGCTGCAGGACATCGAGCAGCAGGCGGCCGGTCGGATGGCTCGCGCCAAGCAGCTTGTCGAGAAGGGCCAGTCGACCGAGGCGATGGAGACGCTGACCGAGTTGGTGCGGGTTTTCCCCGGCACTCAGGCGGCCACGGAAGGCGGCCAGTTGCTCACCGGCATTGGCACTTCGCAGGAAAACAAACAACAGCAGCGCGTCCGCCGGGCCCGCGAACTGCTTGCCCTGGCGCGGGAAGAGTACCGGACGCAGCAATGCCTGTTCTGTCTGAACCACTGCGACCTGCTGGCGAGCAACTTCCCGGACCTGTCAGAAGGGATGGAGGCGGTGCAGCTGGCGAGCGAGATCAAGAACAATCCGGAGTGGATGCGGCAGGCATGCAGTTCGCTGAGCGATCAGCTAGGCATGCTCTACCTGTCGCAGGCCGAGAGCTGGCTGAAAAAGGGCCAACCCCAGCAGGCGGTGATCTGCCTGGAGCGCGTCGTGCAGATGCTGCCGAACAGCCGCCAGGCCGAGATCGCCCAGGTGCGGCTGGCACAGATTCAGGGCACGCCTGCCATGCGTGCGGTCGATTTCAAGAATCCGTGATCCCCAGGTAGCCGCGCCGCAGAGCGCGAAGTTCCCGCTGCGCCGCTAGGCTACACATGTCAGCGACTTTTGTGTCAATCAACCTGCCGCAAGAGCGCCAGCGTCTGCTGGTGGAGCAGGCCGTTACTCGCCAGCAAGCCAGGCCGCTTTACCGCGCCGGGCCGGGCGTAGAGAATCTCCTCGCCGGTGCGCGTGGTCACGCGGCCGCCGGCTTCCTCGACCAAGACCTGGCCGGCGCAGATGTCCCAATCGTTGATGTGCGCATAGCTATTCACGTACAGCTCGACCTCGCCGCGCGCCACGAGTGCCAGCTTGATGCCGGCGGAGTAGGTCTGCACGACCCGCGCCGGCCGCACCACCTCCAACCAGCGTGAGCGCCTGCCGGGGTTGCTCGGCCGGCTCTGCACCAGCGCCGCCTCGTCCAGCTGGCTCACGCCGGTGACACGGCAGGGCGTTGCCGCCGCGTTGCCCTGGCGTACCCAGCAACCACTGCCCTGTGCGGCGTAGGTCACACGGTCCACCACCGGCTCCAGGACGACGCCAACGACGACTCGCTGTTTCTCCACGAGCGCCACCATCACAGAGAATTCACCATTCTTGCGCGCGAAGCCGCGGGTGCCGTCGATAGGATCAATGATCCAGCAGCGCTGCGGATTGCGCGACGTGCCGCGGATGTGGGCCAACGCCGCCGTGTCCTCCTCGGCGCAGAAGGAGTCAGTCGGGAAGGCGGCATCGAGTTGCTGGAGCAGGCTTTCCTGCGTTTCGCGGTCGATGGACAACTTGATGTCGGCCGCGGCGTCCTCGATTGGGGTGAAGCGGCTGTAGGCGGCGAGGACCAGCTGCTTGACCTGCTGGCACGCCCGCAGGGCTGATTCCAGTTCGCGTTCGTATGGCATCGTCCGTCCTTCCTAGTTCAGGAGGCCGCTTGACACCGGCCAGTCCACAGCGCGAGCAAGGGCAGAAGAGATCCTTTGCTCGTGCTGGGGCTGGTAGCGCAAGCGGCTCCTGGCATGCTATGGCCGCTCACGGTCAGCGGCAAATTCGCCCACGGCGCCGGTCTCTCCTCACGCACCCACCAGCCTTGTCGAGTCCGCTGACTGCCCGTAAAGTAGAGCTTTCGCCCCGGAGAAACACGGTCCATGCCGGAAGTATACGACTGGCACCATGCGGAGGAGCACCACGCTCTGGTTCAGAGGGCGGTGGCAGCACTGCAGGCTGGGCGGCTGGTCGCTCTTCCGACCGATACGGTCTACGGCGTTGCCGCCAGCGGCCTCGTACCGGACGCAGTCGAACGGCTGCACCGTCTGCGGGGGTCCGGCGAAGACCAACCGCTGCCGCTGGCGGTGCGCGGCCCGGCCGACGCCCTTGACTGGGTGCCGGAGATGAGCCTGCTCGGCCAACGCCTGGCCCGTCGCTGCTGGCCCGGTCCGGTCACGCTCGTCTTCCGCGCTGGCGTCGAGCATGGCCTGGCGTCGCGCCTCTCCGATGCGGTGCGGCGCTGTCTCTGCCCCGGCGGCACCCTTGGTCTGCGCACGCCGGCGCACGACGCCGTTCTCCACGTGCTGCGCCGCCTGGCGGGACCGCTCGTCCTGACGAGCGCCGAGCGGGCGGGCCAGCCGTCCGCCAGTACTGCGGACCAGGTGCTCGATAACCTGGGCGACGACGTGGACCTGGTCCTCGACGATGGCCCGAGCCGTTTTGGCCGTGCGTCCACGGTGGTCCAGGTCAACGGCCAGCACTGGGAAGTGTTGCGGGAGGGAGTGGTGCCGGTCGCGTTGCTGCAACGGCAGACGGCGTGTGCGATCGTATTCGTCTGCACGGGCAACACTTGCCGCAGCCCGTTGGCCGAGGTGCTGTGCAAGCGGTTGTTGGCCGAGCGGCTGGGCTGCACGCAGGCGGATCTGCCCCAGCGCGGATTTCTGGTGCTTTCGGCTGGGATTGCTGCGATGATGGAGGGGGCTGCGGCCGAGGATGCGATCGCCGTCGCCGAAACCTATGGGGCCGACCTGAGTGGCCACCGCAGCCGGCCGTTGACGCCGGAGCTGGTTGCCCAGGCCGATTACCTCATCGGCATGACGCAGGGCCACCTGCTCGCGGTGGCCGGTCAGTACCCGCGCGTCGGTCCGCGTCCGCAACTGCTGAGTCCACTGGGCGAGGACATTGCCGACCCGGTCGGTTGCGATCGGCCCGTGTACGAGGAATGCGCGGCGCAGCTCTGGCGTCATCTGCAACGGTTCGTGGCGGAACTGCCCCTCGAGGGCTTGTCTCCCGGCTCTTCCCCAGGAGCGAGTTGAATTATGAAGATTGCCATCGGCAGCGATCATCGCGGTTTCGATGCCAAGCGCCGTCTCGTGACCCTGTTGCAGCAGCTGGGCCACGAGATCCTCGACGTCGGTCCACAGGGACGCGACAGCGTCGATTATCCTGACTACGCCTTTCAGGTAGCCCAGGCCGTGAGCGAGGGCCGTGTCGAACGCGGCGTCCTCATCTGTGGCACCGGCATCGGCATGTGCATCGCTGCCAACAAGGTGCATGGTGTCCGCGCCGCGCCCTGTCACGATACGATCACCGCCGAAATGAGCCGGCGGCACAACGATGCGAACGTGCTATGCCTGTCGGCGGACCTGCTCAGCGAGGAACTGATGGAGCGCATGATGCGGATTTGGTTGGCGACGGAGTTCGAGTCCGGCCGGCATGCGCGCCGGGTCGAAAAGATCGTGCGCTTCGAGGCGGAGCAGAGTAGCAACTAGCCCACAGCGCAACCAACTCGCGGCGCCGGCCAAGGCTTCTTCCTTACCCTGGCTGGCGCCGCGAGTCGTTCAACTCAGCGGTTTTCCCGTCATCCGCTCGTAGGCTTCCAGATACTTCTGCCGCGTCCGCTCCACCACGTCAGCGGGCAGTGCCGGCGGTGGACTGTTCTTGTCCCACCCGGTCGTCTCCAGCCAGTCGCGGACGAACTGCTTGTCGAACGACGGCGGGCTGCCGCCCGGCCGATACTGGTCCGCTGGCCAGAAGCGCGAGCTGTCCGGCGTCAGCACCTCGTCGATCAGGATGAACTCGCCGCCGGGCAATTTGCCCCACTCGAACTTCGTGTCGGCGATGATGATGCCGCGCGACCGGGCATACTCGGCCGCTCGCCGGTAGAGGTCGAGGCTGCGCCGGCGCAACTCCGCGGCTACCGCTGGGCCGGTGATCTGCTCCATCTGTGCAAACGCGATATTCTGATCGTGCCCGGACTCTTCCTTCGTCGCCGGCGTGAAAATCGGCTCGGGCAGTTGCTGGCTCTCCAACAAATCAGCCGGCAGGGCAATGCCGCAGGCGGTGCGGTTGGCGCGGTACTCCTTCCAGCCGGAGCCCGCCAGGTAGCCGCGCACCACGCATTCCACCGGCACCACCTCGGTCTTGCGCACCAGCATCGTCCGTCCGGCCAGCGCGTCGGTCTGCGCGGCAAACGCCGGCCCCATGGCGGGTATGTCCGTGCCGAGCAGATGATTGGCCACGCCGAGATGCTCGAGCCAGAAGAGCGTCAGTGCCGTCAGGACGCGCCCCTTGTCGGGAATACCGGTCGGCAGCACCCAGTCGAAGGCACTGATGCGATCGGTGGCGACGATGACGAGCCGGTCGCCGAGATCGTAGACGTCGCGGACCTTGCCCCTCCGGCACGGCAGGCCTGGCACCTGGCTTTGCAGCAATGGCATGCGGGTTTCCTTTCTCTCTTCGTATAGCTGCGACGCGCGGGGGAGCGCGAGCACCGCGCTCCCCCGCGCGTCGCGGCTGCACACATACTTGTACGCATTCTAGCGATCCGCGGCGGTAAGGGAGGGTCCCTTCTGCGTGGCCGGCGGAACGTCGCCGCGATCGACCCCTACAGCCGACACATCGAGCATTCCCGGCCCGGGGGCCGCGGCCTTCCCGGCTCCGCGCGTTTTCCGCCGTTGCCCGCCGCCGTCGAGCAACCTACAATTACATGTACGGATCATTGAGAGGCCCCAGGAGGCCCGAGAATACCTGCCGCATCCCATCCTAGCGCGGCGGAGACACCGGCCCGGTTTGGCCTGCTGTATTCTTGGGCAATTTTCCGGAACCGGCCACCTTTTCCCGGTCAGTTCAAACCTCTCGTTCCTGGCACCTCCACGCGAAAGCGCTTAGCCGTGCGGTCCCTGTTTGACCGGCCTCTGGACCTGCGCGCGGACCTCATTATGAGGCGGTCTGGCTACCGGAACGAGGAGGAGGCTCCCATGGAATCGCCCCTGTGCCCCGCTGCTCCTTCCTGGCAGCGTATCTGGCTGGACACCTACCCCTGCGACATGACCGGAACGCTGCCGTATCCCCGGGTACCAGTCAGCGCCCTGCTGGAGACGGCCGCCCGCCGCTTCCCCGACCACACCGCTTGCACCCTGTATGGCAGGACGACGACCTACGCCCGCCTCGACGAACAGGCCCGCTGCTTTGCTGGCGCCCTGGCCGGCATGGGCGCGGGTCCCGGGCGTTTCATCGGCATCCTGATGCCCAACATCCCCGAATACCTCGTCGCTCTGCAAGGGGCCTGGCTCACCGGCGCCACCGTGTTGCAGCTCAGTCCGCTCATGGTCGCCGAGGAGGTCGGGCACTGGCTCGAGGCCACCGGCTGCACCATTGTCGTCACCCTCGATCTGCTGGCGAAGAGCGTCACGGACGGCCTGCGCCGCGGACCGCTGGAGCACGTCGTCCTGACCTCGCTGTCCGATCGCATGGCCTTGTGGCGCGGCTGGCTGTACCGCATCGAACGGCTGCGGCGCAACGGCACACTCTACCTGCCGGAAGACGCACATCGGCATCGCTTCGACCACATCCTCCATCACGAGCCGCTGGCAGGGCCAGTCGCTGTCACGCCCGAGGAAGACGTCGCCGCCCTGATCCCGACGGGCGGCACGACAGCGTCGCCGAAGGCGGTGATGCTGACGCACCGCAACCTCGTGGCCAACGCTTTCCAGCTGCGTCACTGCACCGGGGGCGAGGACGGCACCGAAGGCGTGCTCGGCGTGCTGCCGTTCTTCCACTCCTACGGCCTCAGCGTGTCGCTGCTGGCGAACTGGGTCAAGGGCGGCACCGTCCACCTGCATCCACGCTTCGAGACGAAGGCAGTGCTGGAAATCCTGGAGCGGCATCGCGTCGAACTGGTGCCGGCGGTGCCGGCGATGCTCAACGCGCTGAACGGTCTGTTGCGGCGCAAGCCGCGCGACCTGTCATTCATCCGCGCGGTCATCTCCGGGGCGTCGGCCCTTGATTTGAGGATCCGCAAGGATTTCGAGAGTTTCGGGGCACGAGAAGTGGTCGAGGGCTACGGCCTGACCGAGGCGAGCCCGGTGACGCACGTCAATCCGATGGGCGCCGGCAATCGTCCGGGTACGATCGGCAAGCCGGTAGCCGACACCGAAGCGAAGATCGTCGATCCGGCGACCGGGCTGAAAGAGCTGCCCGACGGCGAAATGGGCGAACTGGTGGTGCGCGGTCCACAGGTAATGAAGGGGTACTACAAGAACGCCGAGGCGACGGCGCTGGCCCTGCGCGACGGCTGGCTGTACACCGGCGACCTGGCGCGCCGCGACGCCGACGGTTATTTCACCATTGTGGATAGAAAAAGGGACATCATCAAGACGTCCGGGTTCCTGGTGTTCCCTGCCGAGGTGGAAGAAGTGCTGCGGTCGTTCCCAGGCGTGGCGGAGGCGGCGGTGGTCGGCGTGCCCGACGCGGAGAAAGGCGAACTGGTCAAGGCGCTGGTGGTGGCGCGCAACGGCGACCTCAACCTGGCGGCACTGGAGAACCACTGCCGGCAGCACATGGGCAAGCACAAACGGCCGCGGCAGTTCGAGGTGGTGAAGGAATTGCCGAAAAACTTCCTCGGCAAGGTGCTGCGCCGCAAGTTGCGCGAACCAATTCAGTAGGCCGCTCGCGGCTGAGCGGAGGAATCCCATGCTCGACGTCGCCATCGTCGAGGGAGTCCGCACTCCCTTCGTGAAAGCGTTTGGTTCCCTGGCCGGCGTACCTGCTCAGGAACTCGGCCGGCTCGCCACACAGGCCGTTCTCCGCCAGGCAAACCTCCGTCCTGACCAGGTCGATCAGGTCGTCTTCGGCAACGTCGCCCTGCCCGCCGACGCCGCCAACATCGCCCGTGTCATCGCCCTGCAAGCCGGCATCCCACAGGACCGTATCGCCCACACCGTTCAGCGCAATTGCGCCTCCGGTATGGAAGCGATCACCACCGCCGCCCAGCTCGTCCAGCTCGGCGAAGCGCGTATCCTCGTCGCCGGTGGCACCGAGTCGATGAGCCGTATTCCGCTGCTGTACAACCAGGAGGCGACGGACCTGTTCCTGCGTCTCGGCAAGGCGAAGACGCTGTGGCAACGTCTCGGCACGCTGCTGCGCTTTCGGCCGCGGCACTTCAAGCCGGTGGCCGGCGTGCAGCTCGGCTTGACCGATCCGGTGTGCGGGCTAATCATGGGTGAGACCGCCGAGGTTCTCGCCGCCGATTTCGGTATCACCCGGAAACAGCAGGACGAGTACGCGCTGGAAAGCCATCGCCGCGCCGTCGCCGCCCAGGAACGCTGCATCCTCAGCGAGGAGATCGAGCCGGTGGGCGAGATCAAGGCGGACGTGGGACCGCGCCGCGAACAGACGCTGGAGGCGCTGGCGAAGCTGAAGCCATTTTTCCGCAAGAACGGCACCGTCACCGTGGGCAACTCGTGTTCGTTGACGGATGGGGCGGCCGCCGTGGTGGTGATGCCCGGCGCGGCGGCGCGGGCAGAAGGCCGGCAACCGCTCGGTTATCTGCGGGCCTTTGCCTACGCCGGCTGCGATCCGCGCCGCATGGGCCTGGGGCCGGTCTTCGCCACGAGCAAACTGCTGGAGCGCACCGGCCTGAGCTTGGCCGACGTGGACCTGATCGAGATGAACGAGGCGTTTGCCGCCCAGGTGCTGGTGAACGAACAGGCATTTGCGTCGTCGCGGTTTGCGCAGGAACAGCTGGGACGCGGCCGGGCGCTTGGCGAACTGGACCCGCAGCGCCTGAACGTGAACGGCGGCGCGATCGCGCTGGGACATCCGGTGGGAGCGACGGGCACCCGGCTGGTGGTGACGCTGCTGAAGGAGCTGCGGCGGCGCGGCCTGCGGCGCGGCCTGGCGACGCTGTGCGTGGGCGGCGGCCAGGGCGCGGCGCTGCTGCTGGAACGCGCCTAGCCGCATGGGGGGAATTGGAGACCGCCATGACCTTCTTCCAAACCGATAACCTGCGCATCGAACAAGCCTCCGACGGCATCGCCCACCTCCTGCTGGACGTACCTGGCCGACTGCTGAACGTCTTCAATCGCCAGGTCCTCGCCGACCTCGACGCCGCTCTCGACCGCGTGACGGCAGAAGCGTCGATCCGTCTCCTCTTTCTCAGCAGCGCCAAGCCGACCGGATTCCTCGCCGGCGCCGACCTGCGTGAATTCACCGCGGTGCAAAGTCCCGCGGACGCCTCGGCTCTGTCGGCGCTGGGGCAGCAGCTCTTCGACAAGGTCGCCGGCCTGCGCGTGCCGGTCGTCGCCCTCATCCGTGGCCCCTGTCTGGGCGGCGGCCTGGAGCTGGCGCTGGCGTGCGACTATCGCCTCGTGGTGGACGTACCGGGAACGCAACTCGGCCTGCCGGAGATCGAACTGGGTCTGTTGCCCGGTTGGGGCGGCACGCAACGGCTGCCGCGCGTCGTCGGCCTGGAGCGCGCCTTGCAGATCATCCTTGGCAGCCGTCGCCTCGGCTGCCACGACGCCCTGCGCTGGGGACTGGCCGACACCACCGCCGCGGCAGGCGACGTGGGTGCAGCCACGGCCAGCCTGGCGGCGCGGGCGCTGGCAGAGGGAAAGCGGCCAAAGAAGGGCCTGCCGCTGCGTACCTGGCGGCAGCGTCTCCTGGAGTCGAACTGGTTCGGCCGCCGCCTCATCCTTGGCGGCACCGAGCGCCTGTTGCGGCGGCGCGTGCCCGACGACATGCCGGCGCCGCGCGAGGCGCTGGAAGCGGTGCGCCTCGGCCTCGCGCAGGGCATGGACGCCGGCCTGGCCCGCGAGCGTGAGGCGATTGGCCGGCTGGCGATGACACCGGCCTGTCACAACCTCATCACCCTCTTTTTCGAGCGCGAACAGGCGCGCAAACTCCCCGCCGAGGCCAAACGCGCGGTTGTCCAGAAGGTTCGCCGGGTGGGTGTCGTCGGCGCCGGCACCATGGGCGCCGGCATCGCACAGCTTGCGGCCCTCCGCGGCTGTGAAGTGATCGTCCAGGAAGTCAACGCGGACGCCCTCGGGGCCGGCATCCTCAAGATCAACGCCCTCTTCCAGAAGGCCGTCGAGCGCCGCCTGCTCTCGGTGCAGGAGTTGCGACAACGCTTGGCGGCTGTCAAGGGGACGCTCACCTGGGAAGGCTTCGCCGAGACAGACGTGGTTGTCGAGGCAGCGCTGGAAGATCTGGAGATCAAGCGCAGCCTGTTCCGCGCGATGGAGAAACACACCCGGCCGACGACGATCCTGGCGACAAACACCTCGTCGCTCTCCGTCCGCCAGTTGCAGGAGGGCCTGGAGCGGCCGGGCCGCGTCGCCGGTTTGCACTTCTTCAACCCAGTCCACAAGATGCCGCTGGTCGAGGTGGCGCGCACGCCGGCAACCGACGCTGATGTGGTCGACCTGCTTGCCCAGTGGGCCATCGTGCTCGGCAAGACGCCAGTGGTCGTGCAGGACAGTCCCGGCTTCGTCGTCAACCGCATCCTCATGCCCTATCTGAACGAGGCAGTGCTGCTGGCAGCCGCGGGCATGCCGATTCCGGAAGTGGACCGCGCCATGGTACGTTTCGGCATGCCGATGGGACCGTTGGAGCTGCTCGATCAGGTGGGCCTCGACGTGGCCTCACACGTCACCGGGGCAGTGCAGCCCGCATTTGGCGATCGTTTTCTTCCGAGTCCCGCATTCGCGCAAATGCGTCAGCAGGGCTGGCTCGGTCAGAAGAACGGCTGGGGCTTCTATCGTTACCATGGAAAGAAGAAAGAAGTCAACGAGGCGGCCGCGGCCCTGCTGCGCGAGGGCCAGTCGCCTGGACTGCTGGCCGCGCTAGCACCAGCAGCACTGGTGGCGGAAGCCCGCGACCGCATGGTGCTCGGCATGGTCAACGAGGCGGCCGCCTGCCTGGGCGAAGGACTCACCGCCGGCGCTGCGACGATCGACCTGGCAATGGTCCTTGGCACCGGCTGGGCGCCGCACCGGGGCGGACCGCTGCACTATAGCGACGACCGCGGCAACGCCGAGGTCATGCGAGTGCTGACCGAGTTGGCGCAGCGGCTCGGACCGCGGTTCGAGCCGTCACCGGAGCTGCGCCGCCGCGCCGAAAGCGGCCAGCGCTTTTGCTCCGTGTAGCCGCGACACTCGCCACAGGATCGGCCACCTCGCTGATGCCAGGCAGTGCAGCGGGGCCGGCACGGGCGGTCTCAGCCGGGGAAGGTCGCGGTTACTTTCCTCTTGCCCTTCTTGGCGGTGACAACGACCTCATCGTCGACGCCGTCGCCGTTGCTGTCGATGGTGGTCACCTGGATGTGCTTGAACGCCGGCTTCTGGAACGGCGAGGGAAACTCCTTCTTCAGCGCCCCGGTGTCGGCAAAGAGCACTTCCACTATCAACCCCTTCTTCTTCCTGATCTTCACCAGGTGGGCTGTGATCGGACGAGGTTTGACGTTGAAGGCGGCCGTGGCAGTGGCGCTGTTGTAATCGACCGTGTCGGTGGGCGTGAACGTGACGCTCAGGATCTCGCCGTTGCCTG
>JRHI01001870.1_pt1 | contig 16144 bp, 13 predicted proteins | sample 215371 | NCBI WGS metagenome assembly JRHI01 (sample SAMN02929681, study PRJNA255918) | sediment metagenome | biome: cave system; feature: Ice Cave; material: Sediment; isolation source: sediment from deep within a dark volcanic ice cave with no known source of... ...
GATGAAATATATTCCAACTTCTCCCTCTCCACAAATTCGGGGCAAGATCACCGATGTGCTGAATAGTCACTGGCGGTTATACTTCGTAAGGGCAAAAGCTCTATGCGCTTTGGCATCCTTTGCACTTAATATATCACTAGACAAATTTCTGAAAGAGACTATTGAGTAGCTACCCTATAGTCGGAATTTTCTTGTGTTTTCAAAGAAACTATTGAATTTTTGAATAGAGTTCGCGAAGAGTGGAGCAATCATGAGGGAACGCGAATTGCACATTGTCATTGGTGCAGGTATAGCAGGTTGTACAGCTGCCATTATGAGACGGCTTGCAGGATATGAAGTTATCATTTTAGATAAAGCGAGAAGTAGTGATCCACACATATATCCCATTTGTACAGAAACGAGTTGCGTTGTTAGCGAAAATCATAGTGGTGCTGAGTACCCCTACGACTCAAAGAGTACGACAGATTGTTTAGATGGTCGTATTGCAAACGCACACTTTTTTCCAGATTTTATTTACGCCGGCAAAACCCAAACACGCATTCTCGCATCACTGAGCATGATACAAGCAGGAGAAGATATAAGGGAGCAATGTCGAGAGACCATAAAAATAATTACGAGACATTATGCGCAGCGTGTCCAGGAAGACCCCAATAATTATGTATTCGGCGATCCAGATCGTATTTGCGACGAATTAGAAGAGTTTGAAGGTGTTCACGATGTAGCGTCGGCATTCCTCACACCCCAACGCGGACTGAATCCTGTGTATGTTGCTGCGCTTTTAGAAGCTGAAATCAAACGGTTAGGCATCGAATTTCGGCAGGGCCATGAGGTTTTCAACATTGAAAAGAAAGGGGATGGTACTATGACCGTCCATTTTCTTGACGAGTTGGGGTGCCGCAATACGATGAATGTAGATCAGGTCTGTATAGCTGCCGCAGGACGAGGTTTTCAACTCGCGAAAAAGCTTAACCCGATGTTGGACTTGCCTCAGATCTATTTTGCTTTACGCCAGATATCGTTTGCAAACTTGCCACAAGGTACTCCCAAGTCCTATACATGTCTGAAGTTAGAGGATCAGTATGGTGGTATGCTAAGTCCAATGAACCAAGATTGCGCTATGATCTATCATCCACCCGCAGCACATATTGAGTTAGCGCTTCTTGATCCTGAGAGTGGTGAAGTGCCGCCCTCGTTCCCACAAAGCTTGAACGATGGACATCCTGAGCTTGAACAGCGAACGCAACAAACACTGCATAAATTGAAAGATTTTTATCCAGAGCTGAAATATGCTGAAACGCTGAGTACACATCTCAAGATTGCTATCAATACCGTAGCGGTGTCTAGAATGCGTAGAAACATGCCCGTCTTTCAAGTAATACCCGGTTGTACTATGATCGTTCTACCAAAATGGACGATGGCAGTGGTCAATGCAAAGAAAGATCTCACCCTTGCGTTAGATCATTCAGTGCAGCAAGGCCCTTTCACTGAAGCTCATAAAAAAGCTATTATGCAGCAAGCTATCAAGCATACCTTGCATGTACCAGAAAGTTGGAAAGCGGATTTCTCGACCTTTCTTAGCATTGCGTCGCAGCACGCGCGTAATATGCGTTTGCCCGCATCGATCATCCACCCAATGAACATCAATAACATGCAGTCCTTACGGGTAGAAGCTCAGAGCGGAGTCTAAACCTGCAAGTAGTGTGAACAGTCAAGATGAGAGGAGACACAGAATATGACACCACCTATGGCTAAGAGGATCAGCAGTTTTGGAACGACGATCTTCACCGAGATGAACGCTTTAGCCACTGCGCACAATGCCGTCAACTTGTCACAGGGCATGCCTGATTTTGCCGGTCCCGAGTTTGTCAAACATGCTGCAATCAAGGCTATCAAAGCGGACCAAAATCAGTATGCACCAGTACCTGGTCTTATTACACTTAGGAAGGCCGCCGCTGCTACCTATGCGCGTGATTATGGGGTAGAGGCTGATCCGGTGACGGAAGTGACTGTGACCTGTGGCGCCGCTGAGGCCATCTTTGATACGATCATGGCGATGGTCAATCCTGGCGAAGAAGTGATCGTCTTTGAACCGGCCTATGACGCATACACCGCCGACATTATCATGGCAGGCGCGACCCCTCGTTTCGTCACCTTACGACCACCGGATAGCAATGCATCCAATCCATTAGAGAGATGGTCCTTTGATGTCGCTGAACTACGTGCGGCTTTCAACAGCCAGACACGGGCCATTATCGTGAATACGCCACATAATCCGACAGGTATGGTCTTCACCAGAGATGAACTTCAATGTATCGCGGAGCTTTGTCGCGAACATGATGTTCTCGTCATTGCCGATGAGGTATATGATCGACTCGTCTTTCAGGGCCAGCATATATCAATAGCATCCCTTCCTGGCATGTGGGAGCGCACAGTAACAGTCAACAGCGCTGGGAAGAGCTTCACTGTGACAGGTTGGAAGATCGGCTATGCCATTGCTGCGGCACCGTTGACGGAGGCGATCCGACGTGTGCATCAATTCGTGAACTTCGCAATCGCAACACCACTTCAAGCAGCGGTTGCAGAGGCACTGGAAGATGCATCACACACGGATTATTACAACGAATTACGCGCATTCTATGCCGTACGCCGTACGCTGCTGATAGATATTCTTAATAAGGCTGGAATGATCGTCGCACCGCACGAGGGGACCTATTTTGTAATGGCCGATGTGCGCCCCTGGGGCTTCTCCGATGATGTCAGCTTCTGCCGACACTTGACGATTGACGTGGGTGTGGCGGCGATTCCGCCGTCGGCGTTCTATGCTGATCCGAAGCAAGCACCAGTGATGGCACGCTTCTGCTTTGCCAAAGAGCTGGCAACACTGCAAGCAGCAGCCGACCAGCTCACACGTGCCGGCTCTAGAGTCGTGGTTCGCCAACCTTGATATGAATGGAACCATATAATACTCTATAATTATTACGAATGTATCGTCGTAGGGGCCACCTTTAGGGCGCCCGTCGTTGGCATCATCAATGTCGGCGACGTTGACCATGTCCACGACGGGCGCCCTAAAGGTGGCCCCTACGACGGCTTGGCAACAGCCTTGGACACAGTACTATGAATAGGATACGACACCATGCAAGAAGTCCATCTCCCATCCGAGCAGAAAGAAGTTCATGACCAGACCATTCTCGCAGATGCGAGACAACTCCTAGAGGCTTGCCGCACACCACAGGAGATGCAGGAAGCGGTGCTAGCTGCGGTGACACGCGATCATGAGTGGCGTGGCAAACAGTGCCTGAACCTGATCGCGCCCGAAGGTCCCATGAGTCCAACGGTCAGGTCACTACTCTCAGCTGAGGTGGGTATGCGTGCTTCTGTAGGACATATCGGCTCACAGAACCGCTGGTTTGCTGGCAACCGCCACATTGACGAGATTGAGGCTCTATGCGTCGAACTCCTGAAAAAAGTCTTTCGTGTCCGCTATGCTGACCACCGACTCATCTCCAGTACCATCGGCATCATGTCCGTATACACTGCGCTGACGGAACCAGGCGACGTGATTATGAGCCTCGCACAACCCTTCGGCGGTCACTCGAGTCATCGTGACAACGGGCCAGCAGGCGTACGCGGCTTGAAGATTGTGGATATCCCGTTCGATCCCGTCGAACTCGAAGTTGATATCGACCTCTTCCACAAAGTTGCACCACTTGTACGCCCTAAGCTGGTCACCTTGGGAGCGACGATGACACTCTTTCCTTTTCCTCTACAAGCTATGCATGACACTGTTTCCGAGTGGGGAGGAACCATCTTCTTCGATGGTGCGCACCAACTGGGATTAATCGTTGGGGGTCAGTTTCAGGACCCACTGCGAGAAGGCGCGGCGGTCATGACAGGTTCAGCGGGCAAGACCTTTAGTGGACCACAAAGTGGAATTATCGTGTGGAATGATGCAGAGTTGACCGTCCCGCTCACCCATGCGATCTTTCCCGTCTTGGCCGGCTCTCACCAAGTGAATCGGGTCGCGGCATTAGCAGCATCAGCGGCCGAAATGCTCGCCTATGGTCCACTCTATATGGCGCAGATTGTGTGCAATGCACAGACACTGGGTGCAGCCCTGGCTAATCGCGGTATCCCCATCCTCGGCGCACACAAGGGCTACACGACCACGCATCAAGTAATTGCCGACGTACGACAATTCGGAGGCGGGTTGCATGTGGAGCAACTCCTAGCGAGAGCCAACATCATCACCAACAAGAATTTGATCCCCGCAGATAGCCTACAGGATTGGGACCATCCAGGAGGGTTGCGCATAGGCACCATCGAGGCCACCCGCTTGGGGATGCACGAGCACGAGATGGAAACGATTGCGGATTTCATCGCACGTGTCCTAGTCGAGCGGGTCGCGCCAGAAGACGTGCGAGATGAGGTGATTGCCTTCAGAGAAGCTTATCAGAAGCTCTATTATTGCTTTGAGAACGGCTTGCCTGACTAGAACAGCCACGACGGACGCGTTCAAGCTGGTCCCTACCACGACCTTGCAACATATCTACTTCCTCTGCTTAGAGGTTTGCCAAGGTCTGAACTCTTCGAGAGAACTTACTAATTGCAGTGATATATCATCAGCTTGAAAAGAGTCACCTGCTGTTGCATTTTGTTGAACAAGGTAAACTTCAAGACTTGTTCTGTCAGCATAATCAACTGTTACAGTATTGGTAATTTGTTGCCATATATTATTTAGTGTAACACTTGTCGGGCTATAGAAGGTTTTTGCTGGCTTTGCCCCGCCTGAAAGCCTTATAGCTAACCACACAGGTTTTCCTATAGATGCATTAGAGCTGACATAGGCAGTGGCATAGTATTGTTGTCCCAATTGAGGGTTTGTAACAGTATGAGGATTATCATCCATTGTATAAAATGTGCCGGTTGTTCGAGCTACGTTGCAGGAAGCATGCCCCGAATGTGCCACCGTTGTATTCATAGAAAGCGCAGCTTGATATCCCACCCAACCACGTGTATCACTCTCACAACCGGGATTAGCAATAAGATTTGGACCTAAGGAGCCTCCTGTTGATACCAGGGTCGAGGTTGGTGTGGGTAGTACTGCCGTAGGACAATGTGTTGTACAACGTTGCCACACTCTGGCATAATCAATTTCATAGGCGCTAGGAAACGGTGTTCTACTATCAGGACTTCCAGGCCATGCTCCACCGACCTCCAGTTGTATCAATAAATACATTTGCTTTGCTGTAATATTTTTGCTCTCGGTAAATGCTGAACGTCGCTCAACACCATCAACATACCAATGAATTCCATCAGGTTCCCAATCAGCAGCATAGATATGGAAAGCAGACGCTAGGTCCACAGGGCTGGTCCAGTCTGCACCGCTGGTATGCACATTGTCATCGGCGACACTATAAGTCATAGTATTCGTATAGGTGGTGAGTCCAGCCCCAGTGAGAATTTCTGAAACATCAAGTTCAGGCAATCCGCTGTAATCTGTCGGTAATGCCCAGAATGCAGGCCATAATCCCTGCCCCTTTGGCACTTTGGCGCGAATTTCCATATATCCATAAGTAAATGCAAACTTCGCAGGAGACCCTGTATTATCCTGTGGTCCTGTGGTAATCATTGCTGATGTATATGGATACGTTGTCCCGTTTTCAGTAATAGGTTGGTGCTGTGCTCTCAGCTTGAGAGTCCCATTGCTAACAATTACATTGCTTGGTAAATACCAATTCTGTGGCGTCGTAGTGCTGCCACAGCCAGTATTAGTTCCCCAGCGGAAACAGGGTATCCATTTAGTTGTGTCAAGTGATGTCCCATTAAATTCATCATCGAATATTAACTTCCAATTCTTGCTTTGGCCGAAGGGTTGAGATACAGTATGTACTCTATTTACATTATTATTTATTGATTTCGAAATAAATAAATCGGTTAATGATATAAACGCAATAATAATGAGAAGAAGAATTTTTTTATTGTAAGATTTTTTGATGAGTTTCGTTATATAAATAAAGCTCTTCGGTACAAAAATTCTTTTCATGGCTCAGGTTTCACTTCCAATTCTAGATTTGATTGTTAGAAGAGTATCTGCGACTTGCATTAAATTCTCCATAACAGCAAAAGTGCCATCTACCTCTTGGTAATGAGTACGTAAATGCTCTGCTCCTAAACCAGTGAGAACTAGGATGGGTTGAACACCAGCAGCCAGTCCTGCATGTACATCAGTTATACTATCACCAACGAAGATTGCCTTACTCATATCCAAGCCAAATTCATCACACGCTCGTAGTAGCATTCCTGGTTGGGGCTTACGACATGTGCATCCCGCATCTTTGCTGTGAGGGCAATAGTAGATTTTTTCTATGGTGCCACCAGCTTTAACTACCTGAACTAGCATCTGATGATGAATTTCTTCGAGTGTCTTTATAGATAGAAGTCCACGAGCTACTCCAGCTTGATTTGTACAAACAAATATACGATGGCCCGCACGAGCTAACCGTGAAATGGCTTCGCATGCACCGGGCAAGAAACGAAACTCATCCAAGCTTTTTACGTAGTCGAAGCGATTCTCGTTGATCACTCCATCCCGATCAAGAAAGATAATAGACATCGTGTCAAGTACCTCCTCTGTCTTCGACAAACTGCAGTATCTGCGCATCAGAGTTTCTGTACACTAATTTAAACCTCCCCGTCCTAAGGAGACTTGTTTCTAATCGTTGCAGGGCGTTACTAGGCAGCCCATTATATGAGGTTGCATATACCTGCTCCTCCTGCGAAAAGATAATATATGAGTAGCGATGATTCTCATTTATCATAAGATCAATAACCCCGTTCGCGTTTGTATTCATAACCGTTTCTGGGTAAGCGCTAGCAAGCGTTTGAATGTCGTATTTTGCATAGTTTTTAAAATACAGGGGAGAATAATCCCATGCTGAGAGAAGGAAAGCATTAGCGGGAGCAATTTGATACAAATATTGCACGGCGTTCCACTCACCATAGGAGATATAATCTACGTGCTCGTCTCCGTAGCGCGTAAAGAAGAAAGTGCCGAGCAAGAACAAATTGGCCGCTATTATCGTGGCAGTCCTCCAAGTAAACGTTGCATATATACGTGTAGGTGTACGCGCTATTGTCATCGAATTGTCAAAAAACAGTGATGCAGCAAAGAGGCACATAAACGGCTCTGTAAAGAAATAGATGCGCATAAGCATTTCACCCCCATAACCTTGCGCTGCTACCAAAGGAAACCCTGCAATAGCCAGAAGAGCGAGGGTAATGGCCCGATTCCCTTGTCTCAAGTGCTTAATACCACCAAGAAACGCCAGAAACCAGAGCAGAACTGTCATATAAAGACGCATCGTAGCAATAACATGGTAGAGTGCATCACCTGATAACTTTCCAGAGGTAATACTTTTTGGCACATTACCAATCAGATTCCCAAAGGATTTTATCAAATTATAATGCTGAGATGCATATGGTCCCACCATAACGATATCCCAGAACGCCACCATAGCTAGCATGAGAATGGGAAGCCAAAACGGGTGGCAGCGGCGGAATACAACTAGAATACCCACACTTAACAGTGTAAAAAAAGGCGTCAGTGGATGGCTGAATACGCCCAGCCCAAAGATCAGTATCAGACCGCACAATAGCCCTCGCTGTTGCCAAGGTTCAATAGGTGGAGACTGTGGATCTGGCGCTTTGAGCCACACGAAAAACTTTTGCACAAGCGAGGCATCTTTTCCCAGTTGCACCTGCTTCTTTGGAGACACCCTAAACCACCTCAAGAGTACCATGATGATCACGAGGTAGAGAAAGAAATTCAAGCCCTGTGGAGAAAAGGCATCCTGTCCCACCCAATTGGTGAGATAGAAGAATAGGAGACTGAGCCAGACAAGACGTTTATTTGTGGTGATCGATGTAAAGATCGTGTACATCGGACCGGCATAAATCAGGTTATAGAAAAGTGGTGCCCAGCCAGCATAGGTCAGAATAGTAGAGTACCCCGCAACCTTTGTGAAAAGAGCATTCAGCACGTAAAAACCTGGAACATTAAAATAGAAATCTAGATGGGAAGCTACAGTCCCTGTCTGCATAATATAATCGGTATACCCTGCACTCCGATATACAGGAGCAAAACGAAGTGCCTCTTCAATCAGGTTCGGAGTCGTATACAGTATCAGAATAATGCACATGAGTTGGAACGCGAGAAGTGATACGCGAACCTGATGGCGTTGCAAAGTTACAGCAAAACTTACCACCAGAATACCAAGTGCAACAATAATCCTGGGCGAGAGTGCCGAAATTAGACCCAGATCATTCATAGCGTTGAGCGATATAGTCTGCAATGAAATAGACCATAAAAAGAGAGCAAGAAGAGGGAGCAAAAGTAGGATTATATCCAGCGGCTTGAAAACAAGTGAAGTGCCTTCAGCGTTTGTTCTGACCCTCACCAGTCTTTTCATGGCTTTGATCATGGAATATGTCTTGATGCCAGTTGCAGGTACTCTCCTAGCAAGCTGAACAATTGCCATAACAAGACAGAAACCTATCAATATACTCAAAGTACCTGTAGGCGACCACCTTCCAGCATATAGTTGTATAGCTGCCACAATCGCATCAATGGCAAAACTCAAGGCAAGAGCGAGTGTCCATTCCACCACAGGCTCTTTAAGACGTAAGAAACGGACGAGCACTATACCAGGACAGACACAGAGAAACCAAAACTCTATGGCTGGGCGCATTGCTGTATTTGTGAATACAGCGTTTACGAGACCAGCTGCGATAGCAGAGAGAATGATAATCGTGGGCCACAGCCAGTTTGACCTAGACGCATTCACTATTATGTTTCGTTGGGGTATGTACGAAATAGTAGGAAGCGATGGAGTAATCCGCCGTTTCAATGCGGGTCTTTTCTCTGTAACCTCCTCCAGCACTGCTGGTACTTCTGTTTCAGGAACACGTTGCCACGTCCCCGCTATCGAGGACTTAACTGCACGTGACGATTGCCAACGCTTCAAATACGTTTGTGAGAGCGATGGAAGACGCACTGTATCATCGTTTTGCACCCACGCATCATCACTATTTTCAGTACGGATTTCCTGCTCCCCATTTTTCCCCTTTTCGACTCGCTCACCACAGGACCCACAGAATATTGCCGATGTTGGTAGTAGAGCATCGCAATGAGAACAACTTAGACTATCAGGAGGATGAATTCCAGTTAATTGCTGTGATACACTCATACTTTTTATGTCTATTTCAGAACTATATACGGTACATGCCGCTTAATGCTATCCACTCTATTTTACGCTTCTAAGCACGCGACTGACAACACCTACTTGGTGCAGTAGAACATATCCACCTCCGTTATCAAACCGTAACGCTGTACTAAGGCTGGGCCTAACTCGCGTGTATAGAACTCCTGGCGTACTGTAAAGCCGACACGCTCTAACCGGTCCTTGAAATCACGCCCATAGACCCGAACATGGTCATATTGGCCGAAGAGACGTATCCGCTCCTTTGGGTCAACTATGTTTGGATCTTCGAACGTCTCGGCTCGCTCTGCATCAAACGGTACAAGAAGGAGCGCCCACCCAACTGGCTTGAGGATACGGTAGAGTTCACTCATGGCTTGAAGATCATTCGGGATGTGTTCCAAGACATGTGAGCATAGTATAACATCAAACGAATTCTGTGCATAGGGGATATCGGTAATGTCCAATGTGATCATAGCCAAAGGGGAGTCGAGGTCACCACTCGTGTAGTCAAGATTTGAGCAGGCACGTAGCTTTTTCTGAATTATGGCTTCAGGTGCAAAGTGTAAAACCCTGAGTTTATCAGAGAAAATGTTCGTGCGATTCTCCAGGTAGAGCCACAGCAAACGGTGACGGTCAATGTAGCCACAGTTGGGGCATCTACCATTCCGTGTGCGACCATTAGGGCCATTCTGGGTGAGGCCGTAAGGAATAAAGCGACGGAAGTGGGTGTCACAGCACGGACAATAGACCCGATTACCGATATAAGGGAGTATACGGAACCAACGAAAGAGTTTTTGCTCCCGCAGCCACCAATAGAGCTTCCGAGCGGCTGGCAAGTAGCGCCGAGGAATAAGTGCTTTAGTGCGATCAATCATGGATATCATAAGCGACTCCTTCTAGTAGCATAGTCAGATTTGGTCGCAGTTTCTGAGGAAGATGATACTAACTGCTCGGAAACCTCAATCTCAAGAGGTAGCGGACTAGTTATACGTGTCTGTTTTACTATCATAGTGTTCTTGTATGATTGAGACGATTGCCAACGCTGCAAATACCATAGGGAGAGCGATGGAACGTACACTGTATCAGCTTCCTGCTCTTCATCATTTTCAGTGCGAGTTTCCCGCTCCCCGTTTTTCCCCTTCTCGACTTGCCCACCACAGGACCCACAAAATACTGCCCATGATGGTAGGAAGGTATTGCAATGAGGACATTGTAGAGTATCAGAAGGATTATCCCGTTCAAAACTCGGCTCGTTTGTACGCGTCTCCGTTCTGCGTATTCTGTCGTGGTATAATGTGTTTTGCGTCAATTGTTCTCTCGCAGAGGCTGTAACTCCCAGTCGAATTGCCTTGTATACTGTGCGAGACATAAATAGAGATTCAAGGCACAATGCTATGAGCCAACCTAGACTTAGTCCTGATATACCACCGCTGAGGCGTCCTCCCAATACTGCTCCTCCCAATTCGAGAAGTGTACCAATTGCTATGGGAAGAATTGCATGCACCATCCGACGCTGAATACGACTGATTGCTATGTAGTGGTTCTTGATGATGATAGGGAAAGCCGCAAGTGCCAAGATGCGTAGGCTCCATATGGCCTGTTCAACGTAAATATGACCGAACATGCCTAATAATTGCTTGGCACCAAGTTGTAACACACAATTTGCTAATAAAATTGCTATAAACGCAAGACTTATTGTCAAGCGGGCCTTGTGTGCCAGTGTAGAAGACTGATCAGAGGTCATAGCAAAGAGTACAAGCGAGAGGGCAAATGGGATGACATAGGTAAAACCTGCTAACATGTAAGAAACGTAAAACCAAGCGTTCATCGTCGCCGAGAGGGTGATTGTGACGAGCAATGGAAATGCTAGCGTTGGCACATCAAGAATCAAATTGAGTATGTGGTGCTCTAAAGCTGCTGGACCTAGCCTCCGTAGTAATCTCCACTGTGGCAGATAGGCTCGGCCATTTCCCCTCCCTTTTGACAACACAAATCCGATGAGAATTACTAATGAGAATGCATTACCAATGGCCCACGTTGCATAAATTGTTAGCCCCGTCACATGTAACAGCCAAATACCAGCTACAAAAAGCGCGGCAAGTTTAACCACAGCAAAAAGTGCGTTGCGCCAGAGTTGTAACTCGCTGCGCAAGAGGCCGACCACTGCCCCATCAAGAACTAAAGTAATAGCACTAAGACTGACTCCGGCTGCGAAAAGGGCTATGTCTCCGACACTTGCTCTCAATATCTGGAAGTCAGCCGAGACGAATGGTGCAATAAGCGCGAACCCAATAGCTAAGCAGCCTCCGACACTCCCAACCAAAATCAGGGATGCACTGATGAGTGGTCCTTTTTCGCCTGGCCGACGCGGCAACTCGCCCATCAAGAGTGTTCCCAATCCCAGAGTACAGAAAAAACCAAGCAGTGTCATGGCTGAGATGGTCGCAGAGGCAAGCCCTAAAGCTTGCGGCGGAAAGAGTCGTGCCGCCACCAACCAATACACAAATCCAAGCACTGAAGTGACGGCTGTTGTGCCAATTAATGAACTAGAGTTCATCAACATGACACTATTCGTCTTTATCCAATAATAGAGCCGTGCCTTCACTGTACTCAATATCTCCAGATACAATTCTTGATGTTCTTTCTTTATTTGCACATTTCCATAGTATATACCTCGCACATTCATTCCTATTCCTACCAAGTAGGTGTCTTACTTTCATGACCATAGGTGTCGTGGCGCGATGCATGTATTTTCTTAGCATCAATCGAAGAGCCTATCGCTTCAACTGTTGTCAAGGTCTCACGCTCAAGGCATGCTTGCCTCTGACTTTGTAGATAAGCAAACGGCCCATACAGTCTTCCTTTCATCTCGAGCCTATTCAACTCGTTTGGATAATCTATAGATTTCTTGCGGTTCTTTGATAACCAGCCATTCAAGATGGATATGAAGTCGAACGGTAGTTTGGTGATTAGGTCAAATAGAAGCTCCGGAGTATCAAGTATACTTTTGATAAGGTAAGCAGTGAAGCCAGTTCCATAGTGGTAGATTTGCTTCTGTAGCGCAGCATAGTCGCGACGATGCAGGTGATACACCAAAGATGCTGGTTCATGCACTAACGTATGGCCTCGTGCAATTGCTAGGAAGAGCGCGGCATGATCTTCACCGCCTGCTTTCTTGCCAGCACCAAGGGCTGGATCGAAACCGCCAACGCTGCGTAGAAATGCAGCCGTAAAGGCCATATTCGCACCTCCACCATGCCCTCCTGGTCTAAAAAGATGTACATGACGCTTCATACTAGTGAAAATGCCCTGAGTGAACTCCCTATCAGAGTTACCTCCGACATACTCCTCGAACCATAACTGGGCGGGAGTTTCAAGCTCTAAAGGCATGACCAGACCAGTGACGCAAGCAACATCATGGGTAACGCCAAAGCCGCGCACCAAACCCAGCAACCAGTAGGCATCGACCACCACATCATCATCAGTAAATGCCAGGATTTCCCCTTTAGCTGCCTTGATTCCACAATTGCGAGCCCAGGACAGGCCCGGACGGTCTTCGCGCAGGTAGCGTATTTGCGGCACATCGCTATAGGTCTGCTGGATGTAATCCGCAGTCGCACTCGTACGTGGGGCATTATCGACGACGATCACCTCGTAGTGCGGATAGCGGAGTGCCAGCAGAGAACGCAAACAGGGCTGTATCCACTCTGGTCGATCACGGGTCGAGACGATGACACTGACAAAGGGGGCTTGAGCTAGGAACCGTTCGCGCTCCTGCTCACAGCGAGGAGTTGTGGAACTGGAGAGACCTGCCTCATCAAGCTCTATCGCCCGCAGTAAGCCGTCTTGAGACAGATGCTCATTAATCTTCGCATGTAAGCAGTGCCAGATGTGCCGGGCACACGCAGAGGCACTTACTCCCTGCTCGTCAAATTGGAACACGACCACCCCTAAAGGCTGAGTATGTAAACGCACTACGCAGAGGGCGCGTCGGTAGAGTCGTCCCGTTTTCTCATCGAGAGCAAATATGGCAGATAAAGGTTGCCCAAGTTCTATTTCGAGAATGCGTATCGGTTCAAACTCTGGGAATTGAGCAGCCAGGGTGGAAACTTCTGATTCTCTGATTGCCATGTACGTATCTATCTCTTTCTTGTGCCTACTTCTTTGCTCTACCCAAGGACGCATCTAGAACAGAGCTTCAAAAATATATGTCCTATGCTTAGCTCTTTGGACTCGGTACGTGTTTGAAATTGTCGATTTTACTAGTGTGGCTTTCTTTATAGAAGACTAAACGCTGGGAAAAGGTACCTACCAGATAACCCACTGTCGTAATCATTAGCCCAGCAATGATAGCTCCTGCTCGTTGGAATCCAGCCAGGTTATGGTGAAGGATACTGCTCTTTATATTGCGAAGCACCCCACTTGGCAGGGTTCGGAGCGTATAGGTGCGTTCAGAGGCAAGACTATCTTTTGCACCTACGTACCGAGTCACCACTGCCTTTGACAGACCTTCAGCATAGCAGCGCGAACGGAAATAACGCCAGCTTGTGCGAGAAGCCGGAATGCGATGGTGAATCCTGGCATGTGGATTGTACAGAAAGACCCTCTGCGGCCAATACTGTTGAGCACGAATACATAATTCTGTTTCCTCGCCGCCCATTGGGCGTGTTCCCACGCGTCCGATTCCGTCTCTAAAACCTCCGACAGTGTTAAACACTTCCCGCCGATAGCATGTACACCCTCCATAGGGGTTCCGTACTACTAGCGGCTTTTCAGGAATGCTTTGATATGTGCAGCCGACAACCCAATAGAATTCTTCTGGGAACCAAGCAGGACGCTCACTCAACCACTGCGGTTCAACTGTCCCACCTGTGGCTAAAACTTGAGAGTCCTCACAGCAATGAAATAACTGTTCTAACCAATCCGGCTCTGCTGTTGCGTCATCATCAAGAAAAGCAATAAATGCTCCTTGCGCTATTGCTAACCCGCTGTTTCGTGCCCCAGATAATCCTCGCGGCTTACTATTCTCTATTGCAGTAATACCGAATAGATGCGTTCGCACTCGCTCTAACAAGCGAGGGTTGTTATCAATAACTACAATGATCTCGCGAGGAGGCCTACTCTGCTGTTGAATAGACTCCACGGCTGCAACGAGATCATCCCATCGTTCTTCTGTATAAGCGCAGATTACAACAGAAACATCAAGTGTTGTGTCTATCATCGAACTAACAGTCCTCCATGTAAACGGCGCTTCACCAAAGCAGAACTATAGCGGGCAAGTTGCCACGCTAAAGCCTGGGCCGATGTGTACAGGCTTGATACAAGCGATAGGCCTTGCTCGTTGAGCAACGAAGCTAGAGCATCTACGCTCGTGTCTGCCCTCACCGTAAGGCGTGCTAAAGCAAAAGGATCGCTCTTCTCTGAGCTCAATTTATGTCTAACCGCACATGCCGATGTATATCCCGCTTCTCGAATCTGCTGCCGCAAGGCAGTAGTGTAGTAGCCATAAGGATACGCAAAACTCGCAACTTCCCGACCCAGATGGTGTTCTAAAAGCCTTTTGCTTTGCACGATTTCGTCCCGAGCCACAGCATGGGAGAGAATATCGAGCTGCGGGTGAGTGTGTGTATGAGCGCCGCACTCTATACCACACTCGCTGATCTCGGTCAGTTGCTCCCAGGTGAGCATCGGGCGGGTTGCCTCACCTTCACATTTCAGCCAGTAGCTTGTACCATTCACAAATCCAGTGACAACATAAAGTGTTGCGACAAAGCCATACTGCTTGAGTATGGGCAACGCATCTGTAAAGAAATCGGCAAAGCCATCATCGAACGTTAAAACAACAGGGCGTTCAGGCAATGCAGGATGTCCTTGGGATGGTCCGTTCACGAACTGTGTTACTGTAATAGGGACATACGCATGTTGATGTAGATATGCCATATGTTCAGCAAATAACGACGGTGATACAGCAAACTGCTTGAATTTGCGGTTAGTGGAGTGTGAAATACTATGATACATGAGAATTGGTACTTTTTTCTTTCCAGGTTGAGCTAACATTTTACTCTACCTTCCTCTACGATTATTTCGCCAATTTTTGGCTTGCATACATGTAACCACATACATATCATAGGCTCATTGTCTCATATTAGCCCGTTTTACACCTAGTGCATACCCATTTGACCTTTTCGGGTGTCAGAGGTATCCTTGTGCTCAAAGGGAGCGGAGGTCGACCATGTCTTTTCCAGCCCACTTGAGGGGATTGAAACTAGTGTATATGCCAACATCTACAAAACTACCTTCTCAGGTATTGAGGGGTCGTTAGATACTGGGTAAGGAATAGTAAGATGACGCTCCTTTACAAGAGGCGCAACAGTTCTGACTCGCTCTTTTACAATTATTTTTAACACACGCCAGCCATCGCGGAATGTGCGCAGATGACTCTGGCCGAACATACGCGGAAGCTCAAAACTAGGTATCTCAACAACTTTCAATTTGGCCTTGTGTATACGTATATTGATAAGGGTCTCAATCTCGAAACCATCACAGTCAATATCTATGCATTCAAGACAGTGCTTCCAAAAAGCGTTGTAGCCGTAACACAAGTCACTGTACCGTGCCCCGAAAAGTATATTGACCGCCATACCTAACGCATAGTTTCCAAGGGAACGGAGAGGAGTAATATCATGGCTACCGCCTCCTTTAAGAAAACGTGAACCTTTAGCGAAATCATTTCCTTCTAGAAGCGCTTCAACAAAACGTGGTATCTCTTTCGGATCAGTTGATGCATCGGCATCTAGCATCACGATGATGTCACCTGTGCATGCAGCAAAACCCAGTCTTAGGAGCCGTCAAGAAATAACGTTAGTAATTGAGATGTCGCG
>JRHI01001871.1_pt1 | contig 16142 bp, 17 predicted proteins | sample 215371 | NCBI WGS metagenome assembly JRHI01 (sample SAMN02929681, study PRJNA255918) | sediment metagenome | biome: cave system; feature: Ice Cave; material: Sediment; isolation source: sediment from deep within a dark volcanic ice cave with no known source of... ...
CGCCGAGAGGCGGCCGCTCCCGGGACGGTTCCGCGGTCTGCGCGCCGGCGGCTCCGGCGCCTGCGAGCATGAGGCAGAGGACACACGGGACGGGCCCGGTCCGCCTCCGCTCGCGCAAAAGATTCGCGAGCCTCGGCGCGAAGGCGGTCGGACCCGCCGGATCGGAATAAAATCGTGGCATGGTGGAAATCACGTCCAGTAGCGCCGCCTTCATTGACGCGATCAAGGCCGGGGAATTCGAGCGCGTGAAGGCGATGGTGTCGGCCGATCCGACGCTCATCGACGCGCGCAGCCGCACGGGTGACAGCGCCATCCTAACCGCTGTCTATCATCGTCAGAAGGAAATTGTGAACCTGCTCGTCGCGCGCGGCGCGACGCTCTCGATTTTCGACGCGTGCGCGGCAGGGGAACTGGAGCGCGTCGAGCGTCTGCTGCAGGACGGCGCGGGCGGGGCGGCGGGCGCGCCGGCCGTCGTCGACTACAGCGCCGACGGCTGGACGCCGCTGCACCTGGCCGCGTTCTTCGGTCACCCGAAGATCGCCGAGCTGCTGATCGCGAGCGGCGCCGGCGTCGCCGCGCGATCGCGCAACGCGAACGGCAACTCGCCGCTGCACGCTGCCCTCGCGGGGAATCACACGTTCGTCGCGGCACTGCTCATCGGCCACGGCGCCGACGTCAACGCCCCCGACGCCCAGGGCTGGCGCCCGCTGCATCTGGCCGCGGCCAACAACAACATGGACGCGATCGAGGCGCTCATCGCGCAGGGCGCCGACGTCCACGCGCCCAACGGCGAGGCCCAGACGCCGCTCTCGCTCGCGACGGAGAAACATCACCGCGAGGCCGCCGCGCTGTTACGCCGTTACGGAGCGTGAGCGTTCGCCTGAAGGCCCGCACTACGGTTTCCCGACGTCGCAGGCGCGAGGCTTTCAGCCGAGCGTTACTTTCTCTCGATGGTGACTGACTCGATGGTGATCGGCTTCAGTGGACGATCGCCCGGCTTGCTGGTCGACGTCTTGCCGATCTTGCTGACGACGTCCATGCCGTCGGTCACCTCGCCGAACACGCTGTGCTTGTCGTCCAGCCAGGGCGTCGCCGTGAGGGTGATGAAGAACTGGCCGCCGTTCGTGTTGGGCCCGGAGTTGGCCATCGACAGGATTCCGGCCTTGCTGTGCCGGCGCTTCGGGCTGAACTCGTCGGCGAATTTGTAGCCAGGGCCGCCCGTGCCCTGGCCCAGCGGATCGCCCCCCTGAATCATGAACGCGTCGATCACGCGGTGGAAGATGGTGCCGTTGTAGTACGGCCCGGCGCCCTTCCGGCCGGTGCGCGGATCGGTCCATTCCTTGGTGCCTTGCGCCAGCCCCGTGAAATTCTCGACCGTCTTCGGCGCCTCCTGGTCGAACAGCTGGATCGTGAACTTGCCCTCGCTCGTCGTAAAATGCGCGTACACCATGGCCCGATCATACCGCTACCTTCACTACGACGTCTTCACCGACCATCTCTTCGGCGGCAACCAGCTGGCAGTGGTCCTCGATGGCCGGGGTCTCCCGGCCGAGACGATGCAGGCGATCGCGAAGGAAATGAACTTCTCGGAGACGACGTTCGTGCTTCCGCCCGAGCAGGCCGGCACCGACGTCCGGCTGCGCATCTTCACACCGGGCGAGGAGCTGCCGATGGCCGGACATCCGACGATCGGCACGACGTTCGCGCTCGCGCGCGCCGGCGTGATCGACCGCGGCCGGCAGAGCTGGATCTTCGGGGAAGGGATCGGCCCCGTGCCTGTCACGATGACCTGGAACGCCGACGACCTCGCATTCGTGTGGATGACCCAGCCGCTGCCAACCTTCGGCGCGACGCTCCCGGATCCGGCCCGCACCGCGGCGGCGCTCTCGCTCTCGCCGGCGGCGGTCGCCGGCACGGGCCATCCGGTGCAAATCGTCTCGTGCGGCGTGCCGTTTCTTTTCGTCCCCCTGACGACGCGCAGCGCGGTCGACAACGTGATGGTGAACACGAACCTGCTCGACAGGTTGTTTGGCGAGACGCAGACGCAGGCCAACGGCGTCTTCGTGTTCTCGGCGCAGCCCGGCGACTCGCGCGCCACGATCTACAGCCGGATGTTCGCGCCGGACCTGGGCGTCGCCGAAGATTCGGCGACCGGCAGTGCCAGCGGACCGCTGGGCTGTTATCTGGTGCGGCACAAAATCGTCCAGCCCGAGAAGGCGGACGCGATGATCAGCCTGCAGGGCGTGAAAATGGGCCGGCCGAGCCACGTCCACATTTCCATTGGCGTCGAGCAAGGCGAGATCGCGAGCGTGCGCGTCGGCGGGGAGGCGGTGCTGGCGGGGGAGGGCACGTTGTATATAGATTAGAACTTTGAACTGTCAACGCTGAACGCTCAAAAGGAGCCAACATGAAGACATCGACGTTCGTGGCCGCGGCGCTTGCCGTCGGCTTCCTCGGAATGGCGCCGCTCGCGGCACTGGCCGGAGAAGATGAGAAGGCGCCGGCGACCTTCAAGGTGAAGTTCGACTCGAGCGCCGGTCCGTTCGTGGTCGAGGTGCATCGCGCCTGGGCGCCCAACGCCGCGGATCATTTCTACACGCTCGTGAAGAACGGCTTCTACGACGAGGCGCGCTTCTTCCGGGTGGTGCCCAACTTCATGGTCCAATTCGGGATCGCCGCCGATCCGACCGTGCAGGCCAAGTTCAAAGGCACGATCAAGGACGATCCGGTCAAGGAGAGCAACAAGAAAGGCTACGTGACGTTCGCGCAGACGGCGGCGCCGGACTCGCGCTCGACGCAGATCTTCGTCAACTACAAGGACAACAGCTTCCTGGACTCGCAGCGCTTCGCGCCGTTCGGCCAGGTCACGTCGGGCATGGCCGCTGTCGAAAAGATCAACGCGGAGTATGCCGAGAAGCCGAACCAGGGCAGCATCCAGTCGCAGGGGAATACCTACCTGAAAGCGCAGTTCCCGAAACTGGACTACGTCAAGAAAGCGACGATCGAGAAATAGTCGGGTAGGTCAGATAGCTCGGGTCGGGGCGGGCAGCGGCCAAGGTCGGGTGGGGACGAGGCCCCACCCGACCCACCTGCCTGCCACCTGCCGACCTGCCCTCCAGCCCCAGCGGACCCGCCTTGTCGAGGTCTCTTCCAACACAAATCCGATAGGATCCAGAAGATGCCGGCTACACAGAAACCCGCGCTCGACGAGGCCGTCGCGGCGCTCGTCGGCGGATCCCATCGCGACCCGTTTGCCGTGCTCGGTCCGCACGCGGACGCAGCGGGTGGCACGCTCGTCCGCGCGTTTCAGCCGGCGGCGCGGTCGATCGAGGTGCGCCTGGTCGCCACCGGTGCGCTGTGGCCGATGACGAAGCGCGATCCGGCGGGTCTCTTCGAGCTCCGGCTGAAGCCGGACACTCCCGACGGCCATTCTCCAGATGGCCGCTCTGCTGCAGCGGGACACCCTGGTCAGTTGCCCGACTACCGTCTGCGGATCGCGTACGCGAGCGGTCAAGCGCTCGAGATCGACGATCCCTACCGCTACGGGCGGGTGCTCACCGATTTCGATCTCCACCTGCTCAGCGAGGGCACGCACTATCGCGCGTTCGAGAAGCTGGGGGCGCACCGCCTCACGCAGGGGACGACGACCGGCGTGCATTTCGCCGTGTGGGCGCCGAACGCGGAGCGCGTGAGCGTCATCGGCGACTTCAACGGGTGGGACGGCCGCGTCACGCCGATGCGCGTGCTCACGACCGGCGTGTGGGAGATCTTCATCCCCGATCTGCCGGACGGCGAAAAGTACAAGTTCGAGATCCGCACGCGGGCCGGCGCGATTCTGAAGAAAACCGACCCGTTCGCGCGCGCCTTCGAAGCGCCGCCGCAAACGGCCGCGATCGTCCACGACGCCTCGCGTTACGAGTGGCGCGACGGCGACTGGATGGATGAGCGCCCTGCGCGCGGCGCGTGGCTCGATCGGCCCATGACGTCGTACGAAGTGCACCTCGGCTCGTGGGCGCGCGTGCCGGAGGAAGGCAACCGGTTCCTCACCTATCGCGAGCTGGCGCACCGGCTCGTGCCGTACGTGAAGGAGATGGGCTTCACGCACATCGAGCTGCTCCCGGTGATGGAGCATCCGTTCTCCGGATCGTGGGGCTACCAGGTGCTCGGCTTCTTCGCGCCGACCGCGCGCTTCGGCCCGCCGGAAGACTTCAAGCTGTTCGTGGACGCCTGCCATCAGGCGGGCCTCGGCGTGATTCTGGACTGGGTGCCCGGCCATTTTCCGAAGGACGCGCACGGCCTCGCGCGCTTCGACGGCACGGCGCTGTACGAGCACGAGGACCCGCGGCAGGGCGAGCACCAGGACTGGGGCACGCTGATCTTCAACTACGGTCGCAACGAGGTCCGCAATTTCCTGCTGTCGAACGCGCTGTTCTGGCTCGAGGAATACCACATCGACGGGCTGCGCGTGGACGCGGTCGCCTCGATGTTGTACCTCGATTACTCGCGCCAGCCAGGCGAGTGGGTGCCGAACCAGTTCGGAGGGCGCGAGAACCTCGAGGCAATCAGCTTCCTGCAGCAGCTGAACAGCCTGACGCACGGCGAGCATCCGGGCACGATGACCGCGGCGGAGGAGTCGACGTCGTTTCCCGGCGTCAGCCGGCCGGTGCACCTCGGCGGCCTCGGCTTCACGTACAAGTGGAACATGGGCTGGATGCACGACATCCTGCAGTACGTGAAGGAGGATCCGGTCCACCGCCGCTGGCACCACAACCTCGTGACATTCTCGGCGCTCTACATGCACAGCGAGAACTTCATCCTGCCGTTCTCGCACGACGAGGTCGTGCACGGCAAGCGCGCGCTGCTCGACAAGCTGCCGGGCGACGCCTGGCAGAAGTACGCGTCGCTGCGCACGCTGTACGGCTACATGTACGGGCACCCGGGGAAAAAGCTGCTCTTCATGGGCGGCGAGTTCGGACAGTGGCGCGAGTGGAACCACGACAAAAGCCTCGACTGGCACCTGCTGGACGATCCCGCGCACGCCGCGCTGCGCCGCTACGTGCAGGATCTCAATCGTCACTACCAGACCGAGCCGGCGCTGCACCAGGTGGACTTCGATCCGGCCGGGTTCCGCTGGATCGACTGCAACGACATCGAGAACAGCGTGGTCTCGCTCGTGCGCCACGCGCGCGATCGCCGCGACTCGGTCGTCATGATCTTCAACTTCACGCCGGTGCCGCGGGTGGGCTACCGGATCGGTGTCCCCGATCCCGGTTTCTACATCGAGCTGCTGAACAGCGATGCGTCCATCTACGGCGGCAGCAACGTCGGCAACCTCGGCGGCCTCGCCACGGAACCGATCGCGGCGCACGGCTTCGAGCAGTCCATCCGCCTCGCCGTCCCGCCACTCGGATGTCTGCTGCTGAAGCGCCGCCTCTAGATGCAACCACGAAGACACGAAGACAGAAAAAGAACTAGAGTTTCTTCTTCGTGCTTTCGTGCCTTCGTGGCCAATGTCCTTACGCCGTTCTCGCTCCGTCGCCGTCGCGCTCGTCACCTTCGCGACCTTCACCGACATCGTCGCCTACTCGGTGGCGGTGCCGGTGCTGCCGGATCTGAGCCGGAAGCTCGGGGCGTCGCCGACCGTGATCGGGCTGCTGTTCGGTTCATTCGGCGTGACGCTGCTGATCGTGTCGATGCCGATGGGCGCGGTGTCGGATCGCGTCGGCCGCAGAGGACCGATGGTGGGCGGGCTCCTCGCCCTGGCGGCCGCGTCGACGCTGTTTGCGTTTGCGAACAGCCTGCCGTGGCTGTTTGCCGCGCGGCTCGTGCAGGGGGCCGCCGATGCGGTGACGTGGGTCGTCGGCTTCGCGCTCGTCGCGGACCTCTACGAGCGGGACGAGCGCGGGCGCGTCATGGGCCTCGTGATGGCGGGAACCAATTTCGCCTTCATGGTCGGGCCGTCCATCGGCGGCTGGCTGTACGAATCGGGCGGCACGCAGCTGCCGTTCCTCTTCGTCGCGGCGCTCGCGCTCCTCGGCGCCACCGCGTTCACCTGGTTCGACATTCCTCGCAACCGGGCCGCCCGCGAGGTCGTGCCGCTCGCCACCGTGCTGCGCGTGCCCGCGGTTGTTGCGTGCGCCGCTGCCGTGGTGGCCGCGGCCGCGACGATCGCAATGCTCGAGCCCGTCCTGCCGCTGTTTCTCACCGCCCGGCTCGGCATCGGCCCCGCGCGCGTCGGCTCGATCTTCGGCATCGGCGCCGTCGCCTCCACGGTGCTGCATCCCATCTACGGCCGCTTGGTCAACCGGTTCGGCGCGCGCCGACTGACCATGATCGCGCTCGTGCTGGTGGCGTGCGCGCTGCCGCTGCTCAGCTTCTCATCCACCTTCGAGTCGGCGATCGGCTTGTACGTGCTCGGCACGGCCGCGGTCGCGCTCGTCATCACGCCGTCGCTGGCGTACATGGCCGAAGCGACGTCGAGCGCCGGCGTCGGCTCGTTCGGCGTCAGCTACGGTCTCTACAACATGGCGTGGGGCGCCGGCCTGCTTGGTGGCCCAGCGCTCGGCGGATTTTTCTACGAGCGCATAGGCTTCACCCGGCTGATGCTCGCATGGTCGGGCTTCCTGATCGTCGTCACGTTCCTGCTCGCGAGAGTACAATCCGGCGTCCGGCTGAAGCCGGACACGACTGAAGCCGTGTCGGCGACGTACGGCTGACGCCGGGACACGACACAGACCGTGACCGAAGACGACGGAGCGTCCGCCTTTGAGCGGACTGGAGMARCCCATGACTCGTACTCGCATTGTCTCAGCCCTCACCCTGTCGTGCCTCGCACTGACGCCATATACGCTTCGCGCGGACGTCCGCTCCGACGAAAAATCTCACGTCGAGTTCGCCGGGATGCTGGGCCGGATGGTCAACCTGTTCGGTGGCAAGTCGGCGCGCGAAGGCGTCACCTCGACGGTCGCCGTCAAAGGCGATCGCAAGGCGACGATGAACGAGGCAGCCGGCCAGATCGTCGATCTTGCCGAGGAGAAGGTGTACGACCTCGATCTCAAGAAGAAGAGCTACAGGGTCACGACGTTTGCCGAGCTGCGCCGCCGGATGGAGGAAGCCCAGAAAAAGGCCGACGAGGACGCGCGCAAGGAAGCGGGTCACAACCCGGACAAGCCCGCCGCCTCCGATCCCAATGCGAGGCAGATGGAAATCGACTTCGACGTGAAAAACACCGGCGCGAAGAAAACGATCAACGGCTTCGACACGCACGAGGCGCTCRTGACGATCACGGTGCGCGAAAAAGGCAAGACGGTCGAGCAGGCCGGGGGCCTGGTGATGACCTCGGACCTGTGGCTCGCACCGAAAATCGACGCGATGAAAGAGATCGCCGACTTCGACGCCCGGTACGCCCGGAAGCTGTATGGCGCGATGGTGACGGGCGTCTCCGCCGAGCAGATGGCGGCGGCGATGGCGATGTACCCGATGATGAAGGAGGCGTTGGGCAAGATGACCGCGGAAGGCGGCAAGATCGAGGGCACCGCGATCCAGACGACGATCACCATGGATGCCGTGAAGTCGCCCGAGCAGATCGCGGAAGAGTCCAAAGCGAACGACAACGACGGGAGGTCGGCCGCGGCAGGCGGCGTCGGCGGGCTGCTCGGCGGCTTCGCGAAGAAGATGGCGCAGAAGAAAACGGGGGGCGACGATGCGGCCAAGGCGCGCACCACGTTCATGACGCTGACCAATGAAGTGTTGAAGGTGGTCAGCGACGTCGCGCCGGCGGATGTCGCCGTGCCGGCTGGGTTGAGAGAGAGCAGATAGGCCAGGCAGGCCGGGCAAGTCGGGCAGATGGTGTTGGGAACGCTCATGATGCTGAAACAGGTGTGCGTGTTTGTTGCGCTCGTGGCCGTCGCTTCCCTCAACGCGCAGGGGCCTGCAAAGAAGAAAGCTGGCGAGTCGTCCGCGGCCCGCGCCGCCCGCCTCCACAAAGAGGCGATCGTCGTCGACACACACATCGACACGACCATGATGCTCGGCCGCGAGGGGTGGGACTTCATGGTGCGGCATGAAGCGAAGAAGGGCGAGGACAGCAACCACGTCGACCTGCCGCGCGCGCGCGAGGGGGGGCTCGACGCGGCGTTCTTCTCGATCTACATGCCCGGCACCATCACCGGCCCGGAAGCGGTGAAGCGGTCGCTCGTTCTGATCGACCACGTCCGGAGTCTGGCCGAGCAGCACCCGAACGAGATCGTGCTGGCGACGACGGCGGCGGAGGTGCGCGCGGCGCACAAGGCGGGCAAGTTCGCGGCGCTGATGGGAATGGAAGGGGGGCACATGATCGACGACAGCCTCGCCGTCCTGCGCGACTACCAGCGCCTCGGCGTCCGCTACCTCACGCTCTCGCACAGTGTGAACACGAACTGGAGCGACTCGTCGGGCGACACGCCGAAGCACAACGGCCTCACCGACTTCGGCAAGGAGGTGGTCCGCGAGCTGAACCGGCTCGGCATGCTGGTGGACATCTCGCACGTGTCCGACAAGACGTTCTGGGACGCGATGGAGACGAGCAAGGCGCCGCTCGTCGCGTCGCACTCGTCGCTGCGATCGATCTCGGGCCATCCGCGCAACATGACCGACGACATGATCCGCGCCCTCGGCGGCAAGGGCGGCGTCATCATGATCAACTACTCGCGGAGTTTCCTGTCCAACGAGCTGTACGAAGCGGGGCTGAAGAACGTGCCGCTGGCGGAGCGGCCCGCGGTGTCGTGGGAGAAGATTGTCGAGCACATCGACCATGCCGCGAAGCTCGTGGGCGCGACGCACGTCGGCCTCGGCTCGGACTTCGACGGCACGACGGTGCCCGACGGGATGGACGACGTGTCGATGCTGCCGAAGATCACGGCCGCGCTGCTCGACAAGGGCTACAGCGAGCAGGACGTGAAGAACATCCTGGGCGAGAACATCCTGCGGCTGCTCGAGAAAGTCGACGAGGTCGGGAAGGCGATTCGCGCGGGCAAGTCGTAGCGCGAGGCTTGCAGCCGAGCGTGCGGCTCGTCTGGATGGATCGCCCTACGTGCTCATCTTCTCGATCCGGTTCCACTCCGCGTCGCTGACCGGCATCACCGACAGCCGCGAGATCCGCACGAGCGCGAAGTCCTTGAACGCGGCGTCGCCTTTGATCTCGGCGAGTGTCACTGGCCGCGCGAGCTTCCGTACCGGCCCGACGTCCACAACGTGTGCCTTCGCGGCCGCGTCGGCCGGATCGGGGTACGCGTCGCCGAGCGCCTTCGCGATCCCGACGACCGCCTTCTCGTCGCCAGTGTGGTAGTAGAAGATCCGGTCGCCCTTCTTCACGGATCGGAGGTGCTTCTGCGCGAGCGGGTTCTTCACGCCGCTCCAGACGGTCTTCTTGTCTTTCACCAGCGCGTCGAAGCTATAGTTGGACGGCTCTTCCTTGAAGAGAAAGTTCATGGGCGCCATTCTACCGCCGCTTCGCGATCGCATCCGGGCGCCGGTGCGCGTGCTGCTGGTCGGCATCAACCCCGGGGTCCGATCCTCGCAGGTCGGCCATCATTTCGCGGGGCCGTCGAACCGGTTCTGGAAGCTGTTGTACGAATCGCGCCTGGTGCCCGAGCCGATCGGTTTCGCAGACGATGACCGGCTGTCGGAGTGGGGCTTCGGCATCACGAACCTGATTCCGCGCCCGACGGCTGGAATCAACACGTTACGGCCCGAGGAATATGTGGCCGGCGCGCGCGTGCTGCGGCGGAAGGTCCGTCGTGTGAAGCCAGACATCGTGGCCTTCATCGGCGTGACGCTGTTCCGGGCCGTCTTCGGCCGGCGGACGGGACAACCAGTCGCCGTCGGCCTGCAGGAAGAACGGCTGGAAGGCGCGCGGGTCTTCGTGCTGCCCAACCCCAGCGGGCGCAACGCACACTATTCGTACGCGGAGATGCTCGAGGCGTTCAAGGCGCTGCGCGGGCAGGCCTGACGTCCGCGCAGGGCCTTGCGCGAGCCGGCTCGTCAGCTACTTGTTCTTTTTGTGGTGCTTGCCGACGGCTTTGGCTTCGCCCTTATCCTGCCGGATGTCAGCGCGGTCGGCGCCCATGTCCGCTTCCAGACGCTGAATGGCGGCACGGTCGCGTGCGATTCTCGCCTGGTCGCGCGCCGCTTCCGCCTCTTTCAGGTCCGCTCGGAGACGGTGGAGCTCGGCGTTGTCCTGTTTCAAGTCTCGTTTGTCAGCCTTGACGTCCTGCTTGATGTCCTTCTTCTGGTTCTTTTCGTCAGCTTTCTGCCCCTTCGTATTGTCGGGATGGCCGGGCTTACCGTGTTTTTGCCCGGCCGCAGCGACGTTGGCGACCAGCATCAGTGCCGCGATCCCAATGATGAGCTTCTTCATGGTTCACACCTCAACAGGACGGTCGTGCATATGGCGGGCCGTTGGCATCGATGAGGTGCGCCAGGCAGGACGACCAGCTTTCGGGCCCTACGATGTTCGAGTGGTTGAAGGCGCACGCTTGGAAATTGCTCTGGCGGTGAGCGACGGCGTGCTACAGATTTCGATTACCGTTGCGAAGCCAACCACTTAACGCCGATCGCGTCTCCGTCATCGATCACTATAAACCGCAGTAAAACCAGCCCGATCGATCGAGCCACGTCACAGTTACGTCACCGTTACGTCACAGTCGGCGTCCGCGCTAAGATGATGGACATGAACCGCCCCGTCAGAGTCGTGACGTGGAATGGCAAGGACGTTCCGGCCGAGCTGCGCGACCTGCCCGCCGGCCGCTACGTGGTCGAAGCGGTCGACGACGAGGCGCCCGCGCTGTCACCAGAGGAAGAGGCCGGCATCGAGGCCGCGCTCGAGTCGTACCGTCAGGGGCGCGTCGTTGACGCGAAACGCGCTCGCCAAATCATCGACTCTGCCCTCGGGCGTTGAAGGCTACCTACACCGAACAAGCGGTCGCCGACATCGTCGAGGCGATCACCTACCTGAACGACCGGAATCCAACAGCAGCGGCGAATCTCGACGCCGAGATCGCGCGATGCATCGAGCGCTTGGCGGCCCAGGAATTCGAGGGTCCTGTCTCGCGTCTACGATCTGGCGCGCTCGTGCGAAGTTGGGCCGTCCCGCCGTTCCGCATCTACTACCAGCGGCATCCTGCGGAACTGTTGATCGTTCGGGTGTACCACCAGACGCGCCGACCCATCACGCGATAGGTTCGTTGCCCTCAGTGGCGACGATCGTTCGGATCGCTGCTCGCCACCCATTTGCGCTCGGCTACGCAAACTTTGGATTCAGCAGAACGAGTTGTGCGATGTCCGAGTAGTCCAACGGAGCGGGTGTCTTGTTCACCAGCTCCAGGATCCCGTCGAAGTCGGCCTTCAACTTGTCGAGCAATTGACCTCCAAATACGGCTCAGGTGAATGACCAAGATACACGATTAGACGGGGATGGAGCTGTGATTTACTTCGTAATCGCATCATCGGGACTGATGGACGAGTTGTCCAGCATTGTCCAGCCATCTATGGAGCTGAAGTCCTCACTTGGTAGATCGGGAGGTTCCTTTGCGAGAACGTTTCCCGGATCCGCGAGGCGCTCAAGTGGGGACGGCGATGTTATTTTCCGATCCAATTACCCAGAGTGTCGGCTGCTCAAGCACCCGCGTCACGAACGCGTTTTTTGTCCGGGCGCGCTTTGAAAACTCGGCGGCCGTGTACACCGTCGGGTTGACCTTCCGACCCAGGGTGCGCGTGACCCGCTCGAGGGCGCCGAAGACTTCGCCGTACGTGAGGCTGTCGCTGATGATCATGAGGTCGATGTCGCTTGCCGATTGGTCCGTCGCCTTGGCCACGGAACCGTACACGAAGGCCGCACGAATGGCCGACGATAACGGTTTCAGGGCGTCGCGCACAGGCTCAGCGAGCCCGACCGTCTTCAGCACGATATTCCGCAGTTCCGAAAACAGCGGTGACTCTGCGTTAGCCTGGTAGTGCTTTTGATGGCCAATCCGTCGCGCCGTAATCAGCCCGCTCTCCTCCAGCCTGGCGAGTTCGCGCTGCGCCGCTCCAGAGCCCGTGCCCGCGTCCCGAATCAGCTCCGAGGCATAAACGCTGCGCTCCGGTTGGCCGAAAAACACGCCTAGGACGCGCTGTTGTGTCTTGGTGAACAGCGCATCCGCCAGGCTTTTTCGACGGGATCGACGCGACCCGGCCTTCACACCCAATATGGGCACGATCATGCCCGATCTGGGTATCTGCGTCAATTGAAGGCACGGCGGACTCCTGCTCAGCTGGGAGCGCGCGCGGCAAACAGCCGTACCGGCGCTGGCCAGCTGCGGGGCACTTCGCGCGCGCCGGTCAGCCCCTGCGCCGTCAGCTCGGTGACGAGCTCCTCTGGCGTCCATGGATGGCCGCCCGAGCGCAGCGTGCGCAAGTCGCACAGCAGCTGCCCGATGGGTTCGGCCCCGCCGCCGTAGACCCCAGGCAGCAGCCATCCACCGGGCCGCAGCGCACGCGCAGCAGCCGCAATCACGCGGGGCACCGCGCGTCTCGGCAGAAACGGCATCGCGAGCCAGATCGCATCGTAGCTGCCCTCTTCCGCAAGCTCCGCTGCGTCTTGCAGTCGGAACTCCACCCGATTCTTGGTCGGTGTCGTTGCGAGGTTGCGGCGGGCGAGCGCAAGGGCCGGCTCGAAAATATCGAGGCCGACGACATGTGCCGCCGGGAAGGCCTCAGCAAACGCGATCGCGAGCCAGCCGGTACCCGTTCCAACGTCCAGGATCGCCGCACCCGGCGAAGCCAGAGCCGCACTCAGGCCGTCCAGTTGCGGTGCAACGCCGAGGATGACGCCCGCGATTGCCATCGACATGCGGCCCGCCCCCTGCAGCAGCGCCTCGTCGGCGCGCTCCCAGCTCCCCGCTCGGGTGGGTTGCGCCACCAGGTCCGCCGCTTGACTGAGGAGCGTCCGTGTCATCCCAAGCACTTGAGCCCCGACCGGGCCAGCCGTGGTCGGCTGCGAACCGACGAGTGCTGTTGCGATCCGCCGCAGGACCGCCCGGATGCGCGGGTCCACATCCAAGCCTTCCGTCTCGACGCGCACGAATGCGGCCAGGGCCGCGAGACCTTCGAGCGAAGCGGCAAGCCGCGTCGCGACTTCCATGAGCTGCTGTCCTTGGTCCGGCATGTGTCCGTTGGCCTCCGATGGAGTTGATTGCGATGAACAGGAAAACCGATCTCGCTGCCGCCCCTGCGCGAAGCCAGCGCGCGGGGCCTCCCACTCGATTTCGCGCTCACCGTGCAGGCCGACGAGACTTGTTGTTACCGGGTCGAGCCGAGTGAGCGTGCACGAACCTGGCGCCGGACCGCGAGGATCGTCTTTGTGGCCGCGCCGACGTCACCTTCGATGTAATCACCGCGATTCATCTGCGACAGCAAATCGAGCGTGATGTTGTACGGCCGATGGTCAATCATCACCTCGTACGTGTTGCGCGAGCGGGTATTCCGAATCATGCGGGCCGCTTCCACCCTGCCAGCCACAGCCTCATGAGGGAGCAGATAATCGCCAACCGTGCCCCATCCGCAGTAGCTGCCCAGCGCCGTCATCGCGATTGCCGCGAGGCCACGTAGCACCTTGCTCTGGCTCTCCTGCGAGACGCGCTGCTGAATAAAGCGCCCAGGAACAACGCAAAGGGCTGAGGAACAAAAAAGAGGAGCGCGGCGAATTCGATCATGCTCGCGACTGTTCGGCCAACTCCTGCAAACGGACGGTCTGTCCGGTGGCCAATCGACCGGTGCGAATGACGGTGCCGTAAATTCCGGCGTTGTTCTGATTCGTGCGAACAATCGATTTCAGCACCTCCGGAGTGGCGCATCCCGAATCCGGATCGAAGTTGACCATCGAGCAACGAACATCGCGCAACGTGACGCTTACGCGTGGCCCCTCGTCCGGCTCGCCGAACAAGAGGACGCCTCCCAGCCACTGGTCCTCCTGGAAGGGGCTTGGCCGCAGCAGACGAACCACGATGTTCGGGCGAAATCGTCGCACGTCTGGACCTCTCGCAGCCAACCTTCCAATCTCCCGGACAGTGTCTACGGTGATCACGGAGACGCTCGCCTCGTCGAAGATGCCGTCACGCAGGTGCATCATGTGGACAGGAGCTTTGTGGCGACGCTCGATCTCCGCGGCCAATTCTTCCCCGAAGACCGCCATCTTCTTTGCCTTCAGGCGTCCGGATGTGTGTCGGAAGGTCCCCCTGGACGCCGTCTTCCTGCCGGAGGGGAGTAAACAGAAGGAGATCGGGCAGCTTGCTCGCCGTCAGCCAGGGAAAGCCGCTTCGCTCCTGCGTGCGCCGGAGTGCAAGACGCCGGTCGCCGTCGATTCCGTGCCAGCCCATATCGGCGACCTCCACGCATTCGCCGGCCATGGATTTCACCGGGTATCGGAAGATTGCTTCTATTTGTCCGATCTCGATAGTCATGGTGACCTCGGTGGGTTCTCGGGGGTGTACGCCAGCGGGCCCTCAGCCCCCAGCCACGGTACACAGCCTCGCCGAGTCAATGAGAGTTGACGTCGAATACCGTCTCGACACGATACCGCGCATTCTACCTCCGCTCTCGACGATCGCCACGCCGTTGGCTGCTTGATGCCACGCCGCAAGTTGCCTCCGTGCATCGTTTTGTCGAGCACGTCGTGACGGCTGATGAACCGATGGACACTGACCGCCAGGCGGAGGAGCTCGCGAACTGTCAGCGCAGCAAATGGATCGTCCGCGCAACGAGTTGTCAACCCCATCCACGGTATGGCACAGTACTCATATGCAGCGGCCCGACATCATTGAAAAGCTCAGGACACACCGAGCGGAACTGTGTTCGGCCGGGATCGTCCACCTGCGCCTCCACGGCTCCGTCGCACGTGGAGAAGCGTCGTCGAATTCCGACGTCGACCTGATCGCTGAGTTTGAGCCGGGGCGCCGGTTCACGCTCATCGACATGGTCAAGCTGGAAAACCGGCTGCGGGACCTGCTCGGCGTGAAGGTTGATCTGTCTCCGGCCAACACCCTCGAGGAACCTGTTCGCCGCCGAGCCGAGCGCGAGGCGGTGCTTGCCTTTTGACAATCCGGTCAGTGCTTTTCGCAACATTGCCGACGCCATCGACAGCATCCAGCGATTTACGGAAGGGATGATTTCGAGGCGTTCCGGCAGGATCTGAAGACGATTGCGGCGGTTGAGCGCAAGCTGCTCGTGATCAGCGAAGCAGCCATTCGGCTGAAGGAGGACGCGGCGAGGCTGTGCCCAGGATTGCCGTGGCCGGAGATCCGCGGCATCGGCAATTGGCTGCGGCATCAGTACGACCGCGTCGATCTGGAAACGCTCTGGAACACGTTGCAGGACGACCTGCCGCCGCTCAGTACCGCAGTGAGACGAGCGCTCAGCAATCCGCCGACGAAAGATTCAACATCGGAACCATGACCGAGCACCGCCGCCGCCATCACGGAGATGCGCGGATCGAGGCCAGCCCCACCCTGGTTTCTCCCGCGCGATGGTCATGGCCGCAGTCGCCGACGTTGCCCTTTTCCTGCCCCTTGGTTGGAACGAGGGGCAACCACAGGTGCCAACGCCGGCCATCCGTTCGGGGCTGAAACCAGCCGACCGCCGTCGTGGGAAATGTTAGATCCGGCGACCGGAAGGCAGTGACCGGTTCTCCCGGGGGACGTCACTCAATTTGCGCTTGGAAAGGCTCTCGCGGTTCGATGAGAATAGCGGAGATCGGGAAGTCGCCGTAAGTGATCGCGGCATATGAGCAGGAGGTCTTACACAATTGGCGTTTTCTGTTTCGGTCCTCGCCGTAACTGATTGATTCTACAAATGTGGAGAGATGGCCGAGTGGTTGAAGGCGCACGCTTGGAAAACGATTCCGGCGACTCGCACCGAGCAACACCGAAACACTTCTTCGCGCAATCGATTCAGCGATTTACGTCCAGCCGATGCTCCTTGATGTGACTCCGCAAACGACGGTATTCGTCGCCGGTCTCGCGCCCACCTTGCACAGTTTCTACACAGTTCCCAGTTTCACTTGTTCGTGTACGTTGCGATGTTCTTCCGCACGCGTGGTAGTGTCTTGAGTCTGGTGGAAAAGTAAAAAG
>JRHI01001872.1_pt1 | contig 16139 bp, 9 predicted proteins | sample 215371 | NCBI WGS metagenome assembly JRHI01 (sample SAMN02929681, study PRJNA255918) | sediment metagenome | biome: cave system; feature: Ice Cave; material: Sediment; isolation source: sediment from deep within a dark volcanic ice cave with no known source of... ...
ACGTGATGCTGACCCTTGTGGAACAGGCTCTCAGCCTTTATTCAGGTTTGCTCGGCCAGGGATGAAGTTGGAAAGGCGGGTAAATTACCTAATCACGCTCGTTTGCGGGGGGCGGGAGGGGCTTATTGGGCGGGATCGCCTTGTTCTGGCGGATCTGCTCTTGCAAGGTCTTGTCTAAGAGCGCCTGTTTCTCTTCCATCATCATGATTCGGTGCTTCAGTGCGTTCGCCTCCGATTGGGCCTCAAGTTGGGCCTCCAATGCCGAAATAGTCATTTCCGTCTGTCGAATCACTTTCTCGTGCAACCTATTATTCTCCTCCCTTAAGAGGGACTCATCGTACTCCCGAATGAAGTGTTCCACGGTAAAGCCTACCAGGGGAGACAGGAGTACGAAGGCCACCGTCAGCCCGGCCAGATACCTAGAGTGCTTGCGGGACAGCCGCTCGACCCGCTCCGCCATCGGCTCGCGCCAGGCCATTACACGTTCGTCTGCCAGCCAGCGCGAGATGTCGCCCGCCAGGTCCTCCGCCTTGGCATAGCGGTCTTCCGGCCGAAGCGCCATCGCCTTGCGGCAAATCGCCTCCAGGCCCCGCGATACGGTTCGCTTCACTTTGCGAGGTGGAGGGAACTCGCCGGCCTGCACCTTGGCCAGTAACAACGCGACATTGGCCTCGCGGATCGGGGGCTGGCCGGTCAGCAGGAAGTAGAGCGTGGCGCCCAGACTGTATATGTCACTGGCCGGTCCGAGAGCCACCAGGTGGCCCGCGGCCGGCTCGGGACTCATGTAGGCCGGCGTGCCCACGACCTGTCCGCTGTGCGTCAGCTCCTGCCCCTTCTCGCCGGTAGGGATGAGACTGTCCTCACTCGTGCGGCGTTCGGCCGGTGGCCGCCTGAAGACACGCGCCAAGCCCCAATCTACCACTAACGTCTCGCCATACTTCCCCAGCATGACGTTCTGCGGCTTGAGGTCGCGGTGGATGATTCCGCGGCTATGGGCATAGGCGACTGCGTTACACACGGCGATGAGGTGCGCGAGGAGTTGCCGCCTGGCGAGGGCTCGCTCGGTGCGGTCTCGCTTTACCTGCCCGATCTCGGTGAAGAGTGCCCGCAGACGCCCCAGAGGACGGGCGCGTAAGGCGGCGCCCCGTTCCGCCTGGTCCGCGTGAAAGCGTTGCACCGCCTCATGGAGGGTCTCGCCGCTGATGAACTGCATGGCATAACACGGCCGGCCGTCGGCGCCAACCCCCATGCCGTAAACGGGCACGACGTTGGGGTGCTCCAGCCGGGCCGTGATTTCCGCCTCGCGCAGGAAGCGCTCCCGCCACGCCTCGTTGCCCGCCCGCTCGGCCTGGATCGTCTTGAGGGCTACCTCGCGGTGACACTCCTCATCGCGGGCGAGATGGACTTCACCCAACCCGCCCTTGGCGTGGAAGCGCAAAGGCCGATAGCGCGTGAGTGGTATCCTGGGAAGGGAATCGTCCGATGCGGAAGCAGAGACATCGATGGGCGGGACAGTCGGCGCCGTCGGGTCAGTCGTGCTGGGCAATGAATCCTGGTCGCCGGGGAACATCGTCGGCCCCACAGGTTCTTCAACCGATCTTTCCCAGATGAACGCCCTCTGGGCCTCGTCCGCGACTACAGAGGGTGAGTCTACCCACGCGAAAGAACGATTGCAACGATTGTCCCGAAAAAGGACGCCGCCGGTAGCCGCCCCATCGCAGCCTGAGCCCGCCGCACCAGACGCTTCTCCCTCGCTCATCCCCCGAGTTCCGCCCGAGCGGCGCACCGCGGACGCTCGGGGACGACGTCCGGACCGCTCTGTCCAGCGCGGCGAACCTCACCCTGAGGCACACGCCAGCCGCAGCCGCCGCCCGCCACGGTCTTGCCCGTTCCGGCAGCAGTCAGGGCTCGTATTCGCATTGGAGCCAGAAATCGTCGCCAGCCATGATCGGTGACGTGTAGCCGCGCATGTTGTTGACGTACCGCGTTTGTCCATCGACGATGCTGCTCGGCGCCTTGATGAGCACGCTCACACCAATACTGACCGCGGCACCGCCTCCAGTTGTAGCGGTGTGCGTGGCGCTGGCACCAGAGATACTGTTCAGATAGCCGACTAACATGGATGGCCGGTTCGAGGGCGCGGACTGCGCAGTGGTCAGCGCTGCATCGTCGGTCAACGAGCCGGCCGTCGAGTCAAACACGAAGGCGCAGAGCAGCACATGGTTGGCTCCACACGAAAAGTCCACGGTTGCCTGCCAGGGCACGGGAGGTCTCCTCCCCCAATCACCGGCTCCCCTGCCGCGCTGCCATCGGCAAGCGAAGCGCCGCCAGGCTGGGGATTCCAAAATCCCGCATGCCGGGTGGGATTTTCCTCGACATTGCGGAGGGAGCGAATTACCATCAACTGATTCGTGCCTATTCACGACTTGATGCGCGTGCTATTCCTCAGTGGACGAAGTAGCACAGGATTGTTTGCTGGTTTGTGCCCTGACCCATCGTCACTGCGGAAAAGACTGCAAGATGCCAATGCCAAGCTCCCGAACACACCGATTGCACACGCCTACTCCGGCCCAGTCCTTCCTTCCCCGCGTCGAACAGTTGGAGCCACGCTGCCTGCCAAGCGCCGACAACCGCCTCTTTGTCGCTACCGCTTACCAGGACCTGGTGCAGCACTCCATCCCTGGCGATCGCCTGACGCAGTGGACCCGTGCGCTCGATCAGGGCGTGAGCCGGCTGCGCATCGTCGCGCAAATCGAGGCCTCGCCCCAGTATCAGCCACAACTGGTGCGGCAGTTGTACCGCTACATCTTGCACGAGCAGGCGGATGCGGCAGCACTGACCTCGGCCCTCACCTTCCTGGCGGCGGGCGGCAGCATCGATCAACTGCGCGTGCGTCTCTACGCTTCGCCGCGCTACTTCGAACGGCGTGGCAGCGGCACCAACGACGGCTTCCTCAGGGCCCTCTCCCGCGACCTGCTCGGCCGGCGTCTCACGCCGCACGATCAGCAACTGTACGCACCGCAGTTGTTGGCCGACGGGTCGAGCAAGGAGGCAGAGACGGCGCGACGGCACGTGGTATCACAGATAACGGCCACCGACCGGGCCAGGCTGGTCCTCGTGCAGCAGTTGCTGCAACGCTTTCTGCACCAGACGACCGATGCCACGGCAACGCGTCTCCTGTTTGAGAAGCTGAAGCACGGGGCGGGACTGGAACGCCTGATCGCCGTCCTGATCAGTTCACAGGAGTACCTGCTGCTGCGATTTCCACCCACGCCGTCGGGCAGTTCGCCGCCGCTCCAGAAAGGCTCGCCAATCGTTCCAGCGGGTCCGAGCGCGCCGGTCAACGTGGCGGTGACCACCGACCCGGGCGTGCAGCAGATGCCCTCGGTCGCCGTGGACCCGTTGGACGCCAAACACGTTGTCATCGCCTACATGGATCGGTCGCTGGTGAGCACCGGTTACGCGGGCATCGGCGTGGCGGTGTCCCACGACGGCGGCAGCACCTGGCAACACAGCGCGGTCCCGTTGCCGGCGAAGTTCGACCAGGGGGCGGCCAATCCGATTGCGCGGTTCGATGACCAGGGACACGTGTTCGTCAGTTTCATGGCCGCGACCTTTCTGGGCCCGCAGCCGGCGCTGACTAACGGCAATTTTGAAGACCGCGGCCTGCCGGGGATTCAATCCAATAGCGGTATCTTTGTGGCCCGCAGCGATGACGGTGGCTTGACCTGGAAGCCACCTGCGGCGGTCGTCTCGCATTTGTACGACGGCGAGCATCAAGTCTTCTTCGAGGTCATTCCCGACTTGGCCATCGACACCTTCCGCAGCCTACCGAACGGCCAGCCGAACCCGCATTACGGCGACCAGTACGTCGCCTGGACCCGGATTTATTCGCCTGGCCAGTTCCCGGGCGAGGCGGATTCGACCGGCGGCACCGACGCCATGATCGCCGTCTCCAGGGATGGCGGTCACAGCTGGCAGACCCAGCTGGAGAATGTGCCGGGAATCCCCACCCCCGTGACAGTCATCCAGGATTCTCTGAACCTTGGCGTGGGAGCACCGCTCGGCTTGGGCATTCTGGATCAGGTCCACCTGGCGATCGGACCGGAAGGCGACATTTATGTCACCAACGCCGGCGGTGGCGACTTCACGGTCCACCATTCCACTGATGGGAGCGCAAGCTTTGATCCGCCCGACCACACGACCGGCAGGAGGATCGCCTTCGGTACTTCAGAAACCACCATCGTAAACGAGCAGGGCCTGCCCACCAACCATTTCCGCACCTTTCCGATGAGAGCCATTGTCGCCGATCCGACCCGGCCAGGGAACGTGTACGTGGCTGATGCTGAGCTAATCACCGACCTGCTGGGCAATCCAATCGACGCCGCCGACATCATCTTCGCCCGCTCCACCGACTATGGCGTAAGCTGGCAGACCTCCTTCCAGATCGGCTCGACCCCGGCCCACGTGCTCAATGACGACAACGGCGGCCAGAGCGCCACCGGCCTCAGCACGGATGAGGTCATCAGCGGCCAGGCCTTGCCGCGGCTGGCCATCGACGCCCAGGGCCGCATCAGCTTGATCTGGTACGACACCCGACGCGACCCGGCCAACCATCTGCTAGACGTCTTCGGCACCACCAGCACCGACGGCGGGAAGACCTTCAGCCCCAATTTCCGCGTCACCGAGCAATCGTTCGATGCCGACCGGGGCAAGTTCACCGACGCGACCGGCAAGGACGATTATTACCTGGGCGACTACCTCGGCCTGGCCCTGGCTAACAACACCGCCTACGCCGCGTGGACCGACACCCGCGCCGGCAACCAGGATGTCTTCTTCTCCCGCTACCCCATCACGCCCGCCCCCGCCCCGCCCAACGACCGTTTCGAGCCCAACGACACCGCCGCGACGGCCACGGACCTGGGGACTGTAATCAAGCGGACGGTGCCTCGACTGGCCATCCCGCCCGGGGACGAGGACTGGTTCCGGGTTCAGGCCGCGTCCACGGGCGACCTGACGGTATCGGCCCTGCAGTCCGACCCGGGCCGGCAGCTGCGGCTGGAGTTGCGCGATGCGAGCGGCCAAACGCTGCTTGCCGGCGGGACTGATGTCCTTGACTCCGACGGCAACGTGACGGGCCAGCAGCTGGTATTCCCCGGGCATTCGGGCACGAGCTACCTGGTACACGTCCTGCCTGCGAGCGGTGGCAGGGGTAGCGGGGCCTATTCGTTGCAGTTGCAGTCACTGACGGCGGACCTGGGAACCATCGTCCACAACGTCTCCAGCGGCCAGTTCGCCAGCGGCGACCAGGCCTATTACCTGCTGGTGGCGGGCGCGGCCGGGTCCTTCGAAGTGCAACTGACCTCGGCTGCCAACTTGCAAGGAGCCCTGAACCTTGAATTGCTCGATGCGGATAAACTGACCGTGCTGGCGACGGGCACCGCCTCCGGGCCCCCGGCGCCCGGCGCGGTTGAGCAAGCCAGCGTGGCCATCAAGCAGGGTCAGCCCATCCTCGTGCATGTATCGGGCGCCGCCGGCACGCACGGGGATTACACCCTGGAAGCCACGAACCTGGATCAGTTCGCCACCCCGGAAAATGCCAGCCTGTTCTTTCCCGCGGGGGCGGGACCATCGCAGCTGGCCGTAGGCGACCTCAACGGTGACGGCAAGCCGGACCTGGTCGTTGCCGATGCTCTCTCCAACACGCTCAGTGTGCTGCTGGGCAACGGCGATGGCACGTTCCAGGCGCCGCGCCAGTTTGCCGTCGGCGCTTTCAAGACGCCCAATCCCCAGGGCGTGGAGTTCCACTTGCCCACGTTCCGCCGCCAGGTGGTCCTGGTCGACCTGAACCACGACGGCAAGCTGGATGCGGTGGTGACCAACTATGACTCGGGTGACGTTTCGGTCTTGCTGGGCCGGGGCGATGGCACCTTCGAGTCGCAGCGCCGCTTCGATGCCACTGCCGCGCCCTTTGACGTGGCCGTCGGTGATGTCAACGGTGACGGCACACCGGACCTGGTCGCGGTCAGCGCCGACAGCAGCGGGACGAGTACCGTGGCCGTGTTGCTCGGCCGGGGGGATGGGACCTTCCAGCCGCAACGGACATTTACCGTGCGGACGGGCGGCGACTTGCCGTTCAGCACGGTGAAAATTGCCGACCTGAATCAGGATGGCAAAGCCGACCTGGTTTTCAGCGGCAGCGGCGAAAGCAAACTCACGGTCTTCCTCGGCAATGGCGATGGGACCTTCCAACGCGGGACCGATTTCCCGGCCAGCCGGCTGGGTACGGGATTGGCGATTGCCGACGCGAATGGCGACGGAATCCTCGACATCATCACCACGGCCCTCGACCCTGGGGGCCTTGCGGTCCTCCTGGGGAAGGGCGATGGTATTTTCACGCCCCTGGTGAACCCCAACACCGGGCTGCCCGGCTTCCTCGCTGGCCAGAATCCGGTGGCCGTGGCCGTGGCCGACGTGGGCAGCGCGGTCACGCAGCCCGATGGATCGACAACCCTCGGGCCGCCGGACGGTTACCCCGACCTCATTGTGGCGGCGAGCGGCGTCTTCTTTGCCCAGTTACCCCAAGGGCCCCCAGGGGTCTTTGTTCTCCCCGCCCTCACGGATGCCCAGGGGCATTTTGCGGGTTTTGGCCTGCCGCTGGAGTTGGCCCCTGCCGACGCCCCTCAAGACGTTGTCGTGGCCGATTTGAACGGCGACGGCGTGCCGGACGTGGTGGCGCTAGACCGGCAGGGCGTGTTCGTACACTTCGGCAAGCACCCCGCCCTTGCCCCCAACGACTCTCCGCAGACGGCTCGCAAGCTGGGCACCGTCGTTCACCTGGTCGAACCCACGTTGACCATCGTGCCCGGCCACGCAGACGCCTACTACAAGCTCACGGTGCCGACCGAGGCCGCTCGCGGTGTCGGTGCCGAAGTGCTCGACTTCTCCGGCCTCTTCCAGGCCACCGAAGGAGCTGGCCTGTCTATGGATGTGCATGACGCGGCCGGCAACCTTCTCGGCTCTGGCCCGCGCTTCCGTGCGCAGGCCGCCCAGGGGGCGACGCTGACGCTGCACGTCTTCGGCGTCACCGGGTCCGGTGGTCAGCGCGGCGCCGGGGCCTACACCCTGGACATTGACACGCTGCCCCAGGTGGTCTCCGTCGAGGCGCAGCCGCTGCTGCCCGGCGTGGGCGGCAAGCCCGGCGGCCCCACCGCCAGCATCGTTCTCACCTTGCAGGGCGACCGACTCGACCCGGCCAGCGCCCAGAACCCGGCCAACTACACTGTCACCTGGCTCGGGCCCGATGGCATCGCCGGCACCGCCGACGATCAGGTCATTCCCCTGGCCGCCGGCCAGGGCATTGTCTACGACCCCAGCACCAACGTCGACGTCGGCAGCGGCAAAAACTTCCCCACCGCCGTCCGCCAGACCGTCACGCTGCTGTTCAGCCAGTCGCTGCCTACCGGCTCCTACCGCATCGACCTGGCCCCGGCCATCAAGACCGCGGCCTTCAACGTCGACGAGGCGCAGGTGCTGGTCGGGGCCGTGGGATTCACAGGGCATCCCGTGGTCTCCGTGCAGCAGGGGCAGATCAACGAGGGCAGCAGACGGCTGGCCACGGACCTCGTCTTCGCCGCCGGAGCCCTGGGCAACTTCAGCGTGTGGAAGAACGGCACGCCCTTCCTGTCGCAACTGCACGATGACCTGAGTGCGCTGCTCGACGGGCAATTGACGCAGTCGGGGGACGCGGCCGGCATCACCGCCGGCCTGCTGCAACACGTCAAGGCGCGGCTGGGTCCGGCGCTGGGTGCGCCCGGCCAGCGGCCCACGGGCGTGCTGGCGCTGGTGCTCGACCCGGTGTCGCTCGACCTGGTGGACAGCAGCGGCCACCACGTCACCTTCGACCTGAACCTGGATTCGCTGGTGAACACGTTCCCGGGAGCGTTCGTGGACGTGATCGGCAACATTGAAGTGATCGTGCTGAGCGTGCTCAATGGCCAGTTCACCCTGCACGTCAGCAACGTGCCGGGCACGAGCCGGGGCGGCGTGGTCATCCTGGGCGCCCAGGCCGACCAGCAGCAGGCGTTGACCGACGCCTTGCGTGCCGGCACCACCGATTTCACGTTTACGATTCCTTCCTGAGTAAGAGGATCTATTGGAGGTGCATAGTGAATTCTCAGCAGCCAAACGGCGAACAGCCCAGCGAGCCGTCGCGCTCGACCGACACCGGCGCCTACGAACCCTCCGCCTCCCAGGCTCCGGACGACCGACAGCGAGAGCCCGAAGAAAACTGCTCCGTTCAGACGGGCGCGTATCATCCAGGAGCACCGCCGCCGCGCTCGGAACGGTACTCGGTGAAGCACTTTCACGCCCGTGGCGGCATGGGGGAGGTTTGGCTGGCGGAAGACCAGGCAATCGGCCGAACGGTGGCGCTGAAACGGTTGCGCAAGGAACGCGCCGAACAGCGCGACCGCTTCCTGGCGGAGGCGCAGATCACCGGCCAATTGGAACACCCCAGCATTGTGCCGGTCTACGACCTCGGTACGGATGAGGACGGCCAGCCGTTCTATATCATGCCTTTCGTCCAGGGCCGTACCCTGCAGGACGCCATCGCCGAGTACCACGCCGCCACCTCGACAGTCACACCCCGCGAGATGGTGCGGCTGGGTCTGCTGGAGACCTTTGTCCGCCTCTGCCAGGCGGTCGCCTATGCCCACAGCCGCGGCGTGGTCCATCGCGACCTGAAACCGGACAACGTCATGTTGGGACCATACGGCGAGACGCTGCTACTGGACTGGGGTCTGGCGAAGGTCCAGGGCCAACCCGAGCAAGGGGCGGGCTCTTCCTACGTTCACCTGACCGAGTCCTCCGCGAATTCGAGTCAAACGCAGGGCGGCGCCGTGGTGGGGGCGCCGCCGTACATGGCGCCGGAGGTGGCCGCGGGTCAGGGGGCGGAGGCAGACGCCCGGACCGACGTCTATCTTCTCGGCGGCACCCTGTACGAGGTCCTGACCGGCCAGCCGCCGCGCCAGGGACGGAGCCATTCGGAGATGATCGAACTGGCTCGTACCCTGCCGCCGGTGCCGCCACGGCAGGTAAAGCGAGACGTGCCGCGCTGTCTGGAAGCCATCTGCCTCAAGGCGCTGGCGCGGCGCAAGGAAGACCGCTATCCGACCGCGCTGGCCCTGGCGGAGGACGTGCAGCGCTACCTGGCCGGCGAAGCCGTGGCCGTCTATCGCGAGCCGCTGCGGGAACTGGCCTGGCGCTGGGCGAAGCGGCACCGGCGGGGGTTGGTGCGCTCGGCCGTCGCGGCGCTGTTTGTCAGCGCGGTCGTGTGTGGCTTCGCCTTCGTGCGCCATGTCGAGGAGCAACGCCGGCAGGCGGAACGCGAGGCGGTCTTGCTCCGGCGGCAAGACGAAGCTCGCCGCCAGGTTGAGGACTTCCATCGACTGGCCGACGAGATGACCTTCTTTGCCGCGAACACGAACCCGATGGCCGAGCGGACGCCGTATTACGACCCGCGCAAGGGCGCGAGCATCGGTCGGGCTGCGGAGGCCATCCTCGAAGCATGGGGACCCTCGCTGCAAGAACTGGCGCTCACCGAGAAGCGACCCACCGTGCAGCGCCAGGTGTACGACTTCCTTCTGCTGCGGGCCCAACTCGAAGAGCAGGCGTCCGGCGATCCCAGTGCCGGCGCGAAAACGGCTCTCGCCTTGCTCCAGCGTGCCGGCTCCCTGCGCGAACCAACGCGGGGGTTTTATCGCCTGCGCGCCGCCGGTTTCCGCTTACTGGATGAGGAGCAGAAGGCCGCCGCCGACCAGCGGCGCGCCGACGATCCCGCCACGCCGGCGACCGCTCTGGATCATTTCCTGCTCGGCGAGCAGTATCGCGTGCAGTCGGCGAGCGTGCCAGACGATCGGGCGGAACTGCCCGAACGCGATGCCCAGGCGCGTCTCCTGCAAAAGGCCATCGGTGCGTACCGCGAGGCGGTGACTCAGGAGCCGGCCTTCTACTGGGCGCACCTCCAGTTGGGGCGATGTTACCTCAGCCTGGGAGAGCGCGACCGGAGTCTGGAAGCGCTGGCTATATGCAAGGGGCTGCGGCCGGAGGCCCCGTGGAGTTCCAGCGTCCGCGGCCTGGTGCTTGCGCTGAGCAATCGCTTCCCCGAGGCAGAGACGGAATTGAACCAGGTCTTGCAGAGTGAATCGGACTTCGCTCCGGCCCGCCTGAACCTGGGCGTGGTCTACTGGCTCGAAACCCAGTACGATTCCGCCCTGGAACAGTTTCGGGCTGTCCTGGAACTGCCCGAGGAGAAGCGCCTTGTCGAGGCCGCGTACTATCGGGGCCTCCTATACCTGGAGCGTGGCGATGCGGCGCGGCGCGATCTCGATCGGGCCCTGGAGGACTTTGCCCGGGCGCTGCGTGCCAAGCCAGACTTTCGACCGGCTTACCTGGCGCGTGCCCAGGCGCAACTCACGCGGGGCGACACCAAGGCGGCGCTCGAGGACCTCAACGCCTACTTGCAGAGCGGGGCGAAGCAGATCGAGCCCGCCAGCGCAGCTGCCTGTGCGCAGCGCGGCCGACTGCTGCGCCACCTTGCCGAGAAACTGCCGGCCAACGTGCGCAAGAAAGCCTTGGTGGTGGCCCTTGGCGAACTCCAGCAGGCCGACAAGTTGGGTGGTCACACCGCGACGCTGTTTGACGATCTTGGCGCCGTGCTGGAGTTGCTGTCCGGTCCAAAGTTCGCCATGCCGGTCTATTCCCGCGGCCTGGAGCTGGCTCCTGAAGACGGCAAACTGCGCAACAAACGCGGCTGGGCTAACGTGGCACTGAAGCAGTACGATAAGGCGCGGGACGATTTCACCGTGCCAGCCCGTCTCGAACCCCGAAACGCGACGGAGCAACTCACGCGGGCGGAGGCGCACACGGGTCTCGGTTACCTGCTGGCCCTCGACCGCTCGACGGTGGCGGCGCAGCAGGAGGCCACACGCGCCCTGCTGCAACTGAAAGGCGTGGATCACTACGTTGTCCGCCACAACCTGGCGTGCATCTACGGCGAACTGTCGCGGAGCAAGGATGCGGGCCGCACGGCCCATGAAGCGCTGGCGGTGGATTTCCTGCGCGAGGCAGTTGCCCTGGCGCGGCGTACCGGCGCGACCGCGGAGGAATTGCGCAACATCCACAACGAGTTAGCATTTCCGAAGACCCTGCAAGACCGGCCGGAGTTCCAGCAGCTCCTCCAGGGGAACGAACGCTAAGCGAAGTGGAAGGACCATTTCCACTATCTCGCGGTCGCGGCTCGGAGATTCCGGTAGAGCTGTAGGGGTGGAATCGCGACACGAGATCGAAATCAGGAAAGGACCTGCCGTAATGCGTGCAGCTTTGGTGGTTTGCCTGGTGATGGCCGGTGTGGGCCTGCTGGTTCCGAGGACGCGAGCCGCGGACGCCCGGCAGGTCGAGAAGCTGCTGGCCCAGCTGAAGGACCGCGACATTTCGCAGCGTCAATTTGCCTTGCGCGAACTGAACGCGCTCGGGCCGGAGTCCGGCGATGCCGTGCCGGTCCTCGTCGCCTCGCTGGACGAGACGAACGAGGAGGTCCGGCAGACCGTCACGGCCGTGCTCGGCAAGATCGGCAAACGGGCAGTGCCGGCGCTGACCAAGGCCCTCGACGAGCAGGTCCCGCTCGTGCGCCGGCAGGCGCTGCTGGCCCTGGCGAAGATCGGTCCCGACGCTCGTAGCGCCGTGCCCGCGCTGACGACTGCGCTGAAGGACAAGGACCGCAGCGTGCGCAGCTTTGCGGCCCAGGCGCTGGTCAAGATCGATCCGGACGGCCCCGCGTCGCTGCCGGCGCTGCGGCAATCACTTGAAGATGAGGACAAGGGCGTGCGTATCGGCGCCGTCTATGCGCTGGAGGAACTCGGGCGCAAGGGCAAGGAGGTTGTGCCGGCACTGGCCGCGGCGTTGAAGAACCGCGACTGGGAGGTGCGTTTGGCCGCCGCCGCGACGCTGACCCGGACGGGTACGGAAGCGAAGGCCGCGTTGCCGGCGCTGCAAGCGGCATTGAAGGACGACGATGCGCGGGTGCGCAACAGTGTGGGCCTGGCCGTAGTGGTGCTGGCGCCGGAGAAGGCCGATGCCGCGGTGCCGGTGCTGATGGCGAACTTGCAGGACAGGAGCGCCGAGGTCCGCCGCGGCGCCGCCTACGTCCTTGGCGAAATTGGCCCGGCGGCGAAGACGGCGCTGCCTGCACTGGAAAAGGCACGGAAGGACGACAAGCCCGAGGTACGTCAGGCGGCTACCCAGGCGCTGGAGCGCATCCGCAAGTAGGACGACTTTGCTCGACCAGCCCGCAGCGCTCGGACAGGGTCTTCTCTGCCCGTGCTGGCACTGCGCCCAGCACGGCCAACCGGCACTGGGTCTTCGCYNGCGCCTGGCTGTGCCMGGAGATGGAGGCCGGACCCTCTGACGGAGAGCTTTGATCCATCTCTGCCAAGCCAGGTCACGGCCGGGGTGGAACCAATCGGGCGATGGCATCCTCCGGCCAGAAGGCGAGCACGGGGACGTTCAGGATAAAATCGGCGTCCTTGGTAGCACGCGGTCGGCTTCTCAAGCCGACGGCAAGCCCACCGATCAGCGCGTRGCGGACCTGCCGCCGGGCAAAGACCACGGCGAGCCGTTGGACGACTTCTACTAATTCCGTGTCAGCCATGGTGTCCGACGAACTCCTCGATTGCGGCCCGGCCGCGTTCCTCGTCGTCACGAGCCAAACGGGCCAGCGCTTCCGGCCGCGCGGACGCTGYCATGAGGAAATGGTACAAGCGGAACATCTCGTCCAACGTGCGAAAGCGATCCTCCGGCGACAGCATCCGGAAACGGGCGACCTTCTCGGCAATCACCTCCGCGGCGCTGGGGCACTTGATGGGTAGATTCATGTTCATCGCCTCCCGCTCTGGGGTCTTTGGATAATGTAGCGGGTGCAATGCCTGCCGCCCCGCCGGGCCGGGAGAAGGAGGCCGCCGAGCCGACGAAGAAAAGTGACATATCTCTGGTGCTGCGGATACTATCTCGTCGCATGGAGAGGAGATGAACGCACGCATGGCTGTCTGGAGGTCCGCCATGACCGAAGACTTCCTGTTCCACGAAGCGTTGGCGAAGGCGAATTCCCAGGAACGGGCCGCCTTTCTGGACGTGGCCTGCGCCGGGCGGCCGGAGCTGCGGGCCGCGGTTGAGGCACTGCTGGCGGACCCGTGTCAGGCGTCCGGAGTGTCGAGGATCGCTTGCAGCCGTTGGGCGAGCACCGGCGGCAGCCTGGCGAGCCAGTTCCAGTCGATGAGGCCGACGCCGATCAGGTCGCGCACATGCGTACGATCCTTGTCGCGGTTCGACAGCAGCTTCATGTGGACCAGGGCCTCCAGGGTGATGACGCGAAAGCCGGCGGGGTCGTCCATGGTGGACAGTTCCGGGGACGGCAGGGGGTGTTCGGGGCGGACTTTTTCCCCGGCGAAGAGGAGATGGATCGACTCGCTGGGTTTGGCATCGGGGCCATCCAGAAACATCGTCATGTCGAGGACTTCCGCACGCACGCACCCCGCCTGTTCGAGCGCGGCGGTGAGGGTGGGCAAGTCCTCGCGCCGAATGAGCAGGTCGATATCGCGCGTGTTGCGCACGGCTCCTTCATCAACGGTGGCCACCCACGAGGCGACGGCGTGATCGCCGACGACAGCGTAAGGAATGCCGGCCTGGTTCAGGACTGCGGTGGTCCGCAACAGACGATCGCGCATCTTGCCACGGCTCGCTCCATGCGGTCCAGGATTTCCCAGGCCATCGTGACGGTCGAGTGCATTGTTCTTCGTGCCAGACCCAGTGCAGCGGAAAGGCGGCGGAACACCCCTGGCTACGGTATGGAACCGGGCCGTTACGCGCCGCCAACACCAAGTCGCTCATGCTCCTCGAAAAGCACAGAAGTTGCGACTGCGGAATTACCGACCGACGGGCCGGTCCAGCCGTCGGCGCGGCGCCCCGGTCCTGGCGGAAGACAGCGACGAGGTCGAGGAACTGTTCGACGTCGAGGGCGGGGCGGAGGCAGAAGAGGAAGAGGAAGTGGCCGCCGCCCGGACCGCCGCGGTCGCCGGACCCGCGGCCGAGTGGGGTCCGTTGCCCGCGCTGGTGATGATCCCGTGCGTCATCGTCTTGTTCCTGGTGTCGCTAATGAGCTACGAACTGGTGCGCCGGGACGGGACGAACAATCCGAACACGCTCACCAGGGCCATCGCCGGCGTTTTCTATCCAGAGGCGAACAAGTAACGGCCTTGTCGGATGCTGGCACAAGCCCCTGGTGTTCGCCGCGACGATCGGCGGACACCAGGGGCTTGTCCATTTCTCATGTCTGGACTTCCGCTCTTTAGCGCACACCTGCGCCGGCCAGCACGCGCGTGTCGAAGTGGAGGCGTCGCTGAACGGCACCACTGAACGTCAGCGTCACCGTTACGCTGTCGCCGGGCCGGAAAAGGTCGAGACTGTTGGGCAGGATGTCCACGAACGGGCTGCCCGGCGGGGCGACCTGCGTGGTGAAGCCCGTGCGGCTGCGCAGCTTGACCTTGCGCGGCAAGTGCTCCAGCACCAGCGCCAGCGGTCCATGGAACGAACCGCCGACGACGTTGCGGATCGTCACCTTCTGGCTGAACCCTCCGCCCGCCAGCTGGACCACCTTGCCGCGACTGACTCTCACCAGAGAGGAAATGTCGAGAAGGCCCGAAGCCGTAACGGGCGCCGCAGGGACAGGGATGCCGGGAGGGGAGGCCGTGCCTGCCGCCCGGTAGGTGAATAGCGCCGCCACGTAGAGGCGGCTGTCTCCGAGCGTTCCGTCGGCCTGGTACGATCCAGAAGCCGAAACGATGCGGAACTCGGATTCAAGGTCGTAGCGGTAACTGAAGCTACCAGTGGTGTAAGTTCCATCCGCACTGGGCATGGCTGTGTAACCTGCACCGGGCGTAAAGCTGGCCGGGGCTGGAGGCGGAGGGGGAGGGGGGGAAGCGTTGCCGGCAAAACCCGTTACGAACGCGACGCCCAGGAGCAATTCGTCTGCATGAGTGGTGGGAGCTGTTGCTCCCGAAGTGATGGAAGAACCATAGCCGGAGCTGCCACTGGAGCGATCCAGGGGACTGACGGTTGCCAACCCAGAGAACTCGGCAGCGCTCGCCGCCATGAATAGCACACTGGCTGACGCCGTCTCCAAGGTGATGGTAATCGTGGTGCCACCGCCGAGCGCCTGTACGTTGTGCGCGGAGAAAACCAGCAAGCGTTGCCCATTGGAGTTAAGGTCGCCATCTGTCGAATAGGTATTGCCGGCACTATCCGCAACGACTATCGGGAAGGACAATAAGCCGTTGTTTGCCACAGACGTGTCCATTTCGACGATGATACTATGGCCAGCCGCCACGCCAGGAGCCGGCACGGCAATGCTCAAGCTGGCGGTGCCGGCCGCACCGGTCTGGGTTCCGAGGTTCTGAACAAAGGAGATGCCACTCGGCAGTCAGCGAACCTCAAGCGCCTCCACCTGGGGCCGGCGCCGCGTGTCGAAACGCCGCTGCGGGCGGGAGTGGGTGAAGGTGCGGCTCAACCAGTTATGCCAACAGGGTAGGACCATGACGAGACCTCTTCGGAAGTAGGTGACAGGTAACGCAACGCTGTTGTCGAACTTTCGCTTTCGTCTGCCGCGCGGGCCCCGGCTGCGCGCGGCGGCGGTCCTGGGCGGCTGAGAGGGGGGTGAAAGGAACCGGGAGAGGGACGGGAGCGCTCAGGCGAGCGACCGTACCGGCGAGGCGGCGCGTCGCCGCACGGTCGAAGCAGGTTGTGCCGACAGCTGCACGCATACCCCCTCGTCTCCGACTCATCCGCCAAAAACCCTATCGCCCGTTTTTTTCACAAGCTCTCGGTCGATCCTTGACCTTCTCCACTGCAAGAGCCGTCCTTTCCCAGCCAAACGGCGCGCTTGCCGGGTCCGCCATGATGCATTCTCCCAATCCTTTGCACATTGTACGCAAAAAAACTCAGACGTTGCTACCGCCGTGTTTTCGACAGACTCCCGCCGACAGCCGGAGGCCATGAACAACTTTGCGATTTTTCAGCCGGCTTTGCGG
>JRHI01001873.1_pt1 | contig 16125 bp, 16 predicted proteins | sample 215371 | NCBI WGS metagenome assembly JRHI01 (sample SAMN02929681, study PRJNA255918) | sediment metagenome | biome: cave system; feature: Ice Cave; material: Sediment; isolation source: sediment from deep within a dark volcanic ice cave with no known source of... ...
GACGTTGCATTCGAGGCGATGTGATTCCATCTGAAGCGATCCTGCTCTAGAATCGCGTCGAGGCGCCGAAGCGGATGAGCTGCTCCTGGTCGTAGGACTCCTTGAGGAGGGTTTTGGCAATGTCCAGGCGGAGCGGTCCGAGCGGCGAGTTCCACAGAATGCCGAACCCCACCGAGGCACGTATCGCGCTCGAGTCCTGAAGACAGATGCCGGTGTTCTGGATCACGCCATTGACAACGACGAGTGGCTGGCCGCAAGAGTCGCCGCCGGGGCTTGCGAAGAGCTTCTTGACGCTGGCGCCTGCCCCGAACAGCGATCCGGCGTCCGCAAAGACCGCGCCGCTCATGCCGAGGTCGTCGGGTATCAACGGGAATGGGAAGCGCACCTCCGCCGTCGTCGACCAGTACGTACTGCCGCCCACTGCATCGCCCGTCAGCGTGTCGCGCGGACCGAAACCCGACATGTAGAAGCCACGGATCGTCTCTCCACCCTTGTAGTAAAGGTCCAGCAAACGGACGTCCTGGCCACCCCAGCCTTCGATGTGACCGCCGATCGCGCGCCCGACGAACGTGATCTTCTCCGTGATGGGATAATAGTAGCGCCCTTCGGCACTCAGCCGGATATACTGAACATCGCCCCCGACGCCCGCAAATTCGACCCCCCCCTGAAAGAAATAGCCGCTCGTTGGCGTCTTGGGATGGTTGCGCGCGTCGTAGGTCAAGCTCGTGCCGACGGCGGACGTCCAATATGTGCCCTTGGCCTCCTGGATCGCCCGCGACGCACTCGCCGCTACATCCGAAATCTCGTTGTTGGAGAGGGAGTAGGAATTCACCAGCCACAGATTCTCGGCGATCGGAAACCCGATGCGCAGCGAACCTCCGGTCGTACGCGTGGCGAACTGCTGGTACGCGGAAACCTGCGTGAGCTTGTGGAACAGGTCGAATCCGGCGGCGAGGTTGCGATCGAGGAACCGGGGCTCGGTGAAGCTCAAATCGATCTGCTGGCGCTGCGCCGAGCCGGAAAGTCGTAGGCGCAGATACTGCCCGCGGCCCAGCAGGTTTCGCTCGCTGATGGTGATGTCGCCAATAAGGCCTTCACTGGTCGAGTAGCCGGCCCCGAACGACAGCTCGCCGGTGGACTGTTCCACCAGCTCGACATCCAGGATCACGCGGTCGGGCGCGGTGCCCGGCCGGCGCTTGATCTCCACCGTCTTGAAGAAGCCCAGGCCCTGCAGGCGCTTCTTGGCCTTGTCGACCATCTGCGGATTGAAGGCGTCGCCTTCCGCCAGGCGGAACTCGCGCCGGATGACATAGTCGCGCGTGCGTACGTTGCCGATGACGTTGATGCGCTCGATGTAGATATGCGGCCCCTCGTCGACCAGGTAGGTGACGTTGATGATGCGTCCCGCTGCATCGCGCGCCGCGCGTGGACGCACGCGTGCAAACGGCAGACCCTGCTCGGAGACGGTGAGGGTGAGCCGCTCCACCGTCTTGTCCAACTGTGCCTGGTTGAATGTCGTCCCGCCGACGGAGAGCATCTCACCGTAGAGCTTTTTGGGCTCGACCCCGGCGACGCTCGATTCGATCTCGACCGTGCCGAATTTGAACACCTCGCCTTCGTCGATGACGAAGGTGATGTAGAAGCCCGAGCTGTCGCGATCGAGCTCGGCCCCGGCAGACACGATGCGGGCGTCGGCATAGCCGTTCCTCAGGTAATACTGCCTGAGCAGCTCGCGATCGAGGGAAAGCCGATCCGGGTCGTAGATGTTCGTACCCTTGATGAAGTCGAACAAGCTGGACTGGGTGGTGGTGATGATGTCGCGCAGCTGGCTGTCGGAGAACGCGCGATTGCCGATGAAATTGATCGCCTTGACCTTGGTCGCCGCGCCCTCGTTGATCTCGAAGACGACGTTCACGCGATTGTTGTCGAGCTCGATGATCTTGGGGTCCACGACCGCGGCGAACCGCCCCTGCCGTCGATAGACGTCGAGGATCCTCTGCACGTCGGCCTGCGCGCGGGCGCGGGTAAACACCGAGCGCGGCTTGAGCTGCACCTCCGCCAGCAGGGTATCCTTGTCGGCCTCCGAATTGCCCTCGAAGGCCACCTGATTGATGACCGGGTTCTCGACCACGGTCACGAGCACGCCCGTCGCCTCGCGGTCGATGCGCACGTCCGAGAACAGACTGGTGGCGAACAGCGACTTGATGGATTGATCGACCCTGCCTGGATCGTAGACGTCGCCGACGTTGAACTTGAGGTAGGAGCGCACCGTCTCAGGTTCGACGCGGCGGTTGCCCGCGACCCGGATCTCTCGGATCGTGGCGCCCTGCGCATGCGCAGTCGGCGCAGCAATGAGCACCGGCTCGACGACGGATACGGCAAAGAATGCCGCCGCCGCGACCAGGATCACGTGCCAGCCCCCCGACTTGCACATCCCTATTTTGGGCATTCGTCCCGTTTGCCTTTCAGTGCGCCGTTCCCTCGTGCCCCCTACCCGTCGGCGTCAGGTGGGCGCTTACGCTCGATACTGCGTGGTCCAGCCCATAAGGCCCGGACAATACACTCCTTTTACTCGGCTTCCAGGCGGAGCGTCGGAAGCGGTACGCGTTGTCTTTAACTGTTCAGTAACGACCACGGAAGTGGCAATATTACGTCATTTTCGCCACGAATCCGGCCACTTGGACACGCTGCCTTAATTTTAGCCGATTCCCGTCAGCCACCGGCGCACGATGCCGAGATCGTTCCACGTCGCGAACATCATGAGCATCAGCACCACGGCGAGCCCGATGCGGAATCCGATCTCTTGCGTGCGCTCGCTCAAGGGCCTGCGCCGCACGGCCTCGATCAGGTAGAACAAAAGATGGCCGCCATCCAGCAACGGGATCGGGAACAGATTGATGAGCCCGATGCTCACGGACAGCACGGCAGTCAGGCTGAGCAGGGGCACGATGCCGGCGCTGGCGACCTGCCCCGAGATCTCAGCGATGCCGATCGGCCCCCGCATCTGATCGGCGGACTCCAGCCCCATAATGACATCGCCGAGGTAGGACAGCGTGCGTGTGATGATGAAGACGGTTTCCCGCACGCCCAGCCCCAGCGATTCGATGGGTCCGTAGCGTTTGAACTCCCATTCGGCCTGCGTCGGGTTGCGGCGGATGCCGATCACGCCGACGCGGAGCTTGTTGCCGAATCGGTCGGAGATCTCGCGCCGGGCCGGCGTCGCCTTCAGCTTCAGCAGGACACCGCCCCGGTTGACCTCGAAGCCGAGCTCGTGGTCGGCGCTGGCGCTGACGATGCGCTGCATGTCCGCGAAGGTCTCGATCGCCTGTCCGTCGATGCTGACGATCACGTCGCCCGACCTGAAACCGGCGCTCGCCGCTGGCCCGTCGGCGACCAGCTCGTCGACGCGCGGAGCCGTCACCTGCACGCCCACGAAGGTGAATGTCAGGGCGAAGATGACGATCGCCAGCAGGAAATTGGCCACCGGACCGGCCGCGACGATGGCGCAGCGCGCCGCCAGCGGCTGGCTCTGGAAGGCGCCCGCCCGCTCGGCCGGCGTCAACTTCTCCAGGGCTGCCTTGGAGGGCACGCTGGCGCTGTTCTCGTCGTCGAGGAACTTGACGTAGCCCCCGAGCGGGATCCAGGCGAATCGCCAGCGGGTGCCATACCGGTCATAGAAGCCAAAGATTTCGCGCCCAAAGCCGATGGAGAAGGCCTTGATCTTCACGCCGCACCAGCGGGCGACCAGAAAATGGCCGAGCTCGTGGATGAACACCACGATCGTCAGCACGAACAAGAACGGTAGCAGAACGGACAGGACGTTCCCGATCCCGGCCAATCCCTGACCGAATATGGCCATCACCAGCAGCCTCCCAGACCTATCCTCGGCACAGTACCACCGCTTGCCGCTCAACAAGCGGGCGGCAACTCACATGTCCCCATCATCCCCAGCAAGTTCAGCGCCAACCGCCGCGCCGACGCGTCCGTGGCCAGAACGCCGGTCAGATCGGTCGCTTCGCCCAGCAGGCCCCTGCCGTCCGCCATCTCCAACGTCTCGGCCACAAGTTGGGCGATTTGAAGGAATCCGAGGCGACCCGTCAGAAACGCCTCTACCGCCACCTCGTTGGCCGCATTGAGCACCGCAGGCGCCATGCCGCCCTGCTGCATGGCTTGCCGCGCCAAGCCAAGGGCCCGGAAGCGACCCTCGTCGGGCCGCTCGAAGCTCAGCTGCCCGATCTCGACCAGATCGAGGCGCTTGGTCGGCGCGGCCATGCGGCTAGGCCATGCCAGGCTCACGGCGATGGGAGTGCGCATATCGGGACTGGCCAGCTGCGCCAGCACCGAGCCGTCCCGATATGCGACAAGGGCGTGGACGATCGACTGGGGATGCACCACCACCTCGAGCTGGTGCGGCTGCACGGGGAACAGGTGATAGGCCTCGATGAGCTCGAGCCCCTTGTTCATCATGGTCGCCGAATCGATGGTGATTTTCCGCCCCATGGACCAGTTGGGATGGCACAGCGCCTGCTGCGGTGTGGCGTGCGCCAGCTGCTCAAGGCTCCACGTGCGGAAGGGCCCACCCGATGCCGTGAGCACGATGCGCTCGATGGCAGCGGGATCTGCGCCCGCGATCGCCTGGAAGGCGCCCGAGTGCTCCGAATCCACCGGCACCAGCTCGGTACCGGCCTCGCGCACGGCCTCCATGAAGATCTCGCCCGCCGATACCAGGCACTCCTTGTTGGCAAGCGCGACGCGGCGGCCTTGCATCACCGCCGCCATGGTGGGTCCCAGACCGGCGGCGCCGCTGATGCCGGCCATCACGCAATCAGCGGGCCGCTCGGCCGCCTCGATCAGCGCCGCCGCCCCGGCTGCGACCTGGATGCCGCTGCCCGAGAGGCGCTCTTTGAGGGCCTGGTACCGGCTCGCGTCGCCGACGACGGCAAGCGCGGCGCGATGGCGCAGAGCGCATTCGGCCAGCGCCTCGACGTTCGTTTGGGCGGTCAGCGCCACGACCTCGAACTGGTGCGGGGTGCGGCCGATCAGATCGAGCGTGCTGGTGCCGACCGAGCCCGTGGCGCCGAGCACGCTGATGCGCTTGGGCGCGGGCATCGCGCCCGGGCGCGACGTCGCCGCCGGCACCACCGCCATCCGTCCTGCACGCACTGCCGGCACGCCGGCCTCCTAATCCCTCAAGACCCGAGCAAGAGCGCATGCGCGGGCGAGTGCACATTGATGACGAAGCTGGCCAGCCCGACCGCCGTCGCTGCCGCCACAAGACCGTCGACGCGATCCATCACGCCGCCATGGCCAGGAATGAGCGTGCTCGAATCCTTGGCGCCGAACCGGCGCTTGATGGCGGATTCGGCGAAATCGCCGGCCTGAGCCACGAATGACAGCATGGCGCCCGCCGCCGCCAGCCGCACGACCGAAGCATCCGGAACCGCTAACGAGAAGAGTGCACCGACGATGGAGCTTGCCACCAGGGCGCCGATGAAACCTGCCCACGTCTTGTTGGGCGAAACGCGCGGCCACAGCTTCGGTCCGCTCAACAGCCGGCCGCTGAGGAAACCGGCCGTGTCCGAGGCGATGACGACGATGATCACGAAGATGACGGCGAGCAGCCCAAGCGTGGCGTCCGAGCGCAGCCAGATGAGGGCGACCGCGGGCAGGCCGGCATAGAAGACCCCGACAGCGGAGAACAGGCTATTGCGCCCAAGGCTCAGCAGCGTGGCCAGGATGGCCCCGATCGGCAGGGCCAGGAGCCCCAGGCCGACAAATCCCACGGCTGCCAGCACGCCTGCCACGCCCACCGCCCCCATGTGGACCGCGATGACGAGATCGGCTTCGCGCCCGTGCACCAGGCGGCCCCATTCCCAGCTCAAGACCATGGTGACGGCGACCACCAGCACGGCGAACGGCACCATGCCGGTAAACGTGAAGAGGGCTGCAACCGCGCCCATGGCCAGGCTCGAGGCGAGCCTCGTCACAAAATCGCCGCCGAGGCGCTCGCGCACATCGAGCGATGCGCCGGCGCCGTCTGTCGCCTCGTCGTCTTCGCTCATCCGACCGAGCCTCTCGCTTTTCCAGCTACCGCGTCAAACGGTCGATCGGGCCACCACGCCGCCGAACCGGCGGCTGCGCCTGCGGAACTCGTCGATCGCCTGCTCCAGCAGCTCGCGACCGAAATCGGGCCAGAAGGCATCGAGGAACACGAACTCGGTATAGGCCGACTGCCAGAGGAGGAAATTCGACAGCCGCAGCTCCCCGCTGGTGCGGATGAGCAGATCGGGGTCGGGCACGCCGTGCGTATCGAGCGCGGCCGACAGCGCCTCGGGCGTGATGTCCTGCGGCTTGATCGCGCCTTCCAGCGCTTGCTCCGCCAGCCGTCGCGCCGCCCGGGCGATCTCGGCCCGTGAGCCGTAATTGAACGCGATCTGCAGATTGAGCGCCGAGTTGTCGGAGGTGAGCGCCACCGCCTCGTCGATGAGCGCGAGCAGCTCCGAGTCCACGCGGTCGCGCTCGCCGATCACGCCGATGCGCACGCCGTTCTGGTGCAGCTCGGCGAGATCCCGCCGGATGAAGCGGCGCATCAGCCCCATCAGATCATCGATCTCGCTCGCCGGACGCGCCCAGTTCTCCGAGGAGAAGCTGTAGATGGTCAGATACTGGACACCCAGCTCCATGGCCGCCCGCACGGTGCGGCGGACGGCTTCGACGCCCATGCGGTGCCCGGCCGAGCGCGGCAGCCCGTGCTGCTCGGCCCACCGCCCGTTGCCGTCCATGATGATCGCCACGTGGCGCGGAACCGGCACGCTTTCGCACCATTCGGCAGGTTGATTGTGCTTGTTCATAAGGCGAGCGCTACGCGGCGACGCCAGAGCCGGACAGCAGCCCCGCCCGCCCGCGGGAGCGGCGGAAAACCAAGTCGGCGGTCGGCTGCAGCACGGGTTGCGCTCATACCTGCTTGATCTCGGCTTCCTTGCCGGCCAGCACCTGATCGATCTCTTTGATCAGCCTGTCGGTCAACTCCTGCACCTTGGCGGAGTTCTTATGATGGTCGTCCTCGCTCATCTGGCCGTCCTTGTCGAGCTTCTTGAGCAGCTCCATGCCATCGCGCCGCACGTTGCGCACAGCCACGCGCGCGTGCTCGGCATACTTGTGCGCAACCTTGACGAGCTCCTGACGCCGCTCGGCGTTCAGCGCCGGGATCGGCAGACGGATGAGGGCGCCATCGGTCACGGGATTGAGCCCCAGGTTGGCCTCACGAATGGCCCTTTCGACGGCACTCACCTGGCCCTTGTCCCAGACCTGCACCGATATGGTGCGCGCATCGGGGGTCGAGACCGTGGCCACCTGGTTGATCGGCATGCGCTGGCCGTACACGTTGACGACCACCGGATCGAGCAGATGGGTGCTGGCGCGCCCTGTGCGCAGGCCTGCAAACTCCTTCTTCAACGTATCCATGGCGCCGCGCATCCGGCGCTCGAGCTCCTTCACATCGAAATTGCCGGCGGGCATGGTACGTTTCCTCCGATCTGCAAGCGCCTCGAACCGCCCCCGCAATCCCCTAGTCTTGCGGGCTCAATGCCGCACGCCGCGCCTCTAGGCTGGAGGGACAAGGCAGCCGGGGCTAGCCCGAGATCACCGTGGCCGACGCCTCGCCGCGCAGCACCTTCAGCAGATTACCGTGTTCCTCGATGGAAAACACAATTACCGGAAGTTTGTTGTCGCGAGCAAGGGCAATGGCGGCCCCGTCCATCACCTTGAGGTCTCGCGCCAGAACCTCCGAGTAGGTCAGCTTGTCATAGCGCACTGCACCGGGGTGCGTCTTGGGATCGGCCGAATAGACGCCGTCCACCTGCGTGGCCTTGGCGAGTGCCTCGCAATTCATCTCCACCGCGCGCAACGCCGCGGTCGTATCGGTGGTAAAGAAGGGGTTACCGGTCCCGGCGGCGAAGATCACCGCGCGCTTGCTCTCCAGATGATGCAGCGCCTTCGAGCGCACGAAGGCCTCGCAGATCGTCGGCATGGGGATGGCGGAGAGAACGCGCGCCGGCACGCCCAGCTGCTCGAGCGCATTGTGCAGCGCCAGGGAGTTCATGACCGTCGCCAGCATGCCCATGTAGTCGGCCGTGGCCCGATCCATGCCCTTGGCGGCGCCGGCCAGACCGCGAAAGATGTTGCCGCCGCCGACCACGACGGCGATCTCCGCGCCCGCGGCAATGGCGTCCCTGATCTCGCCAGATAGGCGCTGCACGACGGGCACGTCGATGCCGTAGGCAGCCTTGCCCATCAGCGCCTCGCCGGACAGCTTCAAGAGCAGGCGTCGGTAGCGCAAGCCTGACGAGCGGCTCATCGTTGCAGCCTTAACGTTGCCCATCCGCGCCGCCGCACATGCCGACCGCGGCAGCGCGGCCAGCGACGCGAACACCGGACGGAAGACTTAAACAGAGTGGCGGCCGCGAGGCAAACCGGCCGCGGCGAGCCAGCGCCCGCATCGCGACACTAGCCTGATTCGAAGCCCGGCGGATCACTGTTTGCCAGCAGCTTTCGCCACTTCGGCGGCGAAATCGCCGTCCTTCTTGTCGATGCCCTCACCGAGAGCATAGCGGGCGAACTTTGCTATCCTGATGGGCGCGCCCGCCGTCTTCTCGGCGTCCTTGAGGACCTGCGCGACGGTGGCCTTGCCGTCGCCGCCGGCGCCCAGGAAGGTTTGCTGCATCAGCACCACCTGCTGGTAGAATTCCTTGCGCAGCCGACCTTCGACCATCTTGGCGGCGATCTCGGGCGGCTTGCCCGAGGCCCTGGCCTGCTCGGTGTAGACCGCGCGCTCGCGCTCGATGAGCGCGGGGTCGAGCTCCTCGGCCGTGATGGCTGCGGGCGCGGCGGCGGCGATATGCATGGCGAGCTGACGGCCCAAGCCCGTCAGCACCGCCTTCTCGCCCGTGCTCTCGAGCGCCACCAGAACGCCGATCTTGCCCAGGCCGTCGGCGACCTTGTTGTGCACATACTCGGCGACGTGGCCCGCGCCGACCGACATGGCGACCGTGCGGCGCACGCTCATGTTCTCGCCGATGGTCGCCACCGTCTCCTTGACGTGCTCCTCCACCGTCACCGACTTGCCGGGATAGGCGAGGGCCAGCAGCTTGCCGAGGTCGCCGTCGGCCTTCGGCGCCAGCGAGGTGATCTTGCGCACCATGTCCTGGAACTGCTCGTTGCGGGCAACGAAGTCGGTCTCCGAATTGACCTCCACCATCGCGCCCGCCTTGTCCTTGGCGACGACACCGATCAGGCCCTCGGCAGCGATGCGGCCTGCCTTGTTGGCAGCCTTCGACAGGCCCTTCTTGCGCAGCCAGTCGACGGCCTGCTCGATGTGGCCCTTGGTCTCGGTGAGCGCAGCCTTGCAGTCCATCATGCCGGCGCCGGTCTTGTCGCGCAGCTCCTTCACGAGGCTCGCGGATATGGTGATCATTGCGTGGTCCTTATCTGCGTTCGTTGTGTGCGGTAGTGAGATGGTGAGTGGTCAGTGGTCAGTACGAGCGTTGGAGCACGAACCGCTCTCGCCATCTGCCGATCTCACCGCTCACCATCTCGCCACTCACCATCTCACCTCGCTCAGGCCGCCTGGCCCTCGGTGAGCTGCTTGGCGGCGGCAATCCAGTTGTCGCGCGCGATCCGCCCTCTGAGGTTGAGCGCTGTGTCGAGCGCCTCGGTCGTCTCCGGATCGAGATCGGCGATCTGCCAAAAATGGTAGACGCCGATATCGTTGAGCCGCTGCTCCAGCTTGACGTTGATTCCAGGCAGGCGCTTCAGGTCGTCGGCCTCGCCGCGCGGCGCGTCGATGCCCCGGAAGGTCGGCTTCTCCACCGGCACCGGCAGCTCCTCGACCGGAGGCTTCTCCGCCGCGCCCACGTCGACACCCGCCTGCGCCTGGCCGCGCTCGATGCCGTCGATGGCAGCGCGCGCCACGAGATCGCAATAGAGCGTGATGGCGCGGCCGGCATCGTCGTTGCCCGGAACCAGGAAGTCGATGCCGTCGGGATTGCAATTGGTGTCGACCACGGCGACGATGGGAATGCCGAGTTTCTTGGCCTCGGCGATGGCGATCTGCTCCTTGTTGGTGTCGATCACGAACAGCAGGTCGGGCAGGCCGCCCATCTCCTTGATGCCGCCCAGCGACTTGTTGAGCGAATCGCGGTCGCGGGTGAGCTGCAGCAGCTCCTTCTTGGTGCGCCCCTTGGCCTCGCCGGCCAACGTCTCCTCGAGCTGCTTGAGGCGTCGGATCGACTGGGAGATGGTCTTCCAGTTGGTGAGCGTGCCACCGAGCCAGCGGTGATTGATGAAATACTGCGCCGAGCGCTTGGCGGCGTCGGCGATCCCCTCGGAGGCCTGGCGCTTGGTGCCGACGAAGAGCACGCGCCCGCCGCCGGCCACCACGTCGCTCACCTTGACGAGCGCCTGATGCAGCAGCGGCACCGACTGGGCAAGGTCGATGATGTGGATGTTGTTGCGCGAGCCGAAGATGAAGGGCGCCATCTTCGGGTTCCAGCGGTGGCTCTGGTGGCCGAAGTGACAGCCAGCCTCAAGCAGCTGACGCATATTGAAGGCGGGGAGCGCCATGGGTGCGATGTCCTTTTCCGGTTGAACCTCCGCGGGACCCGAGAGAAGACCGGCATCCGCAAGAAGACGGAAACGCCGGCCCACCGGAGCGCTGGACGGGGCTTTCGGTCCGTCGAGCGCAGGTCCCGTGTGTGGGATGGGCGGTGTTTAATGTCTACGGACGGGATTTACAAGGGGTGGAGGGCCCGCTCACCGCGCCCCGCGCAGCGACTGGGCGATGAAATGGCCGGCCATCCATTGCGCGTCCGGATCGATGCCGTGGCCGAGGCCGGGCCGTACGTGCCATTCCACCGGGGTTCCGGCTCCCGCAAGCGCCTCCCGTGCCATGTGCAGCGCCTCGACCGGGATCATGTCGTCTGCCTCGCCGTGAACGAGCAGCACCGGCGGGCGCGCCTTTGTCTCGGCCAGGTGATCCGGCCCGGCGAGCAGGCCCGAGTAGGCGACGATGCCGGCCGGGGCTGCTGCGCGTCGCAGCCCCACGTGCAGGGCCATCATGGTGCCCTGGCTGAAGCCCACGAGGACGAGCCGGTCCGCCGTGAGGCGATAGCGGGCGAGCTCGGCATCGAGAAAGCGGTCGAGCGCCGGCTGGGCCGCTGCCACCCCGCGCCAATACTCGCTGGGATCACGCAGTGTGAGCGCAAACCATTGCAGGCCGCCGTTCATGCCGGGGATAGACTGCGGCGCATTGGGCGCGACGAACGCCGCATCGGGCAGCGAGCGGCGCCAACCGTCGCCGAGCGCGATCAGGTCATCGCCGTTGGCGCCATAGCCGTGCAGCAGCACCACCAACCCCGAGGCCCGGCCTCCGCGCGGCTCGATCCGCGGTCCATTGAGGGGTGTGGTCATGTGGTCTCAAACCGGCACGGCGGTGCGCTGCTGCTTGACGGCGGCGTAGTAGGCCCACAGAAGCCGAGCCGCTACCCCGCGCCAAGGCCGCCAGCGCTCGGCGATCTCCAGCATCTCCTCCTTGCCCGGGCGCTCTGCGAGGTCGAGCGCACGCTGGGCTGCGACCTGCAGGGCGAGGTCGCCCGGTGCCCAGCCGTCGGCGCGGCCCAGACAGAACAAGATGAAGACGTCGGCGGTCCACGGCCCAATCCCCGTCACCTCGGTCAGCGCGGCGTGGATCTCCTCCTCGGTGAAGTGCTCGAGCCGGGTGAGGTCCAGACCGTCGGCGCAGGCCGCGGCAATCGCCCGAAGCGTGCGGATCTTCGGCCGCGACAGCCCAGCGCCGGCAAGCTGTTTGTCCTCGAGAGCCAACAGGACGTGCGGCTCAAAGGGCGTGCAAGCTGCCGCCGTCCGGCCCCAGATCGCAGTCGCGCTCGCCACCGACACCTGCTGCCCGACGATGATGCGCGCCAAACCCTCGAAGCCGGCGGGACGGCGGCGCAGCGGCGGGTTGCCAGCCAGATCGTGCACGCGCCGCATGGTGGGACACTTGCGCCTCAGCGCGCGCACGCCGTCGCGGACATCGTCATCCGTGGCGATGATACGAGGCTTCGGCTTTGCCCGCTCCAGAGTTCGCGATTTCGTGTTCGCCACCAGCGCACTCTCCCTAATCCAAGCCACGCTCGCATTCGTTAAGATGAAAGGGTGGCGCAGGCAATGGGAGGATTGGTCATGGCGTCAGCAGTCGTCCGGCTAGCACTGGCAGCTGGCCTCCTCGGCCCGGCCGCGTCCGGCGTCGTGGCACAGGAGCAAGCGGGCATCGCCACCTACCGCAACGAGCGCCACGGCTTTTCCCTCAACTATCCGGCCGGCACGTTCGCCCCCCAGCCGCCCGCCGCCGACGGGGAGGGACGCGTGTTCGTCTCGCGCGACGGCAACGCCCGGCTCCTGGCCGGCGCGCTGCCCAATACCGACGGCGTCAATTTGCGCGATTATCGCGCGCTCGTCCTGCAGCAGAGCTATCCCGGCGCCGCCATCGATTACGCGCCCGTCGGACCCACGTGGTTCGTGCTTTCAGGCACGCGCGACGGCGTCATGTTTTACGAACGCGTGACGTTCACCTGCGGCGGACGCCTCATCAACAGCTGGGCCATGCTCTATCCGGCGGCGGAGCGGCGCATCTGGGACCGCATCGTCGAGCAGGTGGCGCGCAGCTATCGCGCGGGCGAGGACAGCTGCGGACAGCTCCAGAGCGAGAGAAAAGGGTGAGATAGTGAGTGGTGAGATAGTGAGATAGTGAGATGGTAAGTGGTGGATGACGTACGTGTGCCGTGCCACTGCGCCTCTACTCACTACTCACTACTCACTACTCACTTACTCACTACTCACTACTCACTACTTACCATCTCACCACTCACCATCTCACCACTCACCATCTCACCAACCATGACCCAACCCGTCTTCCGCTTTGCGCCGAGCCCCAACGGCGAGCTGCACCTGGGTCACGCGCTGTCCGCACTCATCGGCTACGAGCGTGCGCGCGCCTGCGGCGGCCGGTTCCTGCTGCGCATCGAGGACATCGACACGGGCCGCTCGCGGCCGCAGTTCGTCGCCGGCATTCTTGCAGACCTCGCCTGGCTCGGCATCGCCTGGGAGGAGCCCGTCGTCTTCCAGTCGCAGCGCCTCTCCGCCTACCGCGCTGCTGCCGGGCAACTCGAACGGATGGGCCTGCTCTACCCCTGCTTCGCCACCCGCGCCGAAATCGAGGCCGCTGTTGCGGACGGTGCGCGCGACCCCGACGGCGCGCCGCTCTACCCCGGCCTCTACAAGGGCCGCGACGCGAGCGAGGTCGCAAGGCGGCGTGCCGCGGGAGAAGCGTTTGCGCTGCGCATCGACATGGGGGCGGCGATCGCCGCAGCGACCGCCAAGCTGCAGGGCGCGCCGCTGCGCTTCATCGAGCTTGCCGAGAATGGCACATCGCAGACGATCGAGGCGCGGCCCGAGCTGTGGGGGGACGCGGTGATCGTGAGGAAGGACGCGCCGGCGAGCTATCACCTGGCGGCGGTCGTCGACGACACCTGGCAGGGCGTGACCCACGTCACCCGCGGGCGCGATCTCTATCCCGCCACCGACCTGCACCGTCTCCTGCAGGTGCTGCTGGACCTGACGGCTCCCCTCTATCACCACCACCGGCTGATCACGGACGACAAGGGGCGCAAGCTCGCCAAGAGCGCACGAGACACGAGCTTGAAATCGCTGCGGGAAAGCGGCTGCAGCCGGGCCGACATCCGGCGCATGGTCGGGTTGGATTGAGGGGCCGTCCTCACCCCGTGAAGAACGGGGAGAGGGAGAAACCGCCCAAATTCCAACATCGATACCGACCATGCTTGGGGAGATTGCGGGGGGTCCGGGAATGGGTGTGCGGATGCATCGCACGGCGGTTCGGCTTGCTTGTCTCGCAGGCGCATTTGCGGCCCTGCTCACCATTGCGGCACAAGCGCGCGACCAGCGCCAGTCCAACCTCGGCGCCAAGGATGTGGCGGAGACGCAAACGGCCGAGCGCAAAGGCGCCGCCAGTACGAACGACTTCGGCGCGGAGCTGGCGGCCGTGGCGCGGCGGCAAACCTCACATCTGGTGTTCTACAACCCGGCCTACATGAAGATCGGCTACCCCATGGGCGACGTGCCGGCGTATTTCGGCGTGTGCACGGACGTGGTGGTGCGGGCCTATCGGGCGCTCGGCATCGACCTGCAGGTGCTGGTGCACAAGTCGGGCGCCGGATCCGGCGACACCAATATCGACCATCGCCGCGTCGAGGTGTTGCGCCGCTTCTTTGCCAGAGCGGGGACGAGCCTGCCCGTTACCGCCAATCCGGCCGACTACAAGCCTGGCGACATCGTCACCTACTACATGCCGAACGGCTGGTTCTCCAAGACGCACATCGCCATCGTCGCCGCCGAGAAGACGGCAACGGGCGTGCTGCTCGTCGTGCACAACCGCGGCTGGGGCGTGCAGGCAGAGGACTGGCTGTTCGCCGAGAAGATCACCGGCCATTTCCGCTACGGCGCACGGCGCTGAGCGGGCGCGGCACGATCGCTGCAGACGCGGGTCCGCTGCGCGCTGTCCGTTAACCTTTCGTTAACTCTCTTCCTTCAGCTCAAGGCGCAGTGAGCGAGCCCGCTCCGCGCCCCGCTGTTCATTCGGCCTGCCGAACCGTTCCGAGTAAACGCGCCGCACTGCCTCGACCGTGCGCGTAGCCCGCGCTTTCGTCGGAACCATTCAGGGTCGAATTTCGCATGCAACTCTCTGCGCAGATTCTCCAGGCTGGCTGGCATGACCTGCTCGGCTGGGCGTTGATCATCGCCGGTATCGCGCTCGCTGTGCAGACGCTGGGTTTCGGCCGGCGGAGATCGGGCGTCGCCCACATCCTGCGCGCCTATCGCCCGGCGGAATGGTTGGCGCGCCAGTCGGCGCATGAGCGCGTGCCGCCGATGGACCCGGCCAGCCAATTGCAGCGGCTGACTGCCATCGCCGAAAGAGCATTTGCCCAAACCCAGGCGATCGCGGACCTGCAGGCGCGTGCCGCACAAGAGCTCGAGGCGGTCGACGATGCACTCGTCCGGCTGCTCGCAGATTACGCGCCCGGCACGATGCTGCCCGCCAGCCAGCACGAGGTTGCACCCGCATCTGCGCCGCTCGCCGAGCCGCTCGCAGCGTAAGCTGCCGCTAGCGGGCGTCGGCCGAGACCGGCGCGAAGAAATCGATCAGCGCATCGAGCACAGGGTCGGGCGCCTCCGCCAGCAGCATGTGCCCGCAATTCTCCACGGTAATCGACCGGCTGCCGGCAACGAGCCGGGCGAGCTCTTGCCCCGCCTTGGCCGGCGTCATGATATCGTTGGCGGCGATGATCACGAGGGCCGGGCAGCGCACTTTGCGCGCGGCTTCGGGCCCCGACGTCCACGCATTGCAGGCCTCCAGGTCGGCGTGCAGCACGCCGGGCTGATTGCGCGCAAAGAGCGCCAGCGTGCCGCCCGTCATCCACAGGCCCGGCACCGGGTGGCCGCCGAGCTTGGCCGCGGTCCCGTGCGCCCACACCGTCATCATCTGGTAGGCACGCCCAGGCTCCTCCTTCGCGGCGCCAAGCAGATCGCGATGCACCGGGATGGCGGCTGCGGTGCTTACGAGGCCAATGCGCGTCACGCGCTCCGGCATGGCGGCTGCCGCTTCGAGCGCAGCCGCCGCGCCCATGGAATGGCCGACGAGCGCCGCCTGCTTCACGCCTGCTGCATCGAGCAGCGCGCCTATCCATCGGCCCATGTCGCTGATCGAGGTGAGCGGCGGCCCCTCGGATCGGCCATGCCCCGGCAGATCGAGCGCCAGCACGGAGTGCCCGTGCCAGGCAAACCAGCGCGCCGGTAGCTGCCACACCGTGTGGTCGCAGCCCGCGCCATGCAGGAAGACGACCGCCGGCTTGGCCACATCGAACGCCCGCCCCCCCGTCGCCGCGTACACCCTCCGCCCGTCGACCGTCTGCTCCATGAAATCACCTTGTCACAAGTCCTCAACGCAAGCCGTAGTACCCTTCTCCCCTTGGGGAGAAGGTGCCCGTCGTGTCGAAG